>Ga0164242_10006711_pt1 | contig 12658 bp, 14 predicted proteins | sample OricomgcompostMG_FD_108783 | JGI IMG/M metagenome (GOLD analysis project Ga0164242, IMG submission 108783) | Miracle-Growth compost microbial communities from Emeryville, California, USA - Original compost - Miracle growth compost (MG) ... | reverse complement strand
TGACTGATTCCGACACCTGTGAGGCAGACTGCATGACACTCCTGAACGGCTTGGCATCCACCGACGGTCGCACGGGAGGGTCCGGCGAAGCGCTGGCCATCCGCGGCGGTCACCCGCTGCGCGGACGTGTCGACGTCAAGGGCGCCAAGAACCTGGTGACCAAGGCGATGGTCGCAGCGCTGCTCGGTGAGACGCCGAGCACGTTGCGCGATGTCCCCGACATCAGCGACGTCTCCGTCGTCCGCTCGCTGCTCGAAGTGCACGGCGTGCGCGTGGTCGCGGGCGACGAGGAGGGGTCGTTCACCTTCGACCCCGCCGATGTCGCCTCGGCCCACATGGAAGAGATCGACGCGCACGCCGGTGCCAGCCGCATCCCGATCCTGTTCTGCGGGCCGCTGCTGCACCAGCTCGGCCAGGCGTTCATCCCCGATCTCGGCGGGTGCCGCATCGGTGACCGCCCGATCGACTTCCACCTCGATGCCCTGCGCAAGTTCGGCGCCGTGGTCGAGAAGCTCCCCAGCGGCATCCGCCTGTCGGCTCCGAACGGGCTGCACGGCGCCAGCATCCACCTGCCGTACCCCAGCGTGGGCGCGACCGAGCAGGTGCTGCTGACGGCGGTGCGCTCGAGCGGCGTGACCGAGTTGCGCAACGCCGCGATCGAGCCCGAGATCATGGACCTGATCGCGGTCCTGCAGAAGATGGGCGCGATCATCTCGTACGAGCCGAACCGCGTCATCCTCATCGAGGGCGTCGACCGCCTCTCGGGCTACGACCACCGGGCGATCTTCGACCGCAACGAGGCTGCCAGCTGGGCGAGTGCCGCGCTGGCCACCGACGGCGAGATCTTCGTCGGGGGTGCCCGCCAGCAGGAGATGCTCACGTTCCTGAACATCGTGCGCAAGGTCGGCGGCGACTTCGACATCCGTGAGGACGGCATCCTGTTCCGCCGTGCCGGCGATCTGCACGCGGTGACGGTGGAGACCGACGTCCACCCGGGCTTCATGACCGACTGGCAGCAGCCGCTCATCGTCGCGCTCACCCAGGCGACCGGCACATCGATCGTGCACGAGACGGTGTACGAGAACCGGTTCGGGTTCACCCAGGCGCTCGTGAAGATGGGCGCCGACATCACGGTGCACCCGCACGGTCTGCAGGAGGGGCCGCGGCGTGTACCGCGTCGTAACCTCGAGCAGGCGGCCGTCATCAACGGCCCCACGCCTCTGCGCGGCGCCGACATCACTGTGCCCGACCTGCGTGGCGGCTACAGTCACGTCATCGCGGCGCTGACGGCCACCGGCGAGTCGACCGTGCACAACGTCGGCATCATCAGCCGCGGCTACGAGAAGCTGTACGACAAGCTCGCCGCCCTCGGCGCCGACTTCGACGTTCTGGGGTGACCCGATGAGTGACCGTCGTCGACGGGCCTCGACCGAGAAGACGCGACCGAGCGTGTTCTGGGTGCTCGGCGCCGTGGTGGTGCCGGTGGTCGGCCTGCTCGCGAAGATCGAGATCAAGGGCGCCGAGAAACTGCCGCAGTCCGGCGCGTTCGTGCTCGCTGCGAACCACCACAGCGAGATCGATCCGCTGATCGTCGCCGTGGCGGTGTGGCGCTTGGGCCGGGCTCCGCGCTTCATGGCCAAGGAAAGCCTCTTCCGTGTTCCCGTGCTGGGCTGGGCGCTGCGCAAGACCGGCATGGTGCCCGTGGCGCGCACGGCGTCGTCGTCCGCGGCCCGGCAGACGATCGAGACGTCCCGCGATCTCGTGCGGCATGGGCGCGGCGTCATCGTGTACCCCGAGGGCACGCTCACCCGTGACCCTGATCTGTGGCCGATGCGGGGCAAGTCGGGCGCCGTGCGCTTGGCCGCAGCGGGTGCCCTGCCCGTCATCCCGATGGCGCAGTGGGGTGCCCAGCAGCTGCTGCCGCGCTACGGCAAGCTGCGCCTGTGGCCCCCGCGGCGCCGTATGACCGTCGTGATCGGCGACCCCATCGATCTCGACGACGTGCGCCAAGAGCACGCAACGCCCGCGCAGCTGAACGCCGCCACGACGAGGGTGATGGACCGGATCGCCGAGATGCTCGGGGAGATCCGTGGACTGCGCGCGCCTGCGGAGCGCTGGAATCCGGCCGCACACGGCCAGAAGGAGACGGGCCGCCTTGACTCCTAGACACGAGCCCGCCTCGCGCGTGACCGTCATCGGCGCAGGCAGCTGGGGTACCACCTTCGGCAAGATCCTCGCCGACGGCGGCGCACAGGTCACGATGTGGGCGCGCCGGCCCGAGCTCGCGCACGAGATCAGCGAAGCCAAGCGCAACAGCCAGTATCTGCCCGGGATCAACCTGCCGCGCACGATGAACGCCACGACCGATCTGGCGGCAGCCATCGACGGGGCCGACCAGATCTACGTGTGCGTTCCGAGCCAGACGGCGCGTGACAATCTCAAGGCGATCCGGCCCCTGGTGAGCCGCACGTCCGTGCCCATCGTGTCGCTCATGAAGGGCATCGAGCGCAAGTCGGGGCTGCGCATGAGCCAGGTTCTCGAGGAGGTCCTCGAGTGCGACCCCGCGCGCATCGCGGTGGCCTCGGGCCCGAACCTCGCGCTCGAGATCGCCCGCGAGCAGCCGACGGCGGCGGTCGTGGCATCCATCAATGAAGCGACGGCAGACGCTGTCGCACGGCGCGCCCGCAACGGCTATTTCCGCACCTTCGTGAACACCGACGTCATCGGCACCGAGTTTGGCGGCGTGCTCAAGAACCTGATCGCCGTGGCCATCGGCATCGTCGACGGCGTCGGATACGGCGAGAACACGAAGGCGTCGATCATCACGCGGGGTCTCGTCGAGATGACCGATTTCGCGGTGGCGCACGGCGCCCAGTTCGAGACGCTGCAGGGGCTCGCCGGCCTCGGCGACCTCATCGCCACCTGCCAGTCGCCGCTGAGCCGCAACAACACCGCCGGGCGGCTGCTCGGACAGGGCTACAGCTTCCAGGACGTGGTGAAGCAGATGGAGCAGACCGCGGAAGGTCTGGCTTCCGTCGCCCCCGTCCTGCACCTCGCGCGCGCCGCGCAGGTCGAGATGCCGATCGTCGAGCAGGTCAAGCGCGTGCTCGACGGCACCATGGATCCGCGGCGCATCGCACCGCACCTGACCACCGACGACGAAGCCCCGAAGGGGGAGAGGACACAGCATGGACAAGGTCGCAGTGGCGGTGCTGTTCGGCGGACGATCAAGCGAGCATTCGATCAGCTCCGCCACGGCAGGGGGAGTGCTGCGGGCCATTGACCGCGAGCGCTTCCGTGTGATCCCCGTCGGGATCACCCGCGACGGCGCCTTCGTCCTCGAAGAGGACGACCCCGACAAGTTCGCCCTCGACCCCGAGCGTCTTCCCGAGGTCGTCGACAACGGCACGCGCGTGCTCTGGCCCGACTCGGCCCGCAGCCGCGAGCTGAGAGTGGTGGATGCCGAGGGCACGCGTTCGCTCGGCGACGTCGACGTCGTGCTGCCGATCCTGCACGGGCGGTTCGGTGAGGACGGCACGATCCAGGGCTTCCTCGAGCTTCTCGACATTCCCTATGCGGGCGCGGGCCTGCTCATGTCGGCGATCGGCATGGACAAGGACACCACCAAGAACGTGCTGCGGTCCGCAGGGGTCCCGGTCGTGCCCTGGGTGAGCGTGACCCGAGCCGGCCTCGAGCGCGATCGGGAGATGTGGGAGCGTCGCATGCGCGGCCTCGGCCTGCCGGTGTTCGTGAAGCCGGCGCGCGCGGGCTCGAGCGTCGGCGTGTCGCGTGTGGACGAGTGGGATGAGTTGGATGCTGCGCTCGACACCGCGTTCGCGGAGGACGGCACGGTGCTCGTCGAGCAGGCGGTCGACGGACGTGAGCTGGAGTGCGGCGTGCTCGAGGCCCGCGATGGCGGGCTGCCGCGCGTGAGCGTCGCCGGTGAGGTCGTGATCTCGGGGCGGGAGTTCTATGACTTCGCCGCAAAGTATCTGGGCGCCGACGGCATCGACCTGGTGTGCCCGGCGGACCTGCGCGACGGCGAGCTCGCCGAGATGCAGCGGATCGCCGCGCGCGCGTTCGACGCCATCGGCGGGCAGGGCCTGTCACGCGTCGACTTCTTCTACACCGGCGCCGATTTCTTCGTGAACGAGGTCAACACGATGCCCGGTTTCACGCCGATCTCGATGTTCCCGAAGTGCTGGATGGCCACCGGGATGACCTACCCCGAGCTGATCACCGAGGTGATCGACACCGCGCTGACCCGCGCCTGACGCGGGCTGGCGAGAGCGACGAGAGTCAGCCGCCGACCGTGTCGGGGTTGGTGCAGGCGGCCGTTTTCGTCGTGTGTGCGCCGACGAGGCGGCCCAGCGTGCCGAGGACCTGATTCGGGTCGACGGTGGTCGTGCCGCCGTCGATGTACACCTGCACGGCCGGTGTGCGCCCGTAGCTGGTGATGCGGAAGTTCGGCTGCTCCGACTCGTCGACCAGCCAGTCCACGCCACCCAGCGAGACGCACTTCAGAGTGCTGGGCCCGGGCGAGGTGACGCCGCAGGCCATGATGACGCGCGTCGGCGAGCCCCACGCGGCGGTGGACTGTGCATCGGTCCACACGCGCGACTGCCCGTCGAGGTCGCTCGGCAGACGCACCATGATCTCGGCACACTTCGGGTTGTTCGAGTCCGTCGGCTGATCGAGCGGAATCGTGGTGGTGCATCCGGTGAGCGCCATCCCTCCGGCCACGAGACAGACGGCAAGGGCACGGCGCAGACGGGTCACTCATCAAGGCTAACCCGCCGCTAGCGTGGAGGGATGACGAACCAGGACCAGAGCGTCGGCGCGTTGGGTGAGGCCGCCGTGCTCGCCGCGATCCTCGAAGTGCTGCGCCCTGCCTCGCGTGCCGCGGTCGGCCCGGGCGACGACGCGGCGGTGCTCGATGCCGCGACCGGCCGCGTCGTCGCAACGGTCGACACTCTGGTGCACGGGCCCGACTTCCGTCTTGCGTGGAGCACCGGCTATGACCTGGGCTGGAAGTCCGCCGCGGTCAATCTCGCCGACATCGCGGCGATGGGTGCACGCCCGACGGCCCTTCTCGTCGCGCTCACCGTGCCCGACGACACACCCTTGCCGCTGCTCACGGACATGGCCGAGGGGCTGAGGGACGCCTGCGCCGCACTCGCGCCCGGCTGCGCGGTCGAGGGCGGTGACCTCGCCGTCTCACCCACTCTCACGATCGCGGTCACGGCGATCGGGCTGCTCGATGGCACGGCCGTTCTGCGCAGCGGCGCGCGTCCCGGCGACGTGCTGGCGCTGGCGGGCGACGCGGGGTGCGCGGCGGCCGGGCTGCGCATCCTCTTCGATCGGTTCCGCGACGCTGCGGGCAACCCGATCGCCGTCGACGCGTCGTCTCTGAGTGTTCCGGAGCGGGCGCAGCTGGCGGCACAGCTGCGTCCCGAGCCGCCCATCGGACGGGGCCCCGTGGCCGCGCGCGGCGGTGCCACGGCGATGATGGACGTCTCCGACGGTCTCGCGCTCGACGCCTCCCGCATGGCGACGGCGTCGAGAGTCACCCTCGACATCGCGGCCGCGGCTCTGGGCGACGACCCGGCGACCGCACTGTCCGGCGGAGAGGACCACGCGCTGCTGGCGGCCTTCCCGCCGGAGCTCGCCCTGCCGCGAGGCTTTCGCCGCATCGGAGTCGTCCTCCCGCGCGGCGAGACGGCCGTGCTCGTCGACGGCACCCCCTACGCGGGTCGCGGAGGCTGGGACCCGTATCGCGAGTGGGACGCGGCTCAGGGCTGAGCGGCGGGGGCGGAGAGCCACCAGAGCGCGGTGTCGCCGTACTTCTTCAGACGGTCCACGATCAGCCCCGCCGGCAGCGGGGGCTCAGGTGAGCGGGCCGCGCGCTCGAGGATCACGATCGCATCCTCGGCGAGGCACGGAACGAGTGCCGTCAGCACGTCACCGGTCGCGGCATCCGTCACGTCGTACGGCGGGTCGGCGAAGACGAGGTCGTACTGCTCGGCGCCGCGCGCCAGAAAGGCGAGCACGTCGGCGCGGTGCACGGAGACCGTGGATGCCTCAAGCCCGGCCGCCTTCGTGACCCGGGCGCCGTTCGCTTTGGCGATCTGCGCAGCGGGACCGGCCTTCTCGACGAGGGCTGTCTTCGTCGCCCCGCGGCTCAGCGCCTCCAGACCGAGGGCTCCCGAGCCCGCATACAGGTCGAGCACACGGGCGCTCTCGAGCGCGTCGGCCGCTTCGAGTGAACCGAAGAGGGACTCGCGTACGCGATCGCTTGTCGGACGAGTGCCCGAACCCGGCACGTCGAGATGAATGCCGCGGGCGGCCCCGGCGATGATGCGCGTCACCTCTTCAGCCTACAAACCGGTGTCGCAGGTTCTGCCTAGACTCGAATGCATGTCGGACTTCACGCTCGCCTCGCGGCTGGATGCGGCGTTGGGCGGCCGGACGGCCGGCTCCCTCGAGCGCGCGTTCGGCATGCGAACCGCGGGCGACCTGCTCGCCCACTACCCGCGCCGCTATGCGCGGCGTGGCGAGCTCACCCCGATCGACTCGCTCATCGTCGGCGACCAGGTCACGATCGTCGCCGAGGTGGTGGGCGCGAGTGAGCGCAAGATGCGACAGCGGCGCGGATCGATCGTCGAGATCATCATCACCGACGGGCACGGGCGGATGAGCCTCACGTTCTTCAACCAAGCCTGGCGTCTGGGCGCGCTGAAGCAGGGCGCGCAGGGCATCTTCTCGGGCAAGGTCGGCGAATACCGCGACGGCAAGCAGCTCACCCATCCCGATTACGTGCTCTTCGACGACGTCGATGACGCGCGAATGAACGCCGAGGCGTACGCGAACGCCCCGATCCCGATCTACCCGGCGACGGCGAGCGTGCCGAGTTTCGCGATCCAGAAGTCGGTGGACCTCATCCTCGACGGTCTCGGCCCGGTCGACGATCCGCTGCCCGAAGACCTGCGTCAGCGGCAGGGGCTGCTTCCCGCCCGGGATGCGCTCGAGCGCATCCACCGGCCCGACTTCGAAGACCAGGTGCCCCCGGCGGTGCGTACGCTGCGCATGCACGAGGCACTCGTGCTGCAGACGGCGCTGCTGCAGCAGCGGCAGTTCGTGCGCGCGCTGTCGGCCACGTCACGGCCCGCCGGCGCGCTGCTGAGCGCGTTCGACGAGACGCTGCCGTTCGCGCGGACGCCCGATCAGGTTGCCGTGGGAGATCAGATCGCCGCGGACCTCGTGGGCGACTGGCCCATGAACCGGCTGGTGCAGGGCGAGGTCGGGTCGGGCAAGACCCTGGTCGCCCTGCGCGCGATGCTGCAGGTGGCCGAGAGCGGTGGACAGTCTGCGCTCATCGCTCCGACCGAGGTGCTCGCCGGCCAGCACTTGCGGTCGATCACGCGGATGCTGGGGCCCGAGCTTGCACCGCGCGTCATGCCGACGCTGCTGACCGGGCAGATGACGGCCGCCGAGCGGCGCCGGGCGGCACTGCGAGTGGCCTCCGGACAGGCGCTCATCGTCGTGGGTACGCACGCGCTGCTCAGCGACAGCACGACCTTCGCCGACCTCGGGCTCGTCGTGGTCGACGAGCAGCACCGCTTCGGCGTCGAACAGCGCGAGACGCTGCGCGCGAAGGGCACGAGCCCGCACGCGCTCGTGCTGACGGCGACGCCGATTCCGCGCACCGTCGCGATGACGGTGTTCGGTGACCTCGACGTCTCGACGATCCGCACCATGCCCACGGGGCGCGCAGGCGTGCAGACGTTCGTGGCACCGGTCGCCGAGAAGCCGGGCTGGTTCGGTCGGGTGTGGGAGCGCGTGGCCGAAGAGGTGATGGCCGGGCACCAGGCCTTCGTCGTGTGCCGCGCGATCGACGCCGAGGTGACCACGGCTGCGAAAGCCACAGACGACCCCGACGCGCTGGTCGAAGACACAGCGTCCGCACGGGTGCGCTGGGGCGTCGTCCAGGCCGCAGAGCTGCTGGCGCAGCATCCCTCGTTCTCTTCGATCCGCGTCGCGACGCTGCACGGCAAGATGCCCGGCGACGAGAAGGACGCGATCATGCGGGCCTATGCCGCCGGAGAGATCGACGTGCTCGTGGCGACGACGGTCATCGAGGTGGGCGTCGACGTGCCCAATGCCTCGGCGATGATCATCCTCGAGGCCGATCGGTTCGGTGTCTCGCAGCTGCACCAGCTGCGTGGTCGTGTCGGCCGCGGCAGCGTGCCCGGTGTGTGTCTTCTCGTGACCGAGGCGGCACCCGGCACGCCTGCACGCGAGCGAGTGGATGCGGTCGCCGCGACCTCCGACGGATTCGAGCTCGCCGAAGAGGACCTGCGGCTGCGCGGCGAAGGCGACGTGCTCGGTGACGCGCAGTCCGGCGTGCGCAGCTCGTTGCGATTGCTGCGGGTCGTGAAGGACGCCGATCTCATCGCCCTGGCCCGTCAGGAGGGCGAGGCGGTCCTCGACGACGATCCGGCGCTGCTCCGGCATCCTGGGCTTGCCGCGGCGATCGAACGGCGGCTCGACACGGTGGAACGCGCTGCCCTCGCGAAGAACTGACGGTGGCATTCAGAAACCTCAAAGGAAGCCCGATAGGCTGGAGGGGTGAGCAACCGGATCGCCGTCGTCCCGGGGTCGTTCGACCCACCCACCCTCGGTCATTTGGATGTCATCGAACGTGCCGCGCGGCTGTATGACACGATCCACGTGCTCGTCGTGCACAACCCCGACAAGCAGGCGATGCTGCCGATCGCGCAGCGGCTGTCTCTGATCGAGCAGTCCATCGCCGAGGCCGGTATCGAGGGTGACATCGTCGTCGCCTCGTGGAGCATGGGGCTGCTCGTCGACTACGCGACCGATGTGAAGGCGGGCGTGCTGGTGAAGGGCATCCGATCGCAGGTCGACGTCGCGTACGAGACGCCGATGGCGATCGTCAACCGCCACCTTGCCGACATCGAGACCGTCTTCCTCCTCCCTGACCCCGCGCATGCGCTGGTCTCGAGTTCGCTCGTTCGCCAGGTTGCGGGCCTCGGCGGCGATGTGTCGCCGTATGTGCCGGCACCCGTCGCCCGATTCCTCGACACGGGCGCCCGCGGGATCTGAACGGTAGAATCATCGGATGAGAACTCCGCGTCCCGGCGCCTTCAGTGTGCTCGTCCGCGACATCGTGCGCCGTCCCGGCGAGATGCGCGAGACGGAGCTTGACGTCGCCCTCCCGGAACGGTGGGGCGAAGGTCTGGTCTCGCTCGATGCCGGCGAACAGGTGCAGGTCGACGTCCGCCTCGAGTCCGTGCACGAGGGCATCCTCGCCTCCGGAACCGCGTTCTCGCGGTACACGGGGGAGTGCGGGCGGTGCCTGACTCCCATCGAGGCGCCTGTCGAAGTCGAGTTCCAGGAGCTTTTCGCGTATCCTGGAGACGAAGCGAACGACTTCGAGGTTCAAGACGACCACGTGGATCTTGAAACTCTGGTCCGGGACGCCCTCGTCCTGTCGCTTCCGTTTCAGCCGGTGTGCCGGCCGGACTGCCCCGGGCTCGACCCCGAAACGGGCGCGCGTCTGGCTGACCTGCCGGACGACGAATCCCGGCAGAACATCGACCCGCGGTGGGCCGCCCTGGCGCGGTTCTCGTCCGAACCGGCGGAGGGCGCCGATGATGTGCCCGGATCCCAGACGTAGGAAGCAAAGGAAGAACAGCCATGGCAGGTAACCCCCCGAAGCGGAAGGTCTCCCGCTCCAACACCCGTTCGCGCCGCGCGCAGTGGAAGGCCACGGCCCCCACGCTCGTGAAGACCGTCGAGAACGGCAAGGTCGTCTACAGCCGTCCTCACCAGGCGAAGGTCGTCACCGACTCGCAGGGCACCGAGCTGTTCCTGGAGTACAAGGGCCGCAAGGTCGCCGACATCTGATTCGCGTCCGATGACGCTCACAGCGGGTACGTCCCAGCTGACCGACAAGCTCGGGGTCGATATCGACCCCGAGCTTCTGTCGCTCGCGCTGACGCATCGCTCGTACGCCTACGAACACGGCCATCTGCCGCACAACGAGCGCCTCGAGTTCCTGGGCGATTCGGTGCTGGGGCAGGCTGTCACGGTACTGCTGTACACGCGGCATCCCGAGCTCGAAGAGGGCTCGCTGGCCAAGCGCCGCGCCTCCGTCGTGTCGACCGTGGCCCTTGCCGAGGTCGCACGGGGCATCGGCCTGGGGGAGTACCTCAAGCTCGGCCGCGGTGAAGACCAGACCGGCGGGCGTGACAAGGACTCGATCCTGGCTGACACGATGGAAGCCGTGATCGGCGCCACCTACCTTTCTGCCGGTCCGGATGCCGCGACCGGACTCGTGCATCGGCTCGTCGAGCCGCTGCTGGCCGATCCCGACCGCTACGGTGCGGCGGTCGACCCGAAGACCAGCCTGCAAGAGCTCGCGGCGCGGCTCGGCATGACCCCGCCGGTGTACAGCGTGACGGCATCCGGTCCCGACCACGATCGCCTGTTCACCGCGACGGTGACCGTCGGCGATGCGTCGACGACCGGCACGGGCACCAGTAAGAAGCACGCTGAGATGGCCGCAGCGCTGCAGCTGTGGCACACCCTGTCCGAGCGCGACTGAGGTGCCCGAGCTTCCCGAGGTGGAGGTCGTGCGGCACGGCCTCGAGCCCGCTGTCAGTGGTGCACACATCGTGGCCGTCACTGTTCGAGACGAGCGGTCGCTCACGCGGCATCATGGCGGTGGGGTCGGCTTTGAAGCACGGCTGACCGGTCAGGTGCTGCGTGCGGCGGTGCGGCGGGGCAAGTTCCTCTGGCTGCCGATCGTCGGTGCGGCCGAGGCTGTCGTCGGACACCTGGGGATGAGCGGGCAGCTGCTGCTGCGTGAGTCCGGTGCGCCGGAGGAGCGGTTCGAACGCATTCGGCTCGACATGCAGCATCCCGTCCACGGCGAACTGGCCGTCGTGTTCGCCGACCAGCGGACGTTCGGCTCGCTCGCGATCGATCCGCTGGTGCCGACCCCTGACGGCGCCGCGGGCGGACGAGGGGATGCCGCAGCTCTCGTGCCGACGCAGGTAGCCCACATCGCGCGCGACGTGCTCGACCCCGCGTTCGACGACGCGCTGTTCCGGGCGCGCCTGGCGCGCAAGGACTCGGCGATCAAGCGCGTGCTGCTCGACCAGACCGTCGCCAGCGGCATCGGCAACATCTACGCGGATGAGTCTCTATGGGCCGCGCGAATCCACCCCGAGACGCCGGCGCGCGCACTGTCGACGCGGGCGGTGAACAACCTGCTCGCACAGGTGCGCCTGGTGCTCGAGAAGGCCCTCGCGGAGGGCGGCACGAGCTTCGACGCGCAGTACGTGAACGTCAACGGCGAAGCGGGGTACTTCGCCCACTCGCTCAACGCCTACGGGCGCACGGGGCAGCCATGCACCCGCTGCGGACGGCCGATCGTGCGCGCATCGTTCATGAACCGCTCGAGCCACTTCTGCGCGCACTGCCAGCGGCGGCGCGGGTGACGTTCTGGTGCCCGGGGGCATCAGCCTGATTTGGGGGATACCCCCGACATACGTCGCGGGCGGCCATCGGGCTGATATGTCTGGCGTGTTATGGAGAGCCGCAGCGCTCTGGCGGGTGTACGGGCCATCTTGGCCGTTGGCCTGGAAGGATGGGCGCATGGGTGTGGATGCGTGTGTGTTCTGTGGGCTGTTGAACGGCAACGACGCTGTGACCTGGGTGGCCAGACGCGAGGACGCATCGGCGTTTCTCCCGCTGAGCGAGGGGCGGCTATCACCCGCACACACGTTGGTGATCCCTAACGAGCACGTGGTCGGCGTCCAGGATGCGTCACCTCATGCCCTCAAGGCAGTCGTCCTCCTTGCTCAAGAGGTTGCCCGCGCGATGGCGGCCTCCATCGGAGCTCGAGGCGTGAACATCCTCAACGCCAGCGGACCAGAGTCTGATCAGTCTGTGCCGCATCTGCACCTGCATGTGGTTCCTCGATGGGGTGGCGATGGTCTCGGGAGGAGTGGCTCCTGTCGCTTGACGTCGACTCGTATGAGCAGGTAGTCGCAGCGATTGAGCTGCTCGAGGAACACGGACCACATTTGGGACGTCCGCTCGTCGACACTGTGAAGGCGTCCCGTCATAAGAACATGAAGGAGTTGCGGCCCGGCTCGTGGGGACGATCTGAGTTGCGTGTCCTGTTCGCCTTTGATCCGGACAGGCAAGCGATCCTGTTGGTGGCCGGCGACAAGGCGGGGAATTGGAAGAACTGGTACAAGAAGAACATCCCGGTGGCTGATGATCTCTTCGATGTTCACCTTCGGGATCAGAAGAGGACCAAAGGAGAGTGATGACGATGACTTTGACGCGTGAACAGCTTGTTGCGAAGCGCCCCGTCAACCGCGAGCGCGTCCAAGCACATAAGGAGCGGATGCTCGGCGAGGTCCGCGCGTACCGTCTGCGTGAGCTGCGCGAGGCTCTTGGGCTAACACAAGAGGAGCTCGCCGAGCGGATCGGGGTCGGACAACGACAGGTGTCGAAGATCGAGAACGGCGATCTTGACAGTGCGAGGGTGGGCACCATCCGCAAGTATCTTGAGGCTGTCGGCGGTGATCTCGTGGTCGAGTACGTTTCCGGCGACCGT
>Ga0164242_10006710_pt1 | contig 12661 bp, 12 predicted proteins | sample OricomgcompostMG_FD_108783 | JGI IMG/M metagenome (GOLD analysis project Ga0164242, IMG submission 108783) | Miracle-Growth compost microbial communities from Emeryville, California, USA - Original compost - Miracle growth compost (MG) ... | reverse complement strand
TTTTTTTTTCTACGACTAATTATCCTTGGAGCCTTAGAATTAGTTGATGTACTTATTATTCAGCAACTAATGATTTGACTTCGGTGGTTCAAACTGTAACTTCTTTCGCCGACGTTCACTTCCATTCCACCCCAAGTAGAATGATGGCACAACTTTAGAAGTAGGTTCATCTGTACGTTAAGTAGAATTGAGGACAATGATTTCCGCTTGTAATATACTATCTGGGAGCTCTCTCTATCGCTGTTGATGTCAAATACACGTCCTTGAGTCTCATTTTGTTCCTAAGCCCTTCGCTTCCCCAGACGTTTCTCGGCAAACCCCAGTGGCTCTACAACGCTCGAGATCCACTCCTGCTTGATTTTGTCATCATATCTCGGGTACGGTCGCCTGCAATGGTAGCTCTCTTCAGGATATCCCCTGATCTTTGCGACGATCCATTTGGTTCCGTTGATGCCTCCTTGACCGAAACCCCATTCCGCTTTGGCTAGCTCAAGTTGCACCAGCTCCGCTTCCTTCGACTTTCCTTCCATGTAAAGATCATATATTTGCATACAAACCTACATCGTAATCCTCGTAATGTCAGCTCCAAACCCACGGCTTAGGTTTGCAACTCATCTAGTCATCAATGGCGACGGGAATATGAACTTGCCTTTGGGTAAAGATTGGCCACGCCTGTGATAACTCCCGTGCCGCCGACTGCCATGGCGGGAACGAGCCAGTCACTCTGTCCCGCCAGCGCACAGAATTCCTCAGGCCGGAATAATGCGCGAACACGGCTAACTTTAGCAATCCCGCCGCATGTTAATTTGACACCGACAATGTTGGGGTGCTTTCCCAGACGACTTAGCATATCGGAGTTGACATCTAGGCCGGCAACTACGTTGGGGAAGTTGTATATCAGGACTGGAAGTGGGCTCGCGTCTGCGAGCTGTATACCCAACACATTAGCAATCCTCAATCCTGCACGAACGTTCTAGGACGGGCTGGTGGTTATAAGACCCCATTGACCATCAACTCACCTCTTCGAAGAATGCCACGATAGCGTCATTCGTCATTGCAAAGTGGAAATAACTCGGCACAAGGACGAGCACATAGTCGGCCCCGGCTTCCTTGGCAAGCTTGGTCTCAGCAATGACCGCTCTTGTGCTGTGTCCTGAGCAACCCATTGTGATTGTTACTTCGGGACGTCCAAGTCGTGTGGTAGTCTCGCGGGTCATTTTCAGAAGCTTCGATTTCTCCTCCGAGCTTAAAGTGACAGCCTCGCCATTGGTGCCTGCAATTACAATCCCATCTAGTTCGGAGTCGACCAAGAACTCGATGTGCTGCCTTTGAAGATCCCAATCAACTTCCTGTTCATCGTCATTTTTGAACCAAGTCAAACTCGGGACGTGGATACCGGGAGGAAACGGCCGTGGGGCTGAGGATTCAATAGAACCCATACTGAACAAATCTCGGCGGATTGAAAATATAATACACGTAGCAGGTGCGGGACGGAAACGTGGAAATGGGATTGCGTGCGGTAAGATCTTGGTTAAGTTTATTAACTTCACGGGCGAAGGCGAATTTATGCAGATGGCCTTCAACTGACGTTTTTGGGGGGCGATCAAGTAGCGTCGCAGTTGGCGCCAGGAAATGGGCGCCCCGTTCTAGAGGCGCAACTCGGTAATCGCCTTCGGGAGTGGGCACGCGGGGCGAATTAAGGATTAGCGCACCCGATCGAGGAGCAGCCGATGAACACGTCACAAGACACGTCAACCGACCCGACAAGCCCGAGCCCGATACTACTTCGCGAAGTCCGGGCCGACAAGAAGTCGAGGCGGCCGACCATTTCGAAGGTCGGTGCCAGCAGACTAGAGGTGTTAGCAACGAGAGGCGAGGAAAGAGGAACCACAATCGAAATTTCCGCAGCTTGTGTTTGCTTGCTGCCAGACTGACTACTCTTATCGTCGAATGCGTAGAACGCCGGATGAAGGTCTGGGCAACGCATGTTTAACATGACAGGACAGTCGAACCTCCAAATCCTCAAGCATGCCCTCGATCTTAAAATGGAAGGTTAATTATACCACACCTCTGCTTGCACTACTTACGTGACTGCCGCCTCAAGCACCTGAGTTTTCCGACTACGAATACCCCAAACTGAGCAAGTTGTTCTGTGCTGGAAAGGTCATTCCGCAGTACCAAATTCTTCGCTAATAGAAACTTCGGTGCTCGTCTCTCGAATGAACAAATGAGCCGGATACCAGTGTTGATCAGTGTAGAGAATCGAGAGACAAAGGAGACCCTCTAGCCCTTTTTATGTTCACCCGAACATACTCTACAGTCTTCTACCCTGTTAGCGGTGGTTTTATTGCTAATGAGGTCATCTCGTTCTCCAGCACGTTGTTAGGGAGGTATTCTTGAAACCAACTCTCCGCTTACGATCGTGTATCTCAACTAAATGTGTTAGGACCCTTGATGACAGCATATCTTCGGCGGGGTGTGGTCCTGAGAGTGTGGAGTTCGAAAATGGAACGGCGTTACCCGTAGTTAGGACCCTCCTAAGTACCCATTGGGCGGCCAGTGAGATGGAGGTGATGTACGGATACACCAGGCTGCAACTGACTGATAAAGAATCGGTACCCGAGGATGTTTAACCAAACCTGTGGGTCACCGCTGGGTAGAACCATCGAAGATCCCAAGGGGAGCTAATCATGCAGTAGCATGTAGTTCAATTCAACTAAAGGATAGCGAAGCAAGCATTAAAAACAGCGTGCATCACCGAACGAATGTCCACCCTGCCCTTGGAAGCATCCTGCCTCGCTTGTACTTCTTCAAGTACTTGGGCTGTTATTCGCGCATTCCCGGCAACTTTCTCCATCCTTAGTATCTGCGTCTTGATCCAGCCCCTCTCTGTTAAATTCTGTTCCTCTACCCCAAGCATCAGAAGCGGCCATAGCATATTGACGGGCAGCGTGTCTTCCGCATCAAGTCCGTCAACAATGAGGCGAGCTAGACGGCGGATATGGTCTAAGGCGTCAGAACCTTCTTGGGTGAGCGGCAGTGCTTTGTAGGCGACGCGATGCAAATGCACCTTGCTTGCATAATAGTTGGAGAGATAGGTTCGGAATGCTCGGGTGATAGCGAAAGATAACTGCGCCGATACGTGTGGTTCAGCAAGCTTGCCGGCTACAGCGTAGTCCATAAGAGGCGGCCGCTGGTCGTACAGCATCCTCAGGTCCGCTGCGATAGACGCCCCAACGTTCATCACCTCCGTTTCGTCCTCGACAGTGCCCCTGGAACGATGCCAGGGGTCGATTTTGGAAATCCGGCCCATGAAGCTCTGGACTTTCTGGTAAAAGACAATACCGGGCTGATAGAGCACCTGGAAAAGGACGTCTTCGATGTCCTCATTGTCTAGGTCCTCCTTGGGAGCGTCCTCTGGATCCCCGTCAGCCGTTACGGGGGAGGCTTCGACGAGCATGAGCTCATCAGCCTTGGACAAAAATAAGCCCTCACCACCCGCAGAGACCGCTCGCCCATCGAGGAGCCGGATCCACATGAGAAACTGCTTTTCGACAGCAACGAAGCTCTTCTTATCGCCTTGCTGGAATATTCTATAAGCGCGTTCGAGGTTCGAGTGTGCCGCGACAAGCCTGCTCTCCAGTATGTCTACGTAGCTCAGGAAGAACAACGCGGCCAGAAAACACTCGCGCCTGTGACTGTGCTGTGTGAGGGGCGAAGTACAAGATTCCATCTCCGCCACGGCACCCTGATAATGGTCGTTCTGGCTTGGGATCCAGGAGTTATCAGAACGGGCCAATAGCACATCAGAAAACGCCAGGATGGCGCATCGGACCAGTCTCGAGGTGCTCGCCATTTCCATCACAGCTTGGCGCATGACTAACCACTTCTTACGCGTTTCCACCTCGGCGAGGATGGGAGGTAGGGCGGATTGCGCGAAATATTCCATCAACCTGCTACTCCAACCTGGTGAAACAGGGGGCTCGCTTACGGTGGGCTGGGTCAGCCTCGTGGTGGTCTCGGGAGATTCTCCCGCCATCGTCGGGTCCCTGAATGTGATATGTGGTGTATGATGGAGCACCAACTGCTGATCAAGGCCAACACTCTGGCTTATTTCGGGGTTGGTTTGCTGCCAGAAATCCCGAGAGTCCCACATAAAACTGGCGTAGTCAAACACCTCGTCAACAGCTTGTAGGGGCGGGAAGGGCGATGTGAGAGACGGCGACGTGGAATGGTTCGAGTTGTCGGTGAACGGAGACGGCGGAACGTGGTTCGGATCATCGCCAACGATTACAGTCTCTTGTTGCCGCCTTCGTGTGGCCTGGTTGTGCCGGGTGTGCCATTTGCACTCCATATTGAGCCGCTCGCAATGCGAGCACCTTGGTCGTTGCTCGTCGCATTTTACTTTCCGGCGCCTGGGAATGGAAGTTAGCAAAGTATGAGCACGTTCACGAAATGTCGTCATGTAGTGAGGGCCTGGGAGCTGTAGAGACATACTTGCAAGTCAAACAGCCATCCCTGGAGCGGATAGATCTTCGCGTACGGGTGCTTAATGACTGGTCGGCGGTTGTGTGCGTTGCTGGTGCGATGGCCGGGTTTCTCCCTTGCAGGTTTTCAGTGGCTGTCGCGGTCGTGGCTGACGACAGCGACGGTGTTAATTCCGCCTCTCTGTTGGACATATCGCTGCTGGTACATCCTCAATCTTAAGCAAGGCGCGCGTAGCAATCATCCTTTATGGCTCCAGTCTTGGGGCGCGCGACGTTGGGAATTAGCGATTAGGTTGAAGCGGGGAAGGAGTTTGGAGGTATGGTCTCATATCTACACACGCCACACGGCGATGCACTAGTGAGAGTCAGGATCTTTATGGACGTGCATTATTGACCCACAGCTTTTCATAATCCATGTCAAAACTGAGGTACGGATACACATGTGTTGGAAAAGAGATTGGCCATGTTTATCCCTGTAACCTACCGGTTTCCTTTTGGCTGCCTGTCTGATGACTGTTGTCCGAAGACCTCTGCGTAGGTGCAATGATCTTGGATTCGATCAGAGGCGCAGGTCTTGGATTCGATCAGAGGCGGCACGTGGCTTCCCACGTGATCTTATTCCAATTTTCATTTAGACCGGATCTTTCCGAGGATCGTAGGTAACCTGGAGGATCATCATATGACCACTCTTTTCCACAGACCCCAACTGACGGCTTTCCCATTCATTTGACGTCCTTCTTTACGGTTGGCCTGACTGATCCTTACCTTCTCACGACTATTTACTATTGTTTTGTTGTTCTTGAGGTTGCTGAGCGCGACACGCCCACAACCTGACCTCACCGCAGCCTGGGCGGGACCCCTGTTTAGCATACCTTCGAGGCACCCGGTACTTTATTCCATCAAATATTCCATCAAAGATTTCAGCAACAGGCTCCTGGTCGCCTTCGTGTTATCGTCATCGAAACATCCCCATTGAGGTATGATACACCCCTACAACTATTTTCCAGCGGACATGGTACCATGTAAGGGAGGTTAATAGCTCTCCACAAACCCGTAATAGATGTCACAGCTTGACGCGCTTTGAGCAGCTACACTAACCAGACAAACGGTAACACTGTTATCCAACTGCAAGTTGTAGAGTCGTCATCCATATCGGGCTGCTGTGACGCCGACTGCTACATACAAATCAAGGGCAGGCCACCAGCTCCTCGCAGCATAGCGTGGCTGAAAATAGTACCTATGGTTAAGGTGGATATGATCAGTATGCCTCGCGCCTTTGAGTGTAAAGCACGCTGCTACTTGCGAGTGTGTTGCGTTAGAGCGTTGCCATCTTCTCGATAAGACGAAGGGTGCTAAATGATAAGAACAAAGCAGCTTGTTCCATTCACGTTCTATTGGGTGGGAGGTACACTCCCGGGTGTCACGGCCGTGGAAAGTGGCAGTTTTGGTCTAGGCAGGCACATTGTTGAACCGGGTCGTCGTTCCGGGCCCCGTTGACTTTCTAGCCTTGGTGATTCGGTGGCAGGTACCAACTGATGATAGAAATCACAACGAGCACAAGGCGCCCGAAATAATACGTTGCCGACGACCGCGTTTCAACTTTTTCTACTTCTTCTCCACGGCCCGACAACGTGTCCGGCTGGGACACCCATGCCAGAGAACAATAAGTAGACGCAATGTCCGCCATATAGCGCGGGTACCTTTGAAGTGCTGTGTGGCTTCCTTGCCGAACATGTAGCGCCGAGGTTGACCGGGTAGTATTATATTGTGCACCCAAAGGACATTCTCACCAGTCAATCAAGCCTGGCTCTAAACCGTCAAATGGCCGGCTTCCCCTAGAGGCAACATATCACCAAGCCACTGTCTGACAGGTGTACCTGTAGGCGAGGCCTAAGCGTTGGAGGATAACCTAAGCGATTGCGCCACGACTTACCCATTGCGTTCTGACCAGCAGCGAAAAGCAAAGAGTGGTTACGACGTTGGAACTCGAGCTCAAACACAGGATGTGATCCAAGACTTTAGACTGACAAACACGCAGATTACGTAGCGAGGAAGTGTCGCCCCGGAGATATCTAACACAATGAAAGGTTCCGCGCCAGTCATTCGCCGCCAACTAGATTTCGGACCGAAACTAGAAGGAGCAATAGATGGCGGGGGTATGTTTGTGAATCCTGTCGCCGTGCGCGGCAAGTTACTCCGCCACGGCCGTGGGATCTTCCGCATGTGCGAAGGCCGCAACCCTTCCATGGAGAAGAAGTGTGGCACGCGACGCCCTAATTTGTAACAGTTGGGGTCCGTTACCCCTCACAGGATCGCGCATGTTTATCCGCCTGCAGCTCGGCCGTTCCCCGGAGCACGGCAATTTTCTCACCCCGGATCTCATTCCGACACGGCATCATTTTGAGAAATCGTCTCGGCTAGGTGGTGTTGGAGTACTGAATTGCAACCTTGACGTTTCCTTCTAGGACAAAGTTTGGTCACGCTAATGAAATATTGATCCTGCTTCCCATGGATGTCTACTTCGATTTGCTGCTCCAGGTGTCCAATATGCGTATCTTTGTGAACCTTTCGGCTCCTGGGTATGGTAACACTTCCCCAGTCGGTACTTTCGTGGGTAGCTAGAAGTTTGTGTGGGTCTTTTTACACGAGACTTCGCCCGAGGGGGTTGAACTATCTGGCTTTCGTAGTCCCCTTTCATCCTGTGGAATATATATATCGACCCTATGTTCTGCCTGTGTGTTTTTTATAGGCCCTCTCCACTTAGACTTGTGTTGCTGCTTCGCCTCCTTCTACTGTCTTCTGTCCCGATACTAGTTTATTGATATTACCATGGGGAAGGATACCTTCACGCTTGCCGGACGAGAATGGCCTAGAATCTCGTGGTGGAAGATGAAGGGCATGAGAAGTGTCTACATGTTGCTCTGGGCTGCCATGTTAACATCGGCAACTAACGGTTAGAGGTCATGAGGTGACACTATTGGTTGGCATAAACTGATATCTCGCTCTCCCTAGGATACGATGGTTCTTTGATAAACGGTCTACAGAATATTCACCAGTGGCAGGAATGTAGGTTTGTCCGGAATTCCCAGTTGTAACATCTTGTTATGAAGTGTATGGCAACTTATTCGACCCAGATTTCCACCATCCCGACCCGTCCACTCTCGGTCTCCTAACTGCCGCCATGTCCATGGGCTCGATGTTGGCTATTCCAATAGTGCCTTATACAGCCGATATTCTGGGACGGCGCACTGGTGTGGTGATAGGTTGCACCATCATGCTCGTTGGTATTGCCGTTCTCTCCATGGGCTTTCACATTGCTATGTTCATCGTTGGTCGCCTTTTGCTCGGCTTCGGAATTGCCATCGCTCACGGGTCAGCTCCTCTTCTAATTGCGGAGCTGGTTCACCCCCAACATAGAGCAATATACTCTACAATCTACAATACATTGTGGTATCTTGGTAGTTTGATCGGCGCCTGGGTTTCGTACGGTACGTGATCTCTCAAAACCTTAGGAATGCTCCGTTCGTCCCTAATCCCGAAACTCAAGGTACGGACCATATCCCAGGAAACTGGTCGTGGAGAGTGCCTTGTTTGCTGCAGGCTATTCCTTCCTTGATTCAGATTATCTTCATCTGGTAAGCGTGTTTGAAATACTTTCCTCCGTCTACTTTCATGAACACATATTCACTCTTTACGTTAAGGTTCGTTCCAGAATCGCCTAGATGGCTTATCTCAAAGAAAAAGCCAGAAAAGGCGCTCAAGATTCTAGCTTACGTTCACGCCCAAGGTGACGAGAACGACGAACTTATTCAAGTTGAGTTCCACGAAATCTTGCAAACTATCCAGCTTGAACAAGAATACGAGAAGAATTCGTGGAGCGAACTTTGGTCAACTCCAGGGAACCGACATCGCCTTCTCATTCTCGTCAGCATCGGCCTATTTTCACAGTGGTCCGGCAATGCTCTGGTCTCATATTACCTTGTTGGTGTATTGGAGCACATCGGTATCACTGACGACAAGACTAAGCTTGCCATCAACGGATATCTCAGCGTTGTCCAGCTCATTTCTGCTGTGGGGATTTGTTTCTTCGTTGACAAGATTGGCAGGCGGCCACTCTTTCTCACGTCCTGCGTGGGCATGCTCGTATGCTTCGCAGTGGAGACGATCGGCTCCGCTCGGTACGATATCACCAAAGACAGGGCAGCCGGCAATGTTGTCATCGTTTTTATTTTCCTTTACTTCATATTCTACAACCTTGGTTTTTGCGGATTGCTCGTCTCATACTCTACCGAAATTCTTCCTTACCGGATCAGAGCCAAGGTAGGATTATAGTATCCCTAGAAGCCTGCGGCCCTACTCCCTTCCAAACACTCACAACAGCCACTATTAGGTGGCGCATGCACTCAATGAGAGGCTAATATACCATTTCTAGGGTCTTACCGTCATGTTCTTTTTCGTTGATGTAGCCCTGTGGTTCAACCAATACGTCAACCCTATAGCTCTCACCGCCATCGGCTGGAAGTACTACGTAGTTTATACTGTTTGGATTGCTGTCGAGCTCTTTGTGGTGTGGAAATGGTTTATTGAAACAAAAAATACTGCTCTGGAGGAGATCGCGCAGTACTTCGATGGCGATAATGCTATGATTGGAGGCGGTGCCGCCTCAGCGAAGGCTCGTCACCTACAGGGCGACGACAATGATCCCCCTGTTCATACTGAAGATCTCACCACGCAATCCGCAGAGAAGACGGCTTGAGAAGGGGCATCATCAACTTGCGAAGTCCTTGCTGAGGCTGTTGATGATCAGAACTACTTGCAATCCCGCTCCTATACGGATACCGAAGCAAAGATCAGAGTCTTAAATCAAGCATACTCTGTTGCGCATAATGCCGCTCTATATCAGCATCTATATATTCCTCATTTCCCGAACTGTCTGAATCTCCAGTTCTCTTATCATACTAAATACGCCCATGGATTCATTCCGCAGCCCCCTTCAAGGATCCCTTTAAGGTCCTTTTTAGGTGACCGGACTGATTAGCCAAAGCCCTGCTTCTCGGCGTTAGTTTTAAGTAAGTATCCCATTTTCTTGCGTTGTTATGTTCCTTTGATACAGCCGTTGCCCCGCGTACCTCCCTACGACCCTAACTCCGTTCGTCGATGCTTACATCGATAGCTCCCGCTAACTCATATACTCCTACTTCGACTAATCATCTATGTCAGGCTGGTCCCTGCGCAACTCTTCAAAATATAACTAACGCGTGGCCATTGGTGCAATTATACTTGTTTCCTCTGCTTCGTCGTCGAAAACCTGATCTTTGAGGAGTTGTGACAGAAGGATAGCCTAGCTATGATTCGTGAAAAGACATTAGTATCTATCCTCAAGATCCGCGCAGGTTATTGGAGACTATCTGGACCCAAGCATTTCGAGGAAGTCCAATGGGATATCTAGAACTTTTCTTTGGAATATTGGGGGGATGATCATAAGTTTAAACCCAAGTATTAACCACCAGCTAATATTCTAGGACAAGCTAACCTCCTTTGCTATCCCATGTAATCTCACAATTCATATCAATTTTGGTAGTATTTCCACCAATGAGGCAATAATACCAAATTAGCGTGTCCTCAGGTGTGTATCGGATGTCATGAGATACTTCTATGAGAGAAGTGTACGAGGCAGACTGGGCTTAAAACACAGTTGCTTGGATATATAGCCAATGAATTCCTACCACCTAAGGGACTTTCGAGACAATATTTTAGAGTTTTAGTTTAGTCCAGCAGTTCCTTTTCCGCAATGCCAACTGCAATCGCACTCTTAACTCTATCGTATCTTACTGGACCCGTTTCGGCAACGACGTGGCCCTTTCACCGCTACTACACGCTGTCCGGAGCAAAGTTCACTTCGTTTTCTGGAGAAATGGTCATTCCTAAGCTATCGTAAGCCGGTACATACTACGTTTGACGGGGGCTGCAGCCAACTGAGAACAGCGGAGTGTATTAAAATGTGCTTGACGGGCGGTCCGGGACATGGTGATTAGACTCAGCTTGGTGCTGGGAGAACTCGAACTTGCCATGGGGTAGCGGGTTTGTCAACACCGACAAGCAACTTTGGTTAGGCATCATTGACTCTGGTGGCTGCTAACATAGGTTCAATGCATATGAAGGAGATAACGTTTTCTTTAACATGGAACACACTGAACCCGGACTACTCCGCTTGCACCACAACTATTGTACATCAAAAACCGGGCTCTCTAAGACCGATACATTCCCACTTGGTAGCTTTGAGTAACAATAACAGTTTATTTGGCAGCTAGACTGATGATGGGTGTAGCAGACAACTTTTTTGATCAGGCGCTATTTGCTATTGAACTGTGAGAGCTCCTCAATCCAATATCGAGTTACGAAGTTAGACTGACGTAACAATAGGACTGGGGTCACCCTGGATTTTTGGCCATTAGTCTTTGAAAATGTTAAAATAGTGAGTTCCTTTCTTTACTCCTTTCCTAACATATCATCTCTGAGTACCTAGTTTTAGATGTCTACTGGAATAAATTCGCAGTGGTGTGCTGGAAAGCTAGAGAATTACAATAGAGCCACGGCCTACACTCTGCCTGGAGTAGAAACGACAGTGATCAGTTTACAGTTACTTATGTTATCCCATCTATCTTTCAGCTCCGGTATAAGCTTCACATCGCTTCCAGAAGCACAGCATCGGAGACGAGTATGAACATAACTATAATCCTGGTTGCGCCATAGCGAATTGGGATTTGGATGAGGGAGATATAAGGTCGACACGTCCCTGTTGATCCGACAACTTTGCCGGACGGAACTTGGTTCACCGTAACATTAACCAATTTGGACGTTTCTGATCATTATTGATATAGTAGAGAGGTGAAGATGTTTAGCTTTCTCAACTCTGGGGCATTGGTGAATCTGTTAAAATGGATGTTTGCAAAGATTTTTTAACAGGAAATACTTTGGGGTTGGGAAGAGTACCTCATGCCAAGTGCCAGGATACACACTGTTCCCGAAGTTAGCAAAGCTGACAGCTTCAAGCAATCAACAATATCAAAAGCAATAAATGCACTACTCGTGCGCGTAACATGGTGTCAATGCCGTTTTATGATATATTATGCCTCACACAAACTCTTCCAATCTACTATTACTACTTGCAATTTGCTGGGAGTTAAAGCACTGGCGCTGAGGATACGTACGTACAGTGCGGCAGCGGCCAGACTGCTATTTCGTTCCAGTACTACGTCGTTTAAGAAATCTCCGTACATATAGGGCCTTTGCCAGTAGAGTTAACTATTGTCAATTTCCCTACGCGCCATCTTAGCTCTCCAACAATCCAAGCCAGTAAAAGAACCTTGAAGTTCATGTGATGTACACGTAATCCCCACGGATAACTGCAAAAGTAGCAGGATAAGGCTTGACTTGGTTTATATCTTGTTAGGGGTTGCCACAGAATTCCGTCTAAAATAACCTCGCTTCACTCACTGATATTTTGCGTAGAAACAAATAATTAAGACCTATTTAGAGGCCGGCACGCCAACCGGAGGTACGTTGGCTAGAGTTGAAAAAGAGAGAAAGGGAGTAAAGGCCCAATCCTTTCCAATTTAACCATTTATAAAGGGCGAGACCCTTGCGCCAACGACAGGCCTTCTTTTCCTGAGGCAGCTGGCATCAGGGTTTGTTTTGCGCAAAACAGCACCAGAGGAGCAAAAGAGCGTCATCCACTCGCCGATAGATCTACGAATGTAGTCGGGGGTCTATGCAATTTTCGTAAGACCCCTCCCTGCTGACTAGAGATAAAATAACCTCACTTCGTTCACTATTCTTTGCCCTAGAAGCAAAAATTTAAGACCTATCTGAAGGCCAGTACACCGGTAGAGAGTTAGTACAACAGTCAAAGGTTACCTATAGAGCAGTAAGAGGTTAGTACGTTAGCAAGTAGATCTTTGGCTAAGTAAAGCACGAAAAGAGAAAAAGGAAGAATGGTGTTAATCTCTTCTAATTTAATTATTTAGGAGGGAGACCCCTTAAACCCCCCCCCCCCCCCCCCCCCCGGGGGGGGGGCCCCGGCGGGGTTTTTTTTTTCTCTTTCCCCCCACAGAAGCCCCGCCCTTTTAAAAAAAACCCCCACCGGGGGCCAAAAAAACAAAAAAATTAAAGTT
>Ga0164242_10006709_pt1 | contig 12661 bp, 10 predicted proteins | sample OricomgcompostMG_FD_108783 | JGI IMG/M metagenome (GOLD analysis project Ga0164242, IMG submission 108783) | Miracle-Growth compost microbial communities from Emeryville, California, USA - Original compost - Miracle growth compost (MG) ... | reverse complement strand
GTCGGCCTGGCCGAGCTGGTCGTCGAGCTGCCGGAGCGGCAGCGGTGACGCCGCCGCGGCGCGGCGGCCCTGTGGCCGCGACCCTGGTGCGGCGCGGTTCGGTGGAGGATCCTGAGGTGGCCTCCGGCGGTTTCTTCGCCTTCCTTCTTGTGGCCTGGATCACGAGCAGTTATTCTGCCTAACGAATAAAGTTTTCCGTAAAACGGATAATCCGATGAGGCAGTGCGGAGAGGAGACGTGGTGGATCACGACGACGGCCTGCGGAAGTACGTCGGAATGAGGTCCGAGCCGGTGACAGCCTGCGACCCGGTCGAGCCCGGCGCCGTACGGCGCTTCGTCCAGGCGATCGGCGACGACGACCCGGTCTACTGGGACGCCGAGTACGCGGCCGCGACCCCGTACGGTGTGCCCGTCGCCCCGCCGCTCTACGTGAGCCATGTCGCCCGCCGGCCGCCCGGAACGCCGGATCCGTTCGACCGCTTCGCCGACCAGCCCGACCTGGACGGCAGCGACGGGGCCTTCGTGGCGGCCGGCGCGCCGAATACGCACGGCCGCCGCCTGCCGCCGGTCGACGTACCGCAGGTTCGGCTGCTCAACGGCGGTGTCGAGGCCGAGTTCTTCGCGCTGCCGGCGCACGGCGACGTGATCACCTCGGTGGCCGAGTACGTCGACGTCTACGAGCGCGAGGGCCGCAGCGGACCGATGGTCTTCGTGGTCACCGAGACGACCGCCGAGAACCAGGACGGCCGGCTCCTCGCGCGCGTCCGCAACACCACGATCCGGAGGTGAGGAGATGACCGAGGTGGACGTCCGGGCGGAGCGCACCACGCCGCGTTTCGAGGATCTCGTCGTCGGCGACGCGATCCCCGACCTGGTCAAGGGGCCGCTGAGTCCGGCGCACCTGATGCGGTGGTCGGCCGCGGTCGAGAACTGGCACCGCATCCACTATGACGCCGACTTCGCGATCGGCCACGACGGGCTGCCCGAGCGGGTGGTCAACGGGTCGTTCAAGCAGCACGTCCTGGTGCAGCTGGTACGCGACTGGGTCGGCCCGGCCGGCTGGCTGTGGCGGATCGGGTTCCAGTTCCGCGGCATGGACCGGGTCGGCGACACGCTGACCGCGTTCGGCGTGGTCACCGGCACGCGGACGGCCGACGGCCTCGGCGTCGTGGACCTGGAGATCGGGCTGCGCAACCAGCGCGGGGAGCTGAACACCCCTGGCCGCGCCACCGCCGTACTGCCGCTGGCCGGCGGGCGCCCGGTGCCCTACCCCTTCGTTCCGCCGCGGGAGGGCTGAGCCGGTGCAAGCACTCGACGGCCTCAAGGTCCTCGACCTGACCGGCCACATCGCGGGGCCGTACTGCACGAAGCTACTGGCCGACCTCGGCGCCGACGTGGTCAAGGTGGAGCGCCCCGGCGGCGACCCGGCGCGCGCGATGGGGCCCTTCCGGGTGGCCGCCGACGGTACCCGGACCAGCCTGCTGTTCCTCTACCTCAACACCAACAAGCGCAGCATCGTGCTCGACCTCGAGGACGCCGACGACCACGCCACCGCGCTCGACCTGGTGCGCTGGGCCGACGTGGTGGTGGAGAGCCACCGGCCAGGCACACTCGATCGGCTCGGTCTGGGCTACGACGTACTCCGGTCGGTGCACCCCGACATCGTGCTCACCTCGATCTCGAACTTCGGCCAGACCGGCCCGATGCGTGACCTGCCCGCTTCCGAGCTGGTGCTCTACGCCACCGGCGGCATGATGGCGATCAGCGGGCAGGTGGATCGCGAGCCGCTCAAGCACGGCCTGGCACAGGGCCAGTACGCCGGCGGTGTCAATGCCGCCTACGCGACTCTGGCAGCGGTGACCGCACAGGAGCTCGGCCTGGGCGGATCGTGGGTGGATGTCTCGCTGCAGGAGGTGCTCGCCTCCGAGCTGGTGCTCAACGAGCCGATGTACGCCTGGGCGGGCGGCATCCAGGGCCGGCGACCGGTGACCGGCGACGGGCTCAACAACCTGATGCCGACCAAGGACGGGTACGCCGTCGTCCAGGTGACCACTCAGCGCTCCTGGCCCGGCTTCATCGAGGCTGTGGACGAGCCGGCCCTGCGCGACGAGAGGTTCGCCACGCCGGAGGGTCGCTCCCGCAACGCCAAGGAGCTGGACCGGCTCATCGCCGGTGCGTTGGCCCGGCTGGGCAAGAAGGAGGTCTTCGCCCGGGCTACCGAACGACGCGTGCTGGTCGGGATCGCGCAGGATCCCGGCGACCTGCTGGGCTGCGACCACCTGGCCGGCCGCGAGTACTTCGTCGAGGTGGACCACCCGGGCACGGGCCGGCTGCGCTACCCGGGTGCGCCGTACCGGCTGTCGGCCACGCCGTGGCGGATGAGCCGCCGCGCGCCGCTGCTGGGGGAGCACGAGCAAGAGATCCGAGACCAGCTGCGTGCGGCGGTCGGGGTGAAGGAGCCGCTGTGACCCGGCCAGCACGACCCGAACCGGCGCGACGGCCGCTGGCCGGCCTGCGGGTCGTCGACAACAGCCACATCTTCGCGATGCCGTACCTGTCCGCCATGCTCGCCGACCTGGGCGCCGAGGTGATCAAGACCGAGCCGGTCGACCGTCGCGACCAGACCCGGGCCGGGAACCCGTTCTTCGTGGTGCTGCCCGAGAACGAGCCGGGTGAGCGGCCGTGGGACAGGTCGGGCACGTTCGCCGTGCTCAACCGTGGCAAGCGTTCGGCCACCTTCGACCTGACCCAGGAGGCCGGGCAGGATGCCTATCGCGCGCTGGTGGCCCGCAGCGACATCGTGGTCGAGAACTGGACGCCACGGGTGATGCGTCGCTGGCGCCTGGACTACGCCCACCTGAGCGAGATCAACCCGGGTCTGGTGATGATCTCCAACACCGGCTACGGCCACAGTGGACCGTGGGCGGACTCGCCGGTGCAAGGCACCTCGCTGGAGCCGATGACCGGGATCAGCCACTTCTCCGGCTACCCCGGCGGCCGGCCGTGGAAAGTCGGCCAGTCCTATCCGGACTTCGTCGCCACCTGGCACGGTCTGGTCGCGGTGCTGGCGGCGCTGCGGCACCGGCGCCGTACCGGCCAGGGACAGTGGATCGACCTGGGCATGTACCAGGCCTGTGTCGGCATGTTCGGAGAGGCGCTGCTCGACTACCAGGTCAACGGCGAGTTGGGCGGACGGATCGGCAACCGTGACGCCTACGACGGCCTCGTCCAGGGCTGCTACCAGGCCCGCGGCGAGGACCGCTGGTTGGCGCTGACGGTGCGCGACGACGCCGAGCTGGCGGCCCTGCTGCGGCTGCTCCCGGACACGCTCGCCTGGCCGTCCGGCGCCGCGCCGGCGACGCTGGCCGAGGCCTACGCCCGCCACGACGAGGTGGACGGTGTGCTCTCCGCATGGGTGGCGGCGCACACGCTGGAGGAGTTGCTGTCGCCGCTGCGGGCCGCGGGTATCCCCGCCGGCCCGGTGAACGACGCCCGTGACCTGATGTTCGACGAGCACCTGGTCGCCCGCGGCTTCTACCAGGCCGTCGAACATCCGGCCGAGACCGGCATCGGACGTCGGCCGGTGATCACCAGGCCGTGGCGGTCGCGACCGGAGCTCGCGTCGATCCAGGCGCCGGCACCGGCGCTGGGGGAGGCGAACGAGTACGTCTTCCGCGACCTGCTCGGGCACGATCGCGACGAGTACGCCGTCTTGCTGGCCAACCGCGTGACCGGCCGTCCCGAGCCCGTCGAGCCCCGGCCGGCGGCGCTGTCGCTGGAGGACATGCTGCGCTCGGGCCGGTTCCGCGAGCTCGACCCCGACTACCGCACCCGCATCGCACAGACCTATCGCTGAGCACCGCTCAAGGCATCGACGGAGGAGAGACATGGGCTGGCCGAAGATCGAGTACACCGACGAGACGATGCGCGAGGGCATGCAGATCGAGAGCGCCCGCATCGGCACGGACGACAAGGTCAGGCTGCTGGACGCGCTGTCGCAGACCGGGCTGAAGCGATTGGTCGTGGGCTCTTTCGTGAGTCCGAAGTGGACGCCGCAGATGTCGGACATCGACGAGGTGGTGAGCCGGATGACACCGCGGGAGGGCGTCACCTACATCGGCCTGGCGCTGAACCAGAAGGGCGTCGAGCGGGCGGCGGCCCACGTGCCGCCGCTGACGATCGGGCTCTCGCCGATCCCGCGGCTCTTCGTCCACCTGTGCGACGTGTTCGTGCGGCGCAACGTCAACGTGAGTCAGGAGGAGGAGATCGCCCGATGGCCGGCGGCGGTGCAGCGCGCCGTCGACGCCGGCGCCACCGAGGCGGCCATCTGGGTCAACGCCGCCTGGGGCTCGAACTTCACCGGCGGCTTCAGCCAGCAGCAGCGGATGGACATGCTCGGCCGTGAGCACGAGCGGTGGACCGAGGCGGGGATCAAGGTCACCACTGCGTGGCTGGGCGACCCGATGAGTTGGAACATGCCGCACAACGTGGAGAACCAGATCGCGGAGATGCGCCGGACCTGGCCCGAGATCACGACGTACGGCCTGCACCTGCACAACGCCCGCGGCATGGCGCTGCCGTCGATGTACGCCGCCATGCGCGCCCTGGACGAGCGCCACACGCTCCAACTCGACGGCACGGTCGGCGGGATCGGCGGCTGTCCCTACTGCGGCAACGGCCAGGCCACCGGCATGGTGCCGACCGAGGACTTCTTCCACATGCTGGAGGCGATGGGCATCGACACCGGCGTGGACGTCGATGCCCTGATCCGGGTGGCGTGGCTGGCCGAGGAGATCGTCGGGCGGCCGCTCTACGGGCGGGTGTCGCAGGCCGGCCCGCTGCCGCGCACCGTGGCCGAGCTGTATCCCACCGACCTGCCCTTCATCGAAGACGTGGCCGAGGCCCGGCACTTCGCCCTCGGCGCGGCAGCGATCCCCGCCGACGCGGTCTCGCCGTGGCCCGCGCCGATCGAGTCGCTTCAGCGCAAGCAGGTGGAAGCGGAGGGTCGGGTGCGGCCGCCGCGTTAGGGCTGCCGGTGATCTCCCGGGACGACGCCGCGTGCGGCGTCCCGCGGCCGGTCGCGCCCGCACACGGGAGAGGCTGCGACCGGCTGTCGGGAAATGTGCCCGCAATGTGGTCTCCGTCACGGCAAACCATTGACGGCGTGTGACGCAGGCCATACCGTCTAAATGTTCCGCAAAACGGATCAACTATTCCAAAAAACGGAAAATGAGAGGGAAGGCCAATGTCGGATCTGGGTGCTGCTGAAGGGCGCGAAGAGCGCCACGTGAGCGGTCGCATGGGCCCGCGCCGAGGGCTGGCGAGGCTCGCAGCCCGCTGGGTGCGCCGGCCCGCGGCCCTGGTCGCGGCGGTGGGTGCGGTCGCGCTGCTGGCCTCGGCATGCGGATCGGCCTCGGGCGCGGCTTCGGACGGTGGGGACTATCCGAAGCGCGCGATCACATTCATCGTCCCCTACGCCGCTGGCGGATCGCTCGACATCATCGCGCGCCAGTTCACCAAGGCGCTGGGCGACGAGCTTCACACGACCATCACGGTCCAGAACCAGGACGGCGCTCAGGGCACCGTCGGCACGGGGGCGATCACGACCGCACGCCCCGACGGCTACACGCTCGGCATGACGACCGGCAACATCCTGGCGTTCCAGACGACGCAGATCAAAGGCCTGCCCTGGTCGAGCACGAAGGACTACACGCCGATCGGCAAGATGGCGAGCGAGTCCTCGATCCTGGCGGTGCTGTCCAGCTCGCCGTACAAGACCACCGCTGACCTGATCAACGCCGCCAAGGCGAACCCGAACAAGATCCAGGTCGCCCTCGCCGGCATCGGCAGCCCGCAGGACCTCGCCATCCGCCAACTCAACCAGGAGACCGGTGCCCAGATGCAGTCGGTCGCCTTCACCGGCGGCGGTGCCGAGTCGATGACCGCCCTGCTCGGCGGCCGTACCACGGCCGTGGCGGGCCAGAGCGCCTACCTCAAGGGCGAGGTCGAGGCCGGCAAGGTCCGGGCGTTGACGGTGCTCGGCCAGGACCCGAACCCGGCGATGCCCGACGTACCGACCCTCAAGGACGGCGGCTACACCGGCGGGATCGCGTCGGACTTCTACTTCATCGGCCCCAAGGGGCTTCCGAAGGCGATCACCGACAAGCTCGAGGCGGCCTCGGAGAAGGTCGTGAACAGCGCCTCCTACAAGAAGTTCGCGGCGGCCAACGGCTACAACGTCAGCAGCGAGACGGCCGCCGAGACCAAGAAGGACCTGGACCAGCAGGCGAGCACCTACAAGGACCTCGCGTCGCTGATCAAGAAGTAGGGCCTGCAGACAAGTAACGGCAACGGCGGGTTGCCCGGGTCGCCTCGACGCGATCGGGCAACCGCCGGGGAAGCGAGAGCAACGGGCATGTTGGGAGTGCTGCAACGCCTGCCTGCGAAGAACCGGGGACGGCTCATCATCGCGGGTATCGGCTTACTGGTCGCCGTCGACTACACGGTGGCGTCGTACAAGATCGGGCTCGGGACCCTGGCGAACACCAAGGCGGGGATGTTCCCCTTCTTCGCCGGCCTTGTCTGGATCGTCATCTCGATCCTGACCGGAGTGGAGGCGCTGAACCACAAGTACGCAGACGGCTCGATCGCGACGCCGCGTGACCGCCTGCGGGTCGTGCTGCTGTTCGCCCTGGCGGTCGTCGCGATGACGGTGCTGCTGGCGTTTCTCGGGCAGTACATCACCGCCTCGCTGTTCGGGGTCGTCACGGTGCGACTGTTGGGCGAGAAGTCGTGGATCAAGACCTTCGTCTACGGCGTCGGCATCGGCGTCGTGCTCTCCTATCTCTTCATGGGACCTCTCGGCGTGATCCTGCCGACCGGCCCGTTCGGCTGGTGACCGGTCATGCATGGTGTGCTCGAGGGCTTCCAGACCGCGATCAGCCCGCAACTGCTGCTGGCGGCCTTCATCGGCTGCTTCGCGGGCACGCTCGTCGGCGTGTTGCCCGGCATCGGCTCGACTGCCGGCGCCGCGCTGGTCGTTCCGCTGACCTACACGCTCTCGCCGACCGCGTCGCTGACGATGATCGCGAGCATCTATGCCGGCTCCATGTACGGCGGGTCCACGACCTCGGTGTTGATGAACATGCCCGGTGAGGCATCGTCGGTGGTGGCCACCATCGACGGCTACCAGATGGCCCGCAAGGGTCGGGCGGGTGCCGCGCTGTCGGTGATGGCGGTGGGTTCCTTCATCGCGGGCACCGTGGGACTGATCCTGGTCTCGGGGTTCGCGCCACTGTTCGCCAACGTGTCGCTGAAGTTCGGCCCGCAGGACTACTTCGCCCTCGCCGCCGGTGGTCTGGTGGTGCTCGCGCGGATGTCGGGCGGCTCGGCGATGAGCGGCCTATTCCCGATGATGATCGGCATCGCGCTCGCCACCGTCGGCCAGGACGCGATCAGCGGCACGAACCGGTTCACCTTCGGGCACTACCAGATGGCGCTCGGCATCGACCTGGTGCCGGTCGCGGTCGGCGTCTACGGGCTCTCCGAGTTGATCTTCCTGCTCGAGGACAAGACCACCGGGGGCAAGGTCATCGCGCCGAAGATGCGCGAGCTCTGGCCGACCAGGCAAGAGTGGCGGCGATCGTTCGCGCCGTGGTTCCGCGGCTCGTTCATCGGCTTCATCTTCGGGCTGCTCCCCGGTCCCTCGGGCACGCTGTCCAGCTTCGCGTCGTACCGCATGGAACGGGCCGTCTCGAAGCACCGCGACGAGCTGGGCACCGGCGCCGTCGAGGGCATCGCCGGACCGGAGGCGGCGAACAACTCCGCCGCCATCGGTGCGCTCGTCCCGGTGATGTCGCTGGGCGTGCCGTTCTCCGCCACCCTCGCCGTGATGATCAGCGCGATGATCGCGCAGGGCATCACGCCCGGCCCGCTGCTGGTGACCCAGCACCCCGACGTGTTCTGGGGCGTGGTCGTCGCGATGTACATCGGCAACGTCATGCTGCTGGTCCTCAACCTGCCGCTGGTCGGCATCTGGGTCAGCATCCTGCGGCTCCCGCAGCGGGTGCTGCTGCCATGCATCGCGGTCGTCTCGGTGATCGGCGCCTACGGGCTGCGGGAGAGCTACATCGACGTCTACGTGCTGCTCGCCTGTGGGGTGATGGGCTATGTCCTGCGCAAGTTCGACTTCAGCATGGCCTCGCTCGTGGTCGGCCTCGTGCTCGGCCCGCTCATCGAGAAGAACTTCCGTGAGGGGCTGACGCTGAGCCACGGCTCGATGTCGTACTTCGTCTCCTCGCCGTTCTCGCTGGTGGTGTGGATCGTCGTCGCGCTGCTGGTCTTCTGGAAGCTCTTCAGCCGCTTCTTCCGCAAGGGCAAGGGCACCAGCATCGGTCCGACCGGTGATGTGGAGCGCGACGCGGAGATCATCGAGGCCGCCGCGGCCGACTCCTGACGCAGAGGCCCGGCCCGGCTTCCGGGGCCAGTGGAAGCCGGGCCGGCCTCTCTTTTTCTCTCTTGACCAGCGAACAATTTCTTCCGGAAGACAGAAAGGACCGTCGATGTCCGTCCGCAACGAGGTGCGCTACTCGGCCCCCGAGTCGCCGTTCCAGCTTCCGCCTGAGCTGCTCGAGCTCAAGAGCCTGGTGCGCGAGATCGTGGAGTCCGAGTGTGTCCCTCTCGAGGCCGAGTTCCTCGAGGCGCAGCGCACCGGCCGCGAGGTCGAGCCCGGCCGTCGGCACCCCTACCAGGGACCACTGTCGAACGCCACCTGGGAGCGACTGACCCGGATCTCGAAGGACGCGGGCATCTACGACATCCACCTGCCGACGGCGTACGGCGGCAGCGGGCTCGGCGTGCTGGGTCGCTTCGTGGTGGAGGAGGAGATCAACCGCAGCCTGGTCACGCTCCCGACCGCCCGCGTGCCCGGCATCCTCTTCGGCTGCACCCCCGAGCAGGAGCAGGAGTATCTGCTGCCGACGATCGAGGGCACCAAGTTCTCCGCCTTCGCCCAGACCGAACCCGGGGCCGGCTCCGACCCGGGCAACAGCATGGCGACCAAGGCGGTGCTGGCGGGCGACGAGTGGGTCATCAACGGCACCAAGACGTTCATCAGCTACGCCCATCGAGCCGACTACCTGCTGCTCCAGGCCGTCACCGACGAGAGCCTGCGCCAGCGCGGCGGCATCACCATGTTCATCGTCGACACCGACACGCCCGGCATCTCCATGACGCCGGTGCACAAATGGTTCCCCGGCCCCGACGAGCAGTGGACCATCCATCTCGACGACGTCCGGGTGCCGAGCTGGAAGGTGCTCGGTGAGGTCGGCGGCGGCTTCCGGCTGGGTCAGCAGTGGCTGGCCGTCCAGGACCGGCTGACCCGCGGCTCGCTGGCCTGCGGCATCCTGTCGCGCTCGCTGGACCTGGCCACCGAGTGGGCCAAGGAGCGCACCACGTTCGGCAAGCCGCTGGCCGACCGTCAGGCGATCCAGTGGATGTTGGTCGACGTCCTGGTCGACCTCCAGGCCATCCGTGCCATCTCCTACCAGTGCGCGGCCGCCGCCGACCGTGGCGAGGACGTCCGGGTCGCCGCCGCGATGGCCAAGCTCGTCGGCGGCAACTGGGGCCACCGCTCCATCGACAAGATCATGCAGGTCTTCGGCGGCACGGGGGAGTCCCTCGACATGCCGATCTCGCACTGGTATCGCGAGCTGCGGCACGGCCGCATCGGGGGCGGCACCGACGAGATGCAGCGCATGCTCATCGCCCGCGGTCTGTTCGCCGGCGGGCCGGACCTGTGGCGGGCCTGATGGACGGCACCCGCACCGACGCGATCACCGCTTTCGTGGCCTCGCCTCAGCGGCTGGGGGACGTGGGACGCGACCGCACGTTGCAGGCGGTGGTCGACACCGTGGGTGTCCTGCTCGCCGGGAGCAGGACCGAGCCGGGCCGGCTGGTACGGGTCTACGCCGGGCTCGGCGACCTGCACCCGCGTGACCGGGCGCTCGTGTTCGGCACCTGGGCGCACGCGCTCGACTTCGACGACATCGACTCGTCGGTCCCCGGCCACTCCAGCGCGGTGCTGGTGCCGACCCTGCTGGCCGAGCTGGGTCACGGCTCCCTGGCCGGCGAGCGGTTCCTCGAGGCATTCGCGGTGGGGCATGAGGTCGCCTCGAAGCTCGGCCGCGTGATCGGCCAGGGTCACTACGACCGTGGCTGGCACTCGACCTCGACCGTCGTCGTCTTCGGCGCCGTGGCGGCCTTGGCTCGGGTCCGTGACTACGACAGGCGTACGACGGCTCGCGCGCTGGGCATCGTCGCCTCGATGGCCGCCGGGCTGCGCCGCAACTTCGGCACCATGGCCAAGCCGCTGCACTGCGGCTGGGCGGCCCATGCCGCCCACGTCGCGGCCGACCTCGCCGGGCTGGGGTTCACCGGGGCCGAGACGGCCCTCGACGTCGGTGCCGGCGGGTTCGTCGAGGTCTACGGCAGCGGTACGACGGCGCAACTCGCCCCGCTCGGTGCGCCGTACACGCTGACCGCGCCGGGGATCACGCTGAAGCGGTACCCGTGCTGCGGCGGCACCCACCGCGGCATCGACGCCATGCTCGCGCTCGTGGAGCGGCTGGCACCCGACCCGACGGCGGTCGCCGCCATCGACTGCACGGTCCCGCCCAGCGCGCTGGCGCCGCTGATCCCCCGTCCGCCGCGGTCCGGCCTGGAGGGCAAGTTCAGCCTGGAGTACACGCTCAGCGCGGCTCTGCTCGACCGACGCGTGGGCCTGGAGACGTTCACCGACGACGCCGTCCGCCGGCCCGAGGTGATCGGCCTGATGAAGCGCGTACGCACCGAGGAAGACGCCCGTTGCCTGGCCGGTGAGGAGTTGGCCGGTCGTTCGCCGCACCAGGTCGGCTACGTCGAAGTGCGCCTGGAACTGGCCGACGGCAGCACGGCGTACGAGCGTGTGGAGACCGCCGCCGGGACGGTCCGCCGGCCGCTGTCCTGGTCGGAGCTGCGGGCGAAGTTCCTGGACTGCGTCGCCGTCGGCCTGCCCGACGGACCCGATCCCGGGGAGCTGTTCGCCGGACTGCGCGCGCTGCCCACCGCAACCGATGTCGGCGCCGTGACAGCGGTCGTGGGCGATCTGCTCCGCGACCCGAGCCCGACCCGATGTCACTCAACCAAGAGCGAGAAGTGAGGAACGTGACGTGAAAGTTCATGAGGTCATTGCCGATGCGTATGTCCGCCGGGGCGGGAAGACCTTCTTCGGACTGTTGGGCGAGGGCAATCTCAAGCTCGCCTCGACCCTGGTGACGGTGCACGGCGCAGTGATGCACACCGCGCGGCACGAGCAGGGCGCGGTGGCGTTGGCCGACGGCTATGCCCGCGTCACCGGCCGGCCGACGCTCGCGGTGGTGACCGCCGGACCGGGCCTGGCCAACGCCGGCGTCTCGGTCGCCTCGGCGGTCAAGGCGCACTCGCCGGTACTGATCCTCGCCGGCGACTCGCCGACGCACGATCCGAGCTTCTTCCAGCGGATGGATCAACGGGCCTGGGCCCGCGGCCTGGAGACGCCGATCGTGCAGGTCTCCCAGCCCGACGAGCTGCATGCCGGCCTGCGGGAGGCGTGGCGCTACCTGGACGCCGGCCATGCGGTGCTGCTCAGCATTCCGATGGACGTCCAGGATGCCGAGGCCCCCGAGGGCGCCTTCGACGACTGGGCCGAGCCGGCCGAGGCGATGCTGCCCGCCGACGACATGATCGCCGAGGCGGCCGCCCGGCTGCGCGGCGCCGAGCGCCCGGTCATCCTGGTCGGCCGCGGCGTACGCACGCCTGAGGCCAGGGCGGCGGTCTCGCGTCTCGCCGCGGCCGTCGGGGCGCCGATCGCGACCAGCCTGGGAGCCGCGGGCGCCTTCCATGGTGACCCGCTCGAGCTCGGCCTGTGTGGCGGGTTCGACCCGGGTGCGGTGGTCGGCGTGGTCTCCTCGGCCGACGTCGCGTTGGTCGTCGGCTCCAGCCTGTCGCGCTACACGACCCGTGACGGCCGGGTGCTCGCCGTACCTGCCGTGATCCGACTCGACAACGACAAGGACGCGCCTTCGGAGAACGTCGAGGCCGAGCTCACCCTGTACGGCGACGCCCGGGCGACGCTGAGCGCCATCGCCGAGCGCCTCGAGGAGGCACCGGCGGCCGAGCGGGCGGGGAAGGTCGCCGCGGGACGGGCCAGGATCGCCGACTCGCGGCGCGAGCACGTGTACACCTTCGAGCCCACCGACCGGCCGGGCGCGATCGACCCGCGCACGATCATCACCAAGGTGGAGGCGGCGGTCCCGCACCCGCGTCACCTGGCGCTCGACGGCGGTCACTTCACCACCTTCGCGGCCGGTCTGATGAGCTGGGAGGCGAACAACGAGCTGCTGTTCGGGCTGAGCTGGGGCGCGATCGGGCAGGGCCTGCTGCTCGGTATCGGCGCCGCCGCCGCGGCGCACGACGAGGGCACCGGCGCCCGGACGCTGGTGATGGCCGGCGACGGCGGGTTCCTGATGAACCTCCAGGAACTGGAGACCGCCGCCCGGCTCGGCTTCCCCTTGGGCGTGATCGTCTTCAACGACCAGGCCTACGGCTACGAGGTGCACATGCTGAACATGTATCGCCTCGACCC
>Ga0164242_10006708_pt1 | contig 12661 bp, 9 predicted proteins | sample OricomgcompostMG_FD_108783 | JGI IMG/M metagenome (GOLD analysis project Ga0164242, IMG submission 108783) | Miracle-Growth compost microbial communities from Emeryville, California, USA - Original compost - Miracle growth compost (MG) ... | reverse complement strand
TGCGAGAAGGGTGTGGCCAGCGGCTCGACCGTGCTGACCTCGCCGGACGGGCTGATGCTGACGTAGCCCACCAGCTCCCGGGACGGGTGGTCGTCGCCGTAGCCCGGCAGGAACAGATGCACCCAGCCGTCGGCGCCCGCGCGGAACTGCATGCCGATGTGAGCGGTGGCGCCGGACGCCGTCACGGTGGTCAGGCTTACGTCGGCCGTGTCCGCGCCGAACTGCACCTGCCCCTTGTCGAAGTCGTCGGTGAGGGTGAAGCCGCCTCCCGATGGCAGCCAGTAACCGGAGACCGGCCGGAGCACACCGGTGAGCGGGTCGAGCGACATCAGCTTCCGTCCGACCGTGCCGTAGAGCAGCGTCCCGTCGTCGTAGCTCGGCGTGAAGGCGGCGGTCAGCGGGACCTCGTCGAGGACGCCGTCACTCAGACGCAGCATGCCTCCGCGATCGGAGCCGACCACCCGGAAGGCGACGAGAGTGCCGTTGGCGAGGACGTGAGGCAGCTGCCACGGGAAGTCCGTCGACAGGCGGTCGGGTATCGCGGCGGCGTCGAGGAAGGCGCCGGTCGCGTCGTAGTGCGCGAGGCGGTGCTTGCCGACGTCGAGGAACCACCAGCTGCCGTCCGGCGCGGGCGCTCCGTACTCGGGTCCGTACATGACCGCGCCACCCCGGTCGCCGCCCTGCGAGGTGCCGAGCTGCTCGCGGCCCGGGCCGTAAGGGATGGCGAAGACCTCCGTCCAGGTCGCCGGCATCGTCTTGGCCGCCGCTGGGATGACGACTTGTCGGTCGACGTGCGTCGGCTCGGGCCGCATTCCTGGCATCGTGGTCGCGTGCGAGCTGCAGCCCGCCAAGGCAGCCGTCGCCGCCACGAGGGCAACGAGTCGGCGCCGCATTCTCAGACTGTAAGGGCCTCGGGCTCAGTGACAGGCCGTTCACAGACGAAGCCGCGGCAGACGTAGGCGGCGGCCTTGCCGTCGACCGGCGTCCGGCCATCGAGCAGCGGGATGTCCTCGCGTGGCTCGTCGGCCACCACGACGACCGCTCCCGGCAGCCGGCGGGCGGTCGCGGCGAGGGCGTCGCGGTCATGGCCTGCCGGGCCGACGATGGCCACCTCGAGCGGACCGTCCAGCATCGTCGTCGCCGCGGCGAGCGACCAGCCCGCGAAGCGCGGCGCCTTCTCCGCGAGCCGGCCGACGGTGGTCAGGGCCTCCTCCGCGGCCTGCCGGTAGCGGCCCTCGCCGGTGAGTGCGTGGGCGGTGACGAGGGCGTGGACGATGCTCGAGAGGCCGCCGGGGCTGGCGTTGTCGGACGGGTCGCGCGGACGCGCGACGAGCCTCTCGGCGTCGTCCGCGGTGTCGTGGAAGCCGCCGTCGGCGGCGCGGAATCGGCCGAGCGCCACGTCGAGCAGCGTCGTCGCGCGGGTCAGCCAGACGGGGTGGCCCGTGGCCTGGAGCAGGCTGAGGAAGCCGGACGCGACGCAGCCGTAGTCCTCGAGGACGCCCGCATGCTGGCCCATGACGCCGTCACGGCTGACACGCAGGAGCCGATCGCCGTCCACATGCAGCGTGGCGAGCAGCTGGCCCGCGTCGATCGCCGCGTCGATGTAGTCCTGGCGCCCGAGGAGAAGGCCGGCGTCACAGAGTCCGGTGATGGCCAGGCCGTTCCAGGCGGCGACCACCTTGTCGTCGCGGGCGGGACGAGCCCGGCGCTCGCGCGCCTCCAGCAGCCTCGCCCGGACGCCGGCCAGCCGGTCCACGTCGTCCGGATCGCTCCGAAGCTGGAGCGTCGACTGCCCATGCTCGAACGTCTCCTCAGCCGTCACGGAGAAGACGTCGGCGGCCCAGCGGCCGTCGTCCTCGCCGAGGACGTCGACCAGCTCGTCGGGCGTCCAGACGTAGAAGGCGCCCTCGCGCGAGACGCCGTCGGCGTCCGGGCTGTCGGCGTCGAGCGCGGAGGCGAAGCCGCCCTCGGCGGTGCGCAGCTCGCGCAGCATCCAGTCGGCGGTCTCGCGGGCGATGCGGTCGTTGAGCTCGCCGCCGCGGCGGGCGTAGAGGCCGACCAGCTGGGCGTTGTCGTAGAGCATCTTCTCGAAGTGCGGCACGACCCAGCCGCGGTCGACGGAGTAGCGCGCGAAGCCGCCGCCGAGCTGGTCATAGATGCCGCCGCGGGCCATCGCGTCGAGGGTGCGGTCGAGCATCTCGGTGGCGCGCGGGTCGTCGAGGCGCCGCAGCCACTCCAGCACCATGGTCGGCGGGAACTTGGGGGCGCCGCCGAAGCCGCCGGCCGCCGGGTCGTACTCGGCCGCGATGCCGTCGAGCGCCGTCCGGATCGTCGCCTCGCCGAGCGACCCCGTGCCGCTCGCCACCGACCGCGCCAGCACCTCGCGTACGTCCGCGGCCACCCGGTCGATCTCGTCGCGCCGGCCGGCCCACGCGTCCGACAGTGCCTGCAGCACCTGCGTGAACGACGGCTGCCCATGCCGCGGCTGGTCGGGGAAGTACGTGCCCGCGAAGAACGGGACGCCGTCGTGGTCGAGCACGCAGGTCATCGGCCACCCGCCGTGCCCGGTCATCGCGGTCGTAGCCGTCATATAGACAGCGTCGACGTCGGGCCGCTCCTCCCGATCGACCTTGATGCTGACGAAGTGCTCGTTGAGATACGCCGCCGTCGCCTCGTCCTCGAACGACTCATGCGCCATCACGTGGCACCAGTGGCAGGCCGCGTACCCGACGCTCAAGACGACGGGCACGCCCCGCCGCCGCGCTTCGTCGAATGCCTCGGACGACCATTCCCACCAATCCACGGGCTGACCTGCATGTTCGAGCAGGTACGGGCTCATGGAAGCGCCGAGACGATTCACCATCAGGAGACTCACAATCAGTGATGCTTGTATCAACGACACCTGTCGTGACACAAACTATTGATACGGATTCGCCTCCAGCTCCCTCGATTTCCACACTGCTGGATGCGCCCCGGCTCCAGCGTAGGAGGACGGTCCTGATGGCGGCCCGCAAGAAGTCGACCCTGCTCGCGCAGGGGAAGGTCAGGCGTCTGGACGGCACAGGCTGGCCGTGGCGCGTTCGGCTCTACGCACCGCCGCCGGGCGGCACGGGCTACCAGGTGAAGTTCAAGGTGCCTGCCGGCGAGGGAGAACCGTGGAAGCAGGTGCTTCGCCGAGCGAACTCGGAGGCCGAGGCGCGCAAGATCTTCGCCCAGGCCGAGGCCGCGCTCGACACCGAGCAGCCAGCCCCTGCCAGCGCTTCTGTTCGAGCCTCCCGGACCATCGAGACCCTCGGCGTCGAGTACATCGAGGACAGCAAGCAGCGCGGCAAGGCGCCGCGCACGATCCAAGGACGTGAGTCGCGACTCAACGCACACGTCGTCCCGGCGATCGGCAACGTTCTCGTCTCCAAGTGGCGGGTCGAGCACAGCCGTCAGGTGATGGAGCATGCCGCGAAGACGATCTACTCGGCTCGCGGGCGCGAGGACATGCGCGGCACCCTCGCGGCGATGCGGAAGCTCGCGTGGCGTCTCGGCTGGCTGGACCGCAGCGTCGACCCGCTGGAGGGACTCGAGATCGGACGCACCACGGTCTTTCACGGCGCCACCACTCACTACGTCGACCCCCGGCTTCGCCCCGAGACCCGGCAGGTCAAGGCGATGGCCGACGCAGCGGACAAGCTCTGCGGAGCCGATGGCACAGATCCCCTGCTTACCCGGCTGCCCTTGTTCGGCACGAAAATCCGGGTGGCCGGCTTCGGGGGGCTCCGGCTCGGCGAGCAGAACGGCCTGCGCGCGATCGACGTCTTCTTCGACCGTGGTTACGTCCACGTCAATGGGAGTTGGGTCGTACCACGGCATCTGGGCGGGTTTCGCGGCCCCGTGAAGAACCACGTCGTCCATGAGGTCCCGCTTCCGCACTCCCTGATGCACGACGAGCTGCTCCCCCGAGTCAAGGATCTGCTGGGCCTGCCAGCGAAGGCATCGCTTCAGCGGGTCGTCAACGCGCAAGAAGAGGAGCGCCAGCGACGAGCGAACCTTGCGGCGCGCCAGCCCGACAAGAGCGTCACCTGGTGGAACTACCCTGTCGCACCCGAAGACGAAGCGTGGCTCTTCGTCGACACCGTCTCTGGCCTGCCGGCCAGGCCAGAGTTACACAATGAGCGCTGGCACCGTGTCCGCGTCTGGGTCGAGGAGAACGACCCTGACAACGCCTGGCCCAAGACCATCGTCTACCGCAACCTGCGGCACCACGCGGCCACCAAGTGGTTCCACGAAGAGCTGGGTGAGCCGTGGGAGGTCGTCGCCCAGTACCTCGGCGACAAACTGACGACCGTCCTCAACCACTACGTCCGCGCCGGCGAGGACGCGCTGCGCAACTCCGTCGACAAACTGGCGACGAGATAGCCCCCTCCCCGCGGCGACCAAGCCGCTAGCCACGGCGGCGAGGGGTCGATGCTGCATGAAGGGACCTCTGCTCGAGCGTGCGAAGTCCCTTGGGATGACCGGGGCTCTGTGTCTCGCACAGCGGGCACGGGAGCGCCCTGTGAAACCGCCGGCCTGCCCGCGGACACTACGGAGTGTGACCGGAACGGGGCAGAACGAATCGGAGCTATGGCGCCGCGCGTCAGGCGGCGATGGGCATGCCTTTGCCGCCCTATTCGATCTCCACCGTGATCGGGTTTACCGACAGGCTGCACGACTTTTCGACGGCCGCAACGATGCGGAGGACATCACGGCGTCGGCCTTTCTCGAGCTCTGGCGTCGTCGGAGCGATGTCCGCCTGGTCAATGGCTCGGTGCTGCCCTGGCTCCTGGTCACAACAGCAAACCTCGCACGCAACGCTGCTCGCGCGCGCCGCCGCTACCACGACTTCTTGGCCAGGCTCCCGCACGCGACGGCAGAACCAGATACCGCCGATGCGGTGCTCGCAAGGTGGGATGTCGACCTCGACCCGCAACTAAGACGCGCACTTCGCAGCCTCTCCCAGCAAGACATGGCGCTCCTGATCCTCGTCGCGTTCGAGGACTTCTCCCTGTCTGACGCCGCCGCCGTTCTCGGTGTGACACCAACCGCAGCGAAGACACGTCTTCACCGGGCTCGCCGCCGAATACAGAAACAGCTCTCACACCCTCCCGCCGCCCTCGACCGAACAGGAGCTCAGTGATGCCGCAGCAGATGGACGAGCACTACGCCAGCGCTCTGCGCGCTGCATTGATCGAGCACGTCGCAGCGGCCCCACAGGGTCGACACCGAAGGCCATGGCGCCTGCTTATTGGTGCTGGAGCCGGCGCCCTCGTTCTGGGTGGCGGCGTTGCCATGGCCGCAGAATGGCTCACTCCACCCGGGGCCGACGTCGTTACGCACGCCACATCCGAAGTCACCGTGACGCGTACGGGATCAGCCACCGTGGAACTGGGACCCGCACCAAAGGACGCCACGAACATCATGATGAAGTTCACGTGTCTCAGCGCCGGTCGCTTCACGCTTCCTGACGGGTCGTGGACGCGCTGCTCCGAAGCCGATGCCAAGTCGGGCACGAGCGTCGTCACCGCCAAACTTCCTCTAGCGGCCGGACAGAACGGGCTCGTCATCACCGCAGGCGCCGACGCCAAGTGGACCCTGAGTGCCAGCTATGCCCATGTCACCGTCGGCGACTGGGGGGTCAACGAAGACGGCCAGACCTACGGCAGGATCAACGACAACGGCATCCCAGACCTCGTCGCCGTGGAGGGCAACAACGGGCACTGGGGATATGCAAAGTCCAGTGATCTCATGCCAACACCGAGCAACCCAGCCGATGCGCTGGCTCATGCAGGTTCGGGGCCACACGACATCCCCGTCTACAAGGAAGACGGCAAGACAGTCATCGACAGCTACACCGTCCAAGGCCCCTAAGCATTTCGCCAGCAAGCGCCTGCACAAGGCAAGTCGAGGTGCAAACTCCACCGTTTGCACCAACTAGGAAGGTGAGTTCTATGCGCGCATCAGCAGATCGGCTGGGAGCATGGCTGCCACTCGCGGCCGTCGTTGCAGCCACAAGTTTCGGTTTGGTCGGTTGCGGGAGTCAGGGCGAGATCGCCGCGGCGCCTGATTCAGGGCCGACCTCGCCACAGGAGTCAGCTACGACGTCCCCATCGACGTCGCCGGCCCTCACGTCCTCAGCTCGACTCGCCGGCGGCAGCGCGTCGTGGCTGATCGACGACACTCACCTCTACCAGGTCGCGGACGGGGCAGTGAGAGCGCGGGCAGCGTTGCCGATGACCGGGGTCCCAGCAGCCGCCTACGTCTCGTCCGATGGCCCCCTTGTTGCGGAACTGGGCGACGGCGTCGTGTCGGTCTATGAAGGGCAGGCGGAGCTTTCGCCGGTGGGCTCTCCGAAACTCCCGGCCGGGGATGAGTACGGCAACGTCTCCATCGCCGCCCACGGCGCGACTGTCGTCGTCGCGGTGCAGATGGTGTCGAGCTCGAACTTCAGTTTCGCGAGCGGTCTGATTTCCTCGGACGGGGGCAAGAGCTGGACGACTGAGAAGCTACCGGCCTTCGGGAATCTGTCGTTCGCCGGCGATGCCTTCTGGCTGCTCGGTGGCCCCTCGGGCCATGAGTTGTGGCGTTCCGATGACGGCGCTGCCTGGAAGAGCGCCGACGTCACGACCTCCGATGACGCCGAAGTCACGGCACCCGTGGATGTCGACGGTGCTGCGTACCTCGCCGTGGCTGCTGGCTCTGACGGCGCATCGGCGACGGTCGAGGAGTGGAAGGGCGACGCGTGGTCGCCGGTGGCCAAGTCACCGATCACGGCCAATACTGCGTGGACTGTCTCGCCCTCAGGTCAACTCCTCTCGGGGCCAGACGGATCAGAGCAAGTGGCCGCGGGATCGACAGACGCCGCTACTGCCTTGGTCAGCGAAACGACCTGTCCGGACGGCAAGTCCTCATGCGCAGACACCGTCCAGGTCGAGACCTCCGATGATGGCGGCAAGACTTGGAGCCCCGCTTCGATGAGCGACGGAGCTTCGTCCTAGCCGAGGTCACGCTCGCTTCAGGCGAACGGGTCTAGGCAGTCGTGGACAGGACGGCGTTCCCAAAGGCCCGCCTGGACCCACGCAGCGGGCGGACCCTCGTTATCGGACCTTGGCCGCAAACGCCGGGCACTTTGGCGGTCGGCCGTCCGACCACATGGTCGGACGCGAGCCCGACATTCCTCCCGGTGCCCGCGACACAACCTTGATGCAGTAGAGAAAGTCTGAACACGGCCGACCGCGGGAGCTGCGGACCAGCGTTGCCTCGCTCCCACTTGTCGCCTACTTCCTTGCTGGTGTCCGGTTGGCGGCGCGGGGAGCGGAGCGGACCGCGCCGCCCTAGTGTCGGGGAGAGAGTTTGGTGAGGGTCTCTATTACTTTCGTCCCTGCCTCACCCAGGCTCTGGAGGGCTGCTTGGCCCTTGGCTTCGGTTGCGAGGGATGGTCGGCCGATGATGCCGGTGGTGGTGTAGGCGCTCATGCCGAGGGTGTGCAGGTCGCGTCGTTCGCCGGTGGTGTGGTCGTCGTCGACCCAGGCTTGGGTCCATTCATCCTGGAGGTAGTGGGGCCAGGCGGCGAGCAGGATGGAGCCTTCGAGTTCGCCGGCGTGCATGTCTTCGGAGGCGTTGGTGGTCATGCCGGCTGCGGTGCGAGCGTCGGCCCAGTCGTCGCGGTGGGGAAACAGTGCCATCGCACCCGGCCGGGCGGCGTTGGCTTGCTGGACGACGTTGGCGAGCACGTAGTTGCCGCCGTGGCCGTTGACCACGATGAGTTGCTCGACGCCTTGTTGGGCGAGTGACTCAGCGATGTCGGTAACGATCGCGGCCAGAGTGGTGGCGCTGATGGAGACGGTGCCTGCGAACCCGACGTGCTCGTGCGAGCAGGCGATCGTGACGGGCGGCAACTGACGTACGACCAGACCGTTGGTGTTGGTGCGAGCGGCGACGGCGTTCGCGACAGCGACGGCGATGAGGGTGTCGGTGGCCAGGGGCATGTGGGCCCCGTGCTGCTCGAAGGACCCAACGGGCAGCATCGCGATCGTGGCCCGAGCCTCGGCATCGGTGCTGCTGGTCGGTGGCAGGGGCAGGTCGGGCATGGCTTCAGTGTCCTTCACTGGCGTCTTTGATGCGGCGGCGCAGCTCGGTGAGCGGCAGGGACTTGTCGTGGCGGGAGCGGTTGTGGAGGAGTTTGGCGATGAGTTGCAACTCGCGACGAGCGCGGGCCGACGGAGTGGCTCGCCAGGCAGAGAGTGCGTCGTCGCTGATGTGCACTGCGCTGGGATAGTCGCCGCTTACTGCCAGGGCACGGACCAGGCGGAGCGCGGCGACGGCGTAGTCGCGTTGCTGTCCGTCGGGCCAGGCCGCGAGGTGTTTCTGGAGGTTCGCCGCGGCCTCGTCGGCACGGTCGAGGTGGATGAGCCCGCCGGCGGTCTCCGAGGCTACGTAGCCAGGGGTGGCATAGGCGGCCAGGTCCCCGAGGGCCGGATCGGTCGTGGCTTGGTCTTCGGCGAGGTCGGCGGCGTAGGCGGCGTGTTCGAGGAACCCTTCGGCGTCGCTGTTGGCGAGCGCGGAGATGGCCTGTTGTCGTGCGATCGAGGCGTGCAGCCTGCTCGTGGGCAGGTGGGAGGCGATGCGAGCGGCCCGCTCGGCGAACTCGACCGCGGTGCGAGGGTCGCTGCTCGCAAGGATGTTGGAGCGACGCATGAACAGCATCGCCACCAGCGCGGGATCGGCGTCTTCGACGAGATGGATGTGGTCGAGGGCCTGGGCGGTGAAGACGTCTGCCTGCCGGGTGTCGCCGCTGTCTTGGGCCAGCCATCCGGCGAGCTCGGCGATGGAGGCGGCCGCGAGCCGCATGTCGCGGCGCAGCTCGTCGGGTGTGGCTCGGATGAGGTCGTCGATGACCTGCATGTCCTGGGCGACCTGGGCGTGGACCTGGGTGGGTCCGAAGATGTGTTCGGTCTGGGCGTAGATCGCTCGGCGCATCAGCAGGTTGGCGATGGTGGTGTCGGTGACGCGGACTTCGGCTAACAGCGGCGGCGGGAGCGTTCGGGATACGGATGGTCCGAACAGTTGCTCTTGGGGGATGCGGAGGGCTTCCGCGATCAGTGAGCGCCACCGGGGGCCGGGGTTGTGGTGACCGGACTCGAACCCGATGATCTGACGGCGGTCCGACTCCGGCTGAGACTCATCCATCTTGCGCCGTGCCCGCACTTGGGCGACCAGGCCGGCCAGTTGCTCAACTGTCAGGTCGGCTTCTAGCCGGGCGGCTCGGATCGCCGCACCTGGATTGACCAGCGGCGTCGGCGAACTGGCCGAGACGGAGGCAGGGGCAGGGTGCGCCTTGTCGCTGTTTGCGGCACCCATGTCAAGCATCGTCTCAATCCGCCGGGCTGAGGGAAACCCTCCCGGTTAGGTCAAGAGTTTCGGCATGCACGGCGGGCTCGATGACCGGCGACTGCGCGCAGCGGATATCACCCCGTGTCACGGCTGCTCACTGATGTCGATCGTCTGATGCCGGTGTGCTTGTGATGCGACCCCAGTGGGTCGCGTAGCAGCAATCCACGCAAGCACAGGAGATTCCCATGAGGCTCAACATCAACACCGAGGAGGTGCAGTTCTTCTGCACCCGCGCACCTGAGGCGCGCACCGACCGGGACACCGGCGCCGTGCGCACCGACCGCGAGACGGGCATGCCGCTGTGGCAGGTCCAGTTGGCGGCGCTCGACGAGACCGGCGGCGAGGTTCTCGCCGTCACAGTGGCCGGTCAGCCCGACATCGCCGTCGGTCAGCCGGTCACGGTCGAGGGGCTGTACGCGATCCCGTGGAGTCAGGGGGACCGCTCCGGGGTGGCGTTCCGCGCCGCCTCGATCCGCTCGACCGGTTCGCCGATCACCCGCGCAGCGCCCCCGGCGGGCAGCTCGACCAACACCGGCGCGACTGCCGGCTCGGGCAAGCAGGCGGCCTAGCCGCCACCGGTGTTGGCCCGGGCCTGATGTGCAGGCATTGGCATCAGCGCCCGGGCCGGCACCGTCCCCTACCAAGTGACCGCGAACGACGGTCGAGAAGGAGATGAGTAGTGATGGTGCGTAGCCAGCCGAGCACGAGCAACGGTGCTCGAAACAACAACGGCGACGGGTTTGATGAGGTCGCTGAGGCGGCCATCCTTGGTCTCGGTCGCCTGACGCTGCTGACCCTCAAGAGCCTGTGGATCATGGCTCGCTGGACGGTGATGTTCCCGATTCTGAGCGTGCCGCTGATCGGCGTCGTGGCGGCGGCCTACGAGTGGGGCTGGCCGATCGGCCTCGTCCTGCTGGTCCTGTTTGCCGGGGCACTGGTGACCTGGCGCCTCGCCCGTCCCGGCTCGTTCCACGATCACGTGTCCGGGCCGGTGTGGAAGCGGTGGCGCCGCTGGCGGGTCTACGTCCGCCCGTGGGCGAGCACGTGCGCGCTGCACGGCCTAACGACCCAGCTCGACGATGACGTCCTGGTGCCGCTGCTTCGCAGGGTCTACGTCGGCTACGACCGCGACGAACTGGTCGTGCGGATGCTGCCCGGCCAGTCGACGACCGACTGGCAGAAGCAGTCCGAGGCATTCGCTCACGCCTTCGGTTCCCGTGCCGTGCGGGTCCGCGGGCTCAAGCCGGGCTGGGTCTGCATCGAGGTCGCACACACCGACGCGCTCGCCACGCCGGTCACCATGCGCGTTCCCGTCGAGAACGTCGCCCTGGACGCGGTACCGGTCGGCTTCCGTGAGGACGGCCGCCCCTGGCTGGCCAAGCTGCTCGGTCGCCACCTGCTCGTCGCCGGAGCCACCGGTGCGGGCAAGGGCAGCGTCGTGTGGTCGCTGCTGGCTGGCATCGCCTGCTCGATCCGTGTCGGCGTGGTGCGGGTCTGGGTCATCGACCCCAAGGGCGGCATGGAGTTCGGTGCTGGCATCGACTTGTTCGACCGGTTCGCCTATGACACCGGCGAGGCGACCTTGAGCCTGCTGCGCGACGCCGTGACGATCATGTTCGAGCGGGCTGCTCGGCTGCGCGGCGTTACTCGCCAGCTCGTCCCGAGCGTCGGTGAGCCGCTGCTGGTCATCATCATCGACGAGATCGCCTCCCTGACGGCCTACATCACCGACCGCAAGGTCAAGACCGAGGTCGAGCAGCTTCTCGGGCTGCTGCTCTCCCAGGGGCGTGCCGTCGGCATCTCGGTCATCGCCTGCGTGCAGGACCCCTCCAAGGACGTCCTGACCCTGCGCCAGCTCATCCCGGTGCGAATCGGTCTGCGGATGACCGAGGCGAGCCAGGCGGTCATGGTGCTCGGGCAGGCGGCCCGCGACGCCGGGGCCATGTGCGAGCTGATCCCCGAGAGCCTGCCCGGCGTCGGCTACGTCGTCGAGGAGGGCCGCAACGAGGTCGAGCGCGTTCGCGCCTTCCACATCACTGACGACAACATCGCCTACTTGACCGCGCATTACCGCCCGATCGTGCCCGCGCCCTGGTCGAGCCCGTCAGACCCCGGCGCGGCTGCCTGAGCACGGCGACTCGAGGACGAGGGAGGAAGGCATGGACACGCACGAGATGGGCTTGGTCGACCAGATCGTCGACCGTGCCTCCTCCCGCGACTACGAGAAGTGGTGGAGCCAGGTCGCCCACGCCGGGTACTGCGCCTCACCGGTCCACCTGCGCGGACGCGACGAGCACGGCAAGCAGCTCACCATCTTGACCCGCTGCAAGAACCGTCGTGCCACCGTCTGCCCGTCCTGCTCCAGTCTCTACTCGGGCGACACCTGGCAGCTCGTCCATCGCGGCATCGCGCCCCACGGCAACGACGCTGATGGGGAGGCGGCAGGCCGGGCGTACGCGATGGCCTTCACCACCTTGACCGCCCCGAGCTTCGGACTCGTCCACACCACCGGCCACGGCACGACCACCGTCTGCCACCCCGATCGACGCCACGAAGAGTGCGGCCACGGCCGAGCCCTCACCTGCGGCCAGACACACGGAGTCGACGACCCCCGGCTCGGAGAACCGCTGTGCCCCGACTGCTACGACTACCCCGCCCACGTCCTGTTCACCTGGCACGCACCGACGCTCTGGCACCGCTTCACCATCACGCTGCGCCGCCTGGTACGTCGCCGGCTGCGCGACCTCGGCAACGATCCCGACGGCCTGCGAGTCGCCTACGTGAAGATCGTGGAGATGCAGCGTCGGGGCGTGCCTCACTTCCATGCGGTGGTCCGCCTCGACCCCACCGACGAGACCCCGGAGTCGCACGCGCTGACGTCGCGGGAGTTGGCCGCGCTGATCCACCGCGCCGTGGCAGGAGCCGTGCTCGACGTGCCCAGCATCGGTGGCGAGCTGGTCACCCTCCGGTTCGGAATCCAGACCGACGTCCAGCCCATGCCGGTGTCTGCTGCCGACGACCAGGGCGCCGGCGGCGTGGACGAGGACCGGATGGACCGCCGCGTCGCCAGCTACCTCGCCAAGTACGTCACCAAGTCGGTCGACGAGTTCGGCCTGACACCGCGTCGGCTCTCGCCGCGGGCGATCGAGGCTCTCGACGTCCGGCCTCACATCCGGGCGATCCTGTGGACCATCCTCGACATCGCGGAGTCCCTCGGCCACGGCGAAATGCTGCGCTGGCT
>Ga0164242_10006707_pt1 | contig 12661 bp, 20 predicted proteins | sample OricomgcompostMG_FD_108783 | JGI IMG/M metagenome (GOLD analysis project Ga0164242, IMG submission 108783) | Miracle-Growth compost microbial communities from Emeryville, California, USA - Original compost - Miracle growth compost (MG) ... | reverse complement strand
GCGATCTCAGCGCCACGCCCACGGGCGCGACGCGCGGCGAGGAGGTCATGCTGTCGGCCGACGATCACCGCCGCAACGGCCTGTTCGCCGTCCGCGACATCCTCGGCGTCAACCGCGTCACCTCCGAGCTGATCTGATGGCGGCCGCGTCGACCTTCATCGCCTACGCGCTCCAGGGCGACACGCTCGACCTGCTGGTCTGGCGCGAGCTGGGCGCGGGCTCCGGCGTGGTCGAGCAGGCGCTCAACTTAAATCGCGATCTGGCCGACGCCGGCGCGATTCTGACCGAAGGTCAGGCCGTGGTCCTGCCCCTGTTGCTCAAAACGCCCGCCGCCACCAACGACATCGTGCAGCTTTGGAGCTGACCGCGCTGCGGTCAGGAAACACATGAAAAAACTCGACAGCCTGCGCGCCTTCCTGACCGGCTACATTCCCGCCCTGCGCCGCGCGCCGGACAAGCTGGACATGGCGGTGTCGCGCGGCCACCTCGTAAGCTGGATGACGAGCGCGCTCGGCTTCGAGTACCGATTCACGGCCTCGCTGGTGATCGAGGATTACGCGGGCGACCCCGACACGGTCTTTCTGCCGCTCATCCTTTGGGTGCGCCAAAATCAGCCTGAGCTTCTGCAAAACCACGATCTGGCCGACAACCAGATCGCCTATCAGGTCGACCGCATCGACGCCGACACCGTCGACATCGCCGTCACCCTGCCGCTGACCGAAACCGTGCGCGTCGTTCCGCGCCCCGACGGCTCCGGCGCCGACCTGATCCACGTCGACGAACCCGGCCTGGCCGACAGCGTGATCGACGTCGATCCCGCCGGCGCCCTGCTGAAAACCCTGTACGCCAACGGCGATCTGCTGTTGCCGGAGGATGATGCGAATGGCTGATTTCGAGGGCTTCGAAGCGCTGGAGGATCTGGTCGCGGATATTCTGGCCCGCACCCAACCCAGCCGCCGCAATCGGACGCTGGCGGACATCGGGCGTGTCCTGCGTAAGAGTCAGGCCGACCGCATCAAGGCGCAGAAACAGCCTGATGGCGAATCCTTCCCGAAGCGCAGGAAGAAGCTGCCGATGCGTAAGCATCTGTCGGCCACGAAATTCCTCTACCCGATGCACGGATCGGGCGCGCCGCGCGTCGTCCTGATGAAATCGTGGTCATTCGTCGGCCGTCGCTACATCGTCGGCTACGACATCGAGGACGGCGCGACGCGCACCTTCCGCCGCGACAAAATCATCAAATTCCTGCCCGTCGACGCCGCCGACCAGAACAAGAACGCCGGAAAATGGTACACGCCCGGCGCCCGGCAACAGGCCATGTTCAAGCGCATCCGCCTGCCGAAGTGGCTGCAAGGCTGGTCGGAGACGGACGCGGTCAGCGCCGGTTTCCGCGGCGACGTGGTGCGCATCGCGGAAAGTCATCAGGAAGGCCGGGACTGGCACCCGAAGCGTATCCTGATCGGCCTGTCGCCCGCCGACGTGCGCATGATCGAGGACAGGATTGACGAACTGCTGGGGACGGGCGGCTGACGGCGCGCAGGCGGCGTTACGCCGGGGAATGCGTTTTGAGCCAGTCCTTGAGCGCGTCGTTCATGCGCGTTTGCCAGCCTGCGCCACTGGCCTTGAAGCGCGCGATGACATCCTGATCCAGCCGGATCGCCACCTGCTGCTTGTTCGCCGCCCCCCTGGGGCGTCCCCGCCGGACCACCGTTTCTCCGGCCTTCAGGTCGGCGGCGTCGAACCATGCGTCCGTCAGTTCCGGCGCATCGTCCGGATCAACCCAGACGGTCTTGGTATCGGGCTTGTTCACGGTCATTGGCCTTCCTCATCGAAATGATGTGGCGAACCGCGCCACGCGGCGTCCAGACCAGAACGACCATGCGCTCCCGAAGCAGGCCGACCGTGATCATCCGGGTTTCGCCGTAGTCGAACCGGGCGTCCTCCTGCTCGAACACCAATCCGGCGAACACCTCAGGCGCATCGGAGAAATCCAGACCGCGTTCAGCCAGGGTGATGTCGCGCTTGGCCGGGTCGAAACTGATGTCCATAATTTTTTGTAGATGCAAAAATATCATGTGTCAACATTTTTTGCATATGCAAATAATAGCCAGACAAACAGGCTCCGGCGGCTGAGCCGCCTATTTCGTCATCAGCGTGAAAATCATGCTCACCGCTCCACCCAGCATGGTCACCAGCGTGGCGATGGTCCAGAACAGCGCGCCCTCCTGTTTTTTCACGAGGTGGTCCAGCGTCCGCTGCATGCCGGCCTGCGCGGTCTCGATGCCCTTATAGCGCTCGGCGCAGATGTCCTCATGCGATTTCAGGGCGTCGTGGGCGCGCTCGGCCTCGCGCAGGGCGTCGGCTACGGTCGGTCGGGTCACTTGGTCTGGCCTCCGGCGATGGCGTCGATCAGGGCGGCGCGCCTGGCCTCGCAGTTCACCAGCGCGCGTTCCTGCTCGATCGAGAAATGGGCGAGATCACTCACCGTTTTGACCGCCGCCGGGTCGGGCGACCGGCACGGCTGCTGCGCCGCCGGCGGAATCATCACCAGCGCCGGCGTCGGCCGCGGCGCGCACGCGCTCAAGACCGCCGCGCCAAGCATCGATAACAGGGCTGTCGTCGCACCCCGGCTGGGGCGCGTGGGCGGGAACGGCGTCAATCGCATGGTGGGCCTCCTGCGCCGCGCGCGCGGCGCGGTCGGTTGTGATGAGTATCTGGCTTTCGGCCTTCGCGGCGGTCTGCGCCGCCGCCTTGACCGCCGTGGCCTCTGCCGTCGCGGCCTTGGCCGTCGCTTCGGCGCGCTGGGTCAAGGCCCGCGTCATGTATCCGGCGCCGAACGCGGCTCCGGCGATCATCAGGCAGACCAGCGCGTCCGTGACGGCCTCTTTGATCGTGTCCGGCATCACGACGCCTCGCACATGGCGCGCTCGCGCGCGCGGCGCAGCACCTGACCGCGCACCTTGTGCTTAAGCACATAGACCCACGGGTTCATCTGTGCGCAACTGGCCTTGATCCGCCCGTCAGCGATTAACCGGCGCGCCGCGATCATGGTCTGGTATTTCGTGCTGCAAAACGCCCCGGTGTTGAAATCGAACCGCGCCCAGCGGCCAAGCTCGGCGTCGACCTGCTGCGCTGGAACGGCGCTTATCAGGACGACTCGGACGGTTCGGTCAGCGCCGTCGAGATCATCATGCGCGGCAATCACAATGAGATCGACATGGGTTCGGCCAAACCCGGCGAAGGCGGCGAGCAGTCGAACAAGGTCAGCCTGACCTATTACAAGCTGACCGTCGACGGCGTCGACCTGGTCGAGATCGACATGATCAGCGGCCTGCTGATCACGAACGGCGTCGACCGGACCGCCGACATCCGCAACGCCATCGGCGCTTAAGACCTCCTCCCTGAGCCTTGGCCCCGGTGATGACGTCGCCGGGGCCATTTTTTGAAAGCCTCATCATGACCGACACCAACCTGTCCGACGAAATCGAACTCACCACGCCCGTCATGCGCAAGGGCGGCGACATCAAGGCTGTGCGCATTCGAAAACCGCGCGGTGGCGAGTTACGCGGCCTCGAAATGAGCGCCGTCGTCCGGGGTCAGTACGACCAGACGGCGGTGTGCCTGTCGCGCTGTACGCAGCCTGCCCTGACCGTGGCGGAGATCGACCAGCTCGACCCATTCGACCTGGGGGCGCTTTCGGGCACGCTGGCCGGTTTTTTTATGATGCGGCCGAGCAAGGCTACTTCGACGCTTCAGTAGACGAGGCCGCGGCGGACATCGCCGCCATTTACGGCTAGCAACCCGATTACCTCTACGGCCTGCCGTTCGATGAGCTGCTCGCTCATCACCGCCGCGCCCTACGGCGCTACCAACTCATGAACGGAATCGATGAGTAACCGCCATCAAGCAGCGAAGCGATAAGGCAAAGGAGAAATCTAATGGCCGAAAAGAAACTTGCCGTCTCCGTCTTCCTCAAGGGCTTCGACAGCCTGTCCGGCCCGATCAAGATGATCGCGGGCGTCTCCGACGACGCCAAAACTAAGATCCGTAACCTGACCGACGCCGCCCGCGCGCAGAAGGGCGAGTTGGCCGACCTGCGCGACCAGATGCAGCGCGCCAGCGGTAACGTGACCGAAATGGTGGATCGTGAGAAGCGACTCGCCGCCCAGCTCGAACGCACCACGAAGCGCATCGATCTGGAAAAAGCCGCGCAAAAACGCCTTCAGCAGGCCCGCGAAGACGCCGACAAGGCGCGCGACGCCGGCGAAAAGAACCTGAAGGCGGGCGCCCTGCTCGCTGCCCCGCTCATCCTCGCCGGAAAGGCGGCGGAGGATTTTCAGGATGGCATGACGGACATCCGGCAAAAAGCGGACCTGTCAGCGGCCGCCACGCAACAGCTTGAAAACCGCATCATGGGCGCGGCGCGCGCCGCCGGCCAGATGCCGGAGGAGATGCGCAAGGGCGTGGATTTTCTGGCGGGCGCCGGTCTGGACACCGACCGCTCCATCGCCATGATGCAGCCCATCGGCCGCGCCGCGACCGCCTATCGCGCGCAGATCGAGGATCTGTCGAAAGCCTCTTTCAGCGCGGTCGATAACCTCAAGGTGCCGTTCCAACAAACCGGCCTCGCCATCGACATGATGGCCAAGGCGGGCAAGGACGGCAACTTCGAGCTTCAGGACATGGCCATGTACTTCCCGCAACTCACGGCGGCGGCGCAGGGTCTCGGACAGCACGGCGTCGGCGCGGTCGCAGATCTGGCCGCCGCGCTTCAGATCGCGCGGAAGGGCGCGGGCGATTCCGCCTCGGCCGCCAACAACGTCCAGAACCTGCTGGCCAAGATCAATTCGAACGAAACCATCGCCAACTTCAAGAAGTTCGGCGTCGACCTGCCAGCCGCGCTGAAAAAAGCCTATGCGGACGGCAAGACGCCTCTGGAAGCCATTGCGGATCTGACGCAGAAAACGACCAAGGGCGATCTGTCGCAGATCCCCAAGCTGTTCAATGACATGCAGGTGCAGAACGCGTTGCGCCCGCTGATCCAGAACATGGCCGAGTATCGCCAGATCCGCGCCGACGCCATGAACGCCGCCGGCACGGTCGACGCCGACTTCGCCATCCGATCACAAAACGCTTCGGCGCAGGCGCGCATTCTGGCAGGCGATGTCCAACATGTCGCCGTCGTCCTGGGCGAACAGTTGCTGCCTCAGGTCACCGCCATTACCGGACCTATCGCTAATCTGGCGGACGGCGTCGTCAAGTGGGCCGATACGCATAAAACGGCCGCTGGCTTCCTGATGCAGGCGATTGTCGGCATCGCAGCGTTTAACCTCGCGCTGGGTGGGACTCGATTGGCCATCAGTGGCCTTCTTGGGCCGATGGCGGCGATCAAGAACGGGTTGGCGTGGGTGCGCGGCTTCGGAATAGCGGCGGGCGTGGTCGAGGCCGAAGCTCCGCTTCTGGTCGGCGCGCTCGGCAGTATTGGAGCGGCCGGAACCGCCTTTGGCGAAACTATGGCGGCCGCCGGCGCCTTTATGCTGGCCAATCCCATTATTCTTGGCATTACGGCCGTCGTGGCCGTCATGGCTTTCGCCGCGCCGTGGATCATCAAGCATTGGGGGGCGATCAGCGCCGGCGCGATGGCCTTCGGTCGCTCGCTGATCGACTCTTTCCAGCCGGTTATCCAGCCGGTCATGGGTATAGTGCATTTCCTTGGCGGCGTATGGAATGTGCTGGAGCCGATGTTCGCGACCGGCGTCCGGCTCCTGATGACGGCCTTCCTGAACTTCACGCCGCTTGGACTGATCATTAAGGGCCTGTCGCCGGTGTTCAACTGGCTGAAGACCATCGACTGGCCCGCGCTCGGTAAATTCATGATCAAGGGCATCATCGATGGCGTCTGGCTCATGATGGGGCCGCTCGGCGCGGTGTTTCACAAAGCCGTGGACGCGGGCGTGAAGGCGTTCAAGGATAAGGCGCAGATTCACAGCCCCTCGCGCGTGTTCTTTGGTTTCGGTCAGAATATTGCCGAGGGCCTGCGCCTCGGCATCGCCGGCGGACAAGACGCAGCCGTCCATCAGACCCGGCGTATGGCCGCGGGCGTGGCCGGCGCGATGGCGCTTGTCAGCGCGCCCGCCCTATCCGCCTCGGCTGCGACCGTCACCGACCCATCGCCCGGAATCGTGCGCATGGCGACCATGCCGCTGCCGCCGGTCCGCCTGCCGTCCCTGCCGGCGGAACTACCGCCGCCGCCGTCGACGCCGGGCGCGCCGACGCGCGCGCCGGTCAAGGCTGTGATCGTTCACGCTCCCGCTCCGTCGCCTGCGCCGTATTTCCGGCCGACGGATCGCCCGCCGCCCCCGCCTGCGGCGGGTCCGGTGACCTATAACATCACCATCCATGTCCACGCCGCGCCCGGCCAGAACGCGCAGGCCATCGCCAGAGCGGTGCGCGACGAGCTGGCGCGCCACGCCGCCGACCAACGCGCGGCGGCGCGTTCACGCCTGAGCGACAACGAGGACTGATTCATGCTGATGACGCTCGACACCTTCATTTTCGAGACCGACGCCCTGCCTGTGGCGGAGCTTGCGTCCAGGCTGGCGTGGCGTCACGCCCGTTCCGAGCGGTTTCAGGCCCTGCCGTCGTCGCAATTCGTCGGTGTCGACCCGGAGGAACTGACGATCACCGGCGCGATCTATCCGGGTCAGTTGGGGCGCTTCGCCTCGATCGACACCCTGAAGGCGATGGCCGACGCCGGCGAGGCGTATCAGCTCATGGATGGACAGGGCAATGTGCTGGGCTATTTCACCATCGAGGCGCTCGATCTGAAAAAATCGATGATGCTGGACGACGGCACGCCGCGAAAGGCGGATTTCACCCTCACCCTGAAGCAGGCGCCCGATGCCTGACGTCAACCCGCAGGCGGCGTGGAAGGTCACGTTGAACGGCGATGATCTGACCGACGCGCTGGCGCCGCGCCTTCTGCGGCTCTCCCTGACCGAGAAGCGCGGCGGCGAGGCCGACCAGCTCGATATCTCCATCGACAACGGCGACGGCAAGGTGGCCCTGCCCAAAACCGGCGTCAGGCTTCAGGTGGCGCTGGGCTGGGCGCGCGGCCCGGCCGGACTGCCCATCGGCCTGATCGACAAGGGCGAATACGTGGTCGACGAGCGCGCGATGGAAGGCCCGCCCGACGTCATCACCATCCGCGCGCGCTCCGCGGATCTGCGCGGCAATTTCCGCATCCGCCGCGAACGCAGCTTCGTCGGCCAGACCGTGCAGGCCGTCGTCAGCCTGCTGGCCAGCGAAAACGGCCTGACCGCGCGCATTGATCCCGATCTCGCCAGCCAGACCATCACCGCCCTCGGCCACGGCGCGAAGTCCGACGCGGCCCTGCTGACCGATCTCGGCCGGCGCTTCGACGCCGTGGCCACGGTCAAGGCGGGCTGCCTAATCTTCTCGACGGTCGGCAAGGGCCGGACCAGCACCGGCCTGACGATTCCGCCGCTCACCATCGACCGCAGCCAGACCGGCCCGTACCGATTCGAGGAGGCCGACCGGGGCCAGTACGGCGGCGTCGAGGCCAAGTGGCACAATCTCGCGACCGGTCGGCAGGAAACCGTCCTCGCGGGCGCGAACGACCCCGCGCCGAAGCGTCTGCGAAAAGTTTACGCCAGCGAGCAGGACGCCACGCAAGCCGCCAGCGCCGAATTCAGCCGCATGAAGCGCGGCAAGGCCAATATCAGCTTCCCACTGGCGCTGGGCCGTCCCGACATCTACCCCGACCGCGCCATCGCCCTCACCGGCTGGGCGGCCGAGATCAACGCGCTATCGTGGCTGGTCGACGAGTCGACGCATGAAATGGACGGTCGCGGCGGGCTCGTGACGCGAGTGAGGCTTGAGATGTCCGATTGATGGGCGCGGTTCAGCGCTTGGGGACGTCGACAGCATATTTGCGATCCAGGCTGCATTCCCAGATCGCCAGCGCCATTGTCGCCATCAACCCATAGCCTCCCCAGATGATCAGGCCGGTCAGATAACCGTAGACGCCTATATGCGGGCTGATCGCCATCGCCAGATGGCACACGACGTCGAGAAGTTGAAATGTCGCCGCTAAAAGCGACCAGAGCTGACGCCATTTCACGGATATTAGGATAAAGGAAACCAAGGCGAGGCTGTCGACGATGAGGACGCCGAAACGTATGCCGTGTTGCATATCGACAAGCGGCGTCAGAGCCCAGGCCAACACAAACGTGACGGCGCCCCATTTTTCAGGGGCGCCGCCTTTGATAAAGGCCACTATGCACAAGACCATGGCAAGAAAAGTTACGCACAGGGCAAATATCATTCAGGCCACATCGCGAAGATTGACGACAGCCCGACCCTGTGCCGAAGCTTGGGGCTTATCATAGATCACGCCGTCCATACGGACGTTGGCGCAGCCGATTCCGGTCTTGATTTCGTTGAGGGCCTTATGGACCTCGACGATCTTGCCGCGGGCGTCCGTTAGTATGGTCATAGCGCCGGACAGTTCGATGAACGCAGACTGTCCATACATCACCGACAGATTCGAATTCAGGCGCATGTCGCTGAGATCGCAGGTCAGGCCCGCGACGTCGCGCAAGGCCTTCTCGATTGAATTTTCGGCCTCGATGAGCTTTTGCGTTCCCTGACGCACCATATCGACTCTTTTCATTGTGTCCCCTTTCGACACTGCCTGCCAATTATGCGTCGCGTCTACCGCATTAATCTGGCGACCGTAGTGACGACCTGAAGCGCGCCGACCATGACGACGGTAATGATCGCGAAGAGAAAGACTGAAACAAGTCCCGCTCCCAAGATCAAACCATGCCACTGGAACGTTTTGCGGCTTCTCAGCCAACGCTTGAGCGCGATCCAGCGACCTCCCCATCCGCCGTCAGCCAAGCCGTCGCCGCCACCATCGAAAACACGGTTCTCGCGGGCACTGTCGTCGCGTTGAGCGCTTTCAGCGTGGAGATCGTATCGTCGATGAGGTGCTGTTTCTCCGGTGAGGCCAAAGCCGCCCATGCCAACAGCAGTTCGTCGAAGCTGATGATCAGATAATTGTCGTTCGGTCGTAACATCGTGCTCATGTCCTTGACCTAGCGGCAAAAAATCGTCCGTGGGGATCGGCAATTCCGCCCCTCGGTAATCATTACGGAGGCCCGCTTCGTGCGTTGCCACCATGCGCGCGGCTTCGCGGCTGCTTGACACGCCAAGACGGCGTCGCGCCTCCTCCGTATGCGTGCGAACCGTCTTTTCGCTGATATTTAAAATGCCCGCGACTTCCTTGGCCTGGAAATGCTGCGCCATCAATCTGAGGATTTCTCGCTGCCGCTGAGATAGCCTTTCGACCCCGTTTTCCAAAGTCACGATCTCCGTCAACACCGAATGGTTAACGATCAAGACACATCGACCGCAGGTTTCAACTCGTAATTTATGACAAGAATTTCAATCCTGGGGGTAACCTGCTTGCCAAGTGCAACGCAAAAGGATAACCGGTTATAAATCTATCTGAGGTTTATTATTGTGCCCCGTCCCAATGCCGTACAGCCTGATCTGTCAATAACGCCCAGCCAGCCCCATGCGGTCGATCTGCATGTGGGTAGCCGCATTCGTATGCGTCGCAAATTTTTACACATGTCTCAGTCTGATCTGGCCGACGCCATAGGGCTGACCTTCCAGCAGGTGCAAAAATATGAACGTGGCGCCAACCGCATCAGTTCGTCGATGCTGTATCAGGCCGCAGTCGCACTGAAGGCTCCGGTTTCCTATTTCTTCGACGGCTTCGAAGAGGTTTCCGACTTTGAGCAGACTTCCGAAAGCGAGGACGCCATTAATCGCTTCCTGCGAACTTCGGAGGGTCTTGAGCTTGCTGAGAATTTTCCCCGCATCAGCAGGGGGGGGCTGCGCCGGAAACTGCTCGACCTGGTCAGAACGCTTGGCTCTGGCGAGGATTAAACAAGGCCGAAAAATTCGCCGCCCGATTCCCCGGCGTCGCCGCATTGACGATTGAGCGCGTCAATCCGCTTGTTCAGCCAGCGATTTAAGATTTCCTGAAAGATATCCTCGATCTGTTCGACGGCGTCGTCCTCGCCGATTTGCGCAGCCAGGCTCCTTATCTGATCGATACGTTTAAGCAAGATTTCAGCAGCCTGGTCATCCGTCAGTCGAGATGCGCCCATTTTTTTTGCCTCCCACTCAAAGCCAAGCAGATCGCTTCCTGCTCCGGATGCGTAGGAAAGCATGAATCTCAAAATGCAACCAAGCGTTTTATTTTTGCTCGGAAAAAATCTTCGGTGTGAGACACCGATTTTATCCCCGCCTGTCGGCCTACTGGTATTATCGCGCCAACCGGAGGCCCGCATGTCCGCAATCCAGCCAAGAAACGCGATTAAGACCCTGCTGCAAAAACTTGTCACAGGCGCGATAGACAGGCCCAGCGCTGCCGCAGCGCTGGGCGCCTACTGGCCCCACCCCATGCGCGCAGGAGCCAGCGCCCTGACGGTGTCCTATATCCGGCACATGGTCGATGACGTCGCCGACGGCGCAACTGACGTCGATCTCGCAACGACGGGCCTGCTCGAAAGCATCCTCGCCAGTGGTTGCGGTCGACATGGCCTGTACCCAACCGCGCCAGTGAAGGCCACTAAGGCTCATGCTCGCTCACCTCGGTAAGTGGCTTTGTGGAGGGCACGCCATCGTCAGGCCCTCGATCATCGACGCCTTGTCGCCCGCCAGTTCCGCCGCGGCGGCCAAGATGATCAACTGCACTTTCTGACCGTTGTCGTTGGCGGCCTCGCTCATAGCCGTGAGCGCCCGGCGCATCGCGCACGCGATACGACCCACATCCTCCGCCGCCGTCTCAATATCCGTGATGAGAATGGTGGACATAGAGTTTCCCCTCCGCTAATTGCTCCCCCTTTGTTCCAATTGTGGCCGGGCGAGTCAAGCCGGGCGCGCGTCGACATCATCGCGATTCATGAGGGCAAGGCCAATACGGTCACCATCGGCCTGCGCGGGCTGGTCGGCCAGCTTTTCAGAGAAGACAACGTCCACAAGACGAAGCGTGGCATGGCGGCGAAGATCCGCGACGGCCTGTTCGCGGGCGGTAAAGCCTACGGCTATGTGCTTGACCCGGCCCGTAAAGGCCACGCCTCTATCGTCGAGGCCGAGGCCGACGTCGTGCGCCGAATCTACCGCGACTACCTGGCTGGCGTCAGCCCGCGCCAGATCGCCCATCAACTCAATGCGGAACACGTTCCCGGCCCGCGCGGCGGGCCGTGGCAGGCATCCGCCATCTACGGCTGGCCGAAGCGCGGCACCGGCATATTGCGCAACCCGATCTATGACGGCCGACTGGTGTGGAACCGGATGAAATTCGTCAAAGATCCCGACACGGGCCGACGCGTCTCCCGACCGAACCCGCCCGAAACATGGGAGACGCTTGACGTCTCGCAGCTGCGTATCGTAGCGGCGGCGGATTTCGCCGCCGCGCAGGCCATGAGCGCCGGCCGTGTGCGGACCCCTTCGGAGGCCGCGCATCTTAAGCGCCCGAAGCGGCTGCTGTCGGGCCTGCTGAAATGCTGCGCCTGCGGCGGGGGCATGTCGGTGGTCAGCGCCGACAAGAGCGGCCGGCAACGTGTTATCTGCACCACCCACCGCGAGCGCCGGGCGTGTCCGGCGCCCAAGACCTATTATGTCGACAAAATCGAAGCGCTCGTGATCGAGACGCTACGCCTCAACCTGACCCAGCCTGACATGCTGGTCGAATACGTGACCGCCTATAACGAGGCGCGGCGGGAATTCGTGAGAGACGCCGGCGCGCGTCGGCGGACGCTGGAGAAGCGCGCCGCCAATCTCGACGCCTCGATCGAGCGCTTGCTTGACCACATGGCGGCAGGCACGGAAGATGCGCAGCGCATGGGCGACCGCATGAAAGCCCAGCAAGCCGAACTGGACGAGATCAGGGCCGAGATCGCGCTGGAGCCGCCCATTGACGACGTCGTCACTCTGCATCCGGCCGCTATACGCCATTATGCGGACCAGCTCTACGGCCTGAAAGGCGCGCTCGATGCCGGCGATGCTGTTTCGGCGCGTATGCACAAGGCCATCCGCGACCTCGTGGCCTCCGTCACGGTCGCACCCGGCGACCAGCGCGGCGAGGTGCGCATCGCAATCGCTGGCAAATTAAGGCTTTTGCTGGAAAACGTCGCCCCGGCACCGGAAGTGTGGGGATCGATGGTTGCGGGGGCCAGATTTGAACTGACGACCTTCAGGTTATGAGCCTGACGAGCTACCGGGCTGCTCCACCCCGCGTCACCAAGAATACGGGCGGATGAGCGCAGCCCGGTTTGTTTTTTGCTTTGCCTGTTCGGCGGGCGCCTCACAGGCGGGGCTGCTCCACCCCGCGTCACCAAGATAATACCGTGTGTGCGCAGCCCGGTATTTTTGCTTGCGGGTTTTGTTTTCACAAAACCTTGGGCTGCTCCACCCTGCGCGGCGCGGCAGCGGGTATTAAAAAACCGGGCGGGCGTGTGGGCCTGCCCGGTTTGGGTATGTAACTGAAGGGTATTTTTCCTGTTTTTGGTAGACCTGGCGACGACCTACTCTCCCGCGCCTTAAGACGAAGTACCATCGG
>Ga0164242_10006706_pt1 | contig 12662 bp, 8 predicted proteins | sample OricomgcompostMG_FD_108783 | JGI IMG/M metagenome (GOLD analysis project Ga0164242, IMG submission 108783) | Miracle-Growth compost microbial communities from Emeryville, California, USA - Original compost - Miracle growth compost (MG) ... | reverse complement strand
TGGAGACTGGCTCGGCTGTACTCGCGGAGGACCTGCGTGCGGATGATGTCGTGCTGGCCGACGATTACGTCGGCGACGTGTTGGGCAGCATCGGGGTCGGCGTTACCGAGATCGGTTACGGCGATGGCGTAGCTGGATGAGACCAAGGACGCGAAGAAGGGGTCCAAGAGGTGCGGGGTAGATAGGTTGACTAATTGGTTGTAAAAGTTGGAGGAGTCCGGGGGTGATGCAATAGTTACTGGTACTGCGGATGAGTCGACTATGGGTGGATTGGAAGGGAGGATCGTCAGCGAAGCGCCGAAGAAGGTCGCCTTGGCGTCGACTCGCTGCACTGTCTCATTGCAACTCATGGCGGATATTGATTTCACCGTGGTTTTGGTGGTGTTAGCATCGGCAAGTTGGCCCCAAGTGTAGATCCAGTGGGATACAACAGTGCCGTTGTCGAGTGTAATTTGCCTGCGGTCCGTCGCTCCAAAGAACGCACCTTGGGGGATCACCCTGTCCTGTTCCCCTGCCACGGGGCCCGCGGTGCTAATAGTAAATGTGCTAGCTGCTGAACCAGCACCGCTTTGTGGGCTCTCGCCTGCAAGATTAATCTCAAGAGGGCTAGTATTGCCGTCGAGGGCAAGGTTCGTGGTGATCTCGGACTGCTTAAACACCTTACAGGCCATGACAGGGCGGAGAGCCTTAAGAGAAACGGTAATGACCGCATCATCAGGAACGCTGTCGTTGCCCAGCACGTTGCGCATACCAAGCTCGGGGAAGCTCAGGGCCTCGTAGGTGAACGCAGGATAGGACAGATTGCCGTTAAGTATCAGAGATGCAAGGAGGGCGCCATTGCTGGGGCAATCATCACAAGAATCTAGGACTGTGGTCGAGTCGCCTGTATCCCGGCTGATTAGCTGAACCGGCGAGACTGCAGGGACCGTGGCAACCGAAAAGACCGGGGCGACGGACGCCACGAGTAGGGACGACGTCAGCAACGCAATAGCTGCCGCAGCAACTGCGATGTTGCGAGACTTGACAGACTCGTACAGGACCAAAGGTGTAGCCTTGTCGAGGTAGTTTAGGTTGACCGAGGCCTCGAACGACCCGCCCCGGCCGAGGGAGGCATAAGGTGCCAGAGCCCTAGTCGTGAAGTCGGCATAGGCAAAATAGGCTGCGAAGAGCAGGAGTACGAGCGCCGGCGCGGCGGTCCATAAGAAATGGACGTACGATGCCTCGTTGGGCGCGTCGGCGAGCCCACCATTACTCTGCGACATCCGGAGAGGAATCTCCAGGCACACTATCAAGGCAACAACCATAATAAGTGCGGTGACGCGCACGACTGGATGCAGAGCGATCGGGAACGAAAACTTGTTTGTTCGCTGCACAAATTCCGCGCCGCCGGCCTCCTGCGCAGTGGGTGTGCCGAATATCTTGAAATATCCAGCAACGTTGGAGGAAGGGTTCTCGTAGGGCTCAACGCCGATGTAGAAGTCCGATCCGCCAAGTCGTTCGCGGAGGACGGCCGAGCTGCCCCCTCCCGCTCCTCTCAGCCCCTGCAACAGCGGCTTGCTGTGGGCAATAAGGGTGGCCGCGTCGATAATCGTGTTAGGATCTCGTGGAAGAAAACCCTTCCGTGGAACCTGGAATGCGGCCGCAATCGTGAGGATGATGGCGATGGCGAGGAGGCCAGCCATCAGTTGTACTGCAAGGAACCTGACGACCACCCTATCCCCTTGAAGGATGGCGGCACCAGGGGCCAAAAGCGCCGCCTGTTCCATCATTGCCTTGGAGGCTACAAGTGCTGAATGTTGTTGGAAGTAGTCCCGCGCCAATGTCTCCAGTGCAGTTCCGTCGAGGAAGGTAGACGGGGGTGCAACGTTGTTGTTGACCTTCTGCGATATGCCCAAAGCTAGGTACATAGGAGGGTCTACGTTAACAAACTCTGGAAGATAGAAGGGCGGCGTCGTATCGGCAATCTCAGCAGCGAGGTCGGTCCTGAAGGAATCAAACACGGCCTGGGCAACATCCCACGGCTGCACATTCCTGAGAGTCTGGTTTTGCGGTGGATCGAGTAGCTCCAACCCCATCAGATCCGTGCCATTCTTGCGGGCGTCGAACCGGCTTACGGTATACATCGGCTTGCAAAGGAGTTGCGCGGATACCGAGATCGCCCCGGTGATGGGGACACTACCGGCAGCCGGGTCCGTGGGGAGAGACTTCCGGTCGATGGTTTCCATCCCGAAAACCACAACAATCCTCTGATCCTGGAGATCGACAGATCCTCCACAACCGCCGCTACCAAAGCGGGCAAAATACTTGGTCCCAGCCGTGTTCGAATCGTCCGCCCCAACGAACACCCCGCTACTAATCGGCATCGCGATGGAGCATCCGGCAGCATCGATGGTCGTGTTAAACTGGACATCGGGCTCATCATACTGAACGCCCGTGACGGCCAGCTGGGCGGCCACACACTCCAAATCGGCCGAGAGCCCATCCACCGGCACGTCCACCGCGGTGCCGGCAGGAAGGTCCGTCAAAAACTGCTGGTACGCAACCCGAGACGAAGCGCCGTCGGGAAACGACACGTTTTCCCGCTGAAGTCCGAGCATTGTGTAGAACGACAACGGCCCCGCGGTCGCCAGGCCCGCCGCATCGTTGACGAAAGCGGTGCGTAGCGTAATGGGTACGGTCTGTCTCCGGACGCCGACCATGCTGATGGTAACTAGGGCCGTTGAGAGGACGACCAAAGCCCTGAGGGCCAGTGAAACCACCACGGCACAGGCAACGACCACGTCTCGGTTCGCGATCGCCCTGAAAATCGCTACTGGTCGGGTCATGCCAACATAGTCGAGCAGCAGTGTCTTCTCGGCCGGGGCGGGCCCCTTGGACATGCGGATCCACGGCGCGGCGCTCTTAGCCTGGTGCTCAACACGGCCCCACAGCGCCGCGAGTAGTGTTAATAGCGCTGCGGGTACGTATGCCCACACGTACCTCAGGGTCGTCGCCCCCGGCCCAAGTCCGTCATTCCGGGTAGAGAAGTCGCCGAGGGCTTCCAGGGCGACGATGAGCCCGGCGAAGATGCCTACGAAGGCGGATAAGATCTTGCGTTGGAGGTAGAATGGCCGCCAGGGTAGGGGTACGTCGACGAGGGTCGGCTGCTTCTCCGTGCCGAGCTCGAGCTCCTTCATCTTGGCCCATGTTGCTTGGTGGTTCGCCGCGGCTGCCGCCGTCGGCCCCGCCGTGGACGGGGTGGAGTCCTGCTGTGAGGCCGAGTTCGAGGGGCTTATGGAGGCGGTCGATGTACTCGATGAGTTGCTGTGTTGTGTACTCGCGCGCGGTACGCTGAATGATGCTGTCGATCCTGTGTATGGCCGGTCGAGAGTACCGGCCTTGGGTCTCCTAGGTTGCGGTGGTGGTTGCTGTTGCCTCTCGGTATTCCTCCTCGTGCCTTTACCTAACTGTGCATAGTCTTGATACGACATCCTGCCTTCCCTTCGGAGGATGGCTTCCTCGAGTCGAGTACCAAGAGTGGTTGTAGTCGTGGTCACCTTCGAATCATCGTCTCAACTCGGCCTTACTGTCTAGAGTCTCTATTACGCCGTCGGCAGCGACAGTCGGTCAATCGATAGGATTATTATGGATCGAGCAATATGGTAGGCTCGATGACTAAGGGGAAGAAATGTGAAGATCAGAACGGGAAGAAAGAATGAAGAAAGTCTCTCGCTCAGCGATCTTGCTGGAGCCGGCCAGCACTCGACTTCGACGGATTACAATGCAGTAGGTGGTCCGGGGAAGGGTCGTGCCCATGAATGATTTTCGTGGAATCCGTCAAGGACTGGCGATCATAAAGGGGAATCCAGAACTTCGAGCCCCATCATCAGACGGGCCAGGACAAGGGCATGGATACTATACATATGCCACCTGGTCCCCAACCATCGCTGTGGGCAGATGGGAGGGGTCAGTGGCGCGAGGGCATTCGTTCATCATTACTGGCAGCTGCAAGTGTTACGAGCTGGAGTGCTGTAGGGGGCCGCCCTCCAGGTTTCACCGATGCTAAAAGCTTGGTGTTGACGGTCAAAAGAGACGCAGGGCGCTCGGACTTGTCTGGACGATGTCTCAAGATGGCGGGTTGTGCCGAGTAAGATGAGCGCTCGGACCCGAAGGGGGCTCATGGATGGTTGACAGCCAAGAGATACCAGCCAACTGCATCTCCAACACCACCCAGGACGTGACTTTGGCCATGATAGTAGACCTGGCGAATTGATGGATAAACCAGCAACGAGATGAGCACAAAGCCCTAATGAACGTCGCGAAATCACCAGCACTACTCACGAGAATGGGAAGAGTGTTGTTGGCTCATCGGGGCTGCAATTCTTCGGAGGTCCGTGTCCCCCCATTCTTTCCTGGTGTTGGTGTCGCATGAATGGCGGCTGTTTCAAAAAACTTGTGGCAACTCCACGCCCCTCCACGTCCAAAATTTTGAGAGCATTCATCGATGATAATTTCTGGTCCAGAAGGCTGAGAGACATCGATATGCACGTGTTCAACGCTCGGATAGCGTCATTTCCTTTCAGCCCGTAAAGGGCTTTTATCGACCATGGAACCCAGGTTTATTTCCTGTTTGCATAGAGACATCAGATCATCAGCACCACAGCGTCGAAACAAGAAACCGAATGGAAGAAAAGGCCCGGGACTCGTGAAACATGCCCATCCGTAGGCTCCTTCGGCCTCCCCGTGCTGATATTCTCCTCTCCTGCGGAGGCCCTCCCATGATGGAGCTGGAGCAGGCTACCTTATCGAGCTCCGATAGGCCGAATTCGACCAACACGACCTTCTCTAGCGTAGGAATTCCCCACAAGGTACCGTAGGGCCATCCGGGCCCAGTGTGTGTTGAGTGTCCTTGATATAGGCCAGAATGGGCGAGGCGAGGGATCTGCCAAGCTGTTAAGTCGGGATAGCACACCCACACGTCGACCAGGAGAAGCCTCCACGAGCACAACGTCGTTGTCAAGGAGCGAGAGATTTTGGCCATTGGCCCCCAAGAAATAATATCATATATTCCCAGGCTGCATGATGAACGCAGCCCACCCCTCAAACCCTGGAAGAGGAAACCCGTCGCCTTCTTGTTGAAGAAAGCCCGTTTCCTCGGCCTGTTGAAAGATCTATTTCCATGTTCCCATCGTCAAACCATAAAAACACCCGTTTTGGTTATCGCCCCTGATTTCCCACCTTTCCGTTGCCCGCAAACGCCGAGTTGAGAATGGCGCTTTTTTCGGGTATCAAATTTCGATTCGTTGACTCATTTGTTGAAGAGTTGCTTGAGAAAGATCCCACCCCGACCCCGGACCTCGCAGTTAATGCTGATGCTGTTGAAAACCAAAATCCCCGCATATAAAGACCACACATGCGCCCCCCATCCAATCGTTAGATGCCTATTTGCACCTCCGTTCTTCTCCCCTCAGCCGTCTCTTAAGTCGGAGACAGTTTAAGCCTTGTACTGCTCACGGAAGAACTTGGCAGCGTTGACCATGTGGGTGAGGGCACCCTTGACCTCGTCCCATTTCCGGGTCTTCAGGCCGCAGTCTGTGAGGGAAGTCAGTACACGCGACTGACTCTATACGCCAGGTTTTGGGGGTATCTCCAAGCGGATGAGGTATAGCGGCAGAAGTAGGAAGGAACTCACCAGGGTTGATCCAGAGCTGCTCAGGTCGGACTGTGTACTATGTCAGCAGATGGAGGGAGCATTAGACGAGACGCTCGGCTTACGATACTGCAGCATCTCCTGGATGCGCTGCTTGAACTCTTCCTCGTTGGGAACACGAGGGCTATGGATATCGTAGACACCTATGGGCAGATTTATTTAGCACACGTGAAAGGAGGCACGGGGTAACGTAAGCATGGCTAGGGACGTACCAGGTCCGATGTGACGAGGGTAGGCCTCGTCAATGAAGACCTTGAGTAGCTTGGCGTCGGACTTGGAGTTCTCGATGGAGAGAACATCGGCATCCAAGGCGGCAATGGCTAGCGGGAAAGTCAGTACACAGCATATTCAAAGATATGGACTCGTGGGAGAAGGGGGGATATGTTCTGGGTCGCATACCATGGAAGAAGTCCTGGAATTCGGAGTAGCAGAAATGGCTGTGGACCTGGGTGGAATCCTCAACACCGGCGGTGGACAGCTTGAAGCTGTCGACGGCCCAGCGGAGGTAGGCCTCCCTCTCAGATCCCTTCCGGAGCGGAAGACCCTCCTATTCGCAAGTTAACACACAAGTAAAAAAAGTTTAAAACAATATACGGGCGGTAGGATATTTGCTTACGCGCAGGGCGGGCTCGTCGACCTGGATGACGTAGATGCCGTTCTTCTCAAGGTCGACAACCTCGTCGCGGAGTGCAAGAGCGAGCTGCTGGCACTGGACGGACTGGTGGACGTCATCACGAGGGAAAGACCACCGGAGGCACGTAACGGGACCAGTAAGCATGCCCTTCATGGGCTTCTTCGAGATCGACGCGGCGTACTTAGACTCCTTGACGGTCATAGGAGCAGGGCGCGAGATGTCGCCCACGATGATGGGAGGGCGCACGCAACGCGAGCCGTAGGACTGTACCCTGTTTGTGAAAGTTAGTAAATGGGTTACCATACCAAAAGTCAAGGGGATCATACCAAGCGTGGGTGGTGAAGACATATCCGTCGAGACGCTCGCCGAAGTACTGGACCATGTCGTTACGCTCGGGCTCACCATGAACGTAGACATCCAGACCAAGCTCGTCCTGGATCTGGACGGCGTACTCGATCTCCTTCTTAATGAAGCTGTCGTATTGCTCCTCGTTGATCTCGCCCTTGGTAAACTTGTTACGCTCGATGCGGATCTGCTGGGTCTGGGGGAAGGATCCAATGGTGGTGGTGGGGAACAGGGGAAGGCTGAGGTGCTTCTTCTGCTGGGCGTAGCGCTGCTCGAAGGGAGACTTGCGGTTGTGCATCTCAGGGGTGACCTTGGCCTGGCGGTCCTTGACCTTGGGGTCGTTCGTGCGGGTCGACTCGGTGCGAGACTTCATGGTGGCAGCGTTGGCGTCGAGCTCGGCGCGGACGGACTCGGGGTTCGTCACGGCCTTGGCGAGGACAGCGACGTCGTGGCACTTCTCGACGGCGAAGGAGAACCAGCCGTATACCTCGCTAGGGAGCTTCTTCTCGCTAGCCAAGGTGTGGGGGGTGTGAAGGAGGGAGCTCGAGGTGGCAACAATGACACGGTCCTCTCCGAGGGCCTTGACGGCGGTCTGGAGAAGCTGGAGGGACTTCTGGAAGTTGTTCTTCCAGATGTTCCGGCCGTCAACGACACCGGCAGCTATTTCCGCATCGAGTTAGTTAAGGACTATTCTGGTTGAGACATCAATTAGGATTGCTTACACAAAATCTGGTTGGGGCCGAGAGCCTTGATGACGGTCTCGAGCTGCTCAGGGTTGCGGACGAGGTCGACGTGGAGGCCCTGGAGGTTGGAGAAGGCGGGGAGGACATCCAAGTTGTGAACAATGTCACCGAAGTAGGTGGCAACGACGATAGAGGGGGCAGCGCTGCCGAGGGCGCCAATTGCCTCGTAGGCGGGCTTGAAGGCATTCTTGACCTCGGGCTTCAGGTCGAAAACGAGCACGGGCTCGTCAATCTGCACGCTCTCGGCACCAGCAGCCTTGAGGGCCTTGAGGAGCTCAACGTAGACGGGGACGAGCTTGTCAAGGAGGGTGATGGGGTCGACGGAGGAGCCTCTGTCGGCCTTGCCGAGGGCGAGGAAGGAGACGGGCCCGAGCAGGACGGGCCTGGTGTTGAAACCGGCCTCCTTGGCCTCCTTGAATTCCCGGACGGGCTTGGGGTCCTTGGCCAGGGAGAATGTCTGGTTATCCTGGAGTGTGGGCTTCACGTAGTGGTAGTTTGAGTCGAACCACTTAACCATCTCCAGGGCGGGTACATCGACGCCGCCCTTCTGGTGACCACGGCCCATGGCAAAGTACTCATCGGCAGCGTCAAGCTTCTGAGATGTGTACCGCTCGGGAACGGCCTGTGCAAAAAGAGGGGCGGTTGTTAGCTGAGTGCCCGTAGAGGAGGGGGATTGACAACCAGAAGCCTGTTGGACTTACGTTGAAGAGCTGGATGTGGTCGAGGACATGGTCGTAGAAGGCAAAGTCGTTGGAGGGGATGATGTCGACACCGGCATCCTTCTGGATCTTCCAGTGGGCGAGTCTCAGCCTCTTGCCCTCGGCGAGGAGGTCGGCCTGGGAGATCTTGCCGGCCCAGTATGCTTCATTGGCCTTCTTCAGGTCCCGGAGAACTCCCATGCGGCTTCGGTATGTTAGTTTACGTGTTGAGGTTCGAGGTATCATGGGTCAATTGGACTCACGGGAACCCGAGTACGGATGACTTCACCATGTTGCAAGGTGGGGGCGGGGTTGAGGAGATGGGGCGAAAAAGATGACGGAGTGCAGGAACCTCTTAGCCTAGATCTCTGTGATCGGGTCAAGGTGGGGGAATGCAAAGCTGTATGGAGGAAGAGAGCTACGGCGGTGAATGGGGAGGGTGATGAGAGGGTGTAAAAGGACGAGAGAGGGCAGCGATAGCTGACTTGATGGAAGGGAGAGCGAGGTTTTAAGAATTTTACTCGAGGGGAGCCGAGCTAAGGCGGAACTACACTAGACCTGCAGTGGGCCGGAAATTTGTCCGGAAGCCGGAGGTACCTACCTGAAGGAAGCTACGACCATGGAAGCGATGGGGTGTCTGGCTCCGGTCACGTCAGATTGTGTCACTCCGTAATTATTCCTCACTGAAGACAAAGGGCAATCGTTATGGGAGTACAGGTACGTTGTGCAGATTATCTCTGCATATATTTTGTAGGGGGACCTGTGGTTGGATGAATCAGGGCCCAGACTGACGGTGCCAAGTAGATTTTCCGCAGGGATTAGGCCAAGCGTACCAGGATTTCATCCCACCAAGCGGTGTGAGGGAAAATATCAGCAGCCCCTCCAAAAAGTACTTCTACATATGCGTACAGTACCTCCATGAAAAGAGCACACAATCAACGCTAACAATTGGGTCGCTCACAATATCCACGAGGTCGACGAATTCGCGCAGGAGTGTCTGGCGCTAGATAATTACCTCGGTGAGAAGGGCTGTTGGAATCCGAGATTTAGTGCAAACCTCCCAACTTTTTCTATCCAGGGTCTTCACATCTAGCACTCGGGCTGGTTGAAGGGCAATTAGGCCCGCACGCGTATAGTACCTGGATATATAGGTATCTCTGCAGGTCGAGAGACTCGGGGCTCTGCAATCAGGCACTGGCAAGGCGTGTTTAATACTTCTCACCGCCAGGTTGGGTTCCTCGCTTCCAGGGTCCGGGTTGGGCAGAGAGCCGTGCTGCTGCTCCTGCACTGCTGCAGTTTGTTGAATCTGTTACATCCCAGCACCAACCTACCCGAGCGTCCCCTTGCAGCCCGCCTGCCCGCCCGCTCCCACATGTTCGTCTGTGGGATACCTAATCTGTATTCTACTTAACCGAGCCGAGTCGAGTGTGGGCGTCACAGCCCACGTTCGCGGGGTTGAAAGAAGGCGGGGTTTCTTACGCTTCCTTGTAGTGCATGCAATTTGCTCATCTAGACCTCGACTCAGATAGATTGGTGCCAAGTAGGTAGGTTAGTAAGTTGGTGGTTACTCTCCAAGTGTTTTCGAATTGCACTCTCCTGCGTAGTGCTTGGCGTGGCAACTGCAATTCTTGGAGTTTGACCTCAACCAGCGTCGCACAACGGAGGCACAGTGGCGTAAACGTACCGAATAGGCGGCCAATCCCATGGTTCAAGCATTTACGACTCTCCGACATCAGACAAGGGGCCGATGTAATACGACATCGGCCGAGTAAGTGGGGCTTTTAGAGCCCTTTATTTGTGTATAATTGACGCCCTTTCGACGTTGGGGTCTTGGAGTCAAGTTATGATAAGAAAAGGAAAGGCTAGTTCGTTCCTCTTTGTGATAGTAGACCGGGCACTAGACAGTTCAAGGCTGTGTTATTTTTTTTCCTCTTCTTCCCCTTCTGTCTTGGCGACTGATCTTTTTGCTCCATGACGAAGTCTCCGGATACTCGCCGACGACGGCGGTCTCGGAGAGCAAAGGTTGAGCAAGGAGGTGGTCCTTGCGCCGTTGAGTAATTAAATACTCAATGGAACGACGGGTCAGCAAATCCGCGTACCTGCACCCGCCTTACCTAGCCTTTTGGTTACCCGGCCCACTACTGCGGCCGTCTCTCCTGTTGATTGCCGTCGAGGTTGGCAACGACATGCCCGGTGCAGGACAGCGTCGCGAACATCGGTCACATTTCAAGAAACGGGTCAGGTCCGGTGTCACGGCCCTCGCGTGATATCACGTGCAGATAACGGTCAATTGGGAGGGCCGACTGTCACGTGGAACATTGGTCCGATGCGACCCATCCGGACCCGAACTCGGGCGTCCGCCAACGTGACCTCCAATCCCAGGCCCAAGTCGTCGTAAGGGAGTCTCAAAGTCTATTTGCCCCACGTCCAGGTATCTATCGGCTTAGTTCTCCTTTGTAGTTGCCTACGGATTACTACCTTCGTGCGCAGTATATTGTTGCCTCGCCCTTGCTTATCCCGGCGATCAGACCGTTGCGTCAGCTGGTTCCGTCACCTCCCTCAGGCCCCATCATAACGAGACGAGGCTTCTCGTATAGCAAAAGCCGCTTGAGAAACTGGTAATAATAAGGTTCCGTCATTGGGTATTTATTTCCACGAGACTCGAGATTCTCTCGACAACCTCAACCAGACTTGACTTCACCCCACACGCCCTGCTCGGGACCTGTGCAAAGCAAAAGGGGGCCACCAAACCTTGCGACTACCCCCTTACACCTTAAACCTTCCTAGGAAGGCACAACCGTGTGTTCTGTATCCCGTTCTTGCTCCCCGTGTCCTCCGTGTGTCTTCCTGGCCACTCTTTCCTGCGGAGCGAGCTTCCACGATTCATCTACCGAGCTTTCCCATACAAGGTTGGGAGCTAACATATATGAATAGGCCACACCTGGTCGACTCATCCCGCTTTCACTCTTCCTGTCACCCTTCCTGACATCTCTTCACTGCTCCCACGCTCCCCCAATCTCGTGTCACTGGACCGATTAGTCCATGCAAACCGTTCACGGACACTTTTACTCTCTTATATAACACCAATTCAAAGAACTGCGGCCGCCAGCAACACTCGGGTATCACATGATCTCCCGCAAAGCCGTCAAGATGGCCATTACCAAACCTTCTGACGTCCCGACCCTAGCGCTGCTGTACAAGCTCAACAAACTTACCCCCGCCGCCCCCGGTACGAAGTTGCCCGTGACACTCAACGGCTCCTCGAAGCTCCCCGCACCTTCCAGCTCGCTCAATGACCGCATCGGTCTACTCCGAGGCGACATCACCACTCTTGCCGTCGACGCCATCGTCAACGCCGCAAACAAATATCTTCTCGGCGGCAGTGGAGTCGACGGGGCCATCCATAATGCCGCTGGCCCTCTCCTCCTGAAAGAATGCCAACGCTTGGGGGGCTGCGACACGGGTTCTGCCAAGATCACCGACGCCTACAGACTGCCTTGCAAGAAAGTCATCCACGCCGTTGGCCCGATCTACGACACGTTGCAGTCTGATTTGAGCGAGAGCTTCCTCGATGGATGCTACAGCCAGAGCCTGCGGCTGGCTGTCGAGAATGGATGCAAGACTATCGCCTTCCCCTCCATCAGCACCGGAGTGTACGGATATCCCAGCCGCGAGGCCGCTCCAGTTGCCCTCGGTGCGGTACGTAAGTTTCTGGAGCGGGATACGGCAAATGCAATCGAAAAAGTCGTCTTCGTCACCTTTGAACGGAAAGACGTCGATGCTTACAACGAATATCTGCCGTAGGTCAATAACCACTCCGATATCGCCCACTTGCTGCTAATAATGAGTGTCGCTCTAGGCAATACTTCCCTCCCGTTCCAGAGGATGATGCTTCTTCCGGAGGCGCCCCGGGCTCCACGGGGTCCGAGGCAGCTGGTAAGAGCAAGGAGGCCGAGGCGAAAGACGAGGCAGAGGCGAAGGCTATTGCCGACAAGCTGCCCAGTCCCCCAAAATATTGAACTTATCCCCCAACAGTAAGCAAGTTGGTACGAGGCAGAAGTATGGCTACTGCCTGATCGCTAGACGGAGAGGCACACAAGTCTTATGAAATGATTACACAAACGTCCAATCTACGGTACTCAGCGTGCAAAACTCTTGACAAGTACGTGATGATGTCTGTGCCCGAGCTATAAGTCCCTCAATACGCAAGAAGAGTGAACTGACCTCAAGAGTAGCCGACGCCCCTTATATACAATTACCCTGCTTCCCTGCCACTCCCCCTAACCCCTGAACCCCCACAAAGATGTCCTTCGATGTCTACCGCCCAACAGCTTCGTGAGTCGTGTATCGCCATGGAGCGGATCCATCGCCACAAGCCCTAAACTCGACGACAGAACCTCGCAACTCGAAACTAAGAGCCCTAGACGACTCAGCGATGGGCCCACGATGTGGTTTTGTAAACAAGAAAGATTTCAATCCAGCCTCAATCCTCCATCCTTCTCGCAAAGTCTGGTCGTGTCCAAAGAACCATTACCCAGACCACACCCAGGTTC
>Ga0164242_10006705_pt1 | contig 12662 bp, 14 predicted proteins | sample OricomgcompostMG_FD_108783 | JGI IMG/M metagenome (GOLD analysis project Ga0164242, IMG submission 108783) | Miracle-Growth compost microbial communities from Emeryville, California, USA - Original compost - Miracle growth compost (MG) ... | reverse complement strand
GCTCCACCATTCCGGATGAGCCGCGCTATGTGCCGGACTTTGAAGTTGGCGAAACGGTCAGGCATCAACTTTTTGGTACTGGTACCATTGTGGAGCTGGACGGAGACACGGCCACGATTTACTTTGCTGGCAAAGGCGCTAAAAAACTAAACATTGCTTTCGCCCCATTGGATAAAGCATGAAAAAACTTTGGTTTTATATAAACTGGCCTTTCCTGAAGCTGTATTTTGCACATGGCGAACGTGCTCGCGTGATTATCCAAGATACACATGGCAACTGGCTGCTCGAGCAGGGCAAATGGCTGAAATGGTACGGCATTGCTGGACTGAGCTTGCCGGGTGGCGGCGTTAAAAGAGGCGAAGAACCCGCTGCTGCGGCCATACGCGAGCTACAAGAAGAGATTGGACTAACAATTCAACCCGATGATCTTAAATACATTGGGCAAACCATAGTGTGTGAACGAGGTTTGAGCTATAGTGCCAAAATATTCATGACTACTCTGGCGGTACATCCCGAGATTCAGTTGGACAGGCGAGAGGTAGTGACCGCCGGGTGGTACAGGGTCGCTGACCTGCCAGACCATCACATAAAGCCAGATGTAGCCTGGGCGCTTAACAATTTGGTAAAATAACGTTAAGCATGAAGCAAAAGCTAGGTGCGTTTTGGCGATCAGCAAAAGGTAAAGTGCAGAAATGGTGGAAGCACCCGATAGGCTTTGCCACTATTGTGCTGGCTAGCCTACTGTTTATAGCCGGCATAGTTATTTTGATTTTATCTACCACTGGCAAGACACCAGTTTTTCAGCCGCGCACCAACTACATTGTTATTGTTAGACATGATGGCGAAACGCAAACCGTGCCCACCAATGAGCCCGATGTTTCAGCGCTGCTAAAAAGGCTGGACATAACAGTCGGTGCGCGCGACCGTGTCGAGCCGAGCCTAGATACGCCAATTGTGCAGGATAATTTTCGTATAAATATCTACCGCGCCGTACCGGTAACAATTACAGACGGCGAGCATACCACTAACACTTATAGCTCGGGCGCCACTCCGCGCAGTAGTGTCGAACAGGCTGGTATTGCTCTGTACCCAGAAGACGAAGTTACCATGGAACCCTCTACTGACGACATTGTTACGGCAGGAACTTTGGTAACTCGCCTGACAATTACTCGCGCCGTACCAGTAACGCTCAATGTTTACGGTACTATTTTGTCTATAAATACGCACGATAAAACGGTTGCCGAGTTGCTGCGTGATCGTGGCGTCAAGCTAAGGCCAAATGTTGACACGGTTATCCCAGGACCCAATACAGCCATAACGCCCAACATGCAGATTTTTGTGAACAGCAAGGGCACACAAATTGTTACCGAAACACAAACCATACCAGCACCACAAGACTACATAGATGACAATTCATTGTCATTTGGTACACAGGCAGTCCGCCAGCAGGGTAGTGATGGCACTGAGATTTTGGCTTACCAAGTTAAGGTAGTAGATGGCAAGGAAGTTAGCCGCACATTACTGCAGACTGTGGTAACGGTACAGCCAGTGCCGGCCATAATTGCACGAGGTAAGGCTGTGAGCATACCGGCTGACAAGCAAGCTGTGATGGCTCAGGCCGGCATAGCAGAAAGCGACTATCCTTATGTTGACTATATTGCCAGCCATGAAGGCGGCTGGTGCCCAACCAAGATTCAGGGTACTCACGACTGCCCAGGCTACATGAATCCTGACGATGTGCCATCGTATGGCGGCTATGGTATCTTCCAGGCTACGCCAGGACGAAAGATGGCCAGCGCGGGCAGCGACTGGGCCACCAGTGCTGTTACGCAAATTCGCTGGGCTACTAGTTACGCCGTGGCGCGCTATGGCAGTTGGCAGGGCGCCTACAACCACTGGCAATCATCACACAACTGGTAGAATGTGTGCATGAGCGAAAAAATAAAGCACCTGCTATTTGACGCCGATGGAGTTATGCTGCATCATAGCGAGCGAAGATTCTTTGACTGGTATATAGATGAATATGCCATCGATAAAGCTAGCGTGGTGGACTTCTTTAACAACGTCTGGCCGGCCATTCTTGTGGGCAAGAAAGACATAAAGCAGGAGTTGTCTAAACAGCTCAAAGTATGGCACTGGCAAGGCACCCCAGAAGAGCTAATGCATGCTTGGTACGCGTATGAATATGTGGCAAACGAGCCGCTCATTGATTATATAGCGTGGCTTAAAGAAATAGGTGTAGCATCGAGCTTAGCAACTAACAATGACCAGTATCGAGCTCGGGCAATGTTCGATTTTCTGATTAGAGATGGTGCCGTGCTTGACAGGCTATATTCTGCCGGTGAAATTGGCACCGCAAAGCCAAGCAAAGGATTCTTTGAGCATGTTATGACTGATCTGGACGACCTACAAAAGTATGAAGTTCTTTTTTGGGATGACACGTTGGCCAACGTTGAGGCTGCGCGTGGGTTTGGTTTGAAGGCGCAAGTTTATAAAACCTTTGACGAATTTAAGGAGGCTATGAAGTTCTATGTCTGATATAACGCCGAAGAAAAGTTTGGGGCAGCACTGGCTGTATGACGAGGCGACGCTGGACGCCATTGTCGATGCTGCCGATGTCCAGGCGGGCGATACCGTACTAGAGGTTGGACCGGGTTTGGGCACTTTAACTAAGCGTCTACTGGCGCGCGGTGCCAGAGTGGTGGCTGTGGAGTTCGATCACGACCTGGCCCAGAAGCTTGCTAATGGGTCGGACCCGCTAGCAGGGGATTTGACGGTGGTGGAAAGCGACATTTTAACGTTTGATTTAACTCAGCTCGAGCCGGGCTACAAAGTTGTGGCCAACATACCGTATTACCTAACAAGCAACCTTATACGTGTGCTGTGTGAAAGCAGCAATCCGTTCAACCAAGCCGCAATTCTCATTCAAAAAGAAGTGGCGCAGCGCGCTGCTGCTAAGCCAGGCCAGATGTCATTACTAAGCGTTAGCGCGCAGTTTTACTGCGAAGTTTCTTTAGGCGTAGAAGTGCCGGCGGAGCTGTTTACGCCGCCGCCCAAAGTTGACAGCCAGGTGCTGGTCTTGAAGTATCGCCAAGAACCACTTTTTGAAAATAGTTTACCTAGTAAACTATTTTTCAAGGTGGTGCGAGCCGGCTTTTCGCAGAAGCGTAAAACTCTGGCCAACGCTCTTAGCGGCGGCCTAGCCATCAGTAAAGATCAAGCTCGCCAGCTTTGTGAAGCGGCCGGTATACTACCAAGTCAGCGCGCCCAAGCCCTGTCACTAGAAGATTGGCACGCTCTAGCTGAAGTTGCGCGGCAATCGTAGTTATAGTAAAATAACAATAGCTTTGGACCCGAGAAGGGAAAGGAGCAGCCCGAGAGTTTGGCTTTGCCAAACCCGGCGCGATGAGGAAAACCGTAGGTTGTCCTCATGTATGGATGTGGGGCTGATTTTTAAGCTCGACGTTGGAACGTTAAGGTTGGATTTGCAAGTCGCTTGTCAGCGTTATAGGCAAAATTAATAGATGCAAAAACTGCATTCGTGAATCGTGTGGCCGCTTTGCGCGGTTTCACATTCGCACCAGCTGTAGCCTAATCGTTGCAGCAATGCCTTCGTGACGCCGTAGTCGCGAATGTGCGTTTCATATTTTGCGGATGCTCGGTCGGATTTGTCCGCTCCGAACGCTAAGATTTGGACTGCTCGCGTGAGATGTTTGTCTGTTTAAATACTCACGCGCTAAGACACTAAAATGGACTAAGCTTGTAGACGACCAACTAAAGCGCCGGCGGACGCGGGGGCAGTACCCGCCAGCTCCTCCATATTAAAAACCTCAGCATTTGCTGGGGTTTTTAATATGGCACGGGTACTGCCCGAGAGGGCGAGAACAGCCTGTGGCTGTTTGAGTTTTACTTAGCGGTCTGCGCGAGCATTTTTGCTGGCAAAAATGTTGCGAGTGCAGAAGAGGATGGTTCGTACCCGCCAGCTCCTCCATTATCCAAGAGGGCCTTGCCCTCTGGCCTATTGTTTTGAGATGAACTCAAAACAATGCCCATACCCGCCTAAAGAAAGTACCTTACCACTAGGTGGGGTATTTTTTGTGCTATATTTAAAACCATATGCAAGATGGCGCAGTTATTATTAGTGACCTAAACGTGGTGTTGGGTAAAAAGTTTAGAGCGCTGCAAAACATCTCCGTCGAACTGCCGGCTGGCAAAATAGTCGGCTTTATTGGGCCAAGCGGAGCAGGCAAGACTACACTTATACGCAGTATTGTCGGGCGGCAAAAGCTGGCAGGTGGCAGCATCAGCATTTTTGGCATGCCGGCGGGCAGTAAGGGTTTACGAAAAACAGTCAGCTACATGACGCAAGAAGCTTCAGTCTACAGCGACCTAACAGTAGCAGAGAATCTTCAATATTTTGCCACCATGCTGGGCTTAAAACGGGCCGATATGAAAACCGAGGTCGATCGGCTGCTTAAAACTGTCGATTTACAGGCCCAAAAAAATCAAATGGTCGAGAAGCTGTCGGGCGGCCAAAAACAGCGCGTTAGTTTGGCTATTGCCCTAATTGGCCAACCTAAGCTGATGGTGCTAGATGAGCCGACGGTGGGTCTGGACCCAGTGCTGCGTGAAGAGCTGTGGAGCTTGTTCCGTCAGCTTGCGGCTAGTGGCACCACGCTTATAGTCTCGAGCCACGTTATGGACGAAGCCGAGCGTTGTGATGAACTGCTTTTGATACGCGACGGCAAGCTGGTTGCCCAGGGCTCGCCGCAAAAACTGCGCGAACAAACCGGCACCAAGTCGGTTGAGCAGAGCTTCTTAAAACTAATAGGAGAAAGCAAATGAGCCCCCGACGTACCTTGGCGACCAGCAAACGTGTTCTAAAGCAGCTCGGTCATGATCCGCGCACGCTAGCGCTCATTTTGCTGGTGCCGCTACTGCTAATCACTTTGCTGCGTTATGTTTTTGACGGTCAACGCATGGTCTTTAACGCTATTGCACCGATGATCTTAGGTATTTTCCCATTGCTTATGATGTTCCTCGTCACTTCCATTGCCACCTTGCGCGAACGCACTTCTGGCACACTAGACAGGCTCATGACCGAACCAATTAGTAAAGCCGATCTGGTGTTTGGCTACGCCATAGCCTTTTCTATTGTTGGCCTAGTGCAAGCGTGTTTGGCCAGCGTGGTAACCCTAGGCCTGCTCGGTGTGACTGTGGCTGGCGGCACGCTACCGGTTATTATTACGGCCGTGTTTGCATCTTTCCTGGGTACAACGCTGGGCTTATGCGTTAGTGCGCTAGCTCGCAACGAGTTCCAGGCCGTGCAAATGGTGCTGCCCATAATCATGCCCCAAGTATTGCTATGCGGTTTGTTTGTGCCGCGCGACAAAATGGCCACGCTTTTGCAGTGGCTGTCAGACGTTTTTCCGGTCACATATTCGGTTGATGCTATGAAGCAAGTGGCCCTGCATACTGGCTGGGCGGCCGACCTGACGCGTGACCTTATAGTCATTGGCGGCTGCGGCGTGCTGGCGCTTATCCTCGGTGCCGCTACCATCCGCCGGCAAGAATAGCTGGTCCGCCAACGCTACCTGTTTGGTGTAAAATGGGCGCATGACAGAGGTAATTGTCGATACCGATGCGCTAGCTCATGGTTTGGAGCAAGGACTGGGTGCGTTGGACGGTTTTATGGCAGCATTTCCTGAAGCGGAAAGGTTGAATTATAGCCGCTGCGGATTAACGTCGGCGGCTATTCAGCACTATGCCATGCAGCGCCAACTGCCTGTCCATCTTTTGATCGCCTCGCCGTCCATAAGCGCAGAACCTTACTTGAGACATGTCTTGCCGGTGTTAGGGGAGCGCACCATTATAGACGCTACATACCGGCAGTTTCTGGGATATGTCGGTCTGATTGGGTGGTATGAAAAGCGGTCGGGTCGTAAGCTTTTTCCTGATCACAAGGTGCTGGTGTTCGACATGGACGAAACAGATATGGTCGTAGACTGGTTAACGCAAATAGCGGTGGAGTTTAGGGACAATAATCAGCCTCTACCGCTCATTAAGAAGGACTATGGTAGGCCATGTGGAAGCGGTCCGCTGCGTGACGCCTCGGTGGCAGAAATTCATGAAACATTTGCCAACATCTATGATATATCAGCCATGCAGGCCTGGAGATCTACTGATGATGTCGATCAGGCGGGGATAAAAATGAGCTCTTATATACCAGGTGGCGCTATAGTTGCGGCATAGAGCAGAGAAAAGCACTTGCATTTTGTGGGGGCAGGCGTATATTGAAAATTGTAATGCTAAAACACACAAGGAAGGGGGTAATCCAATTGAAAAGTCCTAGATCTAACGGGCAGGATTGTTTACTAGCGGTGCAGGAGGTACGCACTAGCTAGTCCCCTTCCTAACCAATTTTGCCTAAGTAGGCGATTGCCTCACGAAACCCCTCTAAAGTTAGAGGGGTTTTTGTAAGCTGGCTTACAGCAACGACATTGACCATGGGTGTAGACTAAGGACGCATAAAAAAGGAGGATTACCCATGTCAATGACAGAAAAACTGCGCCACCAACCTCAACTGCCCAAGAAAGAAAGCCGAGCCCACAGCATGGCTCACAGGTATGACTTCAAGAAAATGACAAGCGTGGTCAACCATATAGATTATGCTCGGCACCACGGCTACGAAAGCGCCCACCGCGGCCAGCAACTGCGCGGCAAGTAAACAAACTGCGCTAAGCATAAATCCCGAAGCAAAGGCTTCGGGATTTTTATTGGCATCATATTTGTTCTATGTGATCCCAATCACATTGACACAAAACGGGGGAGGGGGGTACCCTATAAGCACAATGGGGATGCGCCAATATCCTGAACACAAACGAGTTAATTCAGTTAATGGGCGGACCGATGATGTGACTCTGTCTAAGTCTGACGTCGGTCTTGGCAATGTCGATAACACGAGCGATGCCGACAAGCCAGTATCGACCGCCACGCAGACTGCGCTGGATACGAAGGCACCGAGCTCGTCTCCTACGTTGGCGGACCCAACCTTTACCGGCACTGCTACCTTCGCATCGAACGGAACTGCGACATTCCTCGCCGGCCTCCGCACTGCCGCTGCAGTGCGGAGTGCGGATGTGTCCCTTAATTCCACTAGCCTGGCGGTAAATTTATGTGATGCCTCCTCCGGGCCGTTCACTATCACGCTCCCATCAACCACTACTCCAGGTTACCGCTACACCATCAAGAAGATCGACTCGTCGGCCAATGTGGTCACTGTAACCTCGGCGGGCACCTCGTTTATCGACAACGTATCGAGTGCAACGCTCAGTTACCAGAACGACTGGGTCGAGGTAGTCTCGACTACCACGGCAGGCAGCTGGAAGGTAATCGGCGGCAACAGGCTCACACCCACCGTCGCAGCTGAAGATCTTACTGGCCACGCAGCGAGTACAAGTCAGGTCGCCTCAGCTGTCGCTGGTGCCGTCAAGGCCGTCGCCATATCCACAGGAGCTCTAGACCTGTCAAGCTACAACGCGGCCAATCAGTCGTTCATGTTGCCCGCAGCGACAGGCAATATTACCTTCGACGCCACCAACAAAAGGCCGCTACCGCTGCTGAATGTGCTCTCGCGTTGGTCGATCTGGCACAAGCAAGCCACCAGCGGCGGCCCCTACACGTTTACCGTTACCAACGCGACATGGCTTACCGGTACTGCGACTCCCGCATCCACGATCGCGGGCGCAGTTACCAAGTACGACTTTCTCTACGACGGCACAACCGTCTACGTGAGCGCTTTCGCACAAGACGTTCGGGCATTGACGAGTGCCATAAACGGGCTGGCGTGGTCGCCGTGGGCGACTTATACGCCCACCACTGAGGGGCTCACGTCGGGCTTTACCATTACTAAGGCTGTGTATAGAACTCGTGGAGATGAGGTCGACGCCTATGTCGCCATTACCTTGGCCGGCAATAACACAGCGATCGTCCGCATCGGTCTTCCGGTCGCTACCACTGACCCAGGTCCCCTGGGTCAAGCACTCCTCGCCCACACTGACGGCGTTACCCAAGAGCCGATGATCATCTCGAATGACGGCTCTGGTGTGAAAGTACTCTTCAACGTCGCCGGTACGTCAATCCTCGGTCGGGGCTCCACGAGCACCGCCAGTGGGTACATCTTGGTCTTTCATGCACGATACTCCACCTCTGTTGGGTAACGTACGATCGGCTTCTCTTCGAGCGTGCGCGACATCATCTTCGGCTGCAACATGTGCTATGTGTGTTGCGGTGCTGCCCGCTGGCTCAACATCTACTACTGCCGAGCTCGAGGCATGGGCAGCTGCAAGACTGCGTCGACGGACATGTCGGCAAACGGCATCCTGCTCTGCGGTTTTGGGGCTAGGGCTACCATGGCTGGGTCGAGGCGACTGAGCCAGGTCTGCTGATTCCTTCCTATGTCGACAGACATACGGGCTAAGTTAAATGGCCTGACGATGACTAAGGTAATGATGGAAGCGTTGTTATACATTATACCTATCTGCGCAGCGAAGCGTCAGCCGAGCCTTAGGCGGGAGTAGGCGCATGAATTTATTTCGGAATTGTAGTTGGAGGGCAAGGCCCTACCCCTAATCTCTGATAAATGGTGGAGTCTAGGAGAATATAGCGCCTTCGCGCATATAGCCGCGTCGCATGCTCGGAGTAAACTCCTGTGCGTGCTCCTTGCTATCGAACTCCTCTACGGAGTTCAGCTCACTTAGGTTCGCTACCAGTGTAAAAGCCCCGGCCTATGCCGAGGCTCTTACACTGGTGGAGTCTAGGAGAATCGAACTCCTATCTCATCCATGCCATGGATGCATACTAGCCGTTATACGAAGACCCCCGATTTGGCGCATTGCATACGCCAGTAACAGGGGGATTATAGCAAAACATTTAACCTATTTCTAGTGGTGGTGCATGTGGTGTTCGGCGTGAGAGCGGACCATAACAAACCGGTTTACCGGTACGGTAACCGCAAAGGCGGCTGCGAGCGAAGCGGCCATGCTCCACCAGAATAGCCAGCTGGACACAGTAGCGTTCATGGCTCCAGGTATGAGCCACTCCAGCAGGTTGTCGATGATCTCCATGCTAATTATGGAAATTGTGTCAGTACGAAGTGCAGTGCTGCGGGCGTCTTGTGGGCTCATGCCCATTTTTAGGCCGCCGCGTATGGTTAGTCCGTAACCAAAGCCAAACGCCAACACTACCGCCAGAACAGTCTGCCAAATATTGGGCCAATTTGCCCATGCGCCTATTGCGCTGCCCAAAGTTTCGCCCATACCGCAACCGATCAGGCAATGGTAGGTGTGCTGTATGGCGTGCCGAGTTAACCCGTCGATCTTCATATGTACCTATGATACAATAACCCCTGATATGCAGAGGTATAACCCTAAAGAGATTGAGCCCAGAAATGTCCGGTGGACATTTTCTGTCGACACGAAGGAACTGTCGTTTTGATGAAAAGATATAACCCCAAGGAGATTGAGCCGCGGTGGCAAAAAATTTGGGCCGACGACAAGGCTTACGTGGCCGTCGACTACGACACACGCGAAAAATTTTATATTTCGCCAATGTTCCCGTACCCCAGTGGTACAGGTATGCACACCGGCCATGCCTTTGAACATGCCATAGTCGACACCGTAGCGCGTTTCCAGCGAGCTCATGGCCGCAATGTTCTAAACCCTATGGGTTGGGACGCTTTTGGCTTGCCGACCGAAAACTATGCCATTAAGACTGGTATTTCGCCCGTCGAAGCTACTCAGACGTTTATCGCCAACTTCAAAAAGCAAATTACCCGCATTGGCTCGTCAATAGACTGGTCACGCGAAATCAACACCAGCGACCCTGAATATTACAAGTGGACGCAGTGGATTTTTACTCAGCTATTCGAGCGCGGTTTGGCTTATCAAAAAGAGTCGGCCCAGTGGTGGTGTCCAGTCGACAAAACCGTACTGGCTAACGAGCAGGTCGAGAACGGTCGCTGCTGGCGCTGCGGCAACGAGGTAGTCAAGAAAAATCTTAAACAGTGGTTTTTCAAAATTACCGACTATGCCGATGCTTTGCTAGCCGAAATCCCAGATCTGGACTGGCCAGAGAAAATTAAGGTCGCCCAGACTAACTGGATTGGTCGTTCGCAGGGCGCCATGATTGACTTTAGGGTAGAGAGCGAAAAGGTAACGGTGTTTACAACTCGTCCCGACACTATTTTTGGGGCTACGTTTTTGGTGCTGGCACCTGAGCATCCTTCTGTTGCTAAAATTACAACACCTGAGCAAAAAACTGCAGTCGATGAATACGTTAAAGCAGCTCAGAAAAAGAGCGAAATAGAACGCCAAGAAAACAAGCAAAAAACAGGTGTGTTTACTGGGGCATATGCAGTCAACCCTGCCACTAACGAAAACATCCCAGTTTGGATAGCCGACTACGTTTTGGCCGGTTATGGCACCGGTGCCATTATGGCTGTACCAGCCCACGACGAGCGCGACCGTGAATTTGCCAAGGCGTTTGAATTGCCCGTTAAATCGGTTGTAGATAGTGGTGGGCACGACGAAGGGATGCTAATAGATTCTGGAGATTTCACAGGGCAATCTACATCTGATGCGCGTGAAAACATAGTTAAATGGCTGGCTGAAAAAGGCGTCGCCCAGGAGCAGACCAATTACAAAATGCGCGATTGGCTAATTAGTCGGCAGCGCTATTGGGGCGCGCCAATCCCAATTATTCACTGCCCTGAGCATGGCGCTGTGGCCGTACCAGCCAGTGACTTGCCGGTAATCTTGCCTGAAGTTAAAGACATCACGCCAGACGGCAGCGGCACAGGCGTGCTGGCCCGCGAAACCGACTGGGTAAATACCACCTGTCCTACATGCGGCAAACCTGCCAAGCGCGAAACCGACACCATGGACGGCTATGCTTGCAGTAGTTGGTACCTGCTACGCTACACCGACCCGCAAAATGCCGAAGCTGCTTGGGACCCTAAAAAAGCTGACTACTGGACGCCAATTGATATGTATGTCGGTGGCGACCACGCCGTGGCGCACTTGTTGTACGTGCGTTTTTGGTCGCATGTTTTTTACGACATGGGTTTGGTACCGACTAAAGAGCCGGTTAAAAAACTGGTCTACCACGGCTATATCAATGCCGAAGACGGTACCAAGATGAGTAAGAGCAAGGGCAACGTAATCGACCCGCTAGAAGTAATCGACAGCGGTTATGGCGCCGATGCCCTGCGCATTTTCCTGCTATTTTTGGGACCAATTAGCGACAACAGTAGCTGGAGCGCCAATGGCATTGGCGGCGTCTACCGGTTCCTGAACCGTATTTGGACATTGGTGCAAGAATATAACGAAACCGATGGCGGCGAGACAGATAACACTGAACTCGAGCGGTTAATTCATAGGACTGTCAAAAAAGTTACCAGCGATGTCGAGGAACTTAGTTTTAACACCGCTATCGCGGCGCTAATGGAATGCGTTAACGAGCTATACAAGATCAAAGCCGCCGACAACTACGGCGCTACCGAGTGGCAATGGGCACTGGAAACTTTGACGCAGTTAATTGCACCATTTGCCCCGCACATTGCCGAAGAGCTGTGGGAGCAACTGGGTGGTGACGGCTCGGTGCATGTTGCCGAGTGGCCAACCTGGGATGACAAACTGCTAGTCGAGGAAACGGTTACCGTAGCCGTGCAGGTCAATGGCAAATTGCGCGGCACCATTACGATTTATGTCGGCGACGATGAGGCCAAAGCCGTCGAGCTAGCCAAGGCAGACGAAAAAATCGCTGTCTGGCTAGAGGGTAACATAGTCAAAACCATCTACGTGCCAAACAAGTTGCTTAACTTTGTAGTGAAATAGTATGAGCTAGATGCCTCCATTTAACCCTGAATCTGGCGCCGAACAGCTCACGTACAGCCAAGAAATGGTCAATTTGCTGCGCCGCCTAGGCGAAGACTATGGCTTCGATGTCCAAACTTGTGACGAAATAGCCGAACTATCTTTCGAGGAAGCCTTCGAGACCTCCTATGGCTATCTTGTCCAAGCCGGCCTGGACCCAGAAGATGTGCTGCAAGATTATCTTGAACAGCCCGAGCAGTAAGACCAGCTTGGCGGTTGAGAATCGTAAGCGAAAATGCTACAATAGCTATCGAATTACTAAATAAACGAACTCAATATAAAGGAGTTAGCACATCATGGGTAAACCTAAAAAGCGAACTAGCCCACGCAAAACGGGCATGCGCCGTAGCCACTTGGTTCTGAAATTGGCTCGAGCCGTCAACAAAAAATCTCCAGTCAAGGCACGCACTACCGTTCGCGAGAGCGGCAAGAAGCTGGCTGCTACCAAGTAACACCTGACAAGGACTTTTAGGCATGGCTTCGAACCGACACCTTGGACGCATTGTTGCACTGCAAACCCTCTACGAGCAGGACTTCCGTCGCGAGGCTAACGACGACACCTTTGATTTGGGTGTTGTCCTAAAGCGCAACATTGCGCGCTACGAGTCTACCGTCGACGACGTTTTCTTCATAGAAGAGCTAGTGAAGGGCGTAGCCGAGCACGAACAAGAGTTGGACGATATTTTACGTCCGCTGGCTCCGGAGTGGCCGATTGAGCAAATCGCCCGT
>Ga0164242_10006704_pt1 | contig 12662 bp, 8 predicted proteins | sample OricomgcompostMG_FD_108783 | JGI IMG/M metagenome (GOLD analysis project Ga0164242, IMG submission 108783) | Miracle-Growth compost microbial communities from Emeryville, California, USA - Original compost - Miracle growth compost (MG) ... | reverse complement strand
GGCGCTCAGCCGATGGTCTGCGCCGCCACGCGGGTCCGGGAGGTGTAGCGCGGCAGCCGAGCCGGGCGCGCCGACACCGGACGGTGGTGCCGGGAGAGCTGCTCGTAGGCCGCGTTGAGCGCGCTCATCTGCTCCGGGGTGCCGCCGAGGTCGGGGTGCTGCTGGAGCGCCAGCTCGCGGTAGCGCCGCTTGATGTCCTCCGCCGAGTCCCGGCGCGACACCCCCAGGATCCGGTACGGGTCCTGGCGATCGAGCTGGGTCAACCACTCCTCCAGCCGTGCCTTCACCTCCGTGAAGCCCAGGTCCTCCGGCGCCTCCGCCGGACGGGCCTTGAACTTGGTGTCCCCGCGGAGCACCTCCGCGTAGGCCGTGGAGACCCAGCGGTGGCAGCTGCCGCAGCGGAAGTAGCGAATCGTTCCCCCACTGCCGGCGTGCTCGGACATCCGGGCGTGGCAGTGGGTGCACTCGAGCGCTTCCAGAGATTGGCTCATCGCTACAGAGATTCTCAGGTATGTAGCGCGCGTCAAAAAAACACCTCGGAGCTCACGTGATTCAGCGACACATCTCGTTTCTGGGCGCGGGCAACATGGCCGAAGCGCTGATCCGCGGCCTCCTCCTCGGCGGGATGCCGCCCTCGTCGATCACCGCCACCGCGCGCCGCCCCGAACGCCTCCAGGCGCTCCAGAAGGACTACGGGATCGAAGCCATCACCGACAACATCGCCGCCGCGAAGAAGGCGGAGGTGGTGGTGCTCTCGGTCAAGCCGCAGGTGATGGACAAGCTCTTGACCCAGATCGCCCCGGTCGTCGATCCGGGCAAGCTGGTCATCTCGATCGCCGCCGGCGTCCCCATCGCCGCCATCGAGCGCAGGCTCGGCGTGGGCGCGCGCATCGTCCGATCCATGCCCAACACCCCCGCGCTGGTCGGCCTGGGCGCCACCGCGATCGCCCCTGGCGAGCACGCGACCGAAGAGGATCTCGCGCTGGCGAGCCAGCTCTTCCAGGCGGTGGGCACCTGCACCCAGGTGGAGGAGACGCTCCTGGACGCGGTCACCGGGCTCTCCGGCAGCGGCCCCGCCTATGTGTTCCTGATCATCGAGGCCCTCTCCGACGCCGGCGTGAAGGTGGGCCTGCCGCGCTACACCGCGCTCGCCCTGGCGGCGCAGACGGTGCTCGGCTCCGCCAAGATGCTGCTGGAGACCAAGGCGCACCCGGGCCACCTCAAGGACCAGGTGACCTCTCCGGGCGGGACGGCGATCGCTGGCCTGCACACCCTGGAAGCAGGCGGCCTGCGCACCACGCTGATCAACGCCGTGGAGGCGGCCACCCGGCGTGCACGCGAGCTGGGGGAGCAGTTCCTGGAGAAGCGCTGAGCCGGCCCTATACTCGGGCGCATGAAGATCACCCCCCTGGACATCCGCCAGAAGCGGTTCGCCTCGGCGTTCCGCGGCTTCCACTCGCGTGAGGTGGAGGGCTACCTCGAACTGCTCGCCGCCGAGTTCGAGGAGGTGGTGAAGGAGAACGTGGCGCTGAAGGAGGAACTCAAGCGCACCCAGGCGCGGCTCGAGCAGCACGTCGAGCGCGAGCGTACGCTCCAGGAGACGATGGTCACCGCGCAGCGGATCTCCGAGGACATCAAGGTCCAGGCGAAGAAGGAGGCGGAGATCCACCTCGCGGACGCCGAGCACCAGGCGGACAAGCTCCTCCACAACGCCCAGGGGCGGCTGGGGCAGGTCCTGGATGAGATCGCCGAGCTCAAGCGGCAGAAGGTCCAGTTCGAGGCGCAGGTCCGGGCCACGGTGGAGTCGCACCTCAAGCTGTTGGAGACGTTCTCCACCCCACACGACGGCGAGCCTCGCGGCGCGGTGAGCAACCCGTTCACGCCCAAGGTGGTCAAGGGCGCGGAGTGAGTCGCACCGGGCGTTCCTGAACGGGGAACTTCTTTTCCCACCCTCCCCCCTGAGTGCCTTTGCGGATCCCGCTCGTTCCGAACGGAATGGCGCGGAGGGGCTCGGTCCGGCGCGGCGCGAGAAGCTGGCGAGAGAATTGCTCCTTTGGCCGACCAGAAATGGGAGGTCGGATGCGCAAGGTGGTGGGCGGGGCGGTGGCCAGGGTATTCCTCCAGCAGCCGGACCGGATCGCGGCGGCGTGGAGGCGGGTTCGTCAGGCGCATGGGGGCGGCACGCCAGAGATTCCCCTTCTGATCGACGCCCTGGTGGAGCCGTTCGTGCGCGAGGTGGGGCAGGCGCTGCTCGGAACCCCCGGCAGCCCGTGGACGCGAACCCGGGGGCTCTTGCGGTTGAGCCCGAGCCGCGGCGCGCGAGGCCTCTACGACGAGTTCGCGGCGCTCCGCCGCTGCATGACGGACGCCCTGGAGGTGCTCGGCGGCGGATCGGAGGAGCGCCGGATCATCTCCTCCGCGCTGGACGACGCGGTCGACTCGGCGGTGGCACTGAGCCAGCAGTTGCAGGACCCCAGCGCGGAGCCGCCGCTGTTCCCCTTCGGTGGGGTGGTGGTGGAGCTCTACGAGCCCGGGTTGATGACGAAGATGGCCTCCGTCGCGGGCTCCGCCGCGCTGCACTGAGGCCTGTTCAACCTGGCCGGCTCCGTTCACCCTGAGCGCGGGGCCGCAGGCGCCGCAGTCGAAGGGTCAGCGCATCTTTGACGCAGCTCTTCGAAGGACCACGGATCCGCTGACCCTTCGACAAGCTCAGGGTGAACGGGGCCTCAGGGTGAACGGGGGCATCCGGAGCTACGGCTCGCCGACCGGGATCCGCACGGTGAACCGGGTGCCCTTTCCCGGAGCGCTCTCGCAGGCCACGCTGCCGCCGTGCTCCTCGGCGATCTTCTTCACGATCGCCAGGCCCAGGCCGGTGCCACCCTTCTTCCCGGACGTCACGAAGGACTGGAAGAGCTTCCCGGCGATCTCCTCCGGGATGCCCGGCCCGTCGTCCTCGAAGCGCATCACCAGCGCGTCGCCTTCGCGCTCCAGGCGGAAGGTGAAGTTTCCGCCGCCCGGCATCGCCTGGGCCGCGTTGCGCGCCAAGTTGTAGATGACCCGCTTGATCTTGTTCTCGTCGAAGCGGGCCACCCCGTCGTAGCGGGAGTCCACGGTCAACTTGACCGGGCTCCGCTCAAAGTCCGTCTTCAGGAACCCCTCCACCTCCTGGACGAAGTTCTGGAGGTAGACCTTTCGGACCAGGAGCTCCTGCTCGCCGCGCGCGAAGGCGAGCGTCTCCTTGGTCATCCCATTGATGTGCTCCACCTGCTTCTCCAGGATCTCCGCCAGCTTCGCGCGCTCGGAGGGATCCTCTTCGTCGGCCAGGAGCTGGCCGTAGCCTGCGATGATCGTCATCGGCGTGCGCAGGTCGTGCATCACGCCGGAGAGCATCTGGCCAATCGTCGCCAGCCGTTCGCGCCGCGTCTCCTCGTCGCGCGCCTTGCGCAAGGCGATCGCCCGGCCCGTCTGTCCGGCCAACAGCGTGGCCAGCCGTTCGTCCGCCTCGTCGTAGCCGCCGGGCTTGTTCATCAACTCGAGCGCGCCCACCACCTTCTCGCCGTCCCGCACCGGAACGCACAGCACCGCGGCGATCTCCACGCCCAGCATCCGGGCGAAGGTGGGATCATAGAAGGAGCACGCGTTGGCGTCCTCCACCCGCAGGGCTTCGCCGGTGTCCGCCACCCGTCCGGCGATCCCCTGCCCCGGCTTGAGCGCGAGCGGCTTGAGCCCGTCTGCCCCGTGCCCGCGCGCGCTGCGAAAGTAGAGATCCCCGCGGTTGTCTTCGATCAGCAGGATGGAGGCCGAGGAGCTCTGCAGCGCCCGCGCGGCGCGCTCCAGGATCCCGTCCAGGAGATCCGTCTGTCCCTCGGTGGAGGAGACCGCGCGCTCCACGTCGTAGAGCAGATCCAGCTCGGCCACCGCCTGGGACAGGCCACCCTGTGCGTGGAGGAGCTCTTCGTTGCGGCGCCTGAGCTGATCGAGCAGGAGCACGTTGTCCAGGACGCCGGCGATCTGGCTGGAGACCGCCTCCACCAGCACCTTGTCCTCGGCGGTGAACGCGCCGGCGTCCCGGTGGAGGACCTCCACCACCCCCAGGATCCGCCCGCTCACGTGACGCAGCGGAGAGGCGATCAAGGCGCCGGTGCGAAAGCCGCTCTTCCGGTCCACCTCCGGGTTGAAGCGTGGATCCGCATAGGCGTCCGCCAGGGAGAGCGCCTGGCCGCTGTTCACCACGAAGCCGGCGATGCCGGTGCTGCGCGGGATGCGGATCTCGTCCAGCGAGGAGCCGCTCAGGACCCGGGACCACAGCTCACCGCGCTCTTCATCCAGCATGAAGAGGGTGGCCGCCTCCGCGCCGACCAGCGTCCGCATCCGCGCGATGACCAGCTCCAACAGCGCGTCCAGATCCCTGGCTGAAGAGAGCGCCACCCCCAGCTCGAGCACCCCCGAGAAGCGCTCCGCCTGCCGGCGCACCGCCAGGTCCAGCTGCTGCAGCGTCCCGGTGAGATCGGTCAACAACCCCATGGAAGGCGCGTAGTCCGGCGGGGCCTCCGGGGCAGGTTTGGCGTCCGGCATGGCAGGGCTCCTTGGCGCTCTCTTCAGTGAGCGTCGGTCCAGTCGCGGCCGACGCCAATCTCCACCTTGAGCGGCACCTTCAGCGCCGCCACGCCGGACATGCAGCGCTCCGCCAGCGCGCGCACCCGCTCCACTTCGGCCTCCGGGGCCTCGAAGAGGAGCTCGTCGTGCACCTGAAGCAACATGCGGGTGCCCAGCTTCTCCGCGGCCAGCTCCCGGTCCACCGCCAGCATGGCGAGCTTGATCAGATCCGCCGCGGTGCCCTGGATCGGCATGTTGATCGCCGCGCGCTCGGCCGCCTGCGCCGCGGCCCGGTTGCGCGAGTGCAGCTCCGGGATCCACCGCCGCCGGCCGAAGAGCGTCTCCACGTAGCCCTTCTCCCGCGCCTTCTCGATCGTCGCGTCCAGGTAGCGGCGGATCCCAGAATAGCGCTCGAAGTAGCGGTCGATGATCGCCTTCGCTTCTTCGTTGGAGATGGAGAGCCGGGTGGAGAGCCCGTGCGGCGAGAGCCCGTAGGCGATCCCGAAGTTCACCGCCTTGGCCTTGCGGCGCATGTCCGGTGTGACCTCGGCGGGTGGGACCCCGAACACCTCCGCGGCGGTGCGGGTGTGAACGTCCGCGTCCTCGGCGAAGGCTGCGATCAGCGCCTCGTCCTCGGCGATGTGCGCGAGCAGCCGCAGCTCGATCTGGCTGTAGTCCGCCGAGACCACCAGGCACCCCTCCTCCGCCACGAACGCGCGCCGGATCTCCCGCCCCAGCTCGCTGCGGACCGGGATGTTCTGGAGGTTGGGATCCGTGGAGGACAGCCTGCCGGTCGCCGCGGCCACCTGGTGCAGGGTGGTGTGCAGCCGCCCGTCCTTTGCCACCAGCGGCCCCAACGCGTCCAGGTAGGTGCTCTTCAGCTTGGAGATCGCCCGGTACTCGGTGATCGCGCGCGGCAGCGGGTGCAGCTCCGCCAGCTTCTCCAGGACCTCTTGATCCGTGGAGGGGCCGGTCTTGCCGCGCTTGAGCACCGGCAGGCCGAGCTCCGTGTAGAGCACCTCGGCCAGCTGGCCGTTGGAGTTCACGTTGAACGGGTGCCCGGCCAGCTGGTGGAGCCCCTCGATCTGCTCGGTGCACTGCCGGTCCACCTGCACCGAGAGTCGCCGCAAGACCTCCAGATCCACCTTCAGCCCCACTTGCTCCACCCGGGCCAGCACCGGGATCAGCGGGACCTCAATCTCCCGCGCCAGCTTGCCCAGCCCGGCCGCGTCGATCTCGTCCCACAAGAGCGAGGCCAGCCTGCGCGCGGCGTCCGCCTGCGCCCCGAACACCGGCGAGAGCTCCTCCACCGTGAGATCGCCCAGGGCCGGCCCCTTCTTGCGCACCTCCACCACCGGCAGCTCGATCCGGAGCCGCTCCCGGCTCAGGTCCAGGAGCGCGTGCTCCCGCCGGGACGGGTTGAGCAGGTAGGAGAGCAGCTCCACGTCCCCGTGCGCGCCGGCCAGGGCGAGCCCCTCGGCGGCGAGCAGGTGGGTGAGCGCCTTGAGATCGTGCCCGCTCTTCTTCACCGCGGCGTCCGCGAGCAAGGGCCCCAAAAGCGACCTCACGTCCGCGGCCGCCAGGTTCTGGCTCCCCAGCGTGTGGTGCGCCAGCGGCAGGTAGAAGGTGCGCCCGTCCGGGAGCGCCGCGCCCAACCCCACCGGGTGGGACGCCATCGGCGCGCCCTCGAACGCCGCCACCAGCGCCACCTCTCCCGCGGCCTGCGCGGCCTGGGTGAACGCCTCCAGCGCCTCGCGGGTCTGGACGGTCTCGGTCTGGGTGGAGAGCGGCGTGGCCGGTGCCGCGGGCATCTCCTGCAGGAGCTTGAAGAACTCCAGCTCGGAGAAGAGACCGCGGGCCTCCGCGTCGTGGATGGGCCGCCGCGCGAGCGTCTCCAGCCCCATGTCCAGCGGCAGGTCCGTCTTGAAGCTGACCAGCTGTTTGGCGCGCAACAAGGACTCGCGGTGCTCCTCCAGCGCCTGGCGGATCTTCGGCTTCTTCACTTCACCCAGGCGGGTGAGGAGGGTCTCCACGTCTCCGAACTGGGCGACGAGCTCCGCCGCGGTCTTGGGGCCAATCCCGGGGACCTTGGGGACGTTGTCCACCGCGTCGCCGATCAGGGACAGGTAGTCCCGCATCTGCGCGGGCTCGATCCCCAGCCGCTCACGGACGTCCGCCGGCGCGGTGTGCTTCTCCAGCATCGGATCGAACAGCTCCACGTCCTCGTCCACGATCTGGACGAAGTCCTTGTCGCCGGTGATCACCAGGACCTTGAAGCCCTCCGCCTTGGCCCGCTTGGCCAGGGTGCCGATCACGTCGTCCGCCTCCCAGCCGCGCGCCTCCAGCACCGGCAGGTTGAGCGCCTGGACCACCTTCCGGATCAGATCGAACTGCGGCACCAGGTCCGCTGGCGGCTCGGCGCGGTTGGCCTTGTAGTTGGGGTCGATCTCCAGCCGGCCCTTGCGGCTCTCCGTGTCGAAGGCCAGGCCCACGTGCGTGGGGTCCAGCTCCCGCAGCGTCTTGAGCACCATCCGGGTGAACCCGTACACCGCGTTGGTGGGCAGGCCCTTGGACGTGGAGAGGTGCTGGATCGCATGGTAGGCGCGGAAGATGAACCCGGAGGCGTCGATCAGCGTGAGGACCTTGTGGCCATCCCGCCCGTCCGCGCTCAGGGGCACTTGTTCTCCACCTTCGCCTGCATGACCTTCTCCTTCAGGCCGTCTCCGTCCACCGCCAGCTCGAGGACCTTCTGGAGGTCGTCGCAGTTGGTCGCGTTGGAGAGCGCGGCGGCCCCCTGCTGGGAGCACCACGCGACGGACCGCAGCAGATCCCCGTCGGCGCGGTAGAAGCTGAAGCCCAGCTTGAAGATCTCGCACGCCCGGTTCGGATCCCCGCGGTCCGACCAGTGCTTGCCCGCGGTGAAGGACGCCTGGGCCATGTCCTGCTGGATGTTGCGCCGGTAGAAGGACGGGCGGACGTCGTACTGATCCGCCATCAGCTTCTGGTCCAGGCTGAGCGCCTCCTTGAACGGCTCGGTGGCCTTCTCCGGATCTTCATTCTGGAGCGCGCCCTCGCCGGTCTTGAAGAGCTGGTCCACCGCGGAGATGTCATCCCGGAGCGAATCCGCCTGCTGGTGGAGCTGTGCCTTGCGCATGTTGTCGCGCAGCCGCCCCAGCGCCAGGAGCGCGTCGTTGGCGCGCCCCTCCCAGTAGGCCTCCATCGGCTTGGAGAGGAGCTTCTCCTGGAAGCGCGTCTCCAGGGCCTTTTTCACCAGGCTGGCGTTGTCCACCGGCGCGGGCGCCTTCTTGATGATGCTGATCTGCGGACAGCGCCACAGCCCGGCGTCCGGGGTGACCTTCTCCCGCACCCTCAGGAACGTGAGGTACATGGGATCATGGGGGCGCCAGTGGTGCTTCTTCAGCCGCCCGGTCCCGAGGTCGAGCGTGTAGCCCAGGGGCGGGATCAGCTGGTCTGACTGCATCCCCTGGCAAGCGAAGGTCATGTACCGCTCGCAGCGCGGGAGGGCCTCCTTGTCGAAGTGGTCGCGCGCGTAGCGCTTGCAGTCCTCCGCCGCGCGCTTGGTGGCGCCCGCCACCGCCTCCACCACCTTCGGCTTCACCTTCAGGTAGTAGTAGCTGCTCGACGGGATCTTCCCGTACTCGTCCAGCGCGGCGTCCTCGCGCAGGCGCGCCATCTCCCGCTGGCCGTTGAGGAAGTGCTGCTCCGCCTCCTCCTCGCTCTTGACCCGGTGGATGAGGTGGTTCGCCTCTTCGTTGATCGGGTCGATGTCCAGCGCGTGATCGCAGGAGGTCTCGGCCTTCTTCCAGTTCGGTTCGCCCAGATCGGTGGACGCGAAGGAACGACACTCGGTGAGGTACTGCTGCACCTCGGCGGTGCGATCCAGCTTGGGCGTGGTGGTCCCGGTCTGCCCGCCCCCGGCCACGGCCTTGGGGGTGACCGCGACCTTGACCAGCCCGGCGACCAGGAGGAACCCCACCACCCCGCCGCCCACCAGGAGCAGCTTTCGCCGCTCCGGCGTCATCCCGCCGCCGGCCTTGGCACCTCGTGGGCCGCCGCCCCGGCGCAGGGGCGCAGAGACGGAGGCCTCGGCCCCGTCCTCGAACGCAAGCTCGATCACGCCCACCTGGAGGACATCTCCCGACTGGAGGAGGATCTCCTCCACCACGCCGCCCCCGTTGAGCAGCGTGCCGTTCGCGCTCCCCAGGTCGCGGAGCACCACCCCGTCCGGGGTCACCTCCAGCTCCGCGTGGCGCCGGCTGACCGAGTCGTCGTCGATCACCACCCCGGCGGGCGGCGTCCGGCCCACCACCACCGTCCCGGTCAGCGGAAAGAGCTGGTTCAACCAGGGGCCGGTGAGCCCGCGGAGGAGGGGCCCGTCCGGCGGCGCGGCCAGCGCGGTGGCCTGCCGCTTGGCGAGCCCTGTGGGTGGCGGTGCGCCGGAGGCCTTGGCGGCACCCGCCGCACCGGGCCGCTTCGCCGAGGAGAGCACCTTGGTGGAGCGTGGAGGCCCGCCTGCTGCCGGACGCGGGCCGCTCCCAGGCTTGGCCGCGGCCTGCCGCGCACCGCTGGAGCGGGCCGGCGCGGCCTTGAGGGAGAGCGTGTAGTCGCCCAGACGGATCTGGCTCGAAGGCCTCAGCGGCGTGGGCCCTTCGATCCGAACGCCATCCACCTGGGTCCCGTTGGCGGAGCCCAGGTCCTCGATGGTCAGCGCGCCACCCTCGACGCGGAGGGAGGCGTGCTTGCGGGAGACGCCGCCCTCGGTGAGGAGGAGGTCGTTCCCTTCTGCGCGGCCGATGGAGAGCTCGCCTTCGAAGGCGTGCTCGCGCGTGGTCCCGTCCGGGCCACGGACTAGCAAGGTGGGCATCGGGCGGCTACTCCTCGCGGAAGATGCTCATGTTGACGGCGATCCCGCGCCGCTGGAGCTCGTCGTAGAACTTGGGGACGAAGCCGGAGGCCACGAAGCGGCCGCGGACCTTCCCCTCTTCGCTGAAGCCCTCCTGCTTGAAATAGAAGATGTCCTGGAGGGTGACGATGTCCACCTCCATGCCGGACACCTCGGTCACGAAGCAGATCTTCCGCGTGCCGTCGGAGAAGCGGGTCTGCTGGACGATGATGTTCACCGCCGCGGCGATCTGTTCGCGGATGGCCTTGATCGGCAGCTCCATCCCGCTCATCAGCACCATCGTCTCCATCCGGGCCAGCGCGTCGCGCGGGGTGTTGGCGTGGAGGGTGGTGAGCGACCCGTCGTGGCCGGTGTTCATCGCCTGGAGCATGTCCAGGGTCTCGCCCGAGCGGCACTCTCCGACCACGATCCGGTCCGGCCGCATACGCAGGCAGTTCTTCACCAGGTCGCGGATGGTGATCGACCCCTTCCCCTCCAGGTTGGGCGGCCGGCTCTCCAGCTGCACCCAGTGGTCCTGGGGGAGCTGAAGTTCGGCGGCGTCCTCCACGGTGACGATCCGCTCGTCGTCCGGGATGAAGGAGCTGATGATGTTCAGGGTGGTGGTCTTCCCGGAGCCGGTGCCGCCGGAGATCACCAGGTTCTTGCGCGCCTTGACGCACATCTCCAGGAACTCGGCGATCTGCACCGTGACCGTCTTGTAGCGGATCAGGTCCTCGATCTTGAGCGCGTCCCTCTTGAACTTCCGGATGGTGATGCACGGGCCCTTGAGCGCCAGCGGCGGGATGATCGCGTTCACGCGGCTGCCGTCCTTGAGCCGCGCGTCCACCAGCGGGCTGGACTCGTCGATCCGGCGGCCAATCGGCGCCACGATCCGCTCGATCACCCCCAGCACCGCTTGATTGGAGCTGAAGATCTTCTCGGAGAGGGTGATCTTCCCCTTCTTCTCGATGTAAATCTGGTTGGCGTGGTTAACCATGATTTCGGAGACGTCCTCGTTCGCGAGGAAGTCTTCGAGTGGCCCGAGCCCGAGCGCCTCGTTGAGCACGTCCTTGAGGAGCTCGTCCCGGTCCATCTCCTCGGGGAGCTCCGAGTCCGCCTCCATCTGGTCGATGATGTCGCGGATCGCCTTTTCGGTCCGGCGCCAGAGCTCCTCGTCCCCCAGGCGGTCCATGTCCAGGCGGCGGAGGTCGAGGTACTCGATCAGCCGGTCGTGGACGTCCTTCTGGAGGCGCGCGTACTGCTCGATGCGGGGGTCCACCCGCTTCTTGCGCGCGAGCGCCGCGGCCATCGACGCCGGCATCCGGCTCTTCTCCGGCTTGTCCGACTGGGCGGGGAGGCCGCGGGTCTCCCCTCCGCGGACGGGGATCTGGGTGGCGGACTGCGGCTCGTCGTCGGCGGGCTCGTCGTCGTACTCCTCGTCCCCGCCCTCGTCGTACTCGCCCTCGTCGTCGTAGTCGCCCTCGGGGTCGCCGTCGCCCTCCGCGTCGTACCCTTCGTCGCCCGCGGGACCGGAGGCGTCGTCGGCCTGCGCGTCGTGCTCCTCGTCGGCGTAGTCCTCTTCGCCGACCTCCTCCACGCGCTGGACGGCGGCGCGGGTGGCGCGCTCGAGGCCGGCCTCGACGTTCATGATGTAGTCGCCGATGTAGATCTTATCGACCGGCTTGAGGACCTGCGGCGCGGCGATCTTCTTGCCGTTCACGTAGGTGCCGTTGGTCGAGTTCATGTCGCGGATCACGAACTTGCCGTCCTTGAGGACGATCCGCGCGTGGTACTTCGACACGTTGCCCTTGGAGAGGACAATGTCGTTGCCGGAGAGGCGGCCAATCGCCACCTCACCCTTGTCGAACTCGAGCTGTTGGGAGGAACCGTTCTTCTCGGCGAGCGTGATCAAAAACATCCGCACAGCGTAGCAAGCGCGTGCAGCGGCTCAAAGGCCATCACGCTTCCTCGAGCCCAGCAGGCGAGCGGGCTCGCATCCTTCCCGGGACCGTCGCCGCCACCCGACCTGGAGGCCGAGCGGGGCGCTTCGAAAAAAGGCAAACGCGCCGCCAGTCTCCCGGCGGCGCGTTCAGGATGAAGCCATGGCGGCCAGGAGGACCCGGCCGGAGCGGATCAGTCGAAGATGTTGAAGTTCACTTCGCTGCGCGCCTGCTTGTAGCGGTTCTTCATGTCCTCGATCATCGTCCGGATCTTGTCCGAATCCGGGTTGACGATCCGCGGGGTGACGAAGATCACAAGCTCCCGCTTGGTGGAGTCGAACGCCCGGTTCTTGAAGAGCTCGCCGATGATCGGGATGTGCCCCAGGCCCGGGAGCTTGCTCACGGCCTTCTGCTCGTCATGGCTGAAGACGCCGGAGAGGACGATCGTCTCGCCGTGGCGCACGGTGACGTTGGTCTTCACCTTCCGGGTCCGGAAGCCCGGCACCGCGATCGATCCGCCCAGGGTCACCGACACCGAGGTGTCGATCTCCGAGGCCTCGGCTTCGATCTCCGTCTGGATGTTGCCGTTGCGGTCCGCGGTGGGACGCAGGTTGAGCAGGATCCCGTACGGCTTGTACTCCACCGTGGCGGTGTTGTTGGTGATGAGCGGGATGGGGACCTCACCGCCGGCGAGGAACTCCGCCTTCTCCCCGCTGGCGCACACCAGGGTGGGCTGCGCCAACAGCCGGCCGTAACCGTCGTTGGCCTGGAAGCCAATGTTGTACTGCGACGCCCCGCCAAGGGTTCCCTGGAAGGTGGACGTCAGCGGCCCGGAGGGCATCAGATCCTTGGTGAAGTCGATCACCGCGCTGGCGGTGCCGGAGATGTCCGTGGGGTACTTGATCCCGTAGCGGTCCTTGCTGTCCCGCCGGATCTCCACGAACTGGACCTCGGAGAGGATCATCCGCTTGATGCCGACGGTGAGGAGGTTCTCCACCTTCTCCCCGTTGGCCTTGGTGATGAGCTCTGCCTTCTGGAGGTCCTGCTGACTCTCCACCGAACCCTCCAGGAAGATCGAGTTGCCCACCACGTTGGCCTGCACGTTCTTCAGGCCGGCCTTCTGGAACTGGGCGTTGAGGTTCTGCGCGACCAGCTTCTTCGCGTTCGCCGCCACCTTCACGAAGCTCTTCACGTTCGGGTAGAGCTGCACCACCTGATCGATC
>Ga0164242_10006703_pt1 | contig 12665 bp, 11 predicted proteins | sample OricomgcompostMG_FD_108783 | JGI IMG/M metagenome (GOLD analysis project Ga0164242, IMG submission 108783) | Miracle-Growth compost microbial communities from Emeryville, California, USA - Original compost - Miracle growth compost (MG) ... | reverse complement strand
GGCGAGGACGATCTCCCGCGTGCCGCCTTCGTACCGCGCCGCCGCGTAGGCCGCCACCTTCGCTCCGCCGGGCGCATCGAGGAACCAGGCCACGGGAGCCGCCGACCGAAGCCGCGCCCGACACGGCGCGCACAGCCCGGCGACGACGCCGTCGGCCGACCGGCAGCCGGCGCAGCTCGCGGGCAGCAGCAGATCCAAGCCGCCGCGAGCGACCCCCACGCTCGCGCGGATCAATCGCCGTCTCATGCGGCCCAGCATGCCGGCGCGCGCCACACGCGACCCGCCTCGACGTCCGGGCTGTGGATCGTGCCCGGCGAGCCGGTGGACAGGGACAGGGCCGGACGTCGATCAGCCGGGATAGCTCGGGCTGCCGCCCGAGCCGACGATCTTCCAATCGTCGTTTCGATAAACCTCGATGTCGCCCGCTTTGGTCGCGATGACGAGCGGCTGGTTCGGCGCGGCGGCGATCGCGACGACCGCGGACAGCGGCGCCGTCGTCACGGGCGTCTGCTCCCAACCGTCGACATCGAGGGTCCAGACCCGCGGGCTCGTCGCGCCCGCCGCCGTGGCAAGCACGTCGAGCGTCGTCGACGACGCCCAGACGACGCCGTCGGGAACCGGCGCGAGCGACGGCGCGACCGGGTAAAAGCCTTCGATCGACTCGCCGGAATCGGTGTTCACCACATGGCCGACGAGAAGCTGCGGCCCAGACGCCGCCGAACGGGCGATCACCGCCACCCGGGTGCCGTCGCGCGACACCTTCAACGACTCGATCAGGTCGGACGCCGCAAGCTGCGGATTCGCGACCGAGAGAAATTTCGTCGCGCCGGTATGGGTGACCGCGCTGACCATGACCTCTTGCTGGCTCGACGCCGCCGACTGACGCACGGTCCAGACGTTTCCGAACGCGTCCCACGACGGGGTGGTGAACGACACGCCGTAGGCGACGCTCTTCGGCGCCGTCAGCGGCCCGACGTACAAGGTCTGCGACGACGTTCCCTTCTGCACGCCCGCGATGAGCTCGGTGCCTGGCGTGTCGGCGAGACGCGGCGCGACCACGGGGGTGGCGAACTTGATCGCTCCGGAGCCGGCGTCGCCGGTGACCGGGAAGCCGTTCGACGCAAACGTGCGGCCGCCGAGCCCGACGTAGTAGAAGGAATCGACTTTCAACGCGTCAGGGTCGTACGCGCTCAGCTTCTTCGCGCTTTGCGGCCCGGCGGGAATCGGCTGGCCGGCCGCCTCGATGTTGAACTCGCCCCCGCCGAAATGCTGCAGCGTGTAGACGAGCTGGGCAGAGGCGGCGTCTCGTCCGGCGGCGCTGACGCCCGCGAACTCGGCGGAGAGGTTGACCGTCACGACCCGGTCGTTGTCTTCGCTCACCGCCTCGACCAACGTGGTGTCGTCGGGGATCGCGCTCGTGACGCCCGCGTCGGCGAGCCACTTCGGCGGCCCTTGCAAGAGTTGCGAGACCAGCTCGGTGGCCTTGTCGCGCACCGACGGCAAGAAAACCCGGACAGGCACCAGCAGCTGGCTTCGGGGGCTCAAGAAATAGAGGTAATTCTGGTCGTAGAAGTCGTCGACGCCGCTGACCGTAGAGGTCGAGTAATTGGGCGGGTTGACGATGCGCCACTCGCCTTTAGCCCTCGATAACTCGTAGGTGTAGTCGAGAGTGGTGCCATCCTTTTGCGGCTGATAGGTGCCGTCGGGCTTGATCGTGCCGACCCACTTGTCGACGAAGTGCACGTTCGCGTGGTCGCCCGTCGCCGAAAAGCTCGGCGCCACCGGCTCATCGATCACGCGCACGCCCTGGTCGGGCTGCCAATTCGCGTCGGAAAGATAGGCGCGCGCGACCGACAGGTCGGCGGCGTCGGCGCTCGCCTGCCGGAAGCCGTCGACGATCTGGTCCGGCGTCTCGCCGGCCACCGGCGGCTGGGCCGGAACGTGCACCTGCGAATCGCCCTGGTCGAAGCCGTTCGGCGCCCCGGCATGCACCTTGCCGCTGGTCGGGATCGCGGTGCAGCCGGCGAGCAGCGCGACGCTCGCGGCGACCGACAGCGTCGCCGACGCGAGCCGACGAGCCGGCTTCGCACGCGACGGCCGCCTTCGCGTCGCAGGCGCGACGTTCTCGCCCGCACCCTTACCCACGGCGGCCTCGCACGGTCGTGACGACGTCGGCGCCGGCGTGGTGAGGAGATGACGGTGCGACCGCCGTCTCGTCAGCAACGGTCGCGTCTGCCGGCTGTGGCGCGGCGTCGGCGGGCTCGAGCGGGATCGGGGAACGCGAGATCGGGGCGCCGACGCGGCGAGGCAACGTCAGCAAGAACTGCGAACCCTTGCCCCGCTCGCCCCATGCCTGCAGCCGCCCGCCGTGCAGCCGGGCGTCTTCGGAGGCGATCGACAGGCCGAGCCCGGTGCCGCCCGTGGTGCGCGCCCGCGCCGGGTCGGCGCGCCAAAACCGGTTGAACACCAGGGACGCCTCGCCGGGACGCAACCCGATCCCGTGGTCGCGCACCGCCACCGCCACCGCGTCACGATCGCCCGCGACGTAGACGTCGATCGGCTCGCCTTCGCCGTGCTCCGCCGCGTTGACGAGCAGGTTCCGCAAGATGCGCTCGACCCGCCTGCCGTCGGCTTCGCACACGCACGGCTCTTCGGGCAGATGCAGGTGCACCGAGCTGCCGCGGCGCGCCGCAAGGGGTTCGGTGACGTCGACGACATGCCGCACGAGATCGCGGACGTCGATCGCGTCGGGCTCGAGCGACGCCGCGCCGGCGTCATGCCGGCTGATCTCGAGCAGATCGGCGAGCAGGGATTCGAATCGGTCGAGTTGCGTTTGCAGCAGCTCCGCCGAACGCGCGCTCGCCGGATCGAATTCATGCCGCGCCTCGTGCAACACATCGGCCGCCATGCGCACCGTGGTGAGGGGCGTGCGCAGCTCGTGCGAGACGTCGGAGACGAATCGCCGCTGGATGCGGGAGAGATCCTCGAGCCGGCGAATCTGCCGTTGCAAGCTGTCGGCCATCTTGTTGAAGGACGCCGCAAGCCGCGCGAGATCGTCCTCGCCCTTGGGACGCATGCGTTCTTGCAACCGGCCGTCGGCAAGGCGTTCGGCGATGCGCGCCGCCATGCGCACCGGCTTCACCACCTGGCGGGTGACCAGCCAGGCGATGCCGGCGAGCAACACCACGAGAGCGATGCCGCTGAACAACAGGGTGCGCCACACCAACGCGAGCGTCTGCTCTTCTTGCTGCAGCGAGAAAACGTAGTAAATCTGAAAGATCTCATTGTTCTTGCTGGTGATCTGGCTGCCCATGACGAGGGCCGGATAATGCGAGCCGTCGGTCGTGAACGACATGGTCGTGTACGAGTAGTAATAGGTCGCGTCGCCCTCGCTCACCGCGTCTCTCAGCTTGACGGGCACGCTGGAAGGGTCGAAATCGTTGTTGGCCGCGGGCTGCGACAGCGTCGCCGGCTGCGTCGGCGTGGCACGCGCCAGCACGCTGAAGCCGACGACCTCGTAACCGCCCGGCTGGCGCCCGGGCTGCTGTTGCGACGTCAAGCCCTTGACCGCCGTATAGAGCGCGTTGACCCCGGTCGATTCGCTCAGGTAGACCTGCGCGCTGCTCCAGCCGAGCCGCGCCTCGTTCGTCGACGACCGGACCTTCGCTTGGAGCAGGCCCGATTTCACCTGCTCGAGCACCACCAACCCCAGCAACACGACCACGATGGCCGATACCAGCAGCGTGGTCGTCACGACCCGGATCTGAATCGACCGCCGCCAGCGGGTGAGCACGCGGCGCAGCATCCGACGAAGCCGCCTGCCGATGCCTGCGCGCACGACCTGGAAGGGAACCGGCGTGTCTGTGACGCCCGAACCCTCGGGCAAACCGATCGAGCTCGAGCCGTTCAGTTTCGCGCACCCCACACGTCGCGGAGCATGGTCACGCCGGACCCGCCTTGTAGCCGACCCCCCGCACGGTGACGACGATCTCGGGGCGCTCCGGGTCACGCTCGACTTTCGAGCGCAGCCGCTGCACGTGGACGTTGACCAGTCTGGTGTCGGCGGCGTGGCGGTAGCCCCACACCTGCTCGAGCAGCACCTCGCGGGAGAACACGTGCCGTGGTTTTTTCGCCAGCGCGACGAGCAGGTCGAACTCCAACGGCGTCAGGGGGATCTGCGCGCCGTCGCGACTCACGGCGTGCCCGGCGACATCGATCGTGAGATCGCCGATCGTGATGACCTCAGGCGCCGGCTCGTCGCTGCGCCGCAGCCGGGCTCGTAGCCGGGCCACCAGCTCTTTCGGCTTGAACGGCTTGACGACGTAGTCGTCGGCGCCCGACTCAAGCCCGACCACGACATCGACGGTGTCGCTCTTCGCGGTGAGCATCACGATCGGCACACCCGACTCGGCCCGGATCTGCCGGCACACGTCGATGCCGTCGGTGCCCGGCAACATCAAGTCGAGCAGCACGAGATCGGGCTTGGTCTCGTGAAACGCCGCCAGCGCTTTGTCGCCGTCGAAGACGAAAAACGGCTCGATGCCCTCACCCCGCAAAACGATGCCGAGCATCTCCGCCAGGGCAGTGTCGTCATCGACGACCAGGACTCGTCCCTTCATGAGCTTGATGCTCTCACCTCGAAGCCCCTCAGGGGCACTCACCGCGATCTCAACCATGCGAAAGGCGGGAATCCAGGGGCGCGCGGCGCCGCCGATGGCACGATAGATGGCCGGCGTCGTGTCACGATGATCGCCGCGGGCCACCGGAGGCCGCGCCGCGGAGCCCGCCAATCGGGGAGGTCGCATGGAAGAGACGCCCGGTTGGACTCGACCCTCAGCGGCCGACGCCACCGGCAGCAGCGCTCCTGCGCCGCCGGGATGGAGTGTGCCGAACGCGTACCCCGGGCCTCCCCGGCCCACGAGGCCCAAGCCGGGCATCATCGCGCTGCGCCCCTTGGGCGTAGGCGAAATCCTCGACGGCGGATTTGCCACCGTCCGGCGCCATCCGCGCGTCGTGCTCGGCGTCAGCTTCGTCTTGGGCGCTCTTGTGGGGCTGGCCCAGATGGGCCTCGCGTGGTGGTTATCCGACGTCGGATCAGTGCTGACCTCGTCGGCGCCGCGAAGCTCGGCCGGCGGCGAGACTCTCGCCGTGACGGCGGGCGGTGTCACCGCCGCCCTCATCAGTTATGTGGTCAGTTCGATTTTTGCCGCGCTGCTGGCCGGATTCGTCACCGTGGTCGTCGGAAAGGCGATCCTCGGGCGAATCCCCGACGGCCGCGAATCGCTGCGCGAGACGGCGAAACGATGGTGGCCGCTGTTGTGGGTCAGCATTACCGCCGGAGGGCTGCCCTTCGCGCCGTTCGCCGCCATGCTCGTCATCGGCCCGCTGGGCATCATTCCCGCGCTGGCGATCGGCGTCTATCTCTGGGGCAAGCTCGCCCTCACCGTTCCCGCGTTCATGCTCGAACGGCGCGGCGTCGGCGCGTCGGTGGCACGGTCGTGGCGCCTGACGCAGGGCGCGTTCTGGCGCACGTGGGGCCTGCGCGCGCTGACGTATATGGTCGCCCGGATCGGCGCTCTCGTCGTCGCGGCGCCGTTCGCGATCCCGACGTACAACGCGCTCGCCAACGACCAATCGCCATCGACCACGGCGGTCGTCATGGCGGCGATCGGCTCCTCGATCGCCTGGATGTTGACCGAGCCGTTCGTCGCCGCCGCGCTCACCCTCATCTACGTCGACCGTCGCATGCGCGCAGAGGCGCTCGACCTTCAGCTCGCGCACGCGGCCGGCACGGCTAGCACGGCGAGCACCTTGCCGTGAGCGTCGGCTGGCTGGCCTGGCTCGCGGGCGTCGTCCTGGCGGGCTCGCCCGGCTCGCCCGTGCCGGTCACTCGCGACGCCGCGCAGGCCGCGGCGCGGGCGGAGCTGTCGAAAGGCGCGTATCACCGCGACGACCCGTCGTTGCCGAGCCGGGTGATCCGGTGGATGGCGCGCCGGTTCGCCGACGCGGTCGCCGCGGCGGCCCGGCACTCGCCCGGTGGCGGGATCGGCCTGCTGGTGATCGTCGTCGTGATCGGGGCGCTCGTCGCGCTCGTGTGGGTCAGGGTCGGCGGGGTGCGGCGCGCCGCCCGAGTCGAGCGTCCGCTTCTCGGCGCCGAGATCGTCAGCGCCGGCGAGCACCGCCGGCGAGCCGACGCCTTCGCCCGTGACGGGCGGTGGCCGGAGGCGGTGCGCGAATGGCTGCGGGCGACCACGCGCGAGCTCGAAGAGCGCGGCGTGCTCGAGCCTCGGCCGGGCCGCACCGCCGCAGAGTTATCCGCCGAGGCGTCGGCGAGCCTGCCGGCCGTCGCCGACGATCTGCGCCGGGCGACGTCCGTCTTCGACGCCATCTGGTACGGCGGGGCGACGGCGTCGTCCGACGACGAGCGGCTCTTGCGCCAACTCGACGAGCGAGTCGCCGGCTCGCACCGCTCGCTGGTGGGCCAGCCGTGACGGCGACGGTCGACGCCCCCCAGGCGTCGGCGCCCAGCTCTGCCGACCCGACCGTCCGCCAGCGGTGGCGGCGCTGGCGGACGACGATCGGCGTCCTGGCCACGGGTCTCGTCGTCATCGCCGTCGCGGTGATCCTGCGGCCCTCCGGCCACGGAGGCGACCTCGACCCGCGCTCGTACGACGCCACCGGCACGCACGCGCTTGCCGCGCTGCTCGGCGAGCGTGGCGTGCGCGTCGACACCGAGACGACGGTGGCCGCGGCCACCGCGACGGCGGCCGGCACGCTTGTGGTCGTCAATCCCGGCCGGCTCGACGATTCGTCGCTGGCCGAGCTCGCGGGCACGCCAGCCGATCTGGTGGTCGTCGGCGCGGGCCCGGCCGAGCTCGAAGGGCTCGGCCTCGGCGTCCGGACCGCCGGCGAGATCGTCGGGCCCATGACGGTCGACCCCGGCTGCGGGCTGCCCGCCGCGCGCACGGCGGGCTCGATCATCATCGGCGCGGGCGCCGGCGAGTCGACCGGCGCGTTCGCTTACCGCACGCCGCCCGGCGGCATGGGCTGCTATCCCGCGGCGGGCGGGCACGCTGTCGTCTCCTTCGCGCGCGACGGCCGCCAGATCACCCTCGTCGGCGACGGCGCCCCGCTCACCAACGACAAACTCGCCACCGCAGGCGACGCCGCCCTGGCGCTCGGGCTCCTCGACGCTCATCCCGACGTGGTGTGGCTGGTGCCGGCGCTGATCGCGCCCGCGTCGGGCGCGCGCCACGCGAGCCTGACCTCGCTGCTGCCGAGCCGGTTGAAGTGGGCGTTCCTCCAGCTCGTGATCGCCGTCGTCGTCATCGCGTTGTGGCGCGGACGCCGGTTCGGCCGGCTCACGCCCGAACGGTTGCCGGTCGTCGTGCGGCAGGCCGAGACCGTGGTGGGCCGGGCCCGGCTGTACCGGCGCGCGCGTTCGCTCGACCGCGCCGCCGACGCCCTGCGCGCCGGCGCCCGCGACCGCACGGCGCGACGGCTCGGGCTCGGAAACGCCTACCCGCCCGACGCGCTGGTCGACGCGGTCAGCGCACGGCCGCGACCTGGGCGGGGCCGCAGCGCGCGAGAGGTCGCGGCGTTGCTGTACGGTCCGACACCGGCCGACGATCGCGAGCTGGTGAGCCTCGCCCAAGAGTTGGCGACCCTCGAGCGGGAGGTACGCGCGTCATGAGTTCGACCACGATCGAGCAGTCGCGCCAGGCGTTCGTCGCGGTGCGCACCGAGGTGGCCAAGGCCGTCGTCGGCCAGGATCCTGTGGTCAGCGGCGTCATCGTGGCGTTGCTCGCCGACGGCCACGTGCTGCTCGAAGGCGTGCCGGGCGTGGCGAAAACTCTGCTGGTGCGCTCGCTCGCGGCCGCGCTGTCGCTCGACACCAAACGCCTGCAGTTCACGCCCGACCTCATGCCCGGCGACGTGACGGGCTCGCTGGTCTACGACTCCCGCGTCAGCGAATTCGCGTTCCGGCAAGGGCCGGTCTTCACCAACCTGCTGCTCGCCGACGAAATCAACCGCACTCCGCCGAAAACCCAGGCCGCGCTGCTCGAAGCGATGGAAGAACGGCAAGTCTCGGTCGACGGCGCGCCGCACCCGCTGCCCGAGCCGTTTATGGTGATCGCCACCCAAAACCCGGTCGAGTACGAAGGCACCTATCCGCTGCCCGAGGCGCAGCTCGACCGGTTCTTGGTGAAACTCAACGTGCCGCTGCCCGCGCGTGACGACGAATTCGGCATGCTGCGCAGGCACGCCGCCGGCTTCGATCCGCGCGACCTCGCCGCCGCCGGGCTGCGGCCGGTCGCGAGCGCCGCCGATCTCGCGGCCGGACGCGCGGCCGCCGCGAACGTGTCGATCGCCCCCGAGGTGCTCGGCTACATCGTCGACGTCTGCCGGGCCACCCGCACGTCGCCGTCCGTCTCGCTCGGCGCCTCGCCGCGCGGCGCGACCGCGTTGCTGCGCACGTCGCGAGCATGGGCATGGCTGTCGGGGCGCGACTACGTCACCCCGGACGACGTCAAAGTGCTCGCGCGGCCGACCCTGCGACACCGTCTGGCGCTGCGGCCCGAGGCCGAGCTCGAGGGCGCGACCACCGACGCGGTGCTCGAAACCGTTCTCGCCTCGGTCGCCGTTCCCCGGTGATGCTCCGATGGCCCTGACCCGGCGCGCCGCGCTCGTCGCGCTGGCCGGTGTTTTCGTCGTGTTCATCGCGCCTCTCGACGGCTGGATGATCCTGTTCACCGAGGGCGCCTTGGCCGTCGGCGTCGTCGTCGACCTCGTGCTTGCGGGCAGCGTGCGCATGCTTGAGGTATCTCGATATGGAGACACCTCGAGACGTCTCGACGAGCCGACGACAACCGGCGTCACCGTCGTGAACCGCGGCGGCCGGCGCGTGCGGGGAGTGCTGCGCGACGCCTGGCCACCGAGCGCGCGAGCGAGACCCACGCGCCAGCGCATCGACGTCCCCGCAGGCGAACGGCGCCGGCTGACGACGGCGCTGCGCCCGTCGCGCCGCACCGAGCTGCCCGCCGCGCAGGTGACCGTTCGCTCGGTCGGGCCGCTCGGACTCGCTGCCAGGCAAGGAAATCACGAGGCGCCGTGGAGCGTGCGCGTGCTTCCCGCCTTTCCGTCCCGCAAGCATCTTCCGGAGAAATTGGCCAACCTGCGGTTGCTCGACGGCCGCACCGCGGCCCGAGTTCGCGGCCAGGGCACCGAGTTCGACTCGTTGCGCGATTACGTCGAAGGCGACGACGCCCGCTCGATCGACTGGCGGGCGACCGCACGGCGGTCAGCGATCGCCGTCCGCACCTGGCGGCCCGAACGCGATCGGCGACTGCTGCTCGTGCTCGACACCGGGCGCACCTGCGCCGCCCGCATCGGCGACAGCACCCGGCTCGACGCGGCGATCGACGCCGCGCTGCTGCTCGGCACGCTGGCGTCGAAAGCCGGCGACCGCGTCGACGTGATGGCCGCCGACGACCAGGCCCGGCTGCTCGTGCACGCGTCGGAGGGCGGCAACTCGCTCGCCGCCTTGCTGCGGTCGATGGCCGGCCTGCAGCCGAATCTCGTCGAGACAGACGGACGCCGCCTCGCGGCCGAAGTGCTGCGCCACGAGCGGCATCGCGCGCTGGTCGTGCTGTTCACGACGCTCGACGAAGCCGCCATCGACGAGGGCCTGCTGCCGGTGCTGCCGTCGTTGACCGCGCGGCACGTCGTCATGCTCGCCGCGGTGACCGACCCGCACGTGCTCGCGATGGCCGGCGACGTCGCAGACACGCGCGGCGCCTACGACGCGGCCGCCGCAGAGCGCACGCTCGCGGCCCAGCGCAGGGTGGGCGGGCTGCTGCGCCGGCTGGGCGTCGACGTCGTCGAAGGCGCCCCCGAGGAGTTCGCGAGCAAGGTCGCCGACGCGTACCTGTCGCTGAAATCCGCTGGGCGGCTATGACCCGGCCGGGGTCAGGTCACCCGACGGCGTCGACCGCGTCGGCGCGCAGCCACTCCTCGACGTCGCCGGTCTCGCCCACGGCCACCGCCCGGCGTCCGAGCACGAAAACATAGGCCAGGAAGGCGGTTTCGACGACGACGCCGATCGTGACGCGCGCCCATGTCGGCAGCGGTGACGGCGTCACGAACGCCTCGATCCCGCCCGACACCAGCAAGACCCCCGCGAGGCCGATCGCCACCGCGAATGCCGAGCGGCCTTCGCGCGCCAGCGCGTCGGCGCGTTTTCGTGGCCCCGGATCGATGATCGTCCAGCCCAAGCGCAGGCCGACGCCGGCGGCGATGAAGACGGCGGTGAGCTCGAGCATTCCGTGCGGAAGGATCAGCCCGAAGAATTCGCCGAGCTTGCCGTTGGCCGCCAGCACGCCGCCGGAGACGCCGACATTCACGCAGTTGACCCACAGCAGATAGACGGTCGGGATTCCGACGAAGACGCCGAGCGCAAGCGCCTCGGCCGCGAGAAAAGCATTGTTGGTCCACACCCGAGCCGCGAAATCGGCCGCCGGGTGCGCGGAGTAATAGTCCTTGAAATCGTGCTCGACCAACTGGCGCACCGCGTCAGGAGGCGCGAGGCTCGACACGACATGCGGATGGGTCGCCGTCCAGATGCCAAGCGCCGCCATGACGACGAGGTTCGCCAGCGCGACCGGAACCCACCACCGCGCGCGGGCGTACACCGCCGCGGGAAAGGTGACGGTGAGGTAGCGAGCGACATCGCGCCAGGCCGGGTCGTGCGCGCCGGTGATCGCGCCGCGGGCGGACGCCGTCAACCTCGACAGCCTGGCCACCAGCTGCGCGTCGGGCGACCGCGACTGCACCAGCGAAAGGTGGGTGGCCGTGCGCTGGTACAAATCGACGAGCTCGTCGACGTCCGAGCCGCTCATGCCGCGCGGGCGGCCGGCGCGGCTGACAAGGTGCTCAAGCCGCGCCCACGTCCCCTGATGCGCCGCCACGAACGCGTCGACGTCCACGACCCGGCACACTAGAGCACCATGACGGCTGAGCTCGTGACGGGTGAGGCGGTGGTGCTCGACGTCCGGCTCGCGCACTGGCCATCGCGCCTGGTCGCGTTCGTGATCGACGTGGCCGCGCAACTGGTGGGGTGGGTTCTCGTCAACCTCGTTCTCGCGCGCGCGATGACCGGCGCCGACTCCGATCTGCAGCTCGCGGTCGCGCTCCTGGCGCTCGCCGTCATCGTCTACGGCTACCCCATCGCCTTCGAGACGCTGTGGCGCGGGCGCACGCTGGGCAAGGCCGCGCTCGGCCTGCGGGTCGTGCGCGACGACGGCGGCCCCGAGCGGCTGCGCCATGCGATCGCCCGGGCGCTGCTGATGCCGCTGGAGTTCTGGGGCCCGGCGCTGCTGACAAGCGTGCTGAGCAGCAAGGCGAAACGGCTCGGCGATCTGCTGGCCGGCACGATCGTCGTGCAGGACAGGGTCGCCGGTCGCACCCCGCCGCCCGTCATCATGCCGCCCCCGCTCGCGACGTGGGCCGCCACGCTCGACCTGTCACGGCTGCCGGACGATCTGGCGATGTCGTGCCGGCAGTTCCTCAGCCGCCAGCACGAGCTCAAGGCGCCGGCCCGCGACGCGCTCGGCGGGCAGCTGGTGGCAGCGGTGCACGCCGTCGTCACGCCGCCGGCACCGCCGGGAACGCCGGGCTGGGCGTACCTGTCGGCGGTGCTGGCCGAACGGCGCCGGCGCGAGGAGTGGCGGTTGTACCTGGCCCGCCGGCCGGCATACGGGCAGCCCGGCGGGCAGGCTGCGTACGGCCCGGCGCCGACGCCGTCCGCGCCGCCGACACGGTCTGGGCCGCCGACGCCGCCGACGCCGTCGGCGCCGCCGGGGCCACCCGTGCCGCCGGGGCCACCCGTGCCGCCCGGCCCGTTCGCGCCACCGGTCTGACGGGCCGCGCGCGGGTGACGCGGCGTCCGCCCTGACATCATGCGATCGTGTTCCGCATCGCGTTCGTCGAGCCGAGGATCCCGCCCAACACGGGAAACGCGATCCGGCTCGCCGCCGCGACCGGTTGTGAGCTGCACCTGATCGGGCCACTCGCGTTCGACTTCTCCGACGCCAGGGTTCGCCGGGCCGGCCTCGACTACCACGATCTCGCCAGCGTCACGCTGCACCGCGATATCGCGGCCGCCTGGCAGGCGCTGATGCCCGCCAGGGTGTTCGCCTTCACCGGCCGCGCGACCTGCTCGTACACCGATGTCGAGTACCAGCCCGGCGACGTCTTGATGTTCGGCACCGAGTCGACCGGGCTGCCCGACAACATCCTCAACGACGCCCGGATCACCGAACGCGTGCGGGTGCCGATGCTGCCGGGCCTTCGGTCGCTGAACCTCGCGAACGCCGCGTCGATCGCGGTCTACGAGGCGTGGCGCCAGCAAGGATTCGCCGGCAGCGACCGCGGCGGGGGCGACACCGGCTGGGGCAGCTTCACCTGACCAGCCTGGCCGCCCCGCATCCTCGGCTTGCGCGGGCCCTTGTGCGGCTAACACCCCCGAGGAACGGTCCGCAGGCCAATCTTCGGGGGTGTTAGCCACACAAGGGGCACACACGAGACCCGCCGCCCCGCCCGGTCAATGCGATTCGCGGCTCACGCGGTCTCCGCTCGATCCGACCAGAAAGTCGAGATCGGCGCCG
>Ga0164242_10006702_pt1 | contig 12665 bp, 10 predicted proteins | sample OricomgcompostMG_FD_108783 | JGI IMG/M metagenome (GOLD analysis project Ga0164242, IMG submission 108783) | Miracle-Growth compost microbial communities from Emeryville, California, USA - Original compost - Miracle growth compost (MG) ... | reverse complement strand
TCAACGGCCAGCACCTGATTTCCGGCGGGCAGCCGCCGGAGGCGTTCGAGCAGGCCTTGCGACAGATCGCCGCCACGCCCCAGGCCTGAGAGCCTGTTCAAAATCTTCCTGTCAGACTGATATTCCCTCACGCGCCCCCCCCACTCGTCATTCCTGCGAAAGCAGGAATCCAGCGCCTTTCGGGTTCGGAGACGTCAAGTCGCTGGATGACCAGACATTCGCCTGTTGAAAAGCGCCTCCTGCTTGACCGGCTCTTCGGTCGTTGAGAGCCGCAGGAATGATGCTTCATAGGTTGGCTTGGGGATTTTGAAAAGGCTCTGAGCCCACCGGGTAGCGGACCGGCGCCCCGCCATCCCGGTAAACTAGGGCAAGGCATGCGTCCGCGGCGCGACGCGCATGCCGCTTCGCCGCACCTACGTGCCCCCGCTTCACGCGTTACCTGCGCCACAGGCTCCGCCCATGCTCGCCGATACCACCAAGGACGCCATTCGCGCCGCTTATGCTCGCCTGAAGGACGGCTTGCCGGGCTTCCGCGCGCGTGGCTCACAGGGAAAGATGATCGCCGAGGTGGCCAAGGCGCTGAGCCGCAGCGGCGGCGCGGCGGCGATCGAGGCGCCGACCGGCACCGGCAAGTCGATGGCCTACCTGATCGCCGGCGTGGAAGTGGCGCGCTTCCAGAAAAAGAAGCTGCTGATCGCCACCGCCACGGTGGCGCTGCAGGAACAGCTGGTCCAGCGCGACATTCCGCTCTACCTCAAGCTCAACGGCATCGAGGCGAAGGTGGCGCTGGCCAAGGGCCGCGGCCGCTACCTGTGTCCGCGCAACCTGGCGATGGCCCGCAACAGCATGAACGATTCGGGCCAGTTGGGACTGGCCGGCTTCGACGCCGACCTCGCGCTGTGGGCCAAGCCGCCGCAGCCGCGCGACAAGCAGGCGCTGGCCCAGCTCGGCGCCCGCTTCGACAGCGGCGAATGGAACGGCGACATGGATATCGCGCCGGAACCGGTCAGCGACCTGCTCCGGCCCATGCTCACCACCAGCGCCGGCGGCTGCACCAACCGCAAGTGCGGCTTCTTCATGAGCTGCCCGTTCTTCAGCGCGCGGCGTGCAGTGGAGGATGCCGAGATCATCGTGGCCAACCAGGACCTGGTGCTGGCCGACCTCACCATGCCCGGCGAGGACGAAGGCTGGGGCGGCGTGATCCTGCCACGCCCGGACGAGACGCTGTACATCTTCGACGAAGGCCACCACGTGCCGGGCAAGGCGATCGACCGCGGCGCCTCCGAGGTCTACATGACCGCCACCGTGCGCCAGCTGAGCCGGCTCGGCCGGCAGGTGCACGCGGCCTATTCGCTGACCGACAAGGAAGTGCTCGGCAAGCTCACGCTGGATGTCGGCGACGCCAAGCTGCAAGAGCTCAGCGATGCGCTGGAAGAACTGGAAAAGACCATCCGCCTCGGCTGGCTGCCCGATCCGAGCGAAAACGAACCGATGTATCGCGGCTCGCTCGGCCAGTTGCCGGAAGCGTGGGTGGAACACGCGCGCATGCTCAGCCTGCTCACCGGCGAGGCGCAACGCTGGCTCACCGCCGTGCGCCGCGCGGTGGTCGAGATGACCGACGGCGGCCCGACCCAGGAAGCCTTGTCACGCGAGCTGGGCATGGCGCTGGAGCGCATCGGCAAGCAGTCCGCCTGCTGGCGCGCCTGGGCCAGCGACGATCCCGACAACGCCCCGCCGCTGGCACGCTGGGTCACGCTGGGCGGCGACCAGCAACTGGTCTGCCACGCTTCGGCGGTGTCCGCCGGCGGCCTGCTGCGCACCGTGCTGTGGGGCAACGCCAGCGGCGTGGTGCTGACCTCGGCCACGCTCAGCGCCGGCGGCAATTTCCGCGGCTTCGCCGATGCCGTGGGCCTGCCCGATGATGCGGTAACGCTGAGCCTGCCCTCGCCGTTCGACCTCGGTTCGCAGGCGCGGCTGGAAGTGCCGCTGATGCGTTCGATGCCCGATGCACGCGAGGAACACGCGCAAGAAATCAGCGACTGGCTGGCCGAGCATCTCGACTGGAATACCGGCAACCTGGTGCTGTTCACCTCGCGCGCCAAGCTCGACCGCGTGCTGCAGCGCCTGCCGATCGACAAGGTGCGCAAGGTGCGTGCGCAAGGCTCGCTGGCCAAGGCGCAACTGCTGGCCGAACACGGCGCCGACATCGAATCCGGCAAGGGCAGCACGCTGTTCGGGCTGGCCTCGTTCGGCGAAGGCGTCGACCTGCCCGGCAAGCTGTGCGAGACCGTGGTCATCACCCAGCTGCCGTTCGCGGTGCCCACCGACCCGGTCGGCGCCACCTACGCCGAGTGGCTGGAATCGCGCGGGCGCAACCCGTTCATCGAGGTCAGCGTGCCCGAGGCCACGCGCCTGCTGACCCAGTACTGCGGCCGCCTGATCCGCAACGAGACCGACACCGGCCGCATCGTGCTGCTGGACCGCCGCGTGGTCACCAAACGCTACGGCGCCGGCATGCTGCGCGCGCTGCCGCCGTTCGAGCGGGCGATCGAGCGCGCGACGTGATGCTGTTCCACGTCATCGCCCTGTTTCCGAAACGGGCGCATGGCCCCGAATCCTCTCCCTCCCCTGCGGAGCAGGGGAGGGTCGGGGAGGGGTCATTCGGCCTCGCCGCACGTCCGTCCCTCACTCCCGGCCTCCCCCTGCTCGCAGGGGGAGGAGCAAAAACCGAATCATCGAGTCGCCCCGCCATGCCCATCCTCCGCCTCGCCGACAGCCCGCTCCGCCCGTGGAAAAACGGCCTCGGTCGCACCCGTGAAATAGCCGTCCATCCGCCCCATGCAGGCATGGACGATTTCCTGTGGCGCGTCAGCGTGGCCGAGGTGGACAGCGCCGCGCCGTTCTCGTCGTTCCCCGGCATCGACCGGGTCATCGCCCTGCTCGACGGTGACGGCTTCACCATGACGCTGGACGACGCGCGTACGCACGCGCTCACCACGCCGCACACGCCGTTCGCCTTTCCCGGCGAGGCGAAGGTGTCGGTGGCGCCGGCCGGAGGCCCCACCCGCGACTTCAACCTGATGCTGCGCCGCTCGCGGCTCCGCGGCGAAGTCCTGGCATGGCGAAAGGCCGGTCCCTACACGCCCGACGACGCGGCTGTCCTCGTCTATTGCGCACGCGGCACGATCGACAGCGCCGCTGGCGTGCTGCATGCCGGCGACGCATGGCGAGCGTCGGGCGGCGCGGGGCCACTGATCCTGCACCACGATGCGGTTGCGCTCGTCGTCCGGGTCGAGGACGCCACCTGAAAACATCGCGACGCTCTTTGCTGGCCATGGGTCTCGATAGCCGCGGACGATTCGGCGCGACAGGCATGCCGGCGCCCGGTCCATGCAGTCACGCCCGGTCATGGCGACTTGAAAGGCGCCAGCACGGTGATTCCCGGAATGCCCGGAAGCGGGTTGCAGTCGCCTCGCGCGGAAGCCACTTATACTCGGCCCTCGTTGCCGCTACCGGAGCTACGCGATGTCCGTGCTGATTTTCGGCCTGGTGATTTTCCTGGGCATGCACTCGCTGCGCATCTTCGTTCCCGATTGGCGCGAGCGCCAGATCGCGCGACTGGGCCTGCTACCCTGGAAAGGGCTGTATGCCGCCGTCTCGGTCATCGGCTTCGTGGTGCTCGTCTGGGGCTTCGGGCTGGCGCGGCAACATCCCGCGCTGCTGTACGTGCCGCCGATGTGGCTGCGCCACCTCAACGCATTGTTCACCCTGGCCGCCTTCGTGCTGCTCGCCGCGGCATACGTGCCGCGCAACCGGATCAAGGCAAGACTCGGCCACCCGATGCTGCTGGCGGTCAAGGTGTGGGCACTCGGCCACCTGCTGGCTACCGGCATGCTGCGCGACGTGGTGCTGTTCTGCGCATTCCTGGCCTGGGCGATCGCGCTGTTCGCCGTGTTGCGCCGACGCGACCGCCTGCTGGGCACGGTCTATCCCGCCGGCACCCTGCGCGGGGACGTGGTTACCGTGGCGATTGGCGTGGCGGCCTGGGCGATATTCGCATTCTGGCTGCACCAGGCGCTGATCGGCGTGAACCCGCTGGCCTGAGGGCCCACCCGAAACGTTCCTCAACAGGTGCACGCCCCATCGGCAGGAGCGGCTTCAGCCGCGATGCTCTTGGCCGGCACCCGAAAAACCTGGAGAACATTGCGGCTGAAATCGCTGCTACCGTCGAAGAGATGGGGCGCACGGGGGGGGGCTGAACGAGGTGTTGAACAGGCTCCGGGACTGACGAAAGTCACCTGTGCGCCAGCTCGACCTGCGCTAGAGTGCGCGTATTCCGACCACCGATGGTGACATGGCATGGCTGCCTTTCTTCTCTGGATGTTGTTGCTGGTGTTCTGCTGGCCGCTCGCACTGCTGGCGCTGGTGCTGTATCCGATCGTGTGGCTGGTATGCCTGCCCCTGCGGCTGCTCGGCATCACCGTGGGCGCGGTGTTCGCCTTCCTTGGCGCCGTGCTGATGCTGCCGGCGCGCGTGCTGCGCGGACGCCCCGCCTGACGATCACGCAACACGGCCCGCCGGCTTCGCGGTAAAAAGGCGGCATGCACTCGATCGATACCTTGACTCCCTGCCCTTGCGGCAATCCTGCCGGTTACACCGCCTGCTGTGGTCCGTTGCATGACGGCGCTGCGGCCATGGACGCCGGACAACTGATGCGCTCGCGCTACAGCGCCTACGTGCTGCAACGCGAAGACTATCTGCTGGCCACCTGGCATGCCGAGACCCGCCCCGCCTCGCTGCGACTGGCCGCACAGCATCCGCAGCCCACCTGGCTTGGACTGGAAATTCGCGATAGCCGGCTTGTCGATGATGACCATGCCACGGTCGAATTCATCGCCCGCTACCGTCTCGGTGTCGGGCGTGCGCAACGCCAGCACGAACTCAGCCGCTTCGTGCGTGAGCAGGGGCGTTGGTATTACGTCGATGGCGAACTGAAGAACTGACGCCATCGGCACGACGCGACCCATCACGCCCCTCTGGCCCGTGGGCTCAATACCCCTGCACGCCGACACCGTGAAGCTGCGCTGCCAACGCCTGAATATCCGGCTGGTGCACGAACGCCATCAGCCGTCGCGCGCGACTCGCGCTCATGCCCGCAACCTGCCAATCGGCAAGGCTGCGCGACTGCAGCACGCTCCAGTCGTTCGCTTGCTGCGGCACACGACCTGGCCAACCCAGTGCATGCAGCCAGCGCGTGAACGGGCATTGACGCGCCTCCGCAAACACATGGGCAAGCGCCGCTGCGCGGCCCGTGCCGATGCCCGGCACGCCGGCCAGTTGACCAGGTGTCAGCGCCATCCAGCCGAGCAGCCGGCGAACCTGGCCGGCATCGATCAGCGCCTGCCAGGTGGCTTCACCCACGCCACTCAGTCGCAGGCCATGTCGTCCGCCCAGCCATTCCATACGCGCGAGAAACTGCCGGCGGCAATCCGGCGTTGCCTGCCAGCAGGTGGCGGCATTGTGCGCATGCGGATCGGGTACCTGCACGGCGGCGCGTTGTCGCGTCCGCCACACCACGGCCTGCAGCCGCGGAATGGTGAGACCGGCCAGCGCGATCTCCACCTGGTCGCCCGGACGAATGTCCAGCCGGCGCCAGCGGCGCAGCGAACCCACGCCGACCCGCTGCACGCGATGATCGCCCAACTGCACCGGCACCAGTTCCAGCACCGGCGTGATGCGTCCCGTGCGCCCGACGCCGAAATCGACCGCGCGCACCTCGGCCAGCGCCTGCGCGGCGGGATATTTCCACGCCACCGCCCATGCCGGCGGCGCGGGCTCCCATTGCGTGCCGGGCGGGCGATGGCCCTGGCGCACCACCGTGCCGTCGGCGGCGAACGGCATCGGGTGGCGGTACCACTGCGCGCGCCAGCGTTCGACGTCGGCGATGGAGGCCGCCGGGTGCGTGTAGCCCGCGCTGTCGCCCAGCCCCATCGCACGCATGCCGGCCAGCCGCGATGGCATGTCGGGCGGGCCGCTGGGCCAGTCCCACACGAACAGGCCGACATGCGCGGCGGTGGCGTCGTCCAGCACCGCGCGCGCCATCGCGCCGGCCACCGCTGAACGCGCGTTGACGCCGCCATCGCGCGACTGCACGTGGTCGGCCAGCCGCCAGTAGATCTCACCCTGCAGGATCACTCGTGCCGGCGCGTGCGGCAGCCGCTTGGGAATGGCCGCGATGCGCATGGCCTTGCCGGTCCAGTCCGAACCGTGCACGCCGTCGCCGCGGCTGATCACCTGCTGCAACCGGCCGTCGACGTACACCAGGGTCACCGCCACGCCGTCGGCTTTCGGCTGCACCCACAAGTCGCGGCCGCCGCGGGCGCGCATCCACGCAGCCAGCGCCGCCGCATCCGGCAACTTGGCCAACCCGGTCTGCGCCACCGGCGTGCGCACGGTACCGCTGGCGTCGGCCAGGTGCGCGGGCATCGGCGGTGCCTGCTGCGGAAAACAACGCGACCATTGCGCGAAACGCGCCAGCGACTGGTCGTAGACCGCATCGTCCACCGCCGACTGGCCGTTGACGCGGTAATCGTGGTTCCAGCGATCGAGCCGCTCGTGCAGCGCCGCCAGCTCCTGCTTCGCCCGCATCGGCGACCATGCCGGGCAATCGGCGGCCTGCACGGCGCCGACCATCAGTCCCAGGCCGATGATGGCCAGCCAGCGCCCTTCCTTGCGCATGTCATGCTTCCCTCGCGTTTCGCAGATCGACAGGCTAGGTCGTCCGGAACAATGGCGACAGGCGCCCTGGGCACCGCGACGTGTAGGCTTTTGCCGGCACGCCCGGCCGGCAGTCGCCGGCGTGTCGCGAGAACACGCGCACATGCCGCGCGACGAACGACGGCGACACGGCTTCCACGACGTTGCTCAAACGTGCGGCGAGGCCGGGAACTCAATCGGCGAAGTCGATGCGCGTTTCCCCTTCGAACGCACCGTGCGGCCCGAAGCGCCGTTCCACGATGGCGCCGCGGCCATCACGCCCGATCGCCACGATCGTGCTGGCGCGGGTGCCGTACTGCTCGCCGCGAATGAAGGCCGGCGACAGCATGCGCTCGCGCTCCAGGCCCACGCCGGTGTCGGGCAGTTCGTCGTCGGGCGCCTGGTGTTCGTCCGCCAGCGCGGCGAACAGGGGCGCGAAATCCTCCTCGTTGCCGGCGTCCATCCATGCCTGCAAGCGCTGCATCAGCACACGCGTCTTCGGCCACGGCGTATTGAAGTCCGCATTGGACAGGCCATGCACGCCCGGCGTCACCGCCTGCGCGCGCGCCTCGGGCCGGTTGCCGAGGTAGGACGCGTCGCGCGAATCGAAAGTGAGCAGGTTGAACGGCCGATAATCCGCCGCGCGGGCCCGCAGCACTTCGGCATGCGCGGCGGCGTCCGCGTCGCCCCCCAGGTAGTCGGTCAGCAGCAGGCCACGCGATTGGCCCAGCTGCGGATCGCGCGGGTCGCGCACATTGGTCACCACGCCGCAGCGTCCGTCCCCGGTCACGCCCAGCCAGGTGCCCCCGGCCTGCAGGTCGCGACCGGCGATGATCGACACGTCATCCCAGCGCGCCAGCGCGGCACTGGGCCGCGCATGGAATTCGTCGCGGTTGCCGGCCAGCAACAGGCGCCAGCGCGGGTGGGATTTCCAGGCGAAGGCGATCAGGCACATGGGAGCAGGATCGAGTGGAGATGAGAGAGAAGTGAGGGTACGGCACGGTGCGCCAAGGCACGCTGCACGCCAACGCGACTCGTCCCGGATACCCGCATGAAAACGTCACCCTTCACGACGACCTGGCTCTCTCTCACCTTTCACTCCTCTTCACCCACTTCCCGCCCCTGATCCGCGCGGCCTCGGCCCAGCGCGCGGCCACGCGCGGCGAGGTCATGCAGACGGTCTCGTCGGTGCGCGTGGTCACCGCGCGTTCCAGCAGCTGGATGTCGGCCTCGTGCTGGCGCGCCACGTGCGGGTCCTCGAAGAAGATCGCACGCTGGCAGCGGCGCTCCAGCACCAGGGCGGCGATCTGCGCGTCGCCGCCCATCGGGCCGCTCTGGTAGCGGTCCACCCACGGCTTGTCCTGCGGCCAGCCGCGGCTCCAGGCCAGCTCGTTGAGGCGCTGGCCGGTGGTGCCGGTGGCCACGCGGCGGGCGAAGTGCGACAGCAGGTCGAAGTGCTCGGCGGCGTAGGCCAGCATCTGCGGCTTCATCGCATCGTGCGCGATCAGCGCCAGCGTGCGCCCCGGCGACGCATACAGTTCGTCGGCACCGGGATCGGGTGCCAGCCCCGCATGGATACGCTCCATCTCCACCCAGTCGCGCGCCGAGGCCACGGTGGAGATGAACGGCTTGGCGTGGATCACGCACTGCCGCTTCAGCGCCACCGCCTCGGGAAAGATCGAGGACGGGTCGACCGGGTCGATCAGGTAGATCGCGCCATCCAGCGTGTGCGCGTCGTCGTCCAGTCCCACCACCTCGGCCACCAGCTTCATCAGGCCGCCCTCGCGGCCATACGGGTAGCGTCGCAAGGGCGCGTAATTCACCAGCATGGCCGCGCGTACGATCGCGTCGTGCGTGCGCCCCACCGCATGCAGCCCGAGTCGCAATTCGCGAATGCCCGCCTCGCAGGCGCGCAGCCAGCGGAACAGCGCGCCATCGTCGTGGCTGTGGTGCAGCTGATTGGCTGCCAGGCCCATGCGCATTGCCTACGTCTCCTCGAATTCATGTCCGAAGGGCCCGTGCACCGGTACGCGCGGCCATGGCCGGTTCGCCATGGTTCGACCACGGGAACGCGACATGCGCGGGCACCGGCTTCGGTTCGTGCGGGCTCGTCCTGCATTCTCGGTGACATCGCGCGCCACGGCCAGCACCGCGCTCAGTCGCATCCGGCATAAAGCACGCGGCGCACCGGTCAACCGGTACGCCGCGCCTGGCGACGGACGGGAACGCCCGTCGCTCGGAACCTGTTCAAAAGCTCCCCGGACAACATCGTTTCACGGGTAGGCGCGGCTTCAGCCGCGATGCTCTTCGGACTTTTCGAATGCCATGCCAAAAGCATCGCCCGAAAGCGGGTCCCTACGGAAGGATGATGTCGAACAAGCTCCTGGCACTCGATTCGCGATACGCGCGGCATCGATGAATGCACCCGGCACAGCGACTCGCCGCCGTGCCACGGCTCGGTGATAATCCCTGCATGTCCAAGCCCACGATGCTCCGCCCTGCCCTCATGGCCTTCGTGGCCCTGCTCGCCTGCACCGCGGCGGCGGGGCCGCTTGCCGCCCACCAGGCCGGCAAGGCCCAGGCCGAGCAGGCCCAGGCGCAGAAGAAGCTGGCCGAGATCCGCGACAAGATGAAGGCGCTGGCGCAGGAACAGGCCCAGACCGCGGCGCGACGGGACAGCCTCGACGCCACTCTGGCCAGGCAGGCCAATGCCCTGGCTGCCGCTGCGAAAGCGGTGCGCGAGACCGACGCGCAGATCGCCGCCAAGCAGCAGCAGCTCGACCAGTTGCAGCAGCAACGCAACGAACTGCAACAGAAACTGCACGACCAGCGCGCAGCGGTCGCCGATCTGCTGCGCGCCACCTACGCGCTCGGCCACGGTACCGACATGCGGGTGCTGCTGGGTGGCGAGGACGTATCCCGCATCGCGCGGGCGCTGACGTATTCGAAATACTTCCAGCAGGACCGCGTGAAGAAGGTCCACCAGCTGATGGACGACCTGGCCAAACTGCAGGAGCTGCAGGCCTCGATCAGCGCCGAGCAGCAGGCCTTGCAGGCCGTCCGCGCCAAGCGCGCGGAGCAGGCCAAGGCCCTGCGCCAGCAACGCGCCGCACAGCAGAAGCTGGCCAGCCAGGTCGACGCGCAATACAAGAGCCAGGGCCAGAAGCTGGCCGCCATGAAGCAGAACGAGCAATCGCTCAACCATCTGCTGGACAAGCTGCAACAAGCCATCGACGCGGCCGCCCGTGCCGCCGCGGAAGCCGCCAAGGCGGGCCGCCCGGCCGCCGGGGTACCGTCCGGCAAGATCGCCGACACCCGCGGCAACCTGCCATGGCCCGCGTCCGGCCCGGTCCACGACCACGGCAACGGCGTGCTGATCGCGGCGCCCGCGGGCAGCGAAGTGCACGCGGTGGCCGCCGGCCGGGTGGTCTACGCGCACTTCCTGCGCGGCTACGGCTTGCTCATCATCGTCAACCACGGCAATGGCTGGATGAGCATGTACGGCAACAACGAGACCCTGCTGCACGGCGTGGGCGACGCGGTCAAGGCCGGCACCGTGCTGGGTACCGCCCTGCCCAGCACCAGCAGCAGCACCGGCGTGTACTTCGAGCTGCGCCACGACCGCAAGCCGGTCGACCCGCGTTCGTGGCTGCGGCAACAGCGTTGACGCCACGTCGGCGCCGGCACGCGCTAGGATGGCCCGGTTTCGGCCGGCCATCCGGCGCCCGGTTGAATTTCAGCGTTCGCCGGCGGTCCAAGCCGGATGCCGTCCCCTTCAGTTCGCGGAGTCGTTCCATGCGGTTTTCCTCCCTCAGCCTGATCGCCCTGCTGCTGGCCTCGCCGCTCGCGCTTGCAGGAACCGACCCGGCCCCCGCCGCCAGCAGCGATACCCCGGCATCGGCCAGCTCCAGCACGGCAAGCAACCAGGTCGACGTGGACGACATCCGCCGTTTCGCCCGGGTCTACGAAATCGTCCGCCAGGCCTACGTGGAGCCGGTGGGCAACAAGGCGCTGATGAACGACGCGATCAAGGGCATGCTGGCCAACCTCGACCCGCACAGCGCCTATCTCGACAAGCAAGGCCTGCAGGACCTGGACGAGGACACCAGCGGCCAGTACAGCGGCCTGGGCATCGAGGTGCTGGAGGACAACGGCGTGCTGCGCATCGTCACGCCGATCGACGATACCCCGGCCGCCCGCGCCGGCATCAAGCCGGGCGACGTCATCCTCAAGATCAACGGAAAGCTGGTCGACGCGGACAACATCGACGACCTGTTCCAGGAGTTGCGCGGCAAGCCCGGCAGCAAGATCGCGCTGTCGATCCTGCACGCCAAGAGCGACAAGCCGGTGGACATGACACTCACCCGCGAACTGATTACCGTCAGCAGCGTGAAGGTGCGCGAGCTGGAGCCCGGCTACGTCTACATCCGCATCAGCCAGTTCCAGGACGACACCGCCGCCGACCTGGAGAAGAAACTCGGCGCACTGATCGCCAAGGACGGCCCGCAGAAAGGCGCCATCCTCGACCTGCGCAACAACCCCGGCGGGCTGGTGACTGCCGCCGTGGGCGTCAGCGACGATTTCCTGGATGGCGGCACCATCGTCAGCATGCGCGGCCGCCTGCGCGACGCCAACCTCAGCTTCTCGTCACACCCCGGCGACCTGCTGAACGGCGCCCCGATGGTGGACCTGGTCAACAACGGCACCGCCTCGGCCGCCGAGATCGTTTCCGGCGCGCTGAAGGACAACCATCGCGCCCTGATCGTGGGCCAGCGCACCTTCGGCAAGGGCGTGGTGCAAACCGTGCTTCCGCTGGACGCCGACCACGCGGTGAAGATCACCACCGCGCGCTACTACACGCCCGACGGCACCTCGATCCAGGCCGAAGGCATCAAGCCCGACATCGCCCTGGGCGACCTCACCGCCAGCGTGGCCGACACCCCCGCCATGCCGATCACCTCCGAAGCCGACCTGCCACACCACCTGGCCAACCAGAACGCCGACGGCAACACCGACATCGACAGCGACGGCAGCGCCCAGAGCACCAGGCTGGCCACACAGGACTATGCGCTGTCGCAGGCGTTGAACATCCTCAAGGGCTTGGCGCTGAATCACGCCACTTCAATCAAGTAAGGCGCTTCTCGCGTTCGCCTCCTCTCCCCTTCGGGGAGAGGCTTGAGGTGAGGGGCGGGTGCTCGCGACGAGCCCGCACTTCCATGAAAAGCCCCACTCCCGCCGGGAGAGGGGTTGGGGTGAGGGTTCGGTTGAAGCGTGCGGCCGCGTTTTCGCCATCGGACAAGGGCTCGCTCCGCCCGCACCCTCATCCGTCACTACGCGCCACCTTCTCACCCGCAAGGGGACTTCCTTCGGTCGCCGGGGGGAGAAGGGAAAAGCCGCTCCATCCGTTCGCCCTGAGCGTAGCGCCGCAGGCGCGGAGTCGAAGGGTGGCACGTGCGTGCTTCGACTTCGCGCCTGCGGCGCTACGCTCAGCATGAACGGAATTCGAACCGTGCCGGATGAAATCCGGCGCCGACTCAATCCACCTCGTCCGACGCCTGCGCCACTCGCGCGGGCACCAGCCAGCGTACGGCCAACAGGCCCAGCTCGTAGAGCAGGCACATCGGGATCGCCAGCATGATCATCGAGGTGATGTCCGGCGGGGTGATCACGGCGGAGACGACGAACGCGCCAACGATGGCGTAGCGGCGCGCGTTGCGCAGTTTCGCCAGGTCGACCACGCCCACGGCGGCCAGGATCACCACCGCCACCGGCACTTCGAAGCACAAGCCGAAGGCGAAGAACATCAGCATCACGAAATCGAGGTAATGCGTGATGTCGGTCATCATCTCCACGCCCTGCGGCGTCACCGCCGTGAGGAAGCGGAACGCCGCCGGCAGCACCAGGAAATA
>Ga0164242_10006701_pt1 | contig 12666 bp, 11 predicted proteins | sample OricomgcompostMG_FD_108783 | JGI IMG/M metagenome (GOLD analysis project Ga0164242, IMG submission 108783) | Miracle-Growth compost microbial communities from Emeryville, California, USA - Original compost - Miracle growth compost (MG) ... | reverse complement strand
TTCGCCCATTGTGCAATATTCCCCACTGCTGCCTCCCGTAGGAGTCTGGGCCGTGTCTCAGTCCCAGTGTGGCCGGTCACCCTCTCAGGCCGGCTACCCGTCGAAGCCTTGGTGAGCCACTACCTCACCAACAAGCTGATAGGCCGCGAGTCCATCCAAGGCCGCAAAAACTTTCCACCCCCCACCATGCGGCAGGAAGTTATATCCAGTATTAGACGCCGTTTCCAGCGCTTATCCCAGAGCCAAGGGCAGGTTACTCACGTGTTACTCACCCGTTCGCCACTAATCCAACAAGAGCAAGCTCTCGCCTTCATCGTTCGACTTGCATGTGTTAAGCACGCCGCCAGCGTTCGTCCTGAGCCAGGATCAAACTCTCCACAAAAAAACTGCGGCCGAATCCGACCATGACCAAAGAACATCAAAACTGACATTCAAATAATCAAATAAACCAAAGGAATCCTCACACCATCAAAAACGACAGTGCCAGGGAAATTGGCATTGACAATGTGCACGCTGTTGAGTTCTCAAGGACCGTACGCACCCGGCCTAGACCTTTCGGCCGTCGCACCGGGGCAACTTTCCAAAGCTACCACACTCGATGCTCTTCGCTGGCCGCGTGACGCGGTCGGGAGCCGGTGTGGGCTTCCCATCTTAGGCACTCAACTCAGGTCAGACAAGTGACCTTCGAAGTGCTGTGATGAGGTCCCGCTTGAGGCCGGCGAGCTGAGCAGCTCAGCCGCACCTTTGGGGTGACAAGTAAGTAATTTACGTGGATGCGGGCGACTGCTCAAATCAGGCCCGCATCCCGGGCGTGTCGTCCGCTACCCGGGGACGACCACGCCCGCGAGGGTCTTCTTTCCACGCCGAAGAACAGCCAGACGACCGGCGATCAGCCGGGCGCCGATCGTCGCCTGGTCGTCATCGATCTTCACGTTGTTCACGTAGACGCCGCCCTGCGCGATGGCACGTCGCGACTCGGACAGACTCGTGGTGAGCCCCGTGTCGACGAGCAGCTGCGCGACGAGGGAGGACGGCTGGGCGGCAGCGGTCGGCAGCTCGCGGAGCGCCGCTTCGAGCGTGGCGAGGTCGAGAGCGCCGAGATCGCCGTTGCCGAAGAGAGCCTGGGAGGCGAGGATCGCGGCGTTCGCGGCATCCGGACCGTGCACCAGCGTCGTCACCTCGAGGGCGAGCGCTCGCTGGGCTTCGCGGCGGAACGGCGCATCGGCGACCGCCTGCTCCAGCCGCTCGATCTCGGCGCGCGACAGGAACGTGAAGATCTTCAGCCGATCGATCACGTCGGCATCCTCGGTGTTGAGCCAGAACTGGTAGAACGCGTAAGGGCTCGTGAGATTCTCGTCGAGCCAGATCGCGTTGCCCTCGCTCTTGCCAAACTTGGTGCCGTCGCTGTTGGTGATCAGGGGCGTGCCGATGGCATGCGCGGCCACTCCCTCGACACGGCGGATCAAATCGGTGCCGCTCGTGAGGTTGCCCCACTGGTCGCTGCCCCCGGTCTGCAGGACGCACCCGTACTGCCGGTAGAGCTCGAGGAAGTCCAGCCCCTGGAGGATCTGGTAGCTGAACTCGGTGTACGAGATGCCGGCGTCCGAATTGAGCCGAGCCGCCACGGCGTCCTTCTTGAGCATCGCGCCGACGCGGTAGTGCTTTCCGATGTCGCGCAGGAAGTCGATGGCGCTCAGCTGCCCGAACCAGTCGAGGTTGTTCACCAGGCTCGCGGCGTTGTCGCCCTCGAAGCTCAGGAATTTGGAGACCTGCGCCTGGAGGTAGCCGACCCATTCGGCCACGGTCTCTTTGGTGTTCAGCGTGCGCTCGGCCGTCGGGCGCGGGTCGCCGATCAGCCCCGTTGATCCGCCGACGAGGCCGAGTGGCCTGTGGCCTGCAAGCTGCAGGCGGCGCAGCAGCAGGAGCTGAACCAGGTTCCCGAGATGCAGGCTCGGCGCCGTGGGATCGAAGCCGCAGTAATACGTGATCGGTTCGCCTGACAGCAGCTGCTTCAGCTCGCTCTGGTCGGTGGAGACATGAATGAGCCCGCGCCAGACGATCTCGTCCCAAATGGTTTCGAACGACGGATCGTTGTGCTGCGCGGCCAGGATCTCAGGCGTTGACACGCGGTCAACGGTACCAGCGGCATGCCGGAGCAATTCCGGCCTGAGCCTAGATCCGCACTCGGTTAAGGATATAGGCTTTATGTGATGTCGATTAGCCCTGTGGCCTTAAGGAGTGCGATGTTCGTGATCACCGCGGATCAAGTGGATTCCCGCACCAGTGACGACCTCGTACGCGCCGCGCGTGAGCGCGTCGACGCCGTCTACGGCGAGCGCCTTGCGCTGCCGGCCGATCGGACCGCCGGGGACGAGCTGCAGGTGCTGACGGCGGACGCGGATGCGGCGCTCGCGATCACCCTCGACCTCACGCGGTCGCGCGAGTTCCACGTCGGGATCGGGATCGGGCCGGTGCGCACGCCCCTGCCCGAGGCCACTCGCGAGGCGAGCGGGCCGGCGTTCTTCGCGGCGCGGGATGCCGCGACGAGGGCGAAGCGGGCAGGCATCCGGCTCGCCGTCCAATCGCAGCGCGAGCCGAGCGGCGACAGCGAGAAGGCCGACGACGCCGAGGCGCTGCTCGGCCTGCTGCTCATCGTTCGCGAGCGTCGCTCGGAGGCCGGGTGGGAGCTCTTCGACCTTCTCGCGGCCGGACTGAACCAAGCGGAGGCCGCGGCGAAGCTCGGGATCTCGGCGCCCGCGGCGAGCGCGCGAGCCAAAGCGGCCAACATCAAGGCCGAGCTGGCGGCGATCCCTGCGCTCACTAGGCTCTTGGAGCAGACCGACCTCATGACGAGACAGGAGCCGTGAGCAGTGAGCTACGCCGGACCGGGACTCATTCTGACCGTGCTGTTCTGGGCGGTTCTCACCCTCGTCGTCGCCGGCGGCGTCGTCTTCTCGGCGCTCGCCGTCAAGGGCAGCCGTTGGGCCGTGATCGCCGCGGCCGCGTTCCTCCTGGTGGCGGTCGTGATGGTCGGACTGCCGCACCCGCACGGGCCGTCGCTGCTCGGCGCCGTGATCGCGCTCGGCGCCGTGGCCATCTCGGCATTCGGCGGGTCGCCCGCCGTCAAGACCGTGCTGGCGCTCGCGACCCGTCAGGTCGAGGGCGAGGCCGGCGGCATCCTGATCTCTCCGCGCGACGCGGCGGCCGGCGAGGGGAAGCGCGAGGTCCTGCGCGGCGGCCTCACCATCGGCATCCTCGAAAGGGTCGCCACGACGGCCGCGCTGCTCGCCGGGGTGCCAGAGGCGATCGCCGTCGTGATCGCGATCAAGGGCGTCGGCCGATTCAGCGAGCTCGGCGCCTCGGAGGCGCAGGAGCGCTTCATCATCGGAACGTTCGTCAGCCTCGGCTGGGCGGCGGTGTGCGGGGCGCTCGCCCATCTCGTCTGGTAACCGGACGTCGCTGCGCGGCTCGGTAGACCGAGACGCTCGGATCGCCGGCCACCCAGAAGCGCCACGGGTACGCCTCTCCGCCGCCATCGCCGGAGACACCGACGCGCGGCCCGGCGAGAGAGGCCGGCGGATGCGGCTCGAGCTCGAGGCCGAAGGGCGGTGCCAGAGCGTCCGAGCCGTTCTCGTCGAGCCGGATGCCTGCCGCGACGGTGAGCCGGGCCGGCCCGCGGGCGAGATCCCGCGGAGGGACCGTGCCACGTCTCGCCTGCGCCAGGGGCTCGCCTTCGACGACCTCGGCCGCGCGCAGGAGGACCGCCGACGCGGAGCCTTCCGGCGAGCACACGATGTTCGCGCACACGTGCATGCCGTAGGTGAAGTACACGTACACGAAGCCGGGAGGCCCGTACATGACGCCGTTGCGGCGGGTGCGGCCGCGGAAGGCGTGCGAGCCGGGGTCGGCCCCGTCGCCGAGGTACGCCTCGACCTCGGTGAGGCGAAGCACCACCTTCCCGGCATCCGATTCGTGTGTCAGCCGTGCACCCAGCAGCAGGGGCGCGATCTCGGTCGCGGGGCGCGCGAAGAAGTCGCGGTCGGGCGCGAATCGACCTGCGTCCACCACGTCAGAAGAGGCTGCCGCCGACGGCATACGTCACGATGACCCCCGCGACGATGATCGCGACGGCGACGCTGAGGATCGTGTACCAGAGCCACGGCCGCATGGCCTTCTTGGGGCGCGGGGTGTTGTCGAGCGTGAAGCGGGCCATCACAGCGCCTCCTGCGTCGCCCCGATGCGCGCGGTGACCTGACGCACCCGGTCGGCGAGCAGCGCGCGCTGCTCGGCGACGCGCGCCGGCGCCGTGCCGGCGATGCCGTCACGGCTCGCGACCGAGCCCTCGACCGTCAGCACCTCGCGCACCGCGGGGGTGAGGTGCGGCGAGATGCGGGCGAGCGCGTCGTCGTCGACCTCTTCCAGGCCGATGCCGCGCGACTCCGCGAAGGAGACCAGCAGCCCCGTGATCTCGTGGGCGTCACGGAACGGCACGTGCTGCTTCACGAGCCATTCGGCGACATCGGTCGCGAGCGAGTACCCCTCGGGGGCGAGCTCGCGCATGCGGTCGGTGTGGAAGTGCAGCGTCGCCACCATGCCGGTGAACGCGGGCAGAAGGATCTCGAGGGTCTCGATCGAGTCGAAGACGGGCTCCTTGTCCTCCTGCAGGTCGCGGTTGTAGGCGAGCGGCAGGCCCTTCAGCGTCGTGAGCAGCCCCGCCAGGTTGCCGATGAGCCGCCCCGCCTTGCCGCGCGCGAGCTCGGCGATGTCGGGGTTCTTCTTCTGCGGCATGATCGACGAGCCGGTCGAATAGCCGTCGTCGAGCGTGACGAAACCGAACTCGCGCGTGTTCCAGAGGATGATCTCCTCGGCAATGCGGGAGAGGTCGATGCCGACCTGCGCCGTGACGAAGGCGAACTCGGCCACGATGTCGCGTGCTGCCGTCGCATCGATGGAGTTCGGCGCGACGGCCGCGAAGCCCAGCTCGTCGGCGATGAGCTTCGCGTCGAGCCCCAGGGTGTTGCCCGCGAGGGCGCCGGAGCCGTAGGGCGAGGCGTCCGCACGCCTGCGCCAATCGTCGAGACGCTCGAGGTCGCGCACCAGCGGCCAGCAGTGGGCCAGCAGGTGGTGCGCCAGCAGAACGGGCTGCGCATGCTGCAGGTGCGTGCGCCCCGGCATGATCGCCGTCGAGTTCGCCTCGGCCTGCGCGGCGAGTGCGTCGATGAGGTCGACGAGCAGGCGCGCGAGCTCGGCCGAGTGGTCGCGCAGCAGCATCCTGATCAGCGTCGCGATCTGGTCGTTGCGGCTGCGGCCCGCTCGCAGCTTGCCGCCGAGCTCGGAGCCCGCGATCTCGATCAGGCCGCGCTCGAGCGCCGAATGCACGTCTTCGTCGGATGCCGCCGGCAGGAACTCGCCCGCATCGACGCGGCGCTGCAGCTCGTCGATGGCGGCGATCATGCCGTCGAGCTCGCCGTCGTCGAGGTACCCGGCCCGATGCAGGGCACGTGCGTGCGCCCGGGAGCCGGCCAGGTCGTAGCCCGCGAGCTGCCAGTCGAAGTGCGTCGACCTGCTCAGCCGCGCGAGCTCAGGCGAAGGACCGCCCGCGAATCGGCCGCCCCAGAGCGCGCCGGCCTCCCCCGCGCGGTTGACGTCGTCAGACATCCGCTCGCTCCTTCTCGTTCTGTGCAAGCAGCCAGGCGAGCAGCGCCTTCTGCGCGTGAAGGCGGTTCTCCGCCTCGTCCCAGATGACGGATTGCGGACCGTCGATGACGTCGGCGGTGACCTCGTAGCCGCGGTAGGCCGGCAGGCAGTGCAGGAAGATCGCGTCAGGCTTGGCCGTGGCCATCAGCGCCGCGTCGATCGTGAAACCGGAGAACGCCTCGACGCGTGCTGCCTTCTCGTCCTCCTGCCCCATCGAGACCCAGGTGTCGGTGACCAGCACGTCCGCGCCGCCCGCCGCCGCCGCGGGGTCGTCGGTGACGGCCACGGAGCCGCCCGTCGTCGCGGCAATGCGCTCGGCGTCCGCGAGGATGTCGGCGCGCGGCGGGAAGCCGGCTGGGGTCGCCACGCGCACGTGCATTCCGGCGGTCGCACCGCCGAGCAGGTACGAGTGCGCCATGTTGTTTGCGCCGTCGCCGATGTAGCTCATGGTCAGCCCCGCCAGCGCGCCCTTGTGCTCTCGGATCGTCTGCAGGTCGGCGAGGATCTGGCAGGGGTGGAAGTCATCTGAGAGCGAGTTGATGACGGGAACGCGCGTGCCCTCCGCCATCTCCTCGAGCCCGGACTGGGCGTAGGTGCGCCAGACGATCGCGGCGACCTGGCGCTCGAGAACGCGCGCGGAGTCGGCGATCGACTCCTTCGCGCCGAGCTGCGCCTCGCCGGGATTGATGATGAGCGGATTCCCGCCGAGATCGGCGATGCCGGTGGCGAAGCTGACGCGCGTGCGGGTCGATGTCTTGTCGAAGATCACGGCGACCGTCTGCGGCCCCTCAAGCGGCTTGCGACTGAAGCGGTCGGCCTTGAGCGCCGCGGCGAGGTCGAGCACTTCGGCCTGCTCGGCCGGTGACAGGTCGTCGTCGCGGAGGAAGTGGCGGGTCATGCGTTCACCTTCTCGGTCGGGGCGGTGGTCGAGGGCGCGGCGGCGACGTCGGCGAGCGCGGCGCCGAAGCGCTCGCGGAATGCAGTGAGCTCGGCGTCGCCGACGATGAGCGGAGGGGCAAGCCGGATGCTGTCGGGGCGGGTCGCATTGATGAGGAGGCCGTGTTCCCGCGCGGCGCGGACGAGCTGCTCGGCGACGGGCTCTGCGAGCGCGATGCCGACGAGCAGACCGCGCCCCCTGGTGCCTGCGACCAACGGCGAGTCGAGCCCCGCGATGAGCTGCTTCAGCTGCTCGCCGCGAACTCGCGCGTTGCCGACGAGATCGGCGTTCTCGATCTCGCCGAGCACCGCACCGGCTGCCGCGGTCGCCAGCGGGTTGCCGCCGAATGTCGACCCGTGCTGGCCCGTGTGGAAGAGCTGCGACGCTGCTCCGAAGGTGACGAGTGCGCCGATCGGCACGCCGCCGGCCATGCCCTTCGCGAGGGTGATCGCGTCGGGCGTGATGCCCTCGTGCTGGAACGCGAACCAGTCACCCGTGCGGCCCGCACCCGTCTGAACCTCATCGATGATGAGCAGTGCGCCGTGACGCTGTGTCACCTCGCGTGCTCTGCTGAGGAATCCCTCTGGGAGCTCGATCACGCCCGCCTCGCCCTGGATCGGCTCGACGAAGAGCGCCGCGACCGTGTCGTCGATCGCCGCCTCCAGCGCCTCGAGCGTCGCGGGGATGTGCTCGACGCCGGGAACCATCGGCAGGAAGGGCTCGCGCATGTATGCCTTGCCCGTGAGCGCGAGCGCGCCCATCGAGCGGCCGTGGAAAGCGTTCTCCAGCGCGATGATGCGCGACCTCGAGCCGTCGCCGCGGTTGAGGCGGGCGAGCTTGAATGCCGCCTCGTTCGCCTCGGTGCCGGAATTGGCGAAGAAGACGCGCCCGGCGTCGCCGGCGCCCGTCAGTCGCTTGAGCCGTTCGGCGAGCTCGAGCTGGGGCGCGGAGGCGAACAGGTTGGAGATGTGCGCGGCCCGCGACACCTGGCGGGTGACCGCTTCGATGAGCACGGGGTGCGCGTGGCCGAGTGAGTTGACGGCGATGCCGCCGAGGAAGTCGAGGTACCTCTCCCCCTCGGCATCCCACACCCAGGCGCCCTCGCCGCGCTCAATGAGCAGCGGAGGCGTCGAGAAGGTGGGAACGAGGTCGTGCTCGTAGCGGCCCTGCCAGGGCTGGGCGGTGGGCGTGGTCGCGTTCTGGTCGCTCACGGGGTGACCTCCGTTCCGATCCCCTGCTGCGTGAAGATCTCGAGCAGGATCGAGTGCGGGATGCGGCCGTCGATGATGGCCGCTTTGGGGACTCCCCCGTCGACCGCGTCCAGGCAGGCCGACATCTTGGGGATCATGCCCGACTCGAGGCCGGGCAGCAGCTCGCGCAGCTCGTCGGCCGGGATGCTCGTGAGCATCGATGACCGATCGGGCCAGTCGCGGTAGAGGCCCGCGACATCGGTGAGGATGACCAGCTTCTCGGCGCCGAGGGCCGCGGCCAGGGCCGCGGCTGCGGCATCCGCGTTCACGTTCAGCGACTGGCCAGGCACGTCGACATCGGGCGCAACGGATGACACGACCGGAATGCGGCCCGCGTCGAGCTGGGTCAGGATCGCCTCGGGGTCGACGGCGATCACATCGCCGACGAGCCCGAGGTCGACCTCGACGCCGTCGACGAGCGCTCCGCGCTTGCGGCCGGTGAACAGGCCCGCGTCCTCGCCGGACATGCCGAGCGCAAGGGTCGGATTGAGGTCGTTGATCGAGCGCACGATGCCGCGGTTGATGTGGCCGGTCAGGACCATGCGCACGACTTCCATCGCTTCGGGGGTCGTCACCCGGTAGCCGCCCTTGAACTCGCTCTCGATGCCGAGCCTGTCGAGCATCGCCGAGATCTGCGGGCCGCCGCCGTGCACGACGACCGGGCGCAGGCCCGCGTAGCGCAGGTAGACGAGGTCTTCCGCGAAAGTGCGCTGCAGCTCGGGGCGCACCATCGCATTGCCGCCGAACTTGATGACGACGATCTTGTCGCGGAACTTGCCGAGCCAGGGAAGGGACTCGATGAGGATCGCGGTCTTCTCGAGCGCTTCCTCGCGTGCGGCGACGATCTCGTCGTCGTCTGGATCGATCGTGGTGAGGGTGTCGTCTGCCATGGCCTCAGCTCGAATACGCGCTGTTCTCATGCACGTAGTCGTGCGTGAGGTCGTTGGTGAGGATCGTGGCGGCGGCACCGCCGACCTTGAGGTCGATGCGGATGTCGACCTTGCGCGGGGTCAGATCGACGAGATCGCGCGGCTGGTCGGGTTGGCCCGCCGCGCAGACGCGGATGCCGTTGAACCAGACGTCGACGTCGTAGGGGTCGAACTCGGCCGAGGTCGTGCCGACGGCCGCGAGGACGCGGCCCCAATTGGGGTCGTTGCCGAAGACGGCCGCCTTGAAGAGGTTGTTGCGGGCGACCGCACGGCCGACCTGAACCGCGTCGCTCTCGCTGGCCGCGTTCTCGACCCGGATCGCGATGTCGTGGGATGCCCCCTCGGCATCGCTCTGCAGCTGCTCGGCCAGGCTCTGGCAGACCTCGGTGAGCGCCGCGGCGAACTCTGCTTCGTCGGCCTCGACGCCACTCGCGCCCGAGCCGAGCAGGGCGACCGTGTCATTGGTCGACATCGCGCCGTCGGAGTCGAGCCGGTCGAACGTCACGGCGGTCGCCGCACGCAGGGCGCGGTCGAGCTGGGCGCTCGTGAGCACTGCGTCGGTCGTGATCACGACGAGCATCGTCGCGAGGCCCGGAGCGAGCATGCCGGCACCCTTGGCCATGCCCCCGATCGTCCAGCCGGCGGGCGAGGTGCGCACGGCCTGCTTGGCGACCGTGTCTGTCGTCATGATCGCCTCGGCCGCAGCCTGACCGCCCTCGGCGGTGCCGGAAAGCGCGGCCGCGGCATCCGTCACACCGGACGTCACCTTCGCGAGGTCGAGCTGCTCGCCGATGAGACCGGTCGAGCACACGAGCACGTCGCCTGCGGAGACGTCGAGCAGCTCGGCGACGCGTTCGGCCGTGGCATGCGTGGTCTGGAAGCCCTGCGCCCCCGTGTAGCAGTTCGCGCCCCCCGAGTTCAGGACGATCGCCGACACCGTGCCGTCTTTGATCACCTCTTTGCTCCACAGCACGGGGTTCGCGAGGCAGCGGTTGCTCGTGAACACGGTCGCCGCGTTCTGGAGCGGGCCGAGGTTGCGCACGAGCGCGACGTCGGGCTTGCCCGTCGACTTGAGGCCGGCTGGGACGCCCGCGGCGAGGAATCCTGCGGCGGCTGTGACGCTCACGGGGCGACTCCGTTCGTGGTCAGGGCCGTGCCCTCCGGCAGGCCGAGCGCGATGTTGGCGGATTGGATCGCGGCGCCGGCCGTGCCCTTGACGAGGTTGTCGACGGCGATGATCGCGACGACCTTGCCCGCCGCCTCGTCGACGGTGACGCCGATGAGGGCCGTGTTGGCGCCGAGCACGTCGGCGGTGCGCGGCCACACGCCCTCAGGCAGCACCTGTACGAAGGCCTCGCCCGCATATGCGGCTTCCCAGGCTTCGCGCACCTGCGCCGCCGTGACTCCCGGCTTGAGGGGCGCGGTCACGGTCGCGAGGATGCCCCGCGCCATCGGCACGAGCACGGGGGTGAACGACACCATCGGCTCGGTCGCGCCCGCCAGCTTGAGGTTCTGGACGATCTCGGGAATGTGCCGGTGACCGCCGCCCACGCCATAGGGGTTCGCCGAGCCGAGCAGCTCGCTCGCGAGGTACGGCACCTTGAGGTTCTTGCCCGCGCCGGAAGGGCCGACGGCGAGGACCGCGACCACGTCTTCTTCGATGAGGCCGGCCGTGAAGCCGGGCGCGATGGCGAGGGACACGGCGCTCGCGTTGCAGCCGGGGGCCGCGATCTTCTTCGCGCCGACGAGCCGGTCGCGCAGCTTGCCGTCACCCGCCGCGAGCTCGGGAACGCCGTAGGCCCACGGCTCGTTGAACTCGCCGCCGTAGAACTTCGCCCACGCCGCCTCGTCGGTGAGGCGGTGGTCGGCGCCGCAGTCGATGACGACGACGTCGTCGGGCAGTTGCGCCGTGATCGCGCCGGATGCCCCGTGCGGCAGCGCGAGGAAGACGACGTCGTGGCCCGCGAGGACCTCGGCCGTGGTCTCCTGCAGGGTGAGGTGCGCATAGGAGCGCAGGTGCGGCTGCAGCTCGACGAGCTTCTTCCCCGCGTTCGAGGAGGCGGTGACGGTCGTCACCTCGAGTTCCGGGTGACCCGCGAGCAGCCGCAGGACCTCCCCGCCGGCGTAGCCGGATGCTCCGGCGACGGCGACCGTGTACGTCATGGTTGGTTCCACCTTGTTCTATCTGGACGGCGACGGAATCGTTGTCACGGCGACGCCTGCGTGGAACCGACAGTGGTGACGGTTACGCGAGCGCCGCCGAGATTCGGCCGGCCAGAAGACGTCGACGCAGCACGCGTCGCGCACCCTGAGGCGCAACGGCGGTGCGGCGGACGGAAGTCATGCGGTCAGCATATCGGGCGCCCGGGCTCACTCGCGAACCGTCGCCCCGAAGCGCTCCCCCGCGAGGGCCGCGCCGTCGAGCTTCGCCTCGCTCGCCTCGGCCGCCGTGAGGGTGCGGTCGGCTGCACGGAAGCGCAGCGCGAAGGTGAGGCTCTTCGCGTCGGCCGGTACGCCCTGGCCGCGGTAGTCGTCGACCAGCTGGGCGTGCTCGAGCAGCGCGCCCGCGCCCTCGACGACGGCTCGCAGCACATCGGCCGCGGGCAGATCGCGGGGCACGACGAGCGACAGGTCCTGCGTCGCCGCCGGGAACGACGAGATGGGGGCGACCTCGAGCTGCTCGGGCGACGCCGCGATCAGCTTGCCGAGATCGGCCTCGAAGACCGCGACCACGCGCGGCAGGTCGAGCTCGGCTGCGAGCGCGGGCAGCAGTTCGCCGGCGTAGCCGACGTTCTCCTCGCCCCCGGCCGTCTGCACGAAGAGCTCTGCGGTGCGGCCCGGGTGCAGGCTCGCGTGCGCACCCTGGCGCACGTGGATCTCGACGCCGACCGAGGCGCCCAGCGTACGCACCGCGGCGAGCGCGTCGGACAGTCCGGCCGCAACGGCCGCGTGGCCCGGCTGCTTCGGCGACGCGTTGCCGAGGAATAGGCCGGCGGCGTAACGGGGCTGCGGGGGGATGCTGAGGTTCAGCGCCGCGAGGGTCGCCTCGTCGGGCCGCGCGTTGCCGATGGGCAGGCCGTCGACGCCGTAGCGCACGCCCGCCACCGGCCGGAACACGAGGCCGAGCTCGTAGATCGCGAGGTCGGTGAGGCCGCGCGACAGGTTGCGCTGGGCGATATCGAGCAGCCCCGGCAGCAGCGAGGTGCGCAGGAACGGAACACGCGCGTCGAGCGCATTCGCGAGCTTCACCGCGGGCACCGGCTCGCCCGTCGGCGACCCGAATGCGTTGTTCTGCGCGGCGGTGACGAAAGGCATCGCGACGACCTCGGTGAGCCCGCTGCCCGCAAGTGCCCACGCCGCCTGGCGGCGCAGCTGCTGCTCGCGCGTGAGGCCGCGCCCCGGAGGCGCCACGGGGATGACGCTCGGGATGCGGTCATAGCCGCCGACGCGCGCCACCTCTTCCGCGAGCGTCGCCGCGTCGATCAGGTCGGGGCGCCAGCTCGGCGGAGTCACGGAGAACCCGGCATCCGTCTTCGCCACATCGGCGCCGATCGCGGTCAGCGTGCGCTCGACCTCGGCCTCGCCGTAATCGACGCCGATCAGGCGTGCAACGTAGCCCTCGGCGAGCGCGATCGGCTGCGGCGCGACCTCGTTGTGGATGCGCGCGCCGAGCGGCACCGCGTGGCCGCCGGCGAGCCGCTCGAGCAGCTGCACCACGCGGGCCGCGGCCGCCTCGGCGACGGCCGGGTCGACGCCGCGCTCGAAGCGCCGCGAGGCCTCCGACGGCAGCTTGTGCCGGCGCGCCGTGCGGGCGATCGACACGGGGTCGAAGTTCGCCGCCTCGACGAGCACG
>Ga0164242_10006700_pt1 | contig 12666 bp, 11 predicted proteins | sample OricomgcompostMG_FD_108783 | JGI IMG/M metagenome (GOLD analysis project Ga0164242, IMG submission 108783) | Miracle-Growth compost microbial communities from Emeryville, California, USA - Original compost - Miracle growth compost (MG) ... | reverse complement strand
TACGACCTCCTCATCGAAGGAAAGACGCTCGCGGAGGTCACAGCGCCGGTCGCCGACGTCGCGGGCTTGTTCTGCGTGCCCGCAACCATTGACCTTGCGGGCGCCGAGATCGAACTAGTCTCGCTTGTCGCACGGGAGTCGCGCCTGAAGCGCGCGCTCACAGACGTTGACGACGACATCGATTACGTGTTGATTGACTGCCCACCGTCGCTCGGGCTTCTCACCCTCAACGCGCTCGTCGCGGGCGAGGAGGTGCTGATCCCGATCCAGTGCGAGTACTACGCGCTTGAAGGGCTTGGCCAGTTGCTGACGAACATCGACTTGGTGAAATCACATCTCAACCGCGACCTCTACGTTTCGACCATCCTGCTCACGATGTACGACGCGCGCACGCGCCTCGCCTCGCAGGTTGCCGACGACGTGCGCGCCCACTTCGGGGAGACCGTGCTGCGCACCGTCATTCCACGCAGCGTTCGGGTTTCGGAGGCGCCCAGCTTCGGCCAGACCGTCATGACTTATGACCCTGCGTCGCCGGGCGCGCTGTGCTATCTCGACGCTGCTCGCGAGATCGCCGAGCGCGGGGCGGCAGGTGCCTCGCCAAGCGAGCCGCCTCCGGCCTCGCTCCCATCCGACGCCGCGAACAACGAGCACGAAGGGGAGTCGTTGTGACCACTCGTCGAGGTGGGCTCGGTCGCGGGCTTGGGGCGCTGATCCCGACGGCGCCGGCCGGTGCCGACGTGGACGCGGCGTCGCACGGAACGCCCGCCGAGCGCGCGGGGCGGTCACCCGCCGCGGCCCTGATTGTCTCGCCGGGCGGTCCGACGCCGGGCGGTCCGACCCCGGACGCCGCCGCCCGGGGAACGACCGTCGGTCAGACCGCGACCGGTGCGACCGGCATGGTTCCGGTGCCAGGCGCCACTTTCGCGGAATTGAGGGTGGCGGACATCAAGCCGAACCCCAAGCAGCCGCGACAAATCTTTGACCAGGCGGCGCTCGACGAGCTCGCGCACTCGCTGCGCGAAGTCGGGTTTCTTCAGCCCGTCGTGGTTCGACAGGCTGGCCGCGGCGAGGGTGACGACGACGCGGTGGACGCGACCGGCGGCCAATACGAGCTGGTCATGGGCGAACGTCGGTGGCGAGCTGCCCAGCAGGCTGGCTTCGAGACGATTCCGGCCATCATTCGCGAGACCGGCGACGAGGTGCTGCTGCGTGACGCGTTGCTGGAGAACCTGCACCGCGAGCAGTTGAACCCGCTAGAGGAGGGCGCCGCCTACGCGCAGCTTCTTGAGGAGTTCGGCGCGACCCACGACGAGCTGGCGAAACGGATCGGCCGGTCGCGGTCGCAGGTCAGCAACACGATCCGGTTGTTGAACCTGCCGGCGTCAGTGCAACGCAAGGTCGCCGCGGGGGTGCTGTCTGCCGGGCACGCACGCGCCCTGCTCGCTCTTGACGACCAGGACGCTCAGGAGAGGTTGGCCGGGCGAGTCGTCTCCGAAGGGCTGTCGGTGCGGGCGGTCGAGGAGCTTGTCGCGGTCGGCGATGGCGGCGTCGTTCGCAAACCCGCCAGACGATCACCCAGGCATCGAGCGCCCGCGCTGGACAACCTGGCCGCCGGGCTGTCCGATCACTTCGAGACGCGGGTGCGGGTCGACCTCGGGCGCAGCCGCGGGAAGATCACCATCGAGTTCGCCTCGGTCGACGACTTGGAACGGATCGTCGTGTCGATGGCCCCGGAGCTTGCGCCTGTCGCCGCGGCTGGCCGGGCGCCGGCGGAGTAGCCCCGACCCGCATCGGCGCCCTCAAACTGCCTATGCGGTTGGGGCGAGCGTCACCGGCGTCGGCGCGTCGGCGACTCCATTCGAAGCAGATCGGGCTTCGCCCATGGACCAGATCAGACCTGACGCCGCAGAGCTGTGGGCCTTGCGATGATGGACGAGACTGACCCGCCATGGGTTCTGTCCCGGACGAGATTGCGCCGTACCCGGCCCCGCAAAGACGACGCTCCCCTGAATAGAGGAGGACGCCGTGAGCCAGTTGGTGCAGATCGTCGGATCGCTGCTCGTCCTAGGCGCCTTTGCCCTCGCGCAGCGCGGAGTTCTCGATCAGAAGTCGAGGATCTACCTGCTGCTGAACCTGGTCGGGTCTGGCGTGCTGTTCGTCGAGGCGCTCCGCGAGCGCCAGTGGGGCTTTCTGTTGCTGGAAGGAGTGTGGGCGGTCGTGTCCGCGATCAGCTTGCTCGGGGTGTTGCGCGGCAAGACGTCGCCCGACGCAGCGAGCTGATCGCGCGCGGACACCCCTCAGTTGGGGGCAGGCGGCTACCCCCTCGGCTGACGTAACAGGCGGGACCGGCCGGACGGCGCCCGCGATGCCGGCTGGCGCCCGCGACCTCGCGATGATTCCTCCGCGCTGATCCCGCCGGTCGCCGGCCGAACCCGGCTCGGTGAGCCGATGCGGCGCCGCTACTCCGGCGCGCCGGGAACGGAGAGCCCGCGAATCGCCGCGCGTTGCAGCAGATCACGGCACAGCGCGCCCAGATCGAGATCGGCGGCCGCCGCGGCGAGCGGTAGCAGGCTGGTGGCGGTCATGCCCGGCGACACGTTGGTCTCGAGGTATTCGATCTCGCCGTCGCGGGTGACGATCAGGTCGGTGCGCGACAGGTCGCGCAGCCCGAGCGCGCGATGCGCGGTGACCGCGGCGGCCGCCGCGGCGGCGGCGATCTGTGGGTCGAGGCGCGCAGGCACGTGGTACTCGGTCATGCCCGCGGTGTAGCGGGCGGCGTAGTCGAAAACGCCGTTTACGGCGGCGATCTCGACGGCGGGCAGCGCCGCCGGGCCGGCCGAGCCACCGTCGTCGATGACGCTGATCGCGAGTTCGACGCCGGTGACATGACGTTCGAGCAACGCAGTGCTGTCGTAGGAGTAGCAGCCGACCATGGCGGCTGGCAGCTCGCTGGCGTCGCGGACCACAGAGACGCCGAGCGCCGACCCACCTCGGGCGGGCTTCACGACAAGCGGAAGGCCGAGGCGTTCGATCACCCGGTCGAGCAGAAGCGTGCCGCCGAGGTCGCGAAATGCCGCGTGCCGCAGCGCGACCGACGCGGGCGTGTGAAGCCCCGCGCGACCAACGATCGCCTTCGCGACCGCTTTGTCGAACGCGAGACGTGCCGCAGAGCCGGTCGCACCGACATACGGCACGCCCGTGAGGTCGAGCACGTCGCGCAACGCGCCGTCCTCGCCCTCGAGCCCGTGGACGGCGACGAACACCGCCGCGGGCGGATCCTTCACTAACCGCGGCAGCAGGTGGGTGTCGATGTCGACGAGCTCCACCTCGACACCGAGGTTGACCAACGCGTCGGCCACGCGGCGTCCGGACGAAAGCGAAACCTCGCGCTCGAACGAGGCGCCGCCGGCGAGGACGAGCACGTGCCCGAGATCGCTCACGACGGGCTCCCGCCGCCGAAGGTCGCGACGATCTCCAGCTCGTCGGCCAGGACGCCGGCCAGCCGCCGAACGCCCTCGCGCACCCGGTCCGGCTCCGGCAGGCTGTACGACAGCCGCAGGTTGCGCACGCCCTGGCCGTCGCCGTAGAACCCGACGCCCGGCACGTAGGCGACTCGGCCCTGGATCGCGCGCGGGAGCATCGCCTTGGCGTCGACCCCGCTCGGCAGGGTGACCCAGACGTAGAAGCCGCCGCTGGGATTGGTCCACGACGAGCCGGCGGGGAACGACGCCGAGAGCGCTTCGAGGCAGGCGTCGCGCCGCGCGCGGTAGAGCTCGCGAAAGACCTTGACCTGCTCCTGCCAGGGGTGGTGGGCGAGGAACTCGGCGACGACATATTGCGAGAGCGCCACCGGGCACAGCGTGGTGGCCTCGCTGGCCATCACGATCTTCTCTTTCACGCCGGGAGGCGCAACTACCCAGCCGACGCGCACGCCGGAGGCGAACGTCTTCGAGAACGACCCGAGGTAGATCACGCCCTCGCTCACTCGCGAGCGCAGCGCCGGGAGGGGCGGGCCGTCGAAGCCGAGCAGCCCGTAGGGATTGTCTTCGAGGACGAGCAGGCCGGCCTCAGCGCAGATCTCGAGGATTTCGTCCCGGCGCGACTCGACAAGCGTGATTCCCGCCGGATTGTGATAGTTCGGCACCGTATAGAGGAATTTCGCGCGGCGTCCTTCGCGCTGCAGCCGGGCAATCGCCTCGCGCAACGCCTCGGGCACCAACCCGTCGGCGTCCATCGTGACGTGGACGACGTCTGCCTGGTACTGCGTGAACGTGCCCAGTGCCCCGACGTACGACGGCGCCTCGGCGATGACGACGTCGCCGGGGTCGAGGAAGATCCGCGAGACGACGTCGAGCGCCTGCTGCGACCCGACGGTGACGACCACGTCGTCAGGGGACGCCGAAATGCCCTCGAGCGCCATCACGCCGCAAATCAGCTCGCGCAACCGGGGATCGCCCTGGCCGCCCATGTACTGAAGCGCTTGCGCGCCGCGCTCAGAAATAATCTTCGCGGTCATGTCGGCCAGCACGTCGAGCGGCAGCGCGCTCACGAACGGCGAACCGCCGCCCATGCTGATGATCTCGGGACGGTTTGCGACCGCGAAAAGTGCTCGTATCTCGGATGTCGTCATGCCGTGCGTGCGCGCGGCGTAGCGGTCGACGTAGGGGTCGAGTCGCGACCCACCTGACATCTCCACCGGAAGACCTCCTCGCGATCTGCCCGTGGCCGGGCCGACTCGCGCATCGAGAGCTGAGCAACGCTGGGAGCGTCAAGGCTACCGTTTGGCGCGTCGCGAGCCTTCGGATTACCGTCGCCGCGGGCGGCCTACGTCGTCCAGGTGGCTCTCGGTCGACGCCGTGACACCGCTTACGATGCGATTTGCGGACTGAATGTCGGCACGACAACCCGGTCTCCGGAGGCGACGATGTCGCGACGTGTGGTGGGCTTCACCCTCGACAACCTCGACGAGATTCCCGGCCGCTGCCGCAAATGCGTGTTCTGGGAGCTTGACCCGGTCAGCGGGGCGCGGGCTGTGGAGGCCGGTGACCCCGCGTTGGAGAAAGAAGCCTGGGTCTCGGCGATGTTGCTCGAATGGGGCAGCTGCGGCAAGCTCATCCAGATCGACGGCGTCACCGCCGGATATGTGCTGTATGCCCCGCCCGCCTACGTGCCGCGGTCGGTCGCCTTTCCCACCAGCCCTGCCAGCCCGGACGCCGCGTTGCTGATGACGGCGTACGTGTTGCCCGAGTTCACCGGCGGCGGGCTCGGGCGCGTGTTGCTGCAGTCGGCCGCCAAGGATCTCACCCGCCGTGGCGTGAAGGCGATCGAAGCGTTCGGCGACAGCAAATGGGCGATGCCCGCGTGCGTCTTGCCAACAGATTTCCTACTGTCACTGGGATTCAAGACGGTGCGACCGCATCCGCGGCACCCGCGGCTGCGACTCGACCTGAAAACCGCGCTGTCGTGGCGAGAGGACGTCGAAGGCGCCCTCGAGCGGCTGCTCGGCTCCGTGACGCCGGAGGGCGCGCTCCGGCCGGTCTGACGTGCGGCCGGCCCGAACGCGAGGCGAGGCGCGGCGTGCGGCGAGGCGCCGCGAAACCGGGTACGGCGGGCGATCGCCTTGGTTACGCGAAGACCGTCGCCGGCGCCAGCTCGATCGCGCCGGTGACCCGCAGATCGGCCGGCGCGTAGAGCCGCTCGATCGCGACCACGATCGCTTCCGCCAACGCGTCGCGAAACTCAGCGCGGCCGAGCCGCGCCGCGTCGCCGGCGTTCGTCAGATAGCCCAGCTCGATCCGGACTGCCGGCATGCGCGTCGTGCGCAGCAGCTCCCAGCTCTTGCGATGGCTTCGGCAGTCGAGCAGATCGGTGCAGGCCAACACCTCGGCCTGGATGAGCTCGGCCAACCGCGCTCCGACCAGCGAGCGATCGTTCGGCGTGCCGTAGTAGTACGTAGAAATCCCGTGACACGAAGGATTTTCGTCACCGTCGACATGAAGCGAGATAAGCAGGTCGGCCTCGGCGGCGTTGGCGAACGCGGCGCGTTCGGCGTCAGTGGGCGGAGCGTCGGCGCCTTCAATCGTTCCTTCGCTGCCGCGGGTGCGAAACGCTTGCGCGCCTGCGGCGGCCAGGCGGCCCTCGATGCGGTTGGCGACGTCGTCGACGATCGAGGCTTCGTCGAGCTCGCCGTTCGTGGCGCCACGGTCTTTGGCGCCATGGCCCGGGTCGATCACCACGAACTTCCCGGCGAGCGTGGGCCCAGCGTGGTGCAGCCGCTCGTATTCGCGCAGCTCGTTGGCCTTTCCGCCGACAACCGTGCGCGCGAGCTGGCGAAGCGCCCGCAGGGTCGCCGGGCCGCAGGTGCCGTCGGCCGGCAGCCCGACGTTGCGCTGAAACTCACGAAGCGCGCTTTCGGTCCGAGCGCCAAAAACGCCGTCCGCGCGACCGCAGTTGAAACCCATCTCGAGCAAGCGTTGCTGCAGGCCCGCGACGTCGTCGCCGACGTAGGGGTGGCGGACGGCGTAGGACAAGATGCGGTCGCCCAGCCGCCAACGGGCTTCGTCGAGGGCGCGGTAGGTCTCGCGATCAACCACACCGTCGACGCGCAGGCCGCGCTGTTGCTGGAAACTTCGCACCGCGCGCTCGAGATCGGCGTCGAACAGGTCGAGCGCACGAGCGCTGGGGCGCCCACCGGCCGGCGCTGTCTCGACGGCGAGAAACCCGAGCTGCACCAGCCGATGCCGCAATTCCAAGACCGCGGCGTCAGCATGCCCAAGCCGAAGCGGCTGGGCGGTTGGCTGGTGCGGCTCTTGCATGGGGGAAGGGCCTCGTTGATCGACGCGGGAAACCGGTCGCCCATGCTATCGGCTCGGCCCGGCTTGGCCGACACGCTCCGCAGCCACCACCGCGCCCACCGTGTGACCGTCGGGCCCATCCCGAGTGTGCGGTTAGGCGCAACTGCACGGCGCTCAGGTTGCGCCTAACCGCGCACTCGAGGGTACGGACGCCGAGGGGCGAGTCGACTAGAGGAACGCCTCCAGATCCTTCAGCAGCGCGGACTTCGATTTCGCGCCAATGATCTGCTTCACCACCTGGCCGCCCTGGTAGACGTTCAGGGTGGGAATCGACAAGATCGAGTAGGCCCTCGCCGTCTCCGGGTTCTCGTCGATGTTCAACTTGACGACCCGCACCTTGTCGGCGTGCTCGTTGGCGATCTCTTCGAGCACGGGCGCGACCATGCGGCACGGGCCGCACCACTCTGCCCAGAAGTCGACGAGCACTGGGGTGTTGCTCGCCAGCACCTCGTCGGCGAAGGTCGCGTCGGTGACTGGCTTGGTCAAGGCTCCCACGATCGGCTCCTGTCGTTTAACAATGCGGTTGTAAGTGGGCTACGGGTAGGTCTGTCTTAGGAGGCGTTGGCCGCCACCAGCGCGTCGCTTTCGGCGTGGCGGGCGGCCAGCCAGCGCTCGGCGTCAAGCGCTGCCGCGCATCCGCTGCCCGCGGCCGTGATCGCCTGCCGGTAGGTGTGGTCGACGAGGTCGCCGCACGCGAAGACCCCGTCGAGGTTGGTGCGGGTCGAGGGGTGCTTGACCTTGACGTAGCCGGCGTCGTCAAGATCGACCTGGCCGCGGACGAGCTCGCTGCGTGGGTCGTGGCCGATCGCGACGAACAGGCCGCGCACCGGAAGGGTGTCTGTCGTGCCTGTCTCGGTATGGCGAAGCACGATGCCGGCGACCTGCTTGTCACCGACCACGTCGGCGACCTCGCTGTTCCAGCGGAACGAGATCTTGTCGTTCGCGCGCGCGCGATCTTGCATGATCTTGCTGGCGCGCAGCGCGTCGCGACGGTGCACGACCGTGACGCTGCGGGCGAACTTGGTCAAGAAGGTGGCCTCTTCGAGCGCGGAGTCGCCGCCGCCGACGACCGCGATGTCTTGGTCGCGGAAGAACGCGCCGTCGCATGTGGCGCACGCCGAAACTCCGTGACCGAGCAGCCGTGCCTCGTTGTCGAGACCGAGATAGCGGTACTTCGATCCGGTGGCGAGGATCACCGCCCGGGAGCGGTAGGTGACGTCTCCCACCCGGACGATCTTGACCGCGCCGGTGAGATCGAGCTCGGTGGCGTCGTCCGTGAGCAGTTCTGCGCCGAACCGGGCCGCCTGCCTGCGCATGTTGTCCATCAGGTCGGGGCCCATGATCCCGTCGGGAAACCCGGGAAAGTTCTCGACCTCGGTCGTGGTCATCAACGCCCCGCCTGCGCTGATGGCGCCTTCGATCACGAGCGGACGCAGGTCGGCGCGAGCGGTGTACAGCGCGGCCGTGTAAGCCGCCGGCCCCGAGCCGATGACTATGACGTCGCGCAGCTCGCTGTCGACGTCGGACGTCAGTGTTGCGCTCACGCGGACCTACCTCAGTGTTCGTGTCACAGCCAGGTGTTCGTGTCACAGCCAGGTGTTCGTGTCACAGCCCAGCGCTTGTGTCACGGCCAGGCGACGGCGTCAACAGATCCTAGGCTCCCGAGATTCCCCGCCGAAGAAGGCCGCGCGCCGCCGTGTCAGGGCCGGGGGGACCACCACGACGGCCGGGGTGGGCGGTCGGTCACGAGGCCGCGGGCAGCGAAGCGTAGAAGGTGACGTCGCCGTTCTTCACGCAGTCGGCGCTGTCGGCCTCGACGTAGAGATCGAGCATGGACGTCGTCGCTGGATCGGCCAGCACGATGATCGTCGCCGGCTCGCCTTGGTAGCGGGCATAGTCGACGAGCAACGGCGTCTCGGGCGCTCCGATCAGCTTCACCACGCACGCCTGCAGCGCCGCCGGATCGGCCAGCGGGCCGCTCGGGGCGGTGCGCGCGGGGGCACGTGCGCCGGACGGCTCGGGTACCGCCGCGCCGTTCGCGGCTTCGCCGAGTTGTGTCGGCGCGGCGGCTGGGGCGCCTGTCGCGGCCGGGGCGGACGGTAGATCGTTGGTGCTGGCCGCCGACGGCCCCGCCTGACCTTTGCCGGCAGACGTGCTGTTTGCCTCGTAGAGCGGCGCGCCGCCGGCCGCTGGCGCCGACGCAGGCGCGGCCGGCTGCCGGGCGAGCTCGGCGAGCTCTTTGTATCCGGCCGTCTCGGGCACGTGCGCGAGCACCAGCGCGGCGACCTGGCTGCGGATCGACCCCTCGACGTAATTGGCGCCCGAGGAGAGCCGCACCGCGGCGGACATGTCGCCGGCCGCCGACATCGCGGACGTCGCGGTCGTGTTGCTGCTCGTGCCGCCCCCGCGGGTGGCGAGCACGGCGATGCCGGCGCCGAGCGCCGCCACGACCACGATGGCGGCGGCCGCGGCTGCCGGCACATGCGCGAACGGCCAGCGACCCCTGCCCGAGGTGTGGCCGGATCGTTTGGGCAGCACGGAGACGACCGCCGGGTGGGTGGCCGCTGGGTGAGCGTCGGCGGGGGAGGCGCCGTGAGCGGAGTGGGCAGCGTGGCCGGCGTGGGCGGTGTCGCGGATGACGGCGTCGAGGCGGGCCGCGACCGCCTCAGGCATCGGGATCACCGGCAACGACCGTAGGGTCTGGCGGACACCGCGCACAGCCGCGACCTCGGCGGCGCACTGCGCGCATTCGGCGACATGCGCGAGCAGCTCCGCGTCGGCCGAGCCGGTCGAGCTTGCCGGATCGGCCAGGTCGGCCAGGTCGGCCAACGCTGCCAGGGCTTCCAGCTCCGGGTGGGGGGTATTCACCGGAGCTCCTCTCGTCGTGGTGTCGTCGGTCGTTCGACGCCACGCGGCCGACGTGGGTTCCCGGCCGTCGACCCCGCAGCCGTCGATTCGGCGGCTGACGCGCCGCCGTCCGCCGCCGCCGCGCCGTTGAGGTGGGCGAGCAGAGGCGCAAGCTTCGCCCGCCCTCGCGAGCATCGGCTCTTGATCGTGCCGCTCGGCACCTCGAGCATCGCGGCGACCTCGTCGACGGCGTATCCCTCGATATCGACCAGCACGATCGCCGCGCGCTGCTCGTACGACAGCGTCGCCAGCGCGGCGCGGACGTCTGCGGCGGTGTCGCGGGCCTCGAACTCGTCGTGCGGGCCGGCCGGCGCGCTGTGTTCGTCGTCGGGCAGGGCGACCGTGGGCCGCGCGGCCCGGCGGCGCACCCGGTCGAGGCACGCGTTGACGACGATGCGGTGCAGCCAGGTGCTGAGTTTGGCTTCGCCGCGAAACGACTCGGCGTGACGCATTGCGGAAATCAGCGCGTCTTGCAGCGCGTCGGCTGCTTCTTCGGCGTCGCCGATCGTGCGCAGCGCGATCGCCCACAGATGGTCGCGATGACGATGGAAGATCTCGGCGAACGCCTCGGGGTCGCCGCCGATGTGACGGCGCAGGAGGTCAGCGTCCGAAGCCGTGCCGTCCGAAGCTGCGTTATTCGAGCCGGCGGCGTCCACGGTGGTCGCGTCGTCCGACTGATCGTCGTCGGGTTTGAGGGATCCCCCTGTCACGCCCGGCAGCCTAGCGACGAGCGGCGCCGAAGCGCCGCGTCCGCGCCGCACGAGAAAGCCGGTCCGTAGATCACGATTGGAACACCACCTCGGCGACGCCGGACTGGAACCCGCCGCCACCGGCCGGCAGCTTGGTCAGCCACACCAACCAGTAACGGGCTGACGTGGGCGTCGCGAGCCGCAAGGTGACCTCGGACGGCGCATCGTTCGCCGAGGCGACCATCGTCATCTCCGTGTCGGTCGCCGGCGCCGTCGGGCCGTTGCTCTCGAGCAGCTCGACGGTCGTGCCTGCTGCGAGCAGCCCCACCCGCACCGACGCGACCTCGCGCGGGTCGCCGAGGTCGACGAGCAGGCCGACGCCCGGCTTGCGGTTGCCGAGCTTGGCGCTGGCGAAGGTCTGGGTGTGCCAGGCCGTGGCCGGATCACCGTCGATCGCCCGGGGCGCCTCGCTGACATGCGGATCGTTGTGGTCGCCGTACGGGTCGAACTCGCTGATCGCGGCCGGCGGGATCACCGCGCCCGAGGGGCTCGCCGTCGTCGGGCTCGGCGCCGGCGTCGGCTTGGTGATCAGGTGGGTGATGAAGTGTGGGTAGATGGTCTGCCCCGGCCAGAACAGGCCGGCGATCGCGACCGCAAGCACCACAGCGCCGGCGGCGATCCCGATCCGGGTGCTGCGCCGAGCGGGCCACCACGGCCGGCGAACGCGGCCGTCGCGCGGATCGATGATCGGCAGCGGCGCGGTGTCGGTGCTGTAGGGATGGCCCTCGTCTGCCGCGCTGCGTAGCGGCTCGAGAGCGTTGGCGAACTCTCGTGGCGAGGTGATCGCGGGCAATCCGCGCCGAAGGTGCTCGTTGCCGAGCGCCTGCGCCACCACCAGGTCGAGCTCGCGGGGAACGCCGCCGCGCACCTGGCGCGGCGTGCACAGATGTCCCTCGGCGACGGGCGCGGGCGGCAACGCGCTGATGCCAGGCTCGCCCGGCCAGCGACCGGTCAGCGCCGCGTACAGCAGGTGGGCGAGCGCGGTGGTGTCGGTGCGCACCGCGCCGTCGGGGGGCTCGCCGGCAAGCGCGACGCCGGCCAACCGTGGCGCGCCCGACGTCGTGAACAGCACCCGGTTGGGCGACGGCGTCATGCCGTAGAGGCTGATGTCGTGCGCGTCGGCGATCGCCGTGGCTATGCCGGCGACCAGATCGATGGCCGCCGAGGTGTCGAGCGGCCCGCTATGCAACTGCTGTTCCAGCGAGCCGCCGGTGAAGTATTCGGTGACGACAAACGCCACTCCGGGCGACTCGCCCGCGTCGTACACCTTCGCCATGGCCGGGTTGGTGAGGCTGGCGACCGCACGGGCGCCCGCGAGCGCGCGCGCCGCCACCGGGTCGTCGTCCGACACCAAAAGCACGGCGACCGAACGCGCCAGCACGAGGTCGTGGGCCTGCCAGAGCTGACCGACCCGCGACGCGCTGCGGCCCTCGACCGGGTGTACCGAGCGGTCCGGAATCAGCGCCTCGAGCCGGTAGCGTTCAGCGATCAGAAGGCCTGGCGCCACGGCAGGTGCGCCGCTCACAGCGACCTCCGTCGGTTGCCGATCGTTTCGTCCGAGTCGCGCCCATGCTAATCCCCGGTCAACCGACGCGGACCGCACCGAAGTAGCCATCGAGATATACCGGTTCGATTTGCACGACCGTGCCGGTATGCGGCGCGGCGAGCATTTGATCGCCACCGAGATAGATCGCGACATGGTGGATAGATGCCGGATTCGACATGTCGGTCGCCCAAAACAGCAGGTCTCCGGGCCGCAATTCGCCGAGCGGCACTTTTGTCGGGACCGCGGCATATTGCTGCGCCGCAGTTCGCGGCAGGACGACGCCCGCCTGCCGAAATGCCCACTGGGTGAGGCCGGAGCAATCCCACACGTCGGGGCCCGAGCCGCCATAGACGTACGGCTTGCCAAGCTGGGTCGTCGCTGCGGTGATGACGGCGTGAGCGAGCGGGCTCGTCGGGCCGTCGACGAACCCGCCGGCGAGGGCCGCCTGTCGCGCGGCGGCGAGCATGGCGGCCGCCCTGGCGGCGGCGTCCGCGTCGATCTGGGCTTGGAGCTGCGCCTCGATCGTGCGCACCTGGTCGTTCGCCGCGTCGAGGGCCTGTTGCTGGCGGGCCAGCGCTCCGCGCATCTGCTCGGCCGCGTCGTCCGCCTG
>Ga0164242_10006699_pt1 | contig 12667 bp, 13 predicted proteins | sample OricomgcompostMG_FD_108783 | JGI IMG/M metagenome (GOLD analysis project Ga0164242, IMG submission 108783) | Miracle-Growth compost microbial communities from Emeryville, California, USA - Original compost - Miracle growth compost (MG) ... | reverse complement strand
CGTCATGACCCAGTCCACCGAGCAGGCCGTCATCTGGCTCAGCCCGGGCGCCTTCGAGAAGCTCACCGCTGAGCTCGAGGACAAGAAGGGCCCCCAGCGCGCGCAGATCGTCGCCGAGATCAGTGCCGCCCGCGACGAGGGAGATCTGAAGGAGAACGGCGGCTACCACGCCGCGCGTGAGGCGCACGGGCGCCTCGAGGGCGAGATCACCGCGCTCGAGCAGGTGCTGCTCAAGGCGGTCACCGACCTGCCGGCCGACGACGGCATCGTGACGCCCGGCAAGGTGGTCACCTACAAGTTCGAGGGCGATGACGACGACGAGGCCGAGACGCGCCTCTTCGCGGCCATCGAGATGAAGCCGTTCATCGACATGGACGTCTTCTCCGCGGCCTCGCCGATCGGCGCCGCGCTGGTCGGCGCGAGGGCCGGCGACACCGTCGAGTTCGAGGGGCCGCGCGGCACGCTCAAGGTCGAGGTGCTCAAGGTCGTCCCCTACCAGGATTGACTACTGCGGGTCGTCCTGGCCCTGCGCCGTGCAGCCGGTCCAGTCGATCGAGGTGGGCTCGCGCTCGGTCTCGAGCGTGACCGTCTGGCGGCCGTCGATGGGCGTGAACCGCAGCTGGCCCACCGTCGTGTGGTCGGAGGCGTACGCCTGGGCCGTGCAGACCGGGTGCGAGTCGGCGTCGTAGATCTTCACCGCGACGGTGAGCGTCACCTCGTTGGCGTTGGTCACCGTCCAGCCGTTGAGCGCCGAGCTGACCTTGGGGTGGCTGTGGGTCCAGGCCGTCCAGCCCGTCCACGCGATGAGCAGCGCCAAGATGACCGCCGCGACCACCATGACCCCGCGGCTGCGTGACCGCCGGACGCCGTAGCGCTCCGCGATGCGGGCCTGGTCCGGGCTCTCGGTCACCGCACCATCCTCACACCTAGGATTTGTCGCATGTCTGACGCCCCCCGCGGGGCCGGTTTCCGGCTCATGCACGTGCACGCCCACCCCGACGACGAGTCGAGCAAGGGCGCGGCCACGACGGCGAAGTACGTCGCCGAGGGCGTCGACGTCCACGTCGTCACGTGCACGGGCGGCGAGCGCGGGTCGGTGCTGAACCCGAAGATGGACCGGCCGGACGTGCTGGCCAACATCGCGGAGATCCGGCGCGAGGAGATGCACCGGGCGCGCGACATCCTCGGCATCACGCAGGACTGGCTCGGCTTCGTCGACTCCGGCTGGCCCGAGGGCGACCCCCGGCCGCCGCTGCCGGAGGGCTGCTTCGCGCTCGTGCCGCTCGAGGAGGCGATCAAGCCGCTCGTGCGGCTCATCCGGACGTTCCGTCCGCACGTCATGACGACGTACGACGAGCGCGGCGGCTACCCCCACCCCGACCACATCCGCTGCCACGAGGTGTCGGTTGCGGCGTTCGAGGCTGCGGCCGACCCGTTCTACGAGGACGGCAGTGCCGACCCGGGGGAGCCCTGGCAGGTGCTGAAGCTCTACTACCACCACGGCTTCAACCGCCTGAAGACCCAGGCGCTGCACGACGCGATGCTCGCCCACGGGCTCGAGTCGCCGTACGCGGAGCGGCTCAAGGACTGGCGCGCCGAGCCCGAGTGGGACGCCCGCATCACCACCCGGGTGCCGTGCTCCGACTACTTCGGCGTCCGCGACCAGGCACTCATGGCGCATGCCACCCAGATCGACCCCGACGGCCAGTGGTTCGCCGTCCCGCGCGAACTGCAGGCCGAGGTATGGCCCACGGAGGACTACGAGCTCGCCCGCTGCTTCGTCGAGACCACCCTTCCCGAGGACGATCTCTTCGCGGGCATAGCCCGCGAAGAGGCGAGCTGAGCGCCGGGATTAGCCTGGAGCAATGCAGCTGCTGCCCCTGGTCGTCACTCTCGCGACCGACCCCGTGCCGGCCGACAACGACGTCAAGGCCGGCTGGACCGCCTTCGCCGTCTTCCTGCTGCTCGCCCTCGGCGTCTTCCTCCTCTGGATGAGCATGCGCCGCCAGCTGAAGAAGGCCGAGAAGGCCCGCCAGGAGGGCGTCTACGGCGACGAGCCCGCCGCTCCCGAGGAGCACACCGAGCACGAGCCGGAAGACCACCCCACCCCGTAGGCCACCCACGTACGTTGGAGGGGTGCCGAACCGACTGGCTTCCGCCACCTCTCCTTACCTGCTGCAGCACGCGGACAACCCTGTCGACTGGTGGGAGTGGTCGCCTGAGGCGTTCGCCGAGGCGAAGCGGCGCGGGGTTCCGGTGCTGCTCAGCGTCGGGTACGCCGCGTGCCACTGGTGCCACGTGGCTGGACGTACGCTCAGCTTTGGGTTGAAGAGGCGGATTCATGCTTGATTTGAGCGTGACTCAGGTCGTTTTGCGACGCTCGTTGCCGCCGTTGGACACCGATTCCGCGCTTGTTCGTATCACTTTTTCGTATCACTGATGTCGGCCAAGAAGGGTTGCGCCATGTCGGCGACGTCGTTCATGCCGTAGCGGGAGACCAGCAGGTCGAGGAGCTCTTCGGGTGAGTGCTTCGGGTTACGGTGCCGGTTCGCAATCTCGACCAGGACTCTGGCCGCCCGGACCGGGTCGACCGAGGCGGTGTTGGCGGCGAACTCGCGCGGCGTCTGGATGTCGAGGTGCCGAGGCACTTCGGTAGCCGGGAAGTCCTTCAGGTTGTGGGTGACGATCACTCCGGCACCGCCGACGACCGCTGCGGCGACGACATGCTCGTCATCCGGGTCGGGGAGGCCGAAGGTTCCTTCCAGCGGTTCCCAGCCGGTGACGATCGCGTCGTCGAACGCCTCCCGCATGCGAGTGATCAGATGCTCGGCCCGGGCGCCCGCAGCATCGGGCGTCTCTCCACGGTCGATGAGCTTCAACGCCTCGTGCGTGTTCAGCTCCTCAAGGATCGCCTCACTCCAGAGCGGCCGGTATAGACCCTCAGCTGCCAAGGAGAGCAGGAAGTCGCGTTGCAAACTCGGCCACAGCACGCTGGTATCGAGAAGCGCTGCGAACATGCGCTGATCTTGTCAGGCGCTCGCCCGAGCCCGACGTCGATTGGCCACCTCAGCCCGAATGCGCCGAAGATCCGCGGCCACCTTCTCGGGATCTTCGTCGGCGTCGTAGTCCTCCACAGCCAGTTCCATCAAAGCGTTGTACTGAGCCTCGCGGCGACGCGCCTTGCAAGCGAGGACATCGTCCAGCTTGATCATTCGACGCCGCGTGCCCGGAGTTTCCGCGGGAAGCTCGCCATCGTCGATCAGCTTGATCACGGTCGGCCGGCTGACACCCAGCAGATCGGCTGCCTGCTGCGTGGTGAGCAGCAGGTTCTGCGGGGCGACCGTCACAGCCTTCCCGGCTGCCAACGCTTCGACGACCTGAAGAACCGCACGGTAGACCGACTCCGGCAGTTCGACCTGATCGCCCTCGCCTGGTCCCGCCAGGAAGTAACGATCGGCGGGGCGACTGCCGCGAGCTGCCTCGTGTGCCTTGATGAAGCTCAGGACGTCGGCGACCTTGTCCTCCGCAGTCGGTAGGTAGGTCTGCTGGTCGAGCGGCTGTGCGGTCATGGCTCCTCCTTGTTCGAAGAAAGCGTAACACGCTTGCGTTTCTTTCGGAACTTCTGTGAATGAGGCTGCGCACAAGCAGAACGTCTGGAAGGATGATCGTGTGCCGAGAGCTTTGGAAGTCGTCGCCCGCGAGGCACGCGCGAATCGGACGGTGGTGATCACGGCCCGCAAGAATGATGGCTCCGTCGAGACGCGCGAGATTGAGCCATACAGCCTGCGTTCAGGCGCTCCCGGCAAAGCCCCGCGGCTGTTCGCCTTCTGCCTCAAGCGGATGGAGACGCGGTCGTGGACCGTCACCAACATCCTGAAAGCGGTTCCGACCGGCAAGCCCTTCGCGCCTCGCTGGCCGGTCGAACTCTGACTCGAACCCCTGACCCGGGCGAGACAAGGTCGTTCGTTGGCGCTGGTCAGCCTCACCAATAGATCGCTATGAACTCCACGTCTAACAAGTCCTCTTCTGAGGAAGTCTCCTGGTCTGGTTCTCGTTCAGAGTGCTCAAGAGACTCCAGAGCTGCTTGAGTGCGGGCGACGGCCTGGTGGGTCTCACGGAGCATGCGAACGACGTCGCGATCCACCGTCGAGTCAGGGTCAACGAACTGGATCACTTCTGCGAACGCGGCTCTCACGCTGCCGACATCGGCAAGATCCTCGGCGGAGCGGACTCGCGTAGATGCTGTCGCTACGACCTCGGCGAAGGCAGTCTCATCGACTGCATGGTTCGTCAGCTCCACCAGTTGCAAGCCGAATGGGGTGAGTCCGTGACTCGCCAAGATGTCTGAGATCGACACAGGCTCATGGGCACCGATGGCGGGGGCACCCGATCCGAGAATGGCCGGCAGCGCACGCATGTGGGCACCGATGTCCGGGAAGATTCCCTCGAACACGTCTGCGAGTTTCACGGGAGACCAGGACTTGCCCAGTCCTGGCTTCGACAGCCGTGCATAGACCGTGTAGGCCGATCCATCGAAAAGGATTCGGCGCACGTCTTTCCAATACAGCGGAAGCTCAGTCACGCCAACAACCGTCACGACAGCAGCTTCTGTTGCCAGCGGACTTGAGTCCTTGATCATGGCTGCGTCGACCAGCCAGGATTCGCCATTGACCACAACTCGACGGTGGCTGGTTACCCGCGCGGTGATCGGGACCAGGTCAACAAGCAGGCGGCGGAGCAACTCTGCGATGACCTCGGCCTCGGCCAACTGAGATGCCGCGAGTCCGAACATCGCCGCCCGGTCCTTCAGGAGGTCAAGTATCGACGTGACGGCGGCAGTGATCTGGTAGGTCTTCTCGGTGTCTAGCGTCACCTTGACCTCAAGCACGTCACCCCGGGCAAGATCGTCGACACGCACGGCCCGTCGCTGCTTCCGGAGCTTGTCGAGATATCCCGCAAGGTCTGCCGCAGTCGCGACCGCTCGTGGGCGTGTGCGTGCCGGCTGATCCTCGACCGATAGCTTGAGGTCGGTGTCGCCGATCCGCAGGTTGCGGAAGGTTCCTTGGATGACCGCGCGGCGAACCACCTCTTGCGCCGACGTTCGGCTGGACGACACTCGGGAGTTCCAGCCGGCGGACGGCCCACCTGTAGGAGTTGTCAGCCCAAGGCTCGAGCCCGCCTCGGCACTCGTCGTCGCGCTCAACGTCTCCTTGTACGACTCGACCACTCCGCCCTCGCGAGCGGCGACGAGACTCGTCACGCTGACCTCGTCGAGGTAGACGAACTCGCGCCGCTTCTGCTGCCATGCGTGCCGCCGGCGCCAGCGCTGGAGCCACTTGGGAAACCGGACCCGGTTGCTCATCTCATCTCCGCCTGTCGTCGTGACACCTCGCGATTGCGTGCGGCGCGGACAAGCCCGGCGTCGATGTCCTCTCTGCAGAGAGAGTCTCTGTCATCGAGTACGGCAAACACGCCGGCCTCGGTCCAGATCATGGCGAGTTCGGCCGCGCTCCAACCCTCGGAAGCCGCGACAAGCGACGCCCAGTCGGCGTTCTCATGCCCTCGCACCTTGCGGGCCGACGCTCGCAGGATGGCAAGTCGATCATCCGGCGTCGGCGTGCCCGAGAACTCAAGCTTGAAGCTAAGCCTTCCTGGCCGGAGAAGCGCGGAGTCCAACTGGCCCGGCAGGTTGGTGGCAGCAACGACCAGCACCTGTCCGGTGGCCTCAAAACCGTCAAGTGCGGTCAGGAACTGGCCCACGAAACGGGTCGCATACTCAGGTGCGTCCGGACCACGGCTGGAAACAATGCTGTCGAGCTCGTCGAAGAACAAGATCGCCGGCGCGTGCTGCTGGGCATGCTCGAAGAGATCACGAAGTCGCTGCTCGCTCTCCCCCACCCACTTGTTGATGATCTCCGGCCCGTCTACTAGGTAGAACCTGGCCTTGACTGATCGACTCAGCGCGCGAGCCAGATGGGTCTTGCCCGTCCCGGACGGGCCGCTGAAGAGAATCCCCTTGACCGGATTCACACCGATCTTTTCGAGTCGCTGCTCAGGATCGAGTGCGACTCGTGCAAGCTCGGCCGCCCGTTCCACCAGCACCCGAGACCCCCCGAAATCGGAGATGTCCACGTCAATCGAGTCTGGTTCGACCATCAGACTCGCAGGGTCCAGACCTTCCGACTTGTGATGGAGTCCGAGGCGATCGACAGGGGTTCCGCTGACAACTTGACCTGGCGCACCATCGGCGTCCATCGCGATGGTTTGCCCTTCGGCAAAGGGGTCCACGGCGCGCTGAGGAAAAGCGCGGAGCCTCGCGTCGATCTCCAGCACGGCAATGGTGCCGTCGTCGCTGAGCCGGCGAACCGTTCCGACCTCCGCGCCATCGTTTGGCCAGTAGTCCTCCGACAGCACCTCGGGTGCGTCAGATTCGATGTCGTGCGGAACGAAGACGATCTGCCCCGGTTCAACGGACATTGCTTCCGGGTGCCGGTACCAGCCGGAGGCTCCGTCGCGGCGGTCGTACCAAACTTGTTCGGCCACCTCGTCAACCCGGCGAATCCTGACGATCCATCCGCCGACGCCCGCATGGCTTGTGCTCACCGGTCGACCTTAGGGCAGGCGATGCCTGCGACATCGCGTTATGCGCGGGTCCGTTTGGGAGGCGGCAAGAGCTCGGTGAGGGAGGGTTTGGCGACCGACGTGCGGCCCGCGTCCGCTACGGCAATGCGGCGGTCCTCCCAGGCCAGGAGCCGGTCAAGGCGGCGATCAGTGACTGTCGCCGGCGTCATCAGGTTGGTCGGAACCGCCACCTTCATCGCCGCTCGCCTGAGCGGCGGCTCGCCGTTGACGGATGCGTTCGATGGATGTGAGCGCGTACTCGACACGCGGCGCCAGGTCATCTGAATCGATTTTCCTGTCGAAGTAGTCGACGGCCCTGGCTGCTTCCAAGAGAGCGGGGTTCGGCGCGAGTCTTAGCAGTACGTTGTCGATCCCCAGGGCGGCGTCAACGGTTGATTCAGAGAACTCGCTCATGGCCGTCCAAGAGCTTTTGCCGTTGCTTGCTTGGCCGAGTCCGATCAAGGTTCCAAGGAACTCTTCGAGCTTCCAGGTGCCTTGGTCTATGAGTGCCCACATCAGGGCGCGCGTTTTCTCTTCTCCCACGATGTCTCGGTAGGCGAAGATGAAGGTGGGTAGGTCCGAGATTTCGCCCAACGGTGTGTCGGCGAGCGTGCGGAGGAGTGACTCAAGACCTTCCGCTCCGTCGGCAGCGGCGAGGTCGTACCACGGATGCTCTTTCTCTGTGTCGCGCTTTGCGCGGCGAAGACAGTCGGCAGCCAGTGCGAGCGATGACACATCCTTTGCTATGAGGGCTTGAATGTGGGAGTGCGCTAGCTGCGCGCTCGTTCGGTCGAGAGCACCGACGGCGATCATCTCGATGAACCGGCTGGGCGACGCCATGAACATGCCTGTTCGTTGATTCAGGGCTCGTAGGTAGTTGTCGCCTAGGAATGCGAGTAGTGAGGCTTCATTGATGGGGTTGTCCTCGTCTACTCGTGACAACTTCCTGAGCACGGGGACCATGTCTGTGGACATGCGTTCTTGGAGCCGGTCAACGGCGTCGCCGGGTTTCCCGTCTCGGAGTTCGCCAACGGCTGATCGGACCAGCGATTCGGGTGTGTCGGTTTGCGGGACTCCGATCTGGATGTAGCGGTCGAAGTGTTCGGAGCTACCGACCCCGAAGCGGCGGCGTATCTCCTCGTCGTGAGAGCTTCCGTAGTTCATGTTCTCTTTGCCGCTGCGGAGGTGCATGAACATCTCGGCAAGCAGGTCAGCGAGTTCTGCTGGGTGTCTCGCTGCTCGTGCGTCGATCAGTGCTGTCCAGCGCTGCCATCGGTCACGGAGAGATTCCTTGTCGAGGTGGAGGGTGAAAGCCCTCATGCCTCCGAGAAGTTCGTCGCGGTTCTCGACCACAAGGTCGAGGACACGTCGCTCGAAGGTTCGCAGGAAGGTGATGTTGATGAAGTCGACGATGTCTACTTCTCCGGCGACGTCGGGCCACATTGCGTCGACTTGGGTGAAGAGTCTCTTGATAGATCGGGGCTGATCTAAGTAGTCGATCATGCAGGCTTGCCATGCACGTTGGATGCGGGAGGTGTCGTCGGCAGTCAGGGTGATTTCGTGACGTTCGCAGATTTCATCGAGACAGGCATCTGCCAGTGCTGCGCGTTGCTCGGGCAGTAGAGGGGGGATCTCAAGTCGAACTTGGACGATCTTCTCGATGTACTGCTGCGCCCTTGCTGGGTCGCCGACGAGGTCGGTCTTGGATAGCACGTCGGTGAGCGTCTGCTCGTCGTAGGCGAGCATGTAGTAGATGTTTGGAAGGCGGCCTAGGAGCCGGACGAGCTTGAACGTGTAGAGCAGTTCCTCTGGTGTGAGCCGGTCGAGGTCATCAAGGATCATCAAGACTGGGTGTTGCAACGTCCGCAGTCCGTCGACGGCCTTGTCGCGGAGTCGTTGGGGACTGCGGTCTCCTTGCAGGAGGGCTCCGACCGCGCCTACAGGGCCGGCGGCATCAAGTCCAAAGAGGGCGGTGACCGAGCCGAGCGGCGCGACCCGGGAGACCCAGGTTCCTAGTGTTTGGCGCCACTCATTCCCCAGCACGTTCTCCGGGATTGCGTCTCGTAGCGCGGAGAAGAATCCTGCTGTTGCGCCAGTCAGGTCGGAGTAGGACCAAGGGTTGTGGTGGCCTATGAGCCAGCCTTCCTCTTGCAGACGCTCGCCGATCTGGTCAATCAGAGTTGTCTTGCCTGACCCCCAGGGTCCGACGAGGCCGACGACAGCGCTTTCTGTGCGTTCAGAGAGGTCATGGATCGCTCGTGCAAGTTGAGTGGCGACTCTGGCGCGGTTGAGTACGTCGCGTTCTTGAGTACCGGGGTCGTCGGCGTACATGCCGCTGGCAGAGGCGGAAACCTTCCGGCCGGGGGCAGGGGGCTGTTCTTTGGGACGCCGCCGCCAAGTCATGAGAAGACCTAAGCACTTGTGCGCCGGGATCGTGCGAAACGAGCGCGGCCACTCCTGGTCGGCCAAGAAGTTGGGCCGCCAACTATTTCGGAGAGGTTTCGTGTTCGAGAGTGCCCCTGTAAAGGTCCCTGTGGACTTCTGGACGGATTTGTCCTGAATGGTCTGTCTCGGCTGTGCCCTGGGTCACCTGTTCTGAGAGCAGGTGGAGGGCCGGTCGTGTAGGGATCGTGTGCTTCGCCCGGAGGGTGGTCGCGGTCAGGCCGTCTATCGGGGGACCGACTCGCTCATGCACCAGCTCACCAAGAAGTCGACGCCACGCAAGATCGGCTAGACCCCCGCGTAAGAAGCCCAGGCGAGGGGAGCGACATCTCTTCGCCCGGGCTTCTCGCCTCTGAGCGCTGGGCATCGAACCGCTGCCGATGCCCAGCGCTCATCTCATCCGATCCGCATGACGACGTGATCGAAAGCCGCAACAGGCGCCCGTCGGCGTTGCCAGCCTTGGAGTGTCAGTGCCTCGGTGGACAATCGACAACGTGGAAGCGGATCTCTCGAGATTGCCTACCGGTAGGTCTGGATGGCTTGCCCTCGCAAGCTATGCGGCGTCCCTTGGCGACCTCTCGGAAGTCGACTGGCTGGAACTCAAGGGCCAATTGCGATTCGCGGAACGGCAAGACCGCAAGCGGTCCGCCGTGGTGCTGAGCCGGGCGATCCTAGGCATGGCCAACCGCATGCCCGAAGGATCGCCAAGACACCTCGGCGGCTACGGGATCGTCTTGGTCGGCATCGACAGCCAGGTCGTGGTCGGTACTGAGCAAGTGGACGGCGCGGTGTTGCGCGATGCGATCGAGGCGTACGTGGGAAACGACGGCCCGCGCTGGGATCACCAGTTCATTGACCACCCCGACGGCCTTGTACTCGCCCTGATTGTTGACCCACCGCAATGGGGCGACAGCATCCACGCATGTCGCAAGGACTACTCGGCCGACGACACCAAGCTTGCAGTACGCGATGGCGAAGTATTCGTGCGGGTGCCGGGCAAGACCCGGCCAGCAACGAGCTACGACCTCTCGCAGTTGGAGCTGCGTCGCTCGCGCGCACCCCATGCAGGCGCCGAGGTACGAGTGGAGTACGACGACGCATTCGATCGCATTGCGCCAGGTAACGTTCGCCGGCTTCTAGAGAGTCTTGTGGATCACGAGGTGGAGACCCTCCTCGCTGATCTACCTTCGCCTTCCTCTTCGCCGCTTGTCAGCGGCTATGGCGTGCAGGCGCTTCTTGCTTCTGGCAGAGGCGACCGGCGCGGCCAGAACGAATTCCGAACCGAGGTCGAAGCGTGGCGAGCCGAGGCCGAGGAGGCTATCGACACCGTCGCCGCAGACTTCCTTCGCCATCATCTAGCTCGCGGCCACCTGACTATTCGTAATGAGTCGGACCGTTACCTGGAGGGTGTGCGCGTCCAAGTGCTGTTTCCCCCAGGGGTGGAGGTCTTGATCGGCTCGGACACGACTTACTGCGATCACGGTGGTCCGTTCCAAGTGTTCCAGCTATTTCCCGATCGACCTCCGAAGTACGGCTCCCTCCACCAATACGACTACGCCCGCCTTGTCATGCCGCGGGCTCGTCCGGCCGCCCCCAGCATCAGCGCAGCCATGTCACCGTTCACTGTGGAAGCGACCGCAGAGGGGCAGTTGGTGACTTGGCACGTCGGCGATCTTCCGTCGAGAGGTAGCGAGAGAGACGACGAACTCTTTGCGGTCGTCACCGAAGGCCATATGGACGACATCGTTGCGACATGGAGCGTCACCGCGCGTGGCGTTCACCACGTATTCCGGGGCGAGATGACATTGGCTTGTCGGCAAGAGCCAGGAGTCCACCTGGCATGGTCCCGAAACCGTCAGGACTGAGGACTTCGCATGAACGACCCGACCGGGTGGCTCCTATCGGCTTGCCAGCTCGCTGATCGAGCCGCGTAGAGCGTCTTCGCCGGCGCGGACGTAGTGATTGAGGACCGTGGTGAGCTTGTCACCGAGGTATCGGGCGACGACCTCCCACGGTTCGCCGAGCTCTTCATGGAACCACTTGGTCGCGGCGTGGTGGCGGAGGTTGCGGTGGACGATGGTCTTGGGCCAGGCGTTGTCGGGCTCGTTCTCGTGGACCCAGCGGCGGACGCGGTGCCAGCGCTCGTTGTGCATCTCGGGTTCACGGGCAGCCCGGTGACGGTGTCGGCGAAGAGCCAGAGCTCTTCCTCGGGCGGGACGGGGTAGTTCCACCAGGCGAGGTTGCGATCCTTCTCGCGCTGGGCGAGTGATGCCCGGCGCTGGCGCTCTTCCTCCTGGGCGTTGAGCACCCGCTGCAGCGCGGCGTCGGCGGGCAGGCTCAGCAGTACGGCGACGCGGGGGAGGAGCTCCTCGCGCATGAGCGACCTGGGCAGCGGCACCTCGTGGAGGGTGTGGTTCTTCACCGGGCCGCGGAAGCCGGGGCCGCCGCGCGGGGTGATCCACGAGCCGTTGACGTGGAGGTAACCCTCCTCGAAGAAGACGTCGATGGCGCGCAGCGCGTTCTGCTCGCCCAGGCGCAGGCCGCCGAAGCCAGCGACTCGGATCTTGGTGCCGAACAGCGGCAGGCGCGTCATCCGCGGGTCGGTGCCCTCGGGGCCACACAGCTTGTCGGCCGCCGCGGCCATCGCGCGGACCTGGCGGGGTCTCGGGACGCAGCCGTGGGTCGACGTACTGCGCTGTCGCTCCGTGCAGGACGTTGGCCTTCGCGATCTCCAGGCCGTCGAGCGGGTCGATGCTGCGATCGAGCCAGCCGAGCCGCCGGGCGAGCTTGCGCATTGCGGCGAGCTGGCCACGGAGGTCCTCGCGGCCGCGCTGGGAGAAGAGCGTCTTGCCGCCCTTCTCCGTCACCTTGCGGCTGTGCTCGACGCGCCACTTCGTCACCGGCACGTCGCCGATGGTCGGGAGGATGTGCGCGTTGAGCCGGGACTCGCGTCCCTCGATGGTGCGTGGCGCCTTGCCGCGCTGTTTGGCTGTCCTCGATGTACTTAGCTCCGAGCGCCTCGATCGTCCGGGACGCCCGGACGGGCGCACTAGCTGGTGCGGGCTGCTCGGTATCGAGCGCGGCCTCGGCCTGGGAAGATCGCGCGGGCCTCCTCCTCGGACGATGCCCGCCGCAGCACCCGCTTCCACGGCTCGCCTTCTCCGGCAGGAGTCCTGAAGAACACCTGTAGTTGTTGCTCCCAGGCGTGTAGTTGTTGCTCCCAGGCGCTGGCGCGTAGAGCCGCACCCGCCAACCACGCTCGGCGCCGCCGAGCATCCGTTGCTTGCCCTGCGCGAGCAGCTTCGCCTGAGAACGACCGGCCACCCGAGACTCCTACGCTGGAAACCTCATCGTACGCCGTCCTAATGCATCACTCTCAGGCATGACTTTGCATCAAGCTCTGCCCGAAGAGCCGCTCACGCACGCTGAGACATGATGGATCGTGTGAACCGACTGGCTTCCGCCACCTCTCCTTACCTGCTGCAGCACGCGGACAACCCCGTCGACTGGTGGGAGTGGTCGCCGGAGGCGTTCGCCGAAGCGAAGCGGCGCGGGGTTCCGGTGCTGCTGAGCGTCGGGTACGCCGCCTGCCACTGGTGCCATG
>Ga0164242_10006698_pt1 | contig 12668 bp, 10 predicted proteins | sample OricomgcompostMG_FD_108783 | JGI IMG/M metagenome (GOLD analysis project Ga0164242, IMG submission 108783) | Miracle-Growth compost microbial communities from Emeryville, California, USA - Original compost - Miracle growth compost (MG) ... | reverse complement strand
CTTTTCGAGGCCGGATTTCAAATCCAGATTACCTTCTTTGTCGGTGTAAGACCGCAAGTGCAGGCTGGGATCGTTGCCTTTTATGATGTCATATTTGTTACGTTCTTCTTTCGAGAAATTAAACATGCCATAACGCAAACCGGCCTTAACGTACAATGGCCCAACCACATCAGGATCATTCGGCGTGTAATGCGCGCCGCCAAAATCCCAGGTTCCAAACGGACTTTGCGCGCGATATTTGCGTGTGTCTTTTGGCAGTAATGCAAAAGTTGTATGCTTCTCTAAAAGTACTTTTCCGTTGCTTTCCACTGTCACGTTCAGCGCATAATAGCCGCGCCGCGGAACCGGCAATTTAAGCGTGCCGCGGAATGTCGGTAAAAGTACTTTTGTAATAGAAGGAAACTCAATCGTATTTCCATAATAATCAATAGCACTGGCTTTGATCGTTACATCTTTGAGACGGCTATTATCCAACTGTTCCAAACGCAGCCAGAACGACGGCGTTTGCGGCAGGTTGAATACATTGCCGGTTTGCGCGCCTTGCATAAATAAACGCAACGGCGCGCGTTCAAAAGTCATTCCGTAAAGATGCACGCCGGAAGGCAAGCCCAGCGGCATATATTGAAACCGTGCTGCGTCTGGTTTTGCAACTGCCAATCGCAGTTTCTTAGTAATCTCCACATCCAGCGCGCGGTGGTCCGAAAACTCCTGCGTGAAAGCGCCGTTAATGGGCAAGCGCAATAGAAAGACATTTCCCGTTGGCGATGAAAGTACTTTTACAACGTTGTCGCCACGCTTTTCATTTTTGCGCGGAATCGCAAATTCGTAATCATGATATGTCACTTGTTGTGCGCGATCTTTAATTCCAATGCGCAGCGTCAATGTATTGGAATAGGCTGCATCATTTTCACAGGATGCCAACACATACACAGCGCTGTAATCATCAACCGGAATTTGCACAACCGGCATCGCATCTGTCGGCTTTTCAGGCGTCGCGTCGTAAGTGGAATAGAAATTCAGCGGATCCTTTTCCCAATCCGGCCAGCCGGCGTTTTTAAGAAAAAGATTATTGTGTCCGCTATTCTCGGCGATGTTAAAGGGGATTTTATTAAAATCAATTTGCGCTGATGGCGCATCAAAAGTACTTTTGTCGTTGGCCAGTTGATTTAAGTTCACCGGAACATATTGGCTATTCGGCGCGACAGGATTGGCGCGTTCGGTCATTTGCGCGTGAGCAATTCCAGTTGTTATTAATCCACTTCCAATTATTAGTGCGGCACAAAATTTGAATTTGTTGTTCATTTTAATCCCCTGCGTTTTGGTGAAACGATGTGTTATCAGTTAAAATAGAATGTATGAAAGCCATTGAAACTACGGCGGTTTTTGAGGGTTCAGATCATTTGCGCCTAACCCAGCACATCGCTCCAACTTCGGGCGAGGTGCGGATTATTGTGTTAATTCCCCAGGAAGATGAAATCTCAAAAACGAACAAGGCTCCAGATTTCTATGCTGCTATTGGCTCCCAATATCGCGACTTTCCTCATGAGCCCATTCGCACGGCGGATGAGTGGTTAGATGAATTGCGCGAGGGAGAAAGCCTTTAATGGCCTGGGTTATCGATACTTGTGTGTTGCTGGATATTCGTATCGGACATCCCACAGATTATGCAAATAATGCGGCAGCCTGTTTGGAAAAACATGTTAGCGCAGATTTAGTCATCTGTCCCATTTCTTTTGTCGAATTGGCTCCGATTTTTCATGGCGATATTGATTTAGAAAAGAGTTGGTTGGATTCCCTCGCAGTTTCTTACCTGCAAAAATGGCAAGAGGCAGATACAATTCAAAGTCATCAACTGTGGCATGAACATATCCAACGGAAACGGCAAGGAATATTGATTAAAAGACCAATCGCGGATATTTTGATTGCTGCATTTTCATTGCGCTTTCAAGGAATTATCACGAGAAATGCAACCGATTTTCGATCTATCGCCCCAGCGCTAAAGATTATTGTCCCATAAGGAATAGCCTCCAAAAGTACTTTTGCGTCTTCATTTTAAATTCTCCCTAAAGAATTTCGCTGATTTATTGCCGCCCCAATGATGACCACCGGGATGCAAATCGAGTTGGAGATTTTCTTCCGCTCCGGCAGCTTTGTATATTTTCTCCACGCCGCGAAAACATTCCATCGCTGATTCCAATCGGAAACATTCATCGCGCGCGCCAATATCTATTAACAACGGACGCGGCGCCATTAAACCTTGCAAGTCAGGCAGATCGACTAAATCAAAAAGGCCGGGCGTGATTTGCATGCCGCAATAATTCACATCGCGGAATCCAAAATGCGCGAATAGATCGCTGTAAACAATAATTTCCGTCGCTTTGATGCGTTCGTCGCAAAGGGAAATCCACAGCGACATAGTTCCGCCGCCGGAACCGCCCATGACGCCCAGCGCGTTTGCATCAATTCCCGGCAATGTCGCTGCGAAATCGATAGCGGCTTTTGCGTGCGCGATGTTAATCGATAAATTCGTCATGCCCAACATGGTGGAATGCAGATAATAGACATTGCACCAATCGCGATTTCCGTTGGCGGAATTGTGGTTGGGTTTTTGTGAATCGTTGAGATCGCCCAATCCCAGCCAATCGATGCCAAAAGTCACAAAACCTTCTTTGGCCAAATGATGCCCATAAGCGCCGGGCGGCACTTGCGCGTTCGGCGCTCTGTCTGGCATGGCGTTGCCCATTTTGCTTTTACGCCCATTCTGATAGTCGTGGCCAATACAAATGAGAATCGCGGGACGCTTTTCCCCAGCCTGCAAATCACCAGGAAAGTTCACATCCATAATGGCGCTCAGCCACGGATTAATATCAATCTGCCAGCGCTGTTTGCGCAAGCCGTCGTGTTGCCATTCTGCTACGAAATGCGCATTTGGATCACAGCTTGGCGGATTTTTGCCCAGCGTTGAAAGTACTTGTGGCAAGGTTTCGTTTTTCCATTGCTGAAAGTACTTTTGGTCGCTGCCTCGAAATTGACATTTCGGCTGATGCGCTTTGGCCATTTCTGCAAACATCTTTTGGGGACTGAAGTTTCTTGGATTCATGATGATTTATATCTTAACGAAAAGTAGGAACACGGCTTGCCGTGTCCACCAAAGTGGACATGGCAAGCCATGTCCCTACTTGTTAATACTCCACCGTCACAAAATCCGTACACTTCAACGGCAGATGAATACGAATTTTATTGGCGTCGATTTTTTCAAATTTGATATTACCCTGATAGACAGACTTCACTCCGCGCACTGGTTTATCCACCGCAATTTCAAGCGTCATATCTTTGATCGGTTGCAATGTATAATTGGCCAATGGAATTAGCAAATTGTTTCCACCAATCATATAAACAACGTCCACCAGCGGTACGCTGCATTTGACGGGAATTTCCACGTTTGCAGATTTTGCGGGCTCAATAATAACGTCGCGCACATCTGCTGGATATTGCCAGGGATTATAAGATTTTTCGTTGAGCGTTAACGGCTCCACGTCATTCGGTCCGGGAATACCGTTATTATCGCTGATTTCGGCTGCCATTTTCGTCACGTCGCCTTTCGCGATTAGCGCTTTGCGCATGTAATCAATAGCCGGTAAATAGCCTTCGCAAATGATAAATCCTTTTCCCGCGGCGCTGTGAATTGCGGCAGGAGAACCGTCCTTAAAAGTACTTTTGATCTGTGGAGCGCCAAGCGGCGGGACGCCGCTTCTACTATTCACATTTGCAAATGTTTGTTTCACGCCCAACACATCAATGTGCGTGTTTCCTTCGGTAACGGAATCTTTGGGATTAAGCGTTGTAAGATAACGTCCGGAAGCGCGATAACCTTGTAATATTTGCACGGCGTTGCGCTGATAAGGAAGTAATTTATTTAACGTATCTAACGGTCGATTATATTCGTCAAATTCTCCCGCGCCTGCGGTCATGATTAATGTTCCGCCGGCTTGCGCCCAGGCTGCGAGTTTTGTTGCGGCGGCGCGCGTGATGTTGGGATCAGAAAGATAACACACTTTGTAGCCGCTTAAAAATCCATCTGCCACTTCACTTTCGTGAATGATATCGACCGGAATCTGCGCGTGCGTCAATGCCAGCCAGGTATGCATTCGTTCAAATCCATATACAAGATTTTGTTGATTCCATACATCAGAAGCCGATGAATAGAGTATCGCCACTTGCGCTTTTTGCGGTTTGGCTGGAATCAGCTCATCTTCCGCTGCGCCAATCTCGCGAATCACGGCGGCTTGATCGCCCCAGATTTGTGTGTTCTTTTGCCACGGCGAATGTTCGTGCGTCGCCCACACCGGGCCGTAGGCAAAACTCTTAAAAATTTTCACGCCGCGCGCCGCTTCGCTGACGGCTTTGAGACGAATGTCATAACCTTTGCGACCGGCGTAAGCGATGAGATAATGTCCCAGCGTTTGATTATTTTTGCGCGCAGCGGCTTCCATCAACGCGACATTATACGTTGCGTCTTGATAAGTGGCTGCGCCGTTGCTCCAGTCTTCGCTCCAAATAGCGTTTTGATCGGTGTCGTGCAGCAGCGTGAAATAATCCACGCCCTGTCCGTAAAAATTGGCATAATATACCGCGCCGTCGCTAAAGTTGGCAACTACGGGAAAAGTACTTTTCCAATGATCATGCAACTGCTTTCGTTGAATCGCCAGGAAATTCCCCAGCGCGATGGTGCGATATTTTTCCGAATAATAATACAGCGCGGGAAAAGTACTTTTGTCGTTATCTGTGACAAGTTTCACCTCATCCCACGTATTCACCAACAAATCCTGCGGCGTCAAATTCATGCTTTTTATCCAGGCTCGGAAACCATCAATTGATGCTTGGTCAGCAGCGATTTTCTCCAACTTTTCACCGGTCGGTTCGTCCATTACCATCGCGTAAGAAATATCCTGCGCGTTGATGCCGGCGGCAATTTGCGATTGATATAACGCGTCCGCATGTTTTTGGATTTTCTCCAAGTCCGGCGCGCTGTAACTTCCTTTTGTATACCAGCCCACGTTGCCAATATTTTTATGCGTGAAACCGGATTTTTCATAAAGACTGTCGCTGCCGATTCCGTTGAATCCGAAATAGGACAGCGTTTTTAGTTCCCGCGTCATGACGCCATTATCCATGGTTTGCGGATCAAGATTCGCCGCGACAAAGAAGGGAAATCGCACTGGCGCTTTACCGGTTTTTGGCCAGTTGTAACTATCCGCAATCTTGCCGTAATCATTTGCGAAATCTTTATCGCAACGCAGCCTGGCGATATTTTCCTTGCTGTCCAGATTTGCCGGCACGACAATATGAACAGTGGAAGGCGAATAATCTACATCAAACTTTTTTACCACCGCGCTATCATTGGCTTGATTGGCAAACTCGATGGTGGAGTTAAAACGTGGCGCATTTGCTCCATAAGTAAAAGCCGGATAAATCAACAAATGCGCGCCGCCGTTGGAACGCTTGGCTTCGTCAGGATAAACCATTTCGCTGATGTTGACCCAGCCGGTGCTTTCGCCATCGGAAAGCAATGCCGCCTTGCGTTTGGGATTCAATCCTTTTTCCAGACCATCTTTGGAAATGGCATAATGACCATACCACGGCGCGCGATAATGATCGGCGAAGATGTGAATCTGAACTGGCTTTTCATAGCCAGCGCCCAACGTAACTTTCATCCAGGTTTGTGAAGTCGAGGTTGTTTGCTGCGCGCAGGCGGGCAACATTAGCAATATTGTGAAAGAAAAATAAATAAATAGTTTGTGCATAAAAGTACTTTTCATTAGGTATTATTGAATGTGTAGCAGTGCTACTTGTTATGAACTACGCCAGTTATTCGCGGTATGATAGCCCTACGTTCCGTAGGGCCACCAAAAGATAATAGCACCATTTTGGTCGTGAGGAATCTCAGCCGTTTCTTTTTTTTTAACCATTTTACATGACCATCAACATACGCATAGTTGCTGCCACCTAAATGACGTTCTGTTTGTGGTAAACCATTGAAGATTCCCTTATCCGGAAATGTCTTCGCTTCAAATCGGTCAAAACCATAGTTTAGAGTTGTACTTGCATATCTTGTTTCGCCAAGAAGGCAGGTTATGGAAGGTTCTGGAATGGCGGATAGCAATTGAGGTGAACCGCCGCTAAGAATTATAGCGCGTGGCCAAGATGATGAATCGTAACTGGCGGGCATTCCGTAGTCAGTTGAATAATAGCTGCTCACATCGGTGTCATGTTGGTCTACAAGTCCTGATGAAGGACAACGAAACACCTGATTATTCTTCACATAGGGATACACAAAGCCCATCTCTCCGCCGCCTGAGTAATAAGGAAACCTGCCGTCGTAATCCTGTGTATACATCATGAACCCTAAAGCGATCTGTTTTACATTACTCATACAGCTCGCCCGCCGCGCATTTTCTCTCGCCCGCGCAAACACCGGAAACAGTATTGATGCGAGAATAGAAATTATAGCAATGACGACCAAAAGTTCTATCAGCGTAAAACCTTTGAAACTCTTTACTAAAAGTACTTTTGATGTGCCGACTGTAAACTTTCCCATACCGACCTCCTAAATAAGTTACTTATATTATGCCCTATTGATGGTATTTTGTAACACTTATTTTGGCCGGTAATGCACGGTATTAGCCGGTTATTTTTCTGCGCTGTTACGGCTGCGCTGACGGAATTCCAGAGGAGAAACGCTTTCCCGTTCATGAAATAAATCTCGCATGCGATTGGGTTTGAAGCCCACCGCAGCGGCGACGTGGCGCACGCCCAAGTCTGTTTCGCGAAGGAGTTTTCGTGCTTCTTCAAAACGCAGATCCTGCACGTATCGAGTGAAAGTTTTGCCGGTTTTCGCCCGAAACTGCGCCGTGAAAACGGTGCGTGACATGCAAACATAGTGGGCAACTTTATTAATGGAAAGCGGCTTGCGTAGATTTATTTCAATATATTTTTGAGCTTGCGTAATGGAATAGGACATCTGGCCGGGAGAATTTATATCCAAAGCCGAAGCAATTTCACCGGTTCGCAATACCGGTAACTCCTGCAATTCACGCAGTAATAATGCGAGGACAATGTTGAGCAAACTGTCGCAAATCAACTGTTGATGTGGCGCTTTTTTGAAGGATTCATCCGCTAATTGATTCAGATAAAAAGTGGCCTGGCTATGGGGCACGGAATAGGTTTGTTCAGTAACATGAGATTTACCTTCCGCATCCCGCCAGCGATGTGTGAACCAGCACAGCAAGCCGCCGTGATAGGGCATCATCTGCAACATTTTGTACAGTCCCTGATGATCCCAGATGGGAGTATTGGCAAAGGGAATTCCCGCCGCTAACAAAAGGCCATGGCCGGATGAACAATGCACCACATAATCGGCAATCTGGAGCGCCAGCGGCCCGGCTAAAACAAAACATAATTTGGGAGTGCGCGCCGAACACAAACCATCTTCCAACCAATTAGCATCCACCACAGATGTTGCGCCGTACGCTCTCCCACCGCGCGTTGCTTTGCGTTTGCCTCGCAAGGGCTTGCGCGTCACAGTCATGCCATCCGGCAGTTCCATCCCGGCGTGCCACTTTGAATATGCCGTGAAAATGTTCGTCATGCCATCCCGTTCTACCCAGGGAATAACAGTATTTTCTAATACATTGACAAGTGATGAATGCGCGTTCACGGAAGTCATGAAATGAGTTTAAACCGAAAAGGAATTTGAAAAGTACTTTTCGGTTAATTATTTTAAATAATTTAGGACTTACGCATAGAACTTATTGCAGCCGTAGCCGCAGGCCTTTAGCCTGCGGCGTTTTTTATTTTTCATATGTCGGAAAAACGCAGGCTAAAGACCTGCGGCTACGAATTCTTGACGTTAATTGGTAGCAATTTAGAAATACATGGAGGCGCTGAAAAGTACTTTTCAGCGCCTCCATAACCTATTTACCCAGAACCTTGATTTTACATCTCCATCACAGTCGGCAGAATCATGGGGCGGCGTTTCATTTGTTTCCAGCACAGATCGGCCAGCGTTTCTTTGATCGTTCTTGCCATGCCCTGACTGTCACCTTCGGTTTTCTTACCGGAGTTGAGGCGTTCGCGCACTTTTTTAGTGGCTTCTTTCATAAATTCATCGGCGTTGGGCTGGTGCAGAAAGCCACGCTGGGTGATAGAAGGGCCTTCCAGGATCGTGCCGTTCTTTTTATCCACGATGACAGTGACCACGATAACGCCGTCGTCGGCCAGATGGCGGCGATCACGCAGCACTGAAGTTCCCACATCGCCCACTGTTAATCCATCCACCAGCACCGCGCCGGCGGTCACTTGTTCTTCAATATCCCAACCGTCTTCGCTGATGGTTAGCACGTCGCCCAATTGCAGCCAGGGAATTTGGTCTTTTTCGTAGCCCGACTTTTCGCACAAATCCATATACGCCAAAGCGTGACGCGCTTCGCCGTGATAGGGAATTGCGAATTTGGGCTGCGCCAGATTGAGCAACATTTTGAGGTCTTCCTGATTGCCATGACCCGAAACGTGCACTTCGTCATGCGGCGCGCGATAGACATGGGTGCCTTCCATGCAAAGGGCGTTGATGACTTTGAAGATGGCGGATTCGTTTCCGGGAATTGGCGTGGACGAGAGAATCACCGAATCGTTTTCACGCAGTGAGACAAAACGATTTTGACCGCGCGCCAATTTGGAAAGCGCCGCCATCGGCTCGCCCTGTGAGCCGGTCAGCAGAATCACCAATTCGTGATCGGCATATTGATCGATTTCTTCAATGGGAATGGTGGGTTTGGGCGGTTTCAAATACCCCAATTCCGTGGCGATGCCGGTGACGGTGACCATGGAACGGCCGGTGACGGCGACGCGGCGGCCATATAATTCGGCCACATCCAAAACCTGCTGTACGCGATGGATATTGGAAGCGAAGCTGGCCACGAAAATGCGTCCGGGCGCGTCGGCGAAAATGCGTTCCAGGCCGGGACGCACCGAACTTTCGGAGCCGGTTAATCCCGGACGTCCGGCGTTGGTGGTGTCGGATAATAACGCCAGCACGCCTTGTTCGCCATAATGGCCAAAGCGTGAGAATTGCGGCAATTTGTGATCCACCGGCATTTGATCGAATTTGAAATCGCCACTCTGGATAACGGTTCCTGCGCCGGTCGTAATTGCTAATCCGCAAGCGTCGGGAATGGAATGGCCGACGCGGATAAATTCCACTTCAAAGGGGCCAATTTGAACAATGTCGCCGGGCGTCACTTCGTGGGTATTCAAGGTTTTGACGTTGACGGGCGATTCGCGCAGACGCGCGCCCATAATGCCCAGCGTCAGCGCGGTGCTGTAGATGGGAAGTTCCGGAAAATCCGCCAGCAGGAACGACATGGCGCCGACGTGATCTTCATGACCATGCGTCAGCACAATGCCTTCGACGCGATCGGCGTTTTCACGCAGATAGGAAAAATCCGGGATGATTAAATCCACGCCGGGGGTTTCTTCATCGGGAAACATGACGCCACAATCGACGATCAAAATGCGCTCGTCATATTCATACAACATCATGTTTTTGCCGATTTCATTAACGCCGCCGAGCGGGATAATGCTAATTTCTTTTGAACTCATAAATATATAACTCCTAAATATACGACTTTTGTGTAAATAACTAAAGAGCAGTGATCGCTCTTAATTTCTGTGTTTTAACTCCCTCGCCCCGGCGGGGAGAGGGCTGGGGTGAGGGGCGAATCTCAATGAACAATCATCAATGAGCAATGTACAAAAGTACTTTTCTGCTCATTGCCAATTGGTCATTGATAATTGACAATGCCCCTCACCCTAACCCTCACCCTGACAGGAGAGGGAAAATTACGCTACTGCATTTTCAGATGTCCTAAAACAACTTGAGATTCTCTTGGTTTGCCGGCTTGTCCCCAGTATTGCCGCTCACCTTAAAAGTACTTTTCTCCAACGGCGGGCTGAGATCGGTAATTTCATCTTCACGGATTTCTCGCTCAATCAAATCCTTCAATTTCAAAATGTCATTAAACAGCGTTTCGCGCAACGCGCCGCGATGCAGCGCGGCAGCGGGATGATACAGCGGTACATATAAAATGCCGCTTTTGCGAAATACCTGGCAACGCACCTGGCTGATTTTGAGATCGGGCCCCAGCAACGTATTCAGCGCGGCGCCTCCCAGCGGGCAAATAAATTTGGGTTCGATGCTGGCGATTTGCGCCATTAAATAATCGTTGCAAGCGATTACTTCATCAGCTAGCGGTACGCGGTTTTGCGGCGGGCGGCATTTGACAATGTTGGTAATAAAAACATCTTCGCGCGGAATGCCGGCTTGTTCCAATAACAAATTCAGTAATTTTCCGGCCTGGCCCACAAAGGGACGCCCGGACTCGTCCTCGCGTTGCCCCGGCCCTTCGCCCACGAACATCAAGCGCGCCGTGATGCTGCCTTCGCCGGGAACCGCGTTGGTGCGGGTTTCGCTCAAACGGCATTTGGTGCACTGTCTAACTTCGCCGGCTATTTCGGCAATGATGCGCTCAACATTCATAGAGAGGTAAATCTCAAAAAACAAATTTCAAATAACAAATAAATTACAAATTTTTAATTTCAAAACCAGTATAGGCGGGTTCTGTCTTTCTATATTGCTTTGTTTGAAATTTGAGATTTGGGCATTGGAATTTATTTGAAATTTGTTTTTTGATGCTTGTAATTTTTCTCCTCCCGCTTACGATTACAACAATCCCGCCGCTTCCATGGCGCTTTGCAATGTCTGTTCTTCACTGGCGTCTGTTTCCACCAATGGCAATCGCAGGCCGCCGCAATCGAACCCTTGCAATCGCAAAGCCGTTTTGACGGGCGCCGGATTGGAACTGGTGGCCGGGAAAAGCGCTTCCACAACCGGCAGCAATTGCAAATGGATGCGGCGCGCGGTTTCCATGTCGTTCTCCCAAAAAGCGTCCATCATCCGTTTAATCTGATTTCCGGCAATGTGGCTGATGACGGAGATAAGTCCGCAACAACCGAGCGGTAGCATGGGCAACGTATCCGCATCGTTGCCGCTGTAAATCATGAAATCATCGGGCGTGGCGGCGTGGGTTTTGGCCACTTGAATCATGTCGCCGCCGGCTTCTTTCACGCCTACGATGTTGGGAATTTCGGCCAGCCGCGCGATGGTTTCCGCGTTGACATTTTTGCTGGTTCGCCCCGGCACGTTATACAAAATGCAGGGAATCCCCACGGCTTCCGCGATGGTTTTGAAATGGCGGTAAAGCCCTTCCTGGCTGGGCTTATTGTAATAAGGAACCACCAGCAGAAGCGCATCCACGCCGATTTGTTCCGCCTGTTTGGAAAGCTCCACGGAAAATGCCGTTTCGTTGTCGCCGGTGTTGGCAATGACCGGCGCGTCACCGGCGGCGGCTTTAACCACGCGAAAAAGTTCCAACTTCTCGCTGGGCGTCAAAGTGGGGCTTTCGCCGGTGGTGCCGCTGACAACCAAACCGTCAGAACCGTTTTCGAGCAAACGATTCGTCAGCGCTTCAGCGCGGTCATAATCCACTGCTTCAGTGGGAGTAAATGGCGTCACCATTGCGGTGATCAACGTACCAAAACGAGAATTGGGCATGATAGTTGCAAAAAAGAATCCATCGAGAATTGCTTATAAGGATACCAAAACGGCGAGGTTCTTGGTTCTGGATTTATTAAAAGTACTTTTACCTTCATTCAGAACCTGATCTGGAACCTCACATTTTTTGAACTCTTTAAAGTCGGTCTCGTCATTGAAGCCAGTTAAGGAGGATACACAATGAAACGACAGACAAATCGCTGGATTGCAGTAGGCACACTCGGTGTAATGAGCATCGGAGGAATGGGTTTTTTGAGCGGAACTGCTCAGGCCAAGAAGTCCACTCTCTATAAATATGGCACAATCGCCGGTGCTGCCGTCACTGGCTATGGATTGGTGAAAGGTAAGGGAAAGGTAGCAACTGTTGGCGCTTTGGCTACAGCTGGTTCTTATTACATGTATAAGCACAGTAAAAAGAACGAGGAAGAGCGCCGTCAGGATTGGTATCGCAATCGCTACGGTAACAGTTGGCGCAATCATTACACACCTCATGCTAAAAAGCAGAGCAAAAGAAGCGCAGAACAACGCCGCCAGGATTGGTATCGCAATCGTTACGGCAACGACTGGAAGCGTCATTACAACCCACACCATTAATTAGCGACAAGCGCCTCGGATTTTATCCGGGGCGTTGTTGTATGAGCAAAAAGTACTTTCGTGTTCTATTCTCATTCTGCTCAGCACGGTATAATAGACAGATATGAAGCAAAAGACATTTAGTAACGGACTTATCATTCTGGCGGCATTTCTGGCGGCCACATTTAATGTTGGCACTGCCCACGCTCAGGACACCTCGATTATCATCGACGATTTTGAAAGCGTCACGCCGCGCTGGTCGCTCAATGATAACATCAAAAACAATAAACCCAATGTGTCCGCACAGCTTGTCAATTTATCAGATGTTCCGCCTGGAGCGCCGATGGCGTCCGGATCAAAACTGGCTGGATTGTTTACTTTTAAATCAGCCAAAAGCTCCTGGGCTTCGGCCAATATCCGCGTCAGT
>Ga0164242_10006697_pt1 | contig 12669 bp, 10 predicted proteins | sample OricomgcompostMG_FD_108783 | JGI IMG/M metagenome (GOLD analysis project Ga0164242, IMG submission 108783) | Miracle-Growth compost microbial communities from Emeryville, California, USA - Original compost - Miracle growth compost (MG) ... | reverse complement strand
GGTGACATTGAATATTTTACTAATGTTATAGCCGTAGCGCGTGCCTGAATAGTCAATGACAATCTTGTCGCCGATTGCGAGCTTGTCAATATTATAAAATGGTGATTTCTCAACAGTTGCCCAAGGCGTCGACTGGATAGTTAAACGGTGCGCAGCAATAATAAAATTCCCGCCTTTTTCTGGATTACCTCGTGCAGGATAGCGCCATTCCGCGCCTGCGTTAAGCGCGGCGTCACCTGGACCATAATGGATATTAACACCTATTTTTGGAATAACAATACGATTATCTTTTGCGCTAGGGGCAGGCAATGATTTAACATTAATCGGCTTATGTGAAATCATTGGTACAATCGCCGGCGCAAACACAAGAGATAAAATATAGATACCCGCCGCAAGCGCAGCGACAGCCAGAATAATTAAAACCGTAGATATGTAAGCTCGTCGTTTAGTACGTGTTTGAATCTGTAGCATAAGCAGTAATGTATACTATTTTACCATAGTTGGCGGGTATCTATTTTGGCAAAAAAGCCGATAGCCTGCTGAATAGCAAAATAAATAACACTCCATCCAGCGCAGTAGATACCGATAGTCCACACAATTGCATTCGTAAGCGGGTACGGCGCCTTCGCCCAGATAAGCCCAATGACAGGTAGGATGATAAACAGGGCTTTTGCGGTCAGAATAATGCGATAAGACAGCTTGCGACGTTTTTTAGCCGGAAGTGGCTTATGTTTGGTGACAATTGGCACTACTTTATCGGCAGTCTTATGCGTGAGCTGGGCGCCGCGCTTGCCAATTTGCTTTGGCAGTCGTGCAATAACAACAGCCGTCATGACGAGCACGAAGGCGGTGACAGCAATAGCGACAACTGCGGTTATCGGCGATGTAGTAATAGCGGTATTTGTCGGCTCAAAGGGCGTAGTAGGCGCGGGCGGAAGCAAAAAGCCGCGATCTGCGCTGAGAAACGGATAGCAGACAAGCAGGAGTGTCCATGTCCACTGTAAGATTAATGAAAAATACCCCAGTGTCCCGAAGACATTGGCGGTTGTTTTGGCGCGTTGACGCGTCTGCGAATGCGCATTGCTCATGCTTTTATGGTACCAGATACTTCAGGAAATTCTATAAAGACAGTCACAGAGTTGCTTGCTGTTTCTCTGTGACTACCTATCCTTTCATGCTCGCTAATAACTCTGCGCAAATAGCCATACTTCGGTAGCTGGCTCGCCTGTGTAAAAGTCGACTCCGCTCACACCTTCTTGTATGCAGCAGCGGCTAACCGCTTTCGTCTCTTCTTTAATCTTAGCCTCTATGTCTGGGTTATCATTCCAAAAGACCTTTACGAAGCCTTTATGGGCGGCAAGGATCTCTTTCATTTCCTCGTACGAATGTGCCTCGCGTGTATTCTCGTCGCGAATTTGACGCGATTTAACAAGCATGTCATGTTGGACTGTTTCAAGTAGCTGTGTAACGATTGTTCGTAAATCATTTTGATCGTGTACACCCTCAGAGCCGGTATCGCGGCGCTTAATGGTAACTTTCTTAGTCTCAACTTCAGTATTGCCAACCTTAAGAATCAGCGGGACACCCTTAACTTCCCATTTATTAAGTTTGTAGCCGAACCGCTCATCGTCGCGAACATCTGATTTCACGCGAATGCCAGCATCTTTTAACTGGTGTTCGAGACTTTTGATGTAAGCAGTAGTCTTCTCATTTGTATTCACAGGTACAATGACAACTTGCGTAGGCGCAACGCGTGGCGGCAATATTAAGCCGTTATTATCGCCATGACCCATAATGAGCCCGCCGATTAAGCGAGTCGACAAACCCCAGCTCGTCTGCCATACATACTGCCGATTGCCATTCTTGTCCTGGAACGACGTATCGAATGCCTTAGCAAAATTATGGCCTAAATCATGAGACGTACAGCTCTGAAGCGCTTTACCGCTTGGCATCATGGTTTCGTAGGTGAGGGTCTGGTCGGCTCCCGCAAATCGCTCCATGGTAGATTTACGACCTATGTAACCTTCTAGGGCGCAGTACTCGCGGTAGAGCTTGGCGTATGACTCCATTGCGTATTGTTGCATAGCGACTGCCTCTTCGTGAGTGGCGTGAACAGTGTGACCCTCTTGCCATAAGAATTCGCTCGTCCGCAGGAACGGCATCGTTCGTTTTTCCCATCTGACGACATTACACCACTGGTTTAAGAGAATTGGTAAATCACGATGACTTTGCACCCACTTTGTGAATGAGGCGTTGATAATAGTCTCGCTTGTTGGCCGAACTACCAATGCTTCCTCGAGCTCCTGGCCACCTCCATGGGTAACGACTGCAAGCTCAGGCGCAAAGCCTTCAACATGATCAGCTTCCTTTTCAAGATATGACATTGGGATAAACAAAGGGAAGTAGGCATTCTCTACGCCATAGTCCTTAATCATTGTGTCAAACGCCGTTTGGACATGTTCCCATATTGAGTAACCATATGGTCGAATGATCATCGTTCCTTTCGAAGGGCCATAATCCGCTAGCTCTGCCAACTGAATGACACGCGTATACCATTCGGCAGGGCGCTCCGATTTGCTTGGGAGCAAGTTTTTAGTCATTGTGTTCTCACTTTCTATATCAGTTATAAGTTCATCAGCACAAGAAAATAACGACCCGGAGGCCGCCTTGTGATGATATGTTCTTTTTGGTTAAAACTAGCAAAGCCTCCGGTGACTAACGGGGTAGATGGGGGTTGCGTATGCGAACTTGCCTTTAAAGGTCATATATTGCATTGTACAGAATACACCGCTTCTGTCAACTAAAGCTAAAACAAAATCCACCATGCAATCTGATGGTGGATTTATGTAATGTTTCAACTGGTCGGGGTGAAAGGACTCAAACCTTCGACCTCACGGTCCCAAACCGCGCGCGCTATCAACTGCGCCACACCCCGGAAGAACTTTTTCATTATACTGCAGTTCACAGAATAAATCTAGACTATTGTTGTGTCTGTTATGATATACATATGATTTCGCAAATTACGAACAAATACTTAGGCGGGAAAAATAGCGACCGCAGCTTCTGGATTACGTTTGCCATATCAATTATCATCGCCGGCGCCGGCGGGCTGATTATCGGCTTGCAGCAAAGCCTTTGGTTTGACGACGACTACTCAGTACTTCTTGCCACACGTTCAGTCGGCGATCTTATTCACCTTACGAGCATCGATGTACACCCGCCACTATACTACCTGCTGTTAAAAGGCTGGGGAATGATGTTTGGCTGGACTGACCTCGCAATGCGTAGCCTAAGTATACTCTTTACTGTTGGTGCACTTGCTGTAGGCGGCTTGCTCATTCGCAAGATGTTTGGCAACCGCGCAGCGATCGGATCGATGCTGATTGTTGCAATCGCACCGCTCCTTATGCGCTACGGTTTCGAGGTTCGCATGTACGCGATGGCGTCGTTCATTGGCATTAGCGCGACCTACGCACTTTACTCCGCCTGGAAGTCAAAAGGTAAAACTCAACTACGCTGGCTTATCGCCTATGCGGCGCTCCTAATCCTGGGGCTTTACACGGTATACAGTCTTGCGCTCCTCTGGATTGCGCATGCGGTCTGGGTGATTTACATCCTAGCGCGCCAGCGCCAAAAGGCCAAAGATTTAGTACCATATGCAAGTGCATTTGCAGCTGCTGCTGTTGTGTATATTCCCTGGCTTCCTACCTTCGTGAGTCAGCTCTCAAACGGCGCCTTAGGGCCAATTATGGAGCCGCTCAAGCTCGATCAAATCGTTGGCATCTTTAGCTTCAACATGGTGTATCTGCCAACGGATAAAGTGAATGTAATTCAAACAGCCGCACTGATTGCCGTTGTCGGTGTGTATATTTGGGCGATTCCAAAGGCACGCAAAAAACTCAAAGCAAAGGGCGGGGAATTAGCGCTACTATCGATGTATATGGCAATCCCGATTGTTGTGATGATGGTTGTATCGCTTTCTAAAGCAATGTATGTAGAGCGTTACCTTTCGCATGTTGCCATTGGCATGATGTTGCTTGGCGGTGTTGTACTCGTAACGGCTGCGGATGTTGCCAAGAAGAAATGGCATAGCTATCTAGCCTATGTGATTGTATTTGGCACGCTCTTGATTGGTACCTACAACCTTATTACGATCGGCAACTTTAGCAATCAGCACCAGTACAAACCAACGTCCCGTGAGGTCGCTGCAAGTATTGGCGCATGCCCTAAAGATGCAAAGGTGCTTGCAGACGGGCCATATGTTGCCTCTGAAGTGTGGTTTTACATGCAAAACTGCGACATTTACTTCAGCAGCAAATCAGATAAATTAGGCGGCGGCTTCGCGCCGTTGTCAGGCAGTAAATTGCAGGTTAAAGACACAAGCAAGTTAACAGACAAACGCATTATTTATGTATCATATGGTCAGCCAACACATCCACTTCCTAATACATATAAAAAACAACAAACAAAGACCTTTGGATCGATGGATGTAACAACCTACGAACGTGAAGAGGATGCAAAATAATGCAACTATCATGGGCACGTCGCGGGGCTTCTGAGAACAAATTATTCGCGTCGGTGCTTATAGCGAGCGCACTGTTCGCGGCGAGTACAAGCCTCTTTATTGGCTTTCATCAAAGTGTTTGGTTCGATGAGGCATATTCGATTTTGCTTGCGAAACATTCAGTAGCTGAAATCGTACGCCTTACTGGGCTCGATACGCATCCGCCGTTTTACTACTTACTGCTTAAAGGCTGGGCGGCGCTATTTGGCTGGAGCGAACTCGCGCTACGCTCTCTGAGCGTAGTATCAATGTCTGGCGCACTTGTTGTCGGCGGGCTGCTTATCCGCAAAATGTTTGGCAATAAAGTAGCAATCGGCACCATCATACTCATTGCATTAGCACCGCTACTTTTGCGCTATGGGTTTGAGATCCGCATGTACTCGCTCGCCTCACTGATCGGCGTAAGTGCAACCTACGCACTATACTGCGCGTATAAATCAAAAGATAATCGCAAAAAATGGCTTATCATCTACAGCGTACTGGTTGCCCTTGGGGTATTCACGCTCTACTACCTAGTATTACTTTGGGCTGCGCACGTAGTATGGCTTGCACTAACCGCTGCGCGGCATAAATGGCGTGTCATAGCACTAAAGCCGTACCTATATGCCTATGCAGGCGCAATTATTCTATTCTTACCGTGGCTGCCAACATTCATGAAGCAAGTGTCAAACGATGCGCTTGCGCCGATTGGCCAGCCTATGAACTACGAGCAGCTTAGCGGAGTACTGTCGTTTAATATACTCTATCAACCAACCTACGGTCTAACGGTACCATTAACGGTTGTACTACTTGCATTCCTTACGACGATCGTATGGTCAATTATCAAGGGCTTCGGCACGCTCCATAAACACGGTGACGAGCTTTCGTTGCTCGGCGTATACATCGGTGTGCCAATTGTTGCACTGATGGGCATCTCCCTTGTGAAATCGATGTATACTGAGCGCTATCTATCACACGAGGCCATCAGTCTTATCATGCTTATAGGTGTTGTTGTGTCGGTTGCCCTCATGCAGCGGATCAGCCGCGCCCAGCGTATTGTAACAATCGTCATTGTGTATGGCGCAATGTTTATTGGTTTTTGCACAATTACTGCAACAGGCAACTTCAACTTCCAGCGCAATGAACATTCATCCGTCAAGCAGGCGGCGGCAAGTATCCACGACTGCGGTCCGGGCTCTCAAGTTATAGCAGCAGATCCCTACGTCATGACCGAGCTAAGCTACTACATTACCGATTGCCAAACATATTTTGTGAGCCAGTGGCCGACGCTCGCGGGCGGCTATGCGCCATGGTCGGGCAGTAAATATCAGATCAAACACACAGGCGACATTACAGCCCAGCGCGTTACCTACGTATATTACGGCACACCGGATCAGGCAATGCCGGCAAACTACAAAGAAACCTCGACGCATGCGTATGGCGCGCTGAATGTGACAACATACCAACGCTCTAGCGCGGAATAATTCCCATCAAAAACTTATAGCGTACAGCGAGCCACACCAGTCCCAGGCATCCAAGGCTCAGTGCAGCATTGATAAGCATGTTGCTTGGCGACGGTGGGATAATCAAGTGGATGAAGAAAATAACGAATGCTTCAATAGTGTAAACATACAGCGAATTACCGCCAAATGGTATAAGTAGCCATCCAAGATATCTAATGACGTAGGTTTCAAGTTTCGTCATGAGCCAGAACCCAGCACCAAACCAAATGAGAAATAGTGCAACGCGGTAGAGCGGTAGGCGCTCTTTATTGAGGTAGGGCATAAGAGCATCGTTGATTGCTTGTACACTTTGCTGTCCAATAATTTGCGAGCCCCACACCACAAAAATAAAATTAGAAACCATAGTAATGAGTGCAATTGAGGCAATGGTACCGATAGTATATCTGCGTAGTACGAGCGATCGGCTGCTCCACCAGTCACGGATAGGATTAAGGTAAAAGCCAATCGTCATACCGCCGAAGAATATAAGCTGCCAGCTAAACACCTGTGAAAGTTCTGGTGTTTCGAGCGGGCTGTAATCGTACAAATACCAGCAAACAAGGCTCGCCCCAAGCACGATATACCATTTACCCTTGCGGAGGAGCCACATGACAAGCGGGCTGACAAACAGGTAAATTGCATACAGTCGTAAGTAATCTGCCCAGCCATAAATATAGTTGAAATCAAGCGCGTTAACGAGAATGCTCCAGAAGTTTTCACTCATCGGACGTATGCCGGGCTTAACTCCAGGATTATCGATAAACAGCCATCCGATAAATGTAAAGATGAAGAACAAAACGATGGCCGTAATGTAAAGCTGGAGGCTGCGTTTAAGCAGCAGCTTCGCCGCCACGCTAAATGGTTTCTCAATAAGCTTACGGCCGCGCACGATGCCGAGCACGATGCCGGAGATAAAGAAGAATCCTTCAGCCGCCGAAACAAACAGTTGGCCCCGTCCGCTCATCCAGTCAAAACCGTTAGGGAAGTACTGGAGGTGGTCGAAGAGTATAGCAATCAGGAAATACCCACGCAGCAGATCAAGCGCAATAATGCGCGATGATTTTTTGACTTCAGACATTGTAGCCCATTGTAACATACCAACCTTAAGTGGTGATTTGGGAGTATACTAGGAATATGGCAAATCAACCAGTCCCCTATATGGCACCAGATTTCACCTTACAAGACCAATCAGGTAAAGCACATTCGCTTGCTGACTATAAAGGTAAGTGGCTTATTTTATATTTCTACCCTAAAGACGATACGCCCGGCTGCACTACCGAGGCATGTAGCTTGCGTGATGCCGCAACGGATCTCAGCGAACTTGATGCTGAAATTGTTGGAATTAGCGCCGATGATGCGGCGAGTCATGGTAAATTTATAGCAAAACACCATCTTAACTTCACGCTGCTGTCTGACCCTACCAAAGCGGTCATCGAAAACTACGGCGCATGGGGTAAGAAAATGTTTGGCAAAGAGGGGATTCTGCGTAAAACCTTCATTGTTAAACCTCATGGCGAGGTCGTCAAGGTGTATGGCCGCGTAACGCCGCTAGGGCATGGCGAGCAGGTGACAGCTGAGCTCAAACGACTCAAAGAGCGCCTCTAGCCGGCTTAGCGTGGGCGTCGTCCGGCGATATCTCGTGCTTGCTCTGCAAAGCGGTCGTCGATAATTGTCGATGAAAAATCGCCATATTTGCGGGTAACAGCTTTCTCGATCAGCCAATCAGCAATGAGCGGATTCTTCGGCAACAGCGAGCCGTGCAAGTAGGTGCCAATGACATTCTTATAGCGGGCGCCTTCGGTCTCGTCCTGGTTATTATTTCCAGCACCACGAATAACATTGCCGAGCGGTACGGCTTTTGGCCCAAGAGTTGTAAGCCCTGAGTGGTTCTCATACCCGATAATTAGTCCAAACTCATCACTCTGCGAAACGATATTACCGATCAGGCGTTCATCGCCGCCTACGGTTTCGATATCGAGTAGGCCAATGCCCTGGATAATTTCACCACTACGCGTCTTAAAGAAGTGTCCAAATTGTTGGTATAGTCCGCATACCATGAGCATCGGTACGTTATCTTCGGCGAGCGCCTTCAACGTGTCGCCAATCGCGATCAAGTCTTCGCCGATAATGCTCTGTCCGCTATCCTGGCCACCTCCGCCGACGACTAAATCGACTTCTTTAGGAAATGTGTCTCCAGGGTTGTATTCAAGGAGGTTTACTTTGTAGCCGTACCATTCAAGTCGCTTTTTTAGTACTAAAGTATTACCCCAATCACCATAAATATTCATGTCTCTTGGGTAGAGCTGCAGTAAATTAATTACCTTATTGTCGCTCATCGAATCGCCTCCACGTCGGTATATTTCGCAAGTTCACGGCGCAGCGCAAGCATTGCAGTGTAGGTGCAATAGATACGCTTTGGCTTCTGCTTATTATCACGAATAAATTCAGCAAGAGCTTGGCCGAGGTCAGGCTCGACTTTACTTGTAACAACCTCATCGTATTGTAGGCGTAGTGCCATATCAAACGCCCGTACGCCGCTCACTACAGCTACACCCTCACGCTTAAGGCTGTCAAAATCAACGTCCCACAGCCAGCTGACGTCGCGGCCATCGGCGTAGCTATCATTGATTGCAATCATTGTTGCATAATCTTTTGACTCAAAACTCTTGAGGCCAAGCCTAAATCCACTTGGATTTTTGACTAAAACAAGTTCGCATGGCAATTGATTAATTGTTACTGTCTCGCCGCGGCCAAAGGCAGGGGTTACATTTGCTAAGCTTGCCAGCATACGCTTCGTATCGAGCTTCTCGCCCATAATTTCACGTACAAGCGCGATAGCGCCTACGGCGTTCTGAAGGTTATAAATACCTTTAATTTTCAGCGATGTTTCATGGTTCTTGTTATCAAAACGGATTGTTGCTCGCTGTCCGTCTATGGCCTCGAGCGTTGCCGCTGGCGCTATCCCACCAGTTTTTACCTTCGGGTTACTTTTCTTTGTCCCGCGCATTGTATCGTCGGATGGAAAGAGATGGTGGAGTGTAGGCGCTACACTAAAGCTCGTTACCTTTGCGCTCACGTCGCTCATGAACGGTGCGCTATTAAGCCGTGGGTCGTCATAATTAACAACCACGGTATCGGTAGTGTGTATCGCCACCATGTGCAAAAGCTTTGCGGTGGTATCGATTTCGCCGAAACGATCAAGCTGGTCGCGGAGGACGTTCAAAAACAAGCTATAGCGCGGCTGTACGCTGCGCACGAAGTGAGTGGCATACGCCTCGTCAAGCTCAAGTACGGCAATGTCCGCGTCAAGTTCACCGCGCATATCAACCTCGCCAAGCAAAGCTGCCGCAACGCCACGGGTGAAGTTGCTCCCGGTTCGGTTAGTGAAAACGCGTAAGCCTTGGCCTTCAAGTAATTCAACGACCATCTTGGTAGTGGTTGTTTTGCCGTTGGTGCCGCTCACCAGAACCACTCCATGAGGAAGAGATGATAGTGTACGTTGAATAAACTTCGGGTCAATCTTTTCGACAAATAACCCCGGTAACGCCGACCCACCGCCCCTTGCGCGGGCGAGCATTCGGACACTTTTACCTAAAATAGTAGTAAACGTTTGTTGCACCTTCTCAGTATAGCATTTGAAATGAAGCAAAACATAAGCTTAGATGCGATTCTGATTTCACTATATCTCATCACTACGGTACAATAAGATTATGTTTATAGTGGGTCTGTTCTCGTGGTGGTATGGTACCGGCTGGCTTCAATGCGTAGCTCGGGTGCGCGGCAATCTCATGAGCGTATATGATTACTTTTCATTTGACCTGCTGCTCCACACGTTATTTGCGCCGTTCCGACAGATCTCGGCAGGTAAAGTCCGCGGGCCGCTCGGCGTCCAGGTACGAGCGTTTTTTGACCGTCTCATATCCAGGATTATTGGCGGCATTATCCGCACGACTGTATTGATCTTTGGCTCGATAACGCTATGTATCGCCGTCCTTATTGGCGTACTTCGTCTCGTTATATGGCCGCTTATCCCCGTTTTACCAATCGTTTTCATTGCACTTGCACTGAGTGGATGGGTTCCATGGAAGATCTAATATTCAGTCATAAATCTACACGTGCCGATGTCGCACGTTTCGGCGTGCTCGTGCACGGTATGGTGGCAACCTTGCTCCCATGGCTAGCGGCGCTATGTATCATCTGTGGCGTAGGAATTGTTATAGGGCTTGGAATGGCGCTTGGCTGGCTGTTTGTGGCAGTCGGTATTATCCCGTATATATTTTTCGCCTTTTATAAATATCACGTAGAGTCCCTGCCGGCCGGTAACGGCCACACGGTACAGTCGTTGCTTGCTGGCGATGTACTTGGCCGTCTGCCGGCAAACCCGAATCCGTCAGATGTAGCACGCGCAGCAAGCTCGGTATCGAGCGGCCAATTTATGGCAGTACGTCTTGGACTTACCCCGTCACTCCTCGATTCGCTTGCAAGTAAGGATCCTGCTACAATGCCAGAGTTCTGGAAGCTAGCTGACGCAATTCGTAGCAAGAATGGACTAAAACAAATTACTGGGAGTGTACTTGCCGTCGCGATCGTGCGAAGTTTCCCCGGCTATCAATCCGTTATCGCGCAGATGCATCTTTCCGATGAGGATCTCGACGCTGGCGTCATGTGGCAGCAGCACCTAGTGGATCTAGTGCAAAAACACACTAGACCTCGTCGTACTGGGGGTATTGCACGCGACTGGTCCTTTGGCTGGATTCCGCTTTTGCAGCGATTTGGTCAGAATATCAGCGAACAAATGAGCAATGGCAGTGGGCTACTAACGGTTGACGTGGGAAGTCATGTCGATGCCATTAATCAGCTTATCGAAGCGTTTGGGACGGGTGGCCGTCAAAATGCGGTATTAGTAGGCCAAGCGGGCGCAGGCAAGACGACGATCATCCATGCGTTTGCCGAGCGGCTGCTTGACGCCTCGGCGAACTTGCCAGACTCACTAAAATTCAGGCAAGTCTTCATTCTTGACTCAGCTGCGATAATTAGTGCAGCGCCTGGGCGTGGTGAGCTGGAAAATCTCATAATGCAGGTGCTGAACGAGGCGTACAGCGCCAAAAATATTATCATCTGCCTTGATAACGCCCAACTTTTCTTCGAAGAAGGGGTCGGCGCAGTCGATCTTTCGAATGTCTTGCAGCCAATCCTTGAGGCTGGTAATCTGCGTGTGATTCTTTCAATGGATGAGCAGAAGTATCTCGAACTTGGTCAGCGTAATCCTGCACTGGTAAATGCGCTTAATCGCATCAACGTCCAGCCGACAGGCGAAGCGGAAACAAAGCGTGTCATGCAGGAGCAGCTTATCGTAACCGAAGTACATCGCAATGTCACGTATATGTACCAGGCGATCAACGAGGCATACCGCCTCAGTGAGCGCTATATGCATGAGCTTGTTATGCCAGGCCGTGCGATACGCTTGCTTGAAAGTGCGGCGGGCTTTAGCGAATCTGGACTGGTAACAATGAACTCCGTGCAGCAGGCGATCGAGAGGACGCTTGATGTAAAGGTAAGTGTTGCAAGCGAGGTGGGCGACCGTGAACGTCTACTCAATATGGAAGATCTCATTCATAAACGCATGGTAAACCAGGTGCGAGCCGTAAGCGTAGTAAGCGACGCTCTTCGTCGCGCACGCGCCGGGGTGCGTAATCAGAATCGCCCGATCGGTACATTTTTGTTCCTCGGGCCAACTGGTGTTGGTAAAACCGAGCTCTCTAAAGCTCTTGCCGATGTGTATTTTGGCGGCGAAGGTAAAATGGTACGCATTGATCTTAATGAGTATGTGCGCCCCGAAGACGTTACACGCCTGATTGCCGATGGCGCAGATGATCCAAGTAGCCTTACCGCACAGGTAATGAAGCAACCGTTTAGCGTAGTCCTCCTTGATGAGATTGAGAAGGCAGCTCCAGAGGTGCTCGCGACACTCCTGCAGATGCTCGACGAAGGAATTTTGCGTGATGTACGTAACCGTGAGGTGAGCTTCCGCGACGCAATTATTATCGCTACCAGTAACGCTGGAGCTGAGAGGATTCGTGAATATATCGAGCGTGGCTATGAGGTTGCACAGTTCGAGCAGCAGTTTATCGACGAGCTCATCAGTAGTAATCAATTCAGGCCAGAATTCCTCAATCGCTTTGATGAAATCGTCGTCTTTCGTCCGTTCAAAAAAGAAGAGCTCATTCAAGTGCTCGACCTTATCCTAGTAGGAGTGAACAAGACACTCGAGCCACAAAAAGTATCAGTCGAAGTAGACGATGAGGCGAAGCAAATACTGGTCGATAAAGGCTATGATCCGCGACTAGGCGCACGTCCAATGCGACGCGTCGTGCAAAAAGCCGTCGAGAACACGGTCGCAAAACAAATGCTTTCTGGCGCTGTGAACCCTGGCGATGTTATTCATATCACCGGCAATCAAGTTGCAGCAATATTTACTACCACCGAAACGGCACGTGCAATTACTAATGGTAACAGTGGTCAGTAGGCGGGCAATATGGTATACTTGGTCGAGTTAGGAGAATATTATGGCTAAACATCGCAACTGGCACGGCGCGGACATCAAGCGTGCTCGCAAGAAAAAGC
>Ga0164242_10006696_pt1 | contig 12671 bp, 14 predicted proteins | sample OricomgcompostMG_FD_108783 | JGI IMG/M metagenome (GOLD analysis project Ga0164242, IMG submission 108783) | Miracle-Growth compost microbial communities from Emeryville, California, USA - Original compost - Miracle growth compost (MG) ... | reverse complement strand
TTTTTGTACAATACGCCTTTGTATGAAAGGATTGCACGGCAGGTATCAGTTGGTTGTGCACCATTGTTTACCCACTCAAGCGATTTGTCAAAGTTAATGTCAATTGTAGCCGGATTGGTGTTTGGGTTGTATGAACCTAAACGCTCAATAAAACGACCATCTCTTGGAGCGCGGGAATCCGCTACCACGATGTAATAAAAAGGTTTGCCTTTTTTACCGTGTCTTTGCAGTCTGATTTTAGTTGCCATTTTTAATTTTTATGTATTCAACATTGCCCCCGGAGTATTCTGCGGGGCTGCAAAGGTAATACTTTTCTCATTAATTTCTAAATAATTATCAATCAACTTACTTTGAACAAATTGCGGGTCCCCAAACAATGATTACAAAGACAAGATCTCCACAATTTTCAACAGGTTGTCGTTAATTTCAATATTGTGCTTTATGGCGTGCTCAAACGGGGTATAGGCAATCCGGTTGCTGATAATGCCCACCATCTCGTTGCGCCGGCCGGCAATTAACGCTTCAATAGCGGCTACGCCAATACGGCTGGCCAGTACACGGTCCATACAACTTGGCCGGCCACCGCGCTGGATGTGCCCAAGTATGGAAATGCGGGTATCATACTGCGGGTATCGTTCCTTAATCTGCCGCCCTATTTCAAAGGCGTCGCCCGCCTCGCCGCTTTCGGCCACCATTACAATTTTTGATGATTTATCTTTCCGGCCATGTTCCAGGCGTTCGTATAAAGCGTTCAGGTCGGTTTTTGATTCGGGTATCAGTATCGCTTCAGCCCCGGCGGCTATGCCGGTGCGCAGGGCAATCAGGCCGCAATCCCGGCCCATTACTTCCACAATAAACAACCTGTCGTGCGATTCGGCCGTGTCCCGTATCTTATCTACCGCGTCAACCACCGTATTAATGGCGGTATCGTAGCCAATGGTAAAATCCGTTCCCAGTAAATCGTTATCAATAGTACCGGCTAAACCTAATACCGGAATATCATATTCCTGACCAAAAATGCGGGCGCCGGTAAAAGTGCCATCGCCGCCTATAGCCACAATCGCGTCAATCTTATTCAGCTTTAACTGCTCATAGGCTTTTGCCCGGCCCTGTGGGGTACGAAACTGGTCGCTGCGGGCGGTTTTAAGAATGGTTCCTCCGCGCTGAATAATATTGGCTACGGATTTACGGTCCATATTAAATATATCGCCGTTAATCATGCCTTCATAGCCCCGGCGTATCCCTGCCACTTCCAGATTATAATATAAAGCCGTACGTACTACGGCCCGTATGGCCGCGTTCATGCCGGGCGCGTCGCCACCTGAGGTAAATACTCCTACTTTTTTAATCTGAGCCATTATTTCGCGTTCAATAAACTAAAATACGGGACTAATTTACGTTTAATTTTTCCATCATCGTACAACAATGGTGTATTTTTTACACTTGTCGTTTCAGGGGTATCAGATCAACCTGCTGAGGCGGAATAGGCGTAGCTTTTAAGGCCCTTGCCACTGCTATAATATTTGCCGCCGCCGCTTTGGCAGTTGCTACCGACCAATCCCTGCGGTAATCCGTTTCCAGGTATGAGCCTCCGGGGCCGGGGCCGTTGTTCCAGTAAGTATAGCTTTGCGGGGGTATAGTAAAGCCAACGTCCATCATGGCGTGGGTAATTTCGGCCACTACGTGGCGGGCGCCGTCCTCCTCGCCGGTTACTACAAAACCGGCCACTTTGTTAAAAGTTACCGGTCTGCCTTCTTTATCTTTAGCTGTGTAAAGCCCGTTAATGCGTTCCAGCGCTTTCATGGCCATGCTCGATAGCGTGCCCACCCAGGTTGGGGTAGCCATGATCAGGATATCGGCAGCCAGCAGTTTTTCTAATATAAGGGGCCACTCGTCACCTTCGCCCAGGTTTGATTTGATACCGGTTTTAACATTATAATCCGCTATACGCAGCATTTGTGTTTCGGCGCCTAATCGTTCCAGTTCGGCTGTCATGCTCCGGGCAAGCGCTTCGGTATTGGATACCTGGGGCGAGGGTTTAAGGGTACAGTTTAAAACTAATGCTTTCATGGCAATAAATCAATAACCTATTTAACTATATTGCTGCCTAAATGTTTAGCAACTGGCGTTAATTGGCCCATAATAACCCCTTAGTTGAAAACGGAATTGAAAATGAATAGAATAATTGCCAAATTTGTAGTATCATGACTGTGAATACATTTTACCTTGTGCAATTCAACTCAACACTATGAAAAGAATACTCATCGTTGATGATGAAGTGAACATTGCGCTATTGTTATCTAAATTTTTAACACGCAATAACTTTGATGTAACTACCGCCTCCAATGGCGCCAATGCCATGGAACACCTTAAAAACGGGGAGTACGACCTGGTGCTGTGCGATTTCCGGCTGGAAGATACCGACGGGCGACAGATGCTTATCAACATTAAAACCCATTATCCTAAAACAGGCGTTATTATTATAACCGGCTATTCGGATATTAAAATGGCCGTTGAGCTGATAAAGATGGGTGCCTATGATTATATTACCAAGCCGCTATATCCCGACGAAATATTAAATACCATTACCAAGGCCATTGAAACCCGCCACGCTTTACTGGAGGAAGAACACCCCCCTATAGCATCGGTTGCGAAACCAGGTAAAAAACAGACACTTTCCGCTGATTTCGTAGTGGGCGGCAGCCGGGCCTCCAAAGAGTTGCTAAGACAAATAGAGTTAGTAGCGCCCACCAATTACAGTGTAATTATTATGGGCGAAAGCGGTACAGGTAAAGAGTCGGTAGCCAAAAGCATACACCTTAGCAGCCCGCGGCGCGATCAGCCTTTTATAGCCATGGATTGCGGATCATTAACCAAGGAACTGGCGCAGAGCGAGTTTTTTGGTCATGAAAAAGGGTCATTCACCGGCGCGCTTTATACCAAGATAGGTCATTTTGAAATGGCCAACGGCGGTACGCTTTTCCTGGATGAGGTGGGTAACTTATCCTATGATATACAGGCCGCCCTGCTGCGTACCGTGCAGGAGCGTAAGGTAAAACGAATAGGCAGCACAAAGGAGATCGACCTGGACGTTCGCATTATTGTGGCTACTAACGAAAATTTGCAGGAGGGCATTCAAAAGGGCCGTTTCCGCGAAGATCTTTTTCACCGTTTTAATGAGTTTGGGATCTATATGCCCGCCCTGCGCGAGCGCGGAAGCGATATTATGCTGCTATCAAACCATTTTTTAAAGATGGCGAATGAGGAACTGGGCCGCAATGTCACTTCGTTTTCGGCCGAGGTAGAGGAGTGCTTTTTAAATTACCGCTGGCCGGGTAACATCCGCGAGTTAAAAAATGTGGTGCGCCGTGCCGGATTGCTTACCGAAGGAGAGGAAGTGCAGCTAAAGGCGCTGCCGCTCGAAATATCTAACCACAACCGGTTTGCACAACCCGAGTTTACCAGCAACCCGGCCACAACAGAACATCAGCCGGCTATTAAGGAAGCCAAGCACGATCTGAAAAATGCAGCCCAGGAAGCCGAATACGATACGATTTTAAAAGTATTGCGCGAGGTTAATTTTAATAAAACCAAAGCGGCCGAGATTTTGCAGATAGACCGCAAAACCCTGTATAATAAAATGAAGGCCATCAACGGCAAATAATATGGAACCCGGCGAGCAAAAACCGATTGATGCCGAGGCTTTGCGCATGCTGAGGCACGATATTAAAAATCAGTTATCCAACATCATCATGTCGGTTGAGCAATTGCGCTATGAGCTGACAGATATATCTGACGACTGCACATTTTATATTAATACCGTAAGCGACAGCTGCTCCAAAATAAATAGTTTATTGGATAGCGGGGAGTAAAACACACGTTTTACGTATTACGTGATACGTACAACCCGCCGGACACTTATTGCTTAAACGTATCACACAAAACGTACAACCTGCCACCCAACCAAACTTTCATTTATCTGCGCGGCAATCAAACTTTTCAGCGCTTTTTTGTTTAAATTGTAAAACCAAAAAGCATTAGATCGCGGTATGTCTATTTTCAACTATAAACAGCGTAATAATATTACCCTGATCAGCATTGTTTTGCTGGGTTGTTTGTTGTTTTACGCGCTGAGCGATCTGTTTAGCTCTATACTTGGCGCCATTGTGTTGTACACCATTTTCAGGCCGGTATATATTTACCTTGTTGAGGGCCGCAGGTGGAATAAATCGATGGTTGCCATATTACTTATCCTGGTTTCGGTTATCGTGGTGGTGATACCTTTCCTCACGCTCAGCTTTATGATGATCGATAAAATATCAGGGCTGAACCGCAATACTTTCCCAATTGAGAAATGGCTGGGCAAGCTCGATCATTTTGCCGGGTCCAATTTCAGGCAGCCACACTTTGCCGATAGTATTATGCTTAAGGTTGGCACACTGGCAACCGACCTGTTTCCTTCCATATTAAGCAGCGCCGCAAGCATTTTAATTACCCTGCTGGTAATGTATTTTTTGCTGTATTTTATGTTTGTGCAAATGCGGGGGTTTGAAGCGGGCCTGCTGCGCTATGCCCCCTTTCGTGAACAGCACGCGCTGAAATTCGCGGTAGCCTTGCGCAATGCTACTTACTCCAACGTATTGGGGCAGGGCATTATTTCCATTGTACAGGGCATATTGCTGGCCAACGGCTTCTGGATAGCCGGCATCCCCGATCCGGTTTTCTGGGGGGTTATCGGCGCGTTTATCTCATTTTTACCGGTGGTTGGCGCGCCAACGCTGTGCATCCCTGCCGCTATTATAATTATGGCTAACGGACACACATTAAAAGGCGTTTTGCTGCTGGCTTATGGCTTGCTGTTTATTGGTAATGTAGATAATGTATTGCGCATGATCATTAATAAACGGCTGGCCAACACGCATCCCATTATTTCCATTATTGGGGTATTTATCGGTATTCCCTTGTTTGGTATATTAGGGCTGGTTTTCGGGCCGGTATTGTTGTCGTACTTTTTACTGCTGCTGGAAATATATGAAACCAACCGCATGGCGGCCGATAGGCTTGAACGGATAAAAACCGGTCCGGATATATAAATTGGGGTCAGAAAATTGGAATATCCCCCACAAAAAATACTTTGACGGCAGGCGCTGCGTTTAGACAAAAGGACCATCTATTGGAAAAATTTAACTTATATAAAACAATTGTTCAACTTAAAAATTATAATAACATGAATGATAACTCAAAAGTGGTTGTTGCATTGCTGGCAGGTTTAGCGGCAGGAGCAGCGTTAGGTATATTATTTGCCCCCGATAAAGGTACAGACACCAGGGATAAGCTCAGCGAATCATTAAAAAACCTGGGCGATTCCATTAAGGAAACAGCCGCGGCTGAAATTGACAACCTGGTTGGCTTAAAAGACAAAGTGGTTGAAAACATTAAAAGCAAAGTAAATGGCGCGGAAGAAGAATACCAGGACGACCTGGAACACGCGTAAATAAATAAAAAGGGGCTGTATCACAAGCAATCCGGACAAATTGAAAACAAAATAATGTTTGGTGTTGGTGTTCTTTGTGAGCGCTGCGGTTAAATTTTACCACAAAGTACGCAAAGGGAAAATTACAAAGGACACAGAAGTTGAAGCCCAATATAATTTTGCAATGTTTTTTGCATTTTGACTTTGATACAGCCTCATTTCTATACAAATCAATCTACATGGAAGAAAACGACAAAAAGGAACCGCAGCAGCAACCAATAACCGAACAGGTAAAGGAATATATTGAAACCTATATTAAACTGGCCCGGCTTAAAGCAATTGAACGGGGCACCTCCATATTTGCCGGCATAATAACGGATGTTTTTATAATACTGGGGCTGTCTATCGCCTTTTTGTTCGCCAGCTTAACGCTGGCATTCTACCTGTCGGATGTGTTCCATTCTACCTGGCAGGCCTTTGGTATCGTAGCGCTGGCTTACCTCATTATCATTGTTATTATCATGTTAACCCGGAAAAGCATGGAACGCCCTATTGTTAACGCGCTGCTTAAACGACTTTTTAAATAAAATAAGGATAATGGATCTACCTATCAGAAATATTGATGATTTACACAGCGAAATAGCGAGGCTTTCGGGATTACGCCAACAGCAAAAGGAGGCCTTAAACGAACGTTTCAGCAGCCCGTCAGCAATATTTTCAACCATATTTTCCCTGTTTCCCAAATCGCCGGCTACAGATGGTATCCGGGGAAACCTGCTTAACCAGGATTATTTCGGCCTGCTTTCACGCATTATACTGCCCTTCGCTTTAAATAAGACCTTATTCAGGCACTCCGGCTTTATTGTTAAAACATTGGTGGGCATGGTATCGCAAAAAGCGTCACATTTTATCAGTGAGGATACGGTAACCGGTTTATGGGATAAAGCCAAGGGGCTGTTCAATAAAGTAACCGGCAAAGGCAAATCCAAAAAGAAAAAGAATTTGCAGGGTTACGGCATTGCACCTATATAACCCCCTCCCAACCCTCGCCGAAAGCGCGGGCTTAAAAAAATTCAGGCATGACGTTTTTGCGTTTTGATGCGTTTATATAAAGTAGTTAAAAGCGATTTTCCTGAGCTATGACCGGATATGATTGATTTAGTTTCCAAACTAATTCCGTATTTTCATCTGATCATTTATGGCCAAACTTAAAAAACTACCGTCACCCATCACTATACTAATTATCGTGATCCTGTTGGCTGCGGCCGCTACCTGGCTGCTCCCCGCTGGCGAGTATAATAAGCTGAGCTACGCGCCGCCTGGAGCATTCAGCATGTCTACCCCAAATGGCGATAAAGCATTGCCATTTACACAGCATACTTTGGATAGTTTGCATATCCGTATCCCCCTGGCTAAATTTCAAAATGGCGATATCCGCAAAGCGGTGGCCGTACCGGGCAGCTATCATCAGCTTAAAAGCAATAAGCAAGGGCCGGTCAGCGTAGCGCAGGCACCCATTAAAGGTATTTATGATACCATTGATATTATCCTGTTCGTGCTTTTTATAGGCGGGTTTATGAACGTGTTTCAGCAAACCGGCGCTATGGAACAGGGCATCCGCAACCTCTCCAGCCGGATGAAAGGACGTGAAGCCTGGCTCATCATCATCATGACCTTCCTGTTCTCGTTCGGCGGCGCTTCCTTTGGCATGGCCGAGGAGACATTGGTGTTTTACCCGGTAATGGTTCCCTTATTTATGGCCGCCGGGTACGATCTGCTGGTGCCCATGGCGGTAATATTTGGCGGGGCCAGCCTGGGTAATATCGCCTCGTTTTCAAATCCTTTCGCTACCATCATTGCTTCCAACGCGGCCGGCATTAACTGGGCCGATGGCTTGTACGAGCGTATAGTGGTTTTTATAGTAATTACCGTTGTCGAGATCTGGTACATTGTGCGCTATGCCCAAAAAATTCAGAAAGACCCAACCCGCTCATTGGTTTACCGGCTGGAGGGCGCAATTGCTTCACCCTACCCGGAAATCAATCGTGCCCGGCAGGGCATTGTAAAATTAGGCGCCAGGAACGGCGGGCTGCTGATCCTGTTCCTGGTAACCTTTTTAACCATGATTACCGGCGTGGTGTTTTTTGATTGGTGGCTGCCTGAAATGTCGGCCCTGTTCCTGGTGTCGGCTATCCTGGTGGCTATCATCACCCGCACCAACGAAGCGGTTTTTATTAAGCAGTTTATTACCGGGGCCGAAAGCCTGCTGTCGGTAGCTTTTATTATTGGCGTGGCGCGTGGTGTAACCCTTATTTTAAACGATGGCCGCATCAGCGATAGCATCCTCTACTATTCAGCCGGACTGGTGGGCCATATGCCGCCTGTTTTATTTATCGTGATCCTGTTTGTGTTGTACAATATCTTTACCCTGTTTATTTCGTCCTCATCGGGGATGGCCGTTTTAACCATGCCTATATTCGGCTCGCTGGCGGTAGTGGTTGGCGTGCCCGGCCGCGAAATTGTGAACGCTTACCTTTTCGGGATGGGAGTTATGGGCTTTATTACGCCAACAGGTTTAATACTGCCATCGCTGGCTATGGTAAATGTAAGCTATAAAACCTGGCTCAGGTTTATCTGGCCGCTGCTTTTAATAATCAGTGCTGTTTGCTGCCTGTTTTTGGTGGGCGGAGTGCTGCATAATTAGGTAAAATACGCGCCATATTAGTTCCAACCGTTACCTTTGCCTGCCATGTTAGAAATTCTTTTCCGGGACGATCATTTGATCGCCGTCAATAAGCCGCACGGCCTGCTGGTACACCGCTCACCTATAGCCGCGGATGCGGAGGAGTTTGCCGTACAAACCCTGCGCGACCAGATAGGCAAATGGGTAACCCCCGTGCACCGGCTGGACCGGAAAACGGCAGGCGTGCTGCTGTTTGCGCTGGATAAGGAAACGGAGATAGCCATGCACAAGCAATTTATGGAAGGCCTGGTAAACAAAAAATACCTGGCCGTTGTACGTGGGCATACTATAGACAGCGAGGAAATTGACTATCCGCTGCGAAAAGAGAACGGAGCTATGCAGGATGCCCGCACCGCCTATGTTACCCTGCAAAGGGCCGAACTGCCCATAGCGTTGGGCAATCACCCCAGTTCCCGGTATTCGCTGGTGGAAGCCACGCCAACAACGGGCCGGATGCACCAGTTGCGCAAACACTTCAGCCATATTTTTCACCCCATTATAGGCGACCGTACCCACGGTTGCAACAAGCAGAACAGAATGTTCAAGGAAAACTGGAACATGACCACCATGCTGCTGCACGCCAGCTACCAGGCTTTTCACCATCCTTTAACCGGCGAACGGATAGAGATAACAGCCCCCTTGCAAAATGAGTTTATACGCATGATGGAATTGATGGGGTGGGATTAGCATAGCTTTTCAGCACACTGTTATTGAAGGGCTAATTGCCACGCTATTCCACTCGCAATGATAATATTATTGCCTCTCCTCCAGCTCAGCAATAATATTATCCGTCACATCTACCTCGCCCATACGTGGGAAAATACGGTCGATACTGTGTTCATAAGCCGATGCGTTCATATCGGTGGTGGCATCGCTGGCGAAGGTGATATTATAGCCAAATTCACTGGCCGTACGGGCCGTACCTTCCACCCCGATACTGGTTGAAATACCGCCAATTACAATGCCTGTAACACCGCGTTTTTGCAACTCGTTTTGCAATTGGGTTTCAAAAAACGCGCTCCAGGTATGCTTGGTAATAAAAATATCATCGGGCCGTGTTATAATTTCGGGGGTTATTTCCAGCCAGTCATCAGCTAATGCAGGTGCTGGCGGTTTAGCGTCCTTACGGGCTTTGGTCCAGGCGGCCCCGCCCGGGTTTACATTTACAATTACCACCGGTAAATTTGCCTTGCGGAAAGCGGCCACCAGTTTGGCGGCATTTTGCAGTACCCCGGTTATGGGGTGCACCAACGGATAACTAACTATCCCTTTTTGCAGGTCAATTAATACCAGCGCGGTGTTTTTGTCAATTGCAGTTATCATGTTTTTCTGTTTTTTGGTTTATGTATGGGTAATGAATTTTATGTTAAGCCAGGCTTCCCGCTGCCACTCCAGGCCGCTGCTCCATTAGCGCCTGTTCTTTTCTTTTGAGCCGTCTTTTTTTCAGGAAACGCAAATGAAGGAAACCAATGATCAGGGCTATACAGCCTTCGGCCAGGATGGTATTTTGAACGCCAATATACTGCGAAGTTATCCCGATGATCAATCCGCCTAAGGGTTGCATGCCAAAAAAGGCCATCGCGTAAAAACTGATCACCCGGCCACGCATTTCGGGCACTACGGTAGTTTGGATCAGGGTATTGCTGATGGTAATTTGCGACATCATGCCGAAACCACCCATCACCGAGAAGAACAGCGCCAGCGGATAATAGTTTTCATGCGAAAACAGGGCCAGCCCGGCGCCAAATATCAGCGTGTTGATGCCCAATATCTTTTTCAGGTCGCGCCCTGGTTTAATCGAGGCCAGGAACATCGCCCCCGAAAAGGCGCCCAATCCAATTACACTGTCAATTACCCCGAAGGTGGACGCTGTGCCCTTAAAAATATCCTTGGCATAAACCGGGATCAGGGTACTATAGGGCAATACAAACAAACTGATGGCAGCTAACATAATAATAACGAAGGAAATACTCGGCGTATTTTTCAGGTAAACAAAACCTTCCTTCAGTTCGCCAAAAACGTTTTTAGTGTGTGGTTTTGATTGATATTTAGGCAGCCGCATCATCAGCAGCGAGCCGATTACCGCCACAAAGCTTACCGCATTTAAACCGAAACAAACATCGTTACCCAACTGTTCAATGATTAATCCGGCTATGCCGGGCCCTATCAGCCGCGACAGGTTAACCATGGACGAGTTGAGCGCGAGCGCGTTGGGCAGGTCGGCCTTATCGTTCACCATGTCAAACACCAGCGATTGCCGGGCCGGCACATCAAAAGCGTTAATAAGGCCCAGCATCACACTTAAGGCAATTATTTCCCATACGTTATAATGCCTGGTAAAAACCAGCAGGGTTAGCAATATGGCTTGTGTCATAGAGGCAACCTGTGTTAGCAATAACAGCCGGAAACGGTTATACCTGTCGGCCGCTACACCCCCTAAAAACGAGAACAGGAACGAAGGGAACATACTGGCAAACAATGTAAGGCCCAGCATAAATTTGGAGTGGGTAAGCTCATAAACCACCCAGCTTACGGCTGTCTTCTGCATCCAGGTACCGATAAGCGAAACGGATTGCCCAAAAAAATATAAGCGATAATTGCGGCTTTTAAACGCCCTGAACGTACTGATATCCATATACCCCTCCTAAACAGCGTAGCTTTCATGAACTCCATGAAAACAAACATCCCGTGAATAATCCTCCCCGGTAGGGAGGACTTTCCAATCTAACAATTCTTTTAAAGCCCTCTCTACCGGAGAGGGGTTGGGGTGAGGCCCTTACTCAAAATCAATCAACCTGGTAAGCGGGCCCAGCGCTTTTTGCAGCAAGGCAAGCTCATCATCGGTACAAACTTCATTCAGCGCTTTATTCAGCCACTCCTCGCGCTCATTACGCACCTTGTATAAGGTTTCGCGCCCTAAGGGCGACAAGGAAATAATAGCCTTGCGCTTATCCGTTGTTGATGCCGTGCGGATAATTAAACCCAACTCGGTTAAATGCGCCAGCACCTGCGACATGGACTGTGTGGTGATATGCTCCATGGCGGCCAGTTCGCTTGGCAGCAACTCCTTATGCTGATCGAGCAAAGCGATGGTTGACCGCTCTGTTAACGACAGCCACTCGCCGGTGCTTGATTGCTTACGCAGCTTTTTGTTAAACCGGGTAATGATGTTACGCAGTTCGGCAGCCAGTTGACGGGTATTCTTATTATTCATTATAGTAAGTAAACTTGTAAGTTTACCTTACAAATATAGATATAGTTTTGTTTATGGAAGGTCATAAATTGTCTGAACCGGGATTTACATCATGGTTCAGACAATTTATTTAACTTCGGGAAATGAAATTATCAGAATTAACCAATTACCTGGAAAGCCTTGCGCCGCTAACTTACCAGGAGGATTATGATAACGCCGGGTTGATTGTGGGGCAGCCCGATAAGGAGATCCATCAGGCGCTCATCTCATTGGATTGTACCGAGGCTGTGGTAGACGAGGCTATTGCTGAAAACTGCCAGGTGATTATTTCGCACCATCCTATTGTTTTTAAAGGGCTAAAGAAGTTTAACGGCAAAACCTATGTGGAACGCGTGGTGGAAAAAGCTATCCGGCATAACATAGCCATTTATGCCATCCACACTAATCTGGATCATATTTCAACCGGCGTTAACGCCCGTATTTGCGAAACACTCGGACTGGAAAACTGCCATATCCTGGTTCCTAAACAGGGATTGTTAAAAAAGTTGGTTACCTATGTCCCCCATGCCCAGGCCGAGCAGGTAAGGGGCGCCTTATTCAGGGCCGGGGCAGGCAATATTAGTAATTACAGCGAATGCAGCTTTAACGCAGCCGGTGAAGGTACTTTTAAAGGTAACGAATATAGCGACCCGTATGTGGGCGAGCCCGGCAAGCGCCACACCGAACCCGAAACCCGCATAGAAGTTATATACCCTGCCGGGCAGGAAAGCAAGATACTGATGGCCCTGTTTTTGGCCCATCCTTACGAGGAGGTAGCTTATGACCTGTACGCCCTTACCAACCAGCACCAGGAAGTAGGCGCGGGCATGATTGGCGAAATGGAGCATGGCATGGATGAACTGTCGTTTTTGCAATTGGTGAAGCAAAAAATGAACACCGCCGTGATCAGGCATACCGAGCTTACCGGCAAACCGGTAAAAAAGGTAGCGGTGTGCGGCGGCTCGGGCGGCTTTTTATTAAAGCAGGCCATAGCTGCCGGGGCGGATATGTTTATCACTGCCGATTACAAATATCACGAGTTTTTTGACGCCGAGGGAAAGCTGGTAATTGCCGATATCGGACATTTTGAAAGTGAGCAATTTACGCAGCATTTATTATGTGAAATAATTCAAAATAAATTCACTAACTTTGCCGTCCGTTTAACAGAAATTAATACAAACCCCGTCAAATACTATATTTAATGGAACAAACCGTAGAACAGA
>Ga0164242_10006695_pt1 | contig 12672 bp, 10 predicted proteins | sample OricomgcompostMG_FD_108783 | JGI IMG/M metagenome (GOLD analysis project Ga0164242, IMG submission 108783) | Miracle-Growth compost microbial communities from Emeryville, California, USA - Original compost - Miracle growth compost (MG) ... | reverse complement strand
CGGCCCATTACGCGCTGCGGTAACAGGACATTATTGCCGAGCGGTGTATCGAGCCTGAGCAGCCGGTCGGTTTGTACGAGGCCCCCGGTAATGGCCGCAATCAGATCCTGCGCCCCCATTTTTCTTCCCTATATGGTCATTCTTGATTGGCAGCGCCATTTTACATAGCTTCAAGGAAAATACGGCATACCCATGAAACCAGCCGCCAAAACAATTATCGCGCCGGTCGATACGATATTTGATGAGCAGCGTTCAAATCAATACCAATGATTCATTGCTGGAAGAGCGCCCGAGCGCTTCGGGGCGCTCGGCAAGCACCTTTCCCCGAAAATCTGCGCCCCCCAAAAAATCTTTCGCACCGATGTCACACACGGAACGCGCTAGCTCGTCATGTCAGTGGAACCTACACGAAAGGAGATGGAACCATGACTGCAAAGCTCGACCCGTTCGCCGCCGCCCCTGCTCAAATGAAGTCCTGGATGGGCACGTCGCTTGCCGTGGCCGGCAGCCTCGACCCGACCCTCGTCGCGCTCGTGGAGGTGCGCGCCTCGCAGATCAACGGCTGTGGCAACTGTATTAACATGCACACGACCTATGCGCGCGAGGCAGGCGAGACCGAGCAACGCCTCTATCTGCTCTGTGCCTGGCGCGAGGCGCCCTGCTACAGCGAGCGCGAACGGGCGGCGCTCGCCTGGACCGAGGCGCTGACGCGCATTGCCGAAGGGCACGATGCGATCGAGCGCGCCCGCGCCGCGCTCAACGACCACTTCACGCAGGAGGAGCAGGTGAAGCTCACGCTGATGATCGACGTGATCAACGGCTGGAACCGGCTCGCGGTCGGCTTTGGCCTATGGGCCGATCCGGCGATGGCTAAGGCCATGGCGAAGTCGGCTGCCGCCGCATGACGGACGCCGGCCCGACTCAAGCGGGAGACGCTGAGGACGCCGCGGCGAGCTTCGACCCGCTGCGGCGCACGCTGATCCGCGTGGCGTACCGCATGCTCGGCTCGGTCGCCGATGCCGAGGACATCGTGCAGGACGCGTTCATCCGCTGGATGCACGCCGATCGCGCGCAAGTGTGCGTGCCCGAGGCTTTCCTGCGCCGCATGGTGATGCGCATGTGCCTCGACCAGCTCAAATCCGCGCGGCATCGGCGCGAAACCTATGTCGGTCCGTGGCTGCCGGACCCGGTCGTCGAAGAGGACGAGCAGGAAGACGTCACGCTGCCGCTGATGCTCGCGCTCGAAAGGCTCTCGCCGCTCGAGCGCGCGGCGTTCCTGCTGCACGACGTGTTCGGCCTCGACTTCGACGAGGTCGCGGCAACGATCCAGCGCGAGCCCGCCGCGTGCCGCCAGCTCGCGGCGCGGGCGCGTACCCACGTGCGGGAGTCGCGGCCGCGTTTTCGCGTGGAGAAGGCGCGCGGCCTGGAACTGGCGAAAGCCTTCTTCGCCGCGTCGCGCAGCGGCGACATGCGCGCGCTCGGCGCGATGCTGGCCGCCGACGTGAGCCTGCACGCGGACGGCGGCGGCAAGCGGCCCGCTGCCAGCAAGCGGATGTTCGGCTTCGAGACGGTGATGAAGGTGCACGCGTATCTGGCGGAGCTGTTCCGCGCGAACGCTTCGACGCTCGTGCGCGCGGGCTACATCAACGGGCTGCCCGGCTTCGTGACGCTCGAGGCCGATGGGGAGCTCCAGACGACCGCGCTCGAAGTCGAAGACGGCAAGATCACGGCCATTTACGTCGTGCGCAATCCGGACAAGCTGCGGCACCTGCGCTAGCGCGCGATTCGGGCACTCGACCCGGGCGCTTGCATCAGGCCGAAGGCTCCTGCCAGTAGCCTTCGCGCGCATAGAGGCCCGCGAAAAAATCGAGGAAGGCACGCACCTTCGTCGAGACGGTTTTCCTGGGCGGATAGACGCCCCACACGCCCGGCGTCGCCGTGGAGGTGCGCGCCTCCCAGCCGGGCAGCAATTGCACGAGCTTGCCTTCGCGCAGCGCGCCGCCCGCGGCCCATTCGGGCAGCAGCGCGACGCCCATGCCCGCCAGCGCGAGCGACAGCACGGCCTCGGTGTCGTCGACGCGCAAGCGCCCGCCGAGCTTGACCGTCACCTCGCCCACGCTGCCGCGGCCCGACGGGCTCACGATGACCCACTTGTCCTCGGCGGTCAGCGGAAAGCGGATCGCCTCGTGCGAGGCCAGCTCCGCTGGCGTCGCTGGATGCCCGCATCGCGAGAGATACGCGGGGCTTGCGCAGACGATGCGCCGGTGCGTGGCGAGTTGTCTTGCCATCAGTTGCGAGTCGGGCAGCACGCCGATGCGTACGGCCACATCGATGCCGGCGTCGATGATGTTCACGACCTCGTCGGTCAAGACCGCATCGACGTTGATCTTGGGGTAGCGCGCCATGAATTCGGGCAGATGGCGGATCACGTGCCGGCGCCCGAACGAAGTCGGCATGGTGACGCGCAGCACGCCCTGCGGCGCGCTATTGAGCGACGAAGCGGCCTCCCGCGCCTCGTCGAGGCTCTGCATCACGCGCAAGGCGCGGGCGCGAAACACGCGCCCGCCTTCGGTCAACGTGAGGCCGCGCGTCGAACGATTGAACAGCGCAATGCCGAGATCGGCTTCAAGCTCGGAGATATAGCGCGAGACCGTCGATGTCTTGACCTCGATTCGCTCGGCCGCCTTGCTGAAGCTGCCGAGCTCCGCGGCCTGAAGAAATGCCCGAATCGCCAAAAAATAATCGATTACCACCTTTTGCGCCTCCGCCCTCGTCCCGCCTGTTCGTTCGTCCCGGCCATGCCGCGCCGGTGTTGCGCATTTTACCCGTCACCCGGGGGACTCCCGGTCCGCGCCGGTGGGCGCCCGGTCTTCGCTGGGGCGGCGAGCGTTTCAGTAATTATCGAGAAATTACTGAAATCCCCGCTTCCGGCCATTTTTCAGTAAAATATGAAAAATTACTGAAAGCTGTTCCGGACATGCTCGGCTTCTCCCTCTACCAACGTCACGACCCGGCCTTCTGCGCCCAGCTTGCGAACGTCGAGCAAGCCGCGGCGTCCCAGGACGCGGTGCTCATCGGCGCGCCGGGGACGATCCTCGAGCACAAGCGCGCCGACCTCGTCTATTACGCCCGCCAGTTCATGAACCCCGAGGGCAGGAAGCAGGAGGAAAGCCTCGGCGGCCCGCAAGGCGACCCCGAGGTGGAAGCGCGCGTGGCGGCGATGCGCGCGCGCATCCTGCAAGGCAAGGACCTCGTGAACCGCATCCGCGAGCTCGCGAAGCTGGGCTTTCAGATCGCCGATAACAAGACCTATGCCACGATGGGGGTCCTGTACAACCACGGTCTCTTCCAGGCGGGGGCCGTGCTCATCGGCTCCCATGGCTACGCGGTGCTGCTCAACAGCCTCGGCATCAAGTCGGTCGCTTACGAAACGGAAGACGTCGATATTGCGCGCGCGCGGCAACTCGCGCTGCAGCACGTGCCCACGGGCGGACTGCTCGCGATTTTGAAAGAGACCGGCATCGCCTTCGTGGAAGTGCCGGCGATGACGCGCGGCGCGCCCTCGACGTCGTTCAAGCAAGCGGGCGCGACGCGCTTTCACGTCGATCTACTCGTGCCTTCCGAGGACGATTCGTTCCCGACCATCGCGGTACCCGAACTGGGGGCGCACGCGATGGGGCTGCCCTACCTCGCGTTCTTGCTCGGCAAGTCGCAGATGGGCACGCTCATCTCGCGGCACGGCGCGGTTCCCGTACGCGTGCCGGACCCGGCGCGCTTTGCGATTCACAAGCTGCTGGTGTCGCGCTTGCGCACCCACATGCTCGTCAAGTCGCAAAAGGACGTGCACCAGGCGTGCATGCTGCTCGCGATGCTCGGCGACCACCGCAGCGGCGACATCGAGGATGCCTGCGCGGACTTGCCCGCTTCGGCCCGCGCGCGGGTGCGCCGCGCGCTGCCCGAAGTGCGGCGCCTGCTCGACGCGCACGAGGGCGCACTGGAAGAACTGGAAGCCGGCATCGGCGCGTGAGGCACTGAGGGCGCGCCGTCCCGGTCGCTTTGTATCGCCGTGTATCCGGCCTGCTCCGCGATACATGGCGTTTCACACCCGCTCGCCCGGGACATTTGCCGGATACGTGCGCGCGCTCCAATACGGTCGAACACCTCACCATGGAGATGCCATCATGTTCGATCGACTCAAGATTGCGGCCGCCGTTGTTGCGCTTGCGGGGTTGGCCGCCACCGCCGCGTATGCCGCCTACGGTTCGGCCCAGCCCCCTGCCGCCGGGCAGCTTCCCGTGCGGACCGGCGCGAGCGCGCCCGATTTCACCGGCACCGGCGCGTGGCTCAACAGCGCGCCGCTCGATCTGAAGCAATTGCGCGGCAAGGTCGTGCTCGTCGAGTTCTGGACCTTCGATTGCATCAACTGCGCCCATACGCTGCCCTATGTGAAGGACTGGTACGCGCGCTATCGCGACAAAGGGCTCGTGGTGGTCGGCGTGCATACGCCCGAATATCCGTTCGAGCGCGACACAGGCAATCTGAAGAAAGCGATCGCGCGGTTCGGCATTCAATATCCCGTCGTGCAGGACAATCAATATGCGACGTGGAATGCCTATGGCAATCAGTACTGGCCCGCCCTTTATCTCATCGACAAGACCGGCAAGGTGGCTTACACCCGTGTTGGGGAGGGCAATTATCAGGAGACCGAACAGAGAATTCGCGATCTGCTGGGGATGACGGGCCAGCAGGGTTGATGCGCCCTGTGTGGTCCGCACCCAACGCAGGATAGAGAAAAGCACCGGTTTTGCCGGTGCTTTTCTCTTTCGCATCGTTGCGATGCCGTGCGTCCAACCCGACACCTCACAAACGCGTCACCTGCACAATCGCCTCGGCGAACGCCTTCGGCGCTTCCTGCGGCAGGTTATGGCCGATACCGCCCGTCACATCCCTGTGCGCATACTTGCCCGTGAATTTTTTCGCATAGGCTGCCGGCTGCGGATGCGGCGCGCCGTTGGCATCGCCTTCGAGCGTGATCGTCGGCACCGCAATGGTCGGCGCGGCGGCCAGACGCTGCTCGATGCCGTCGTATTTCGCTTCGCCCTGCGCAAGACCCAGACGCCAGCGATAGTTGTGGATCACGATCGCCACGTGATCCGGGTTCTCGAACGCGGCGGCCGAGCGCGCGTAGGTCGCGTCGTCGAAGTTCCACTTCGGCGACGCCAGTTGCCAGATCAGCTTGTTGAAGGCGTCGCGATTTTGCGCGTAGCCCTGCGCGCCGCGCTCCGTCGCGAAGTAGTACTGATACCACCACTGCAATTCGGCCTGCGGCGGCAGCGGCTTCTTGTTCGCCTCCTGGCTGCCGATCAGGTAGCCGCTCACCGAAACGAGCCCCTTGACCCGTTCCGGCCACAATGCGGCGATGGTGTCGGCCGTGCGTGCGCCCCAGTCGTAGCCGCCCAGCACGGCCTGATCGATCTTCAAGGCATCCATCAGCGCGACGATGTCGACGGCGGTCACCGCCTGCTGCCCGTTGCGCGGCGTATCCGCCGAGAGAAAGCGCGTCGATCCATAGCCGCGCAGATACGGCACGATCACGCGATAGCCCGCCGCCGCCAGCATCGGCGCGACTTCGACATAGCTGTAGATGTCGTATGGCCAACCGTGCAACAGCAGCACTGGCGGGCCGTTCTTCGGGCCGGCCTGCGCGTAGCCCACATTGAGCACGCCCGCGTCGATCTGCTGGATGGGCCCGAACGAAACGCCGCCACCTGTGCGCGCGCCAGGCGACTGTGCATGGGCAATGCTGCTCAAGCCAAGCTCCGCGAGGCTGATGCTCGCCAGCGTAGTGCCGAGCAGCCGGCGGCGGCGGGCGTCAACGGGATCTGACATGACTCGTTTCTCCATTGTTGAGTGGAACAAAGCGCTGCAATGGCTTTATAGCCGAATCAGGTGAACGCTTTGTATCCCAATGTATCTGCCAGATCCATGTACACACAACGAATCAATACGGCCGGGGGTGACCGGCGGCCATAGCGGGCGAGCGGGCGAAAGAGCGGGAAGCCGGTACCTGCAAGCGCACGAAGAAGCGCGCGGCCCGCTCCGGGCGAGAGCACGGCAAGCGCGCGGCCCGGCTCGCGCCCACCGAATTTCGAGGGTTCGAGCGCAATGCCCTCAGTCGACCGCCGGCCGCGTCGGCACTTTCGCGACGAACTTGCGCAAGCGGTGCGCGAGCCGGTGCGAAGGCCGCTCGACAGCGCAGTAGAACGCGTAGCTCGTTGCGAGCGCAACGGCTACCGTCGCGAGCCAGGCGAGCGTTTGCCCCTGCGGATAGCCGGTCGCGCCGAGAATGGCCAGCGCGAGCTTATGGCATAGATACAGGCTGTACGACCACGCGCCCAGCGCCCCGGCGTAGCGCCAGAACGCACTGCGGCCCTGGGTGGCCGTTTCCGCCGCGATCCATCCGGCCACCACGAACTGGAACACCGGCAGCGTGATATCCGGCCCGATGAACGGCAGGAAAGCCGGCTTGATATGCGAGGTGGACGCCAGCACGAAGGTGAGCGATCCCGCTGCGACGATCGCCACGCGCGCGGCGGCCAGATGCTTCGCGAGCCCGCCCGACACCACCGCGAGGCCGCGCGCGATGCCCGCCGTGAGCGCGGAGGCGCGATAACTCGAGCGGCCGTCGAGGGCGGTACGATGCATCTCGGCCACCAGACAGCCCAGCAGCCAGCCGGGCAGATACAGGAACGCGGTGCCGGCCACGCCATAGTTTTCGTAGACGCAATGCGCGCACACGAGCTGCGTATGCGTATGCCGATACCAGACCATCGCGGCGGCGGCGAGCGCCACGCCGACGATCATTTCGCCCACGTAGCGAAAGCGGCTGCGCAGCAGCGGATAGATCGTGTAATAGACGATCTCGCAGTAAAGGGACCAGAGCACCGATTCCAGCAGATTGCCCGCGTTGCCGAGCGGCTGACACAGCGCCGCGACCACGAGAAGCGGCAAGCCGATACGCACATAGCGCGACGCAAAATAATTAATCGGCCGCAGCGTGGCGTCGCGATGATAGGCGTTGTGAATGCAATAACCGGAAATGACAAAGAAAACGATGACTGCGGCCGGTCCCGCGAACAGCAGCACCGAGCCGGACCAGAGCGCGCCGCCCACGCCCGCCAGCGGGGCCGGGAAGAACGCCTTGAACGGCGGCGGGCCGAAGTGATAAAGCATCACCCAGAGCGCCGCCATGAACCGGATCGCGTCGATTTTGAGCGATTTGGCCGACGGTGCGCGGGACGCAGGCGCTCCGGACATGATGTGCCCCTTTTGGTAGTCGATGGCATGGAGCCTACCTGCGCCGGACGTTAAAAAAAACATAAATAAATCGACGCATAAATCACGACATAAATCGCTCCATGCAGGGGCAGATGACGCCGAGCGCAATGCAGCATTGCGTCGGCACGGCGTCCTGGGGTTTGCCCGGCTTTAGTCCGTCCGGAATCGACCGTGCTGAAGTTCGCCGGCGAGCTTGCCGACGGTGATCACCGCCTGCTCGATTTCATCGTTCCATGCGCTGCTGTAATTGAGCCGGATGAAATTGCGGTATGAATTCTCGAAGATTGAGAACATATGGCCGGGGCCGATCGTAATGCCCTGTTCCAGCGCGAGTGCGTAAAGGCGCAAGGCATCCACCGTTGCGGGCAGTTCGATCCAGAGCACGTAGCCGCCCATCGGCCGCGAAATGCGCGTGCCCTTCGGAAAGAAACGCGACACGATTGCCCGCATCAGCTTCGCCTGGTGCGCGTAATGTTTGCGTACGCGCCGAAGATGGTGTTCGTAGCCGTCACGCTCCAGAAACTCGGCAATGGCGATTTGCGGAATCGTGGCCGTGGTGAGCGTATTGAGGAATTTGAGTTTCTCCACCTCATCGCGATATCGCCCCGGCAACGCCCAGCCCACGCGATACGCGACGGTCAGGCTCTTCGAAAACGAGGCGCAATGCAGCACGAGCCCTTGGGTATCGAGCGTTTTGAGCGTGGTGGGATACGCCTCGCCGAAATAGAGCTCGTTATAGACGCCATTTTCAATCACCGGAATATCGTGCCGCGTGAGCAGGTCCATGAGCGCGCGCTTGTTCGCGTCGGGCATCATGAAGCCGAGCGGATTCTGGAAATTCGGCATGATCATGCACGCGGCGATGGGCCGCGCTGCGGGCCGCGACGCGACGATCTCGGCGAGCGCCTCCACGTCGATGCCGTGCTCGGGGTGCGTGGCCACCTCGATGGCGTGCATCCCCAGTCGCTCGATGGCGTGCAGCATCGCGTAGAAGGTGGGCGACTCCACGGCGATCACGTCGCCGGGCTTCGCCACCGCCTGGAGGCACAGATTGATCGCCTCCGTCGCGCCCACGGTGACCACGATCTCGTTCGGGTCCACGCTCATGCCGTTTTCGAGGTAGCGGCGCGCGATCTGGCGAATGAGCCGCGCGTTGCCCGGCGGCAGCGCGTCCGTCACGCCCCAGATCGCCTTGCCCCGGCCCGCCTCGTAGGCGTAGCGGTTGAGCTTCTCGAAGGGAAACGGGCGCGGGTCGGGGTAAGGCGAGCCAAGCGGCACGGCTTCGTCCACGCCGATCGAGCGCAGCGTGGACAGCACGAGACGGCTCACATCCACGGGCGACGACATCGGCACTGGCTGCGAAGGCCGCAATGCCGGAATGCGCGGATCCTCGGCGCCGGATTCGTCGTTCACGAAATAGCCGGACTGGGGGCGGCTCACGATCAGGCCACGGCTTTCCAGAAGAATATAGGCGCGCAGCACCGTCGTGATGCTGACGCGGTGCTGCAGGCTCGCCTGACGTATCGACGGCAGTTTTTCGCCGCGCCGATAAACGCCTTGCTGGATCGAGCGCTCAAGGTCGTCTGCCAGCTTCTCGTACAGTTTCATCCAACGCTCTCCGTGGCATTCGTGGTCGATCCCTTGCGCGAGGCCGATCGTAGCAGAACTGTACTCTTCGGCCCCGCCCCGATTTGTGCATTTCGCCGATGTGTCTGTCCCCTTACCCTTGCACCATCGCACCGTCGCTTCGATGCACGCGACGACATGAATCCGGAGCTTGATGAATGGAAGGGCCGATATGTCCACGAACCCCACTGACGCGCATTCCCCCGCGCATCCCCCCGATCCCTCCCGCCACGCGAGGGAGCGCAACGTGAATTTGCTGGAAGCCATGCGGATCTACGTGAGAGTCGTCGAGCGCGGCAGCATTTCCGGGGCCGCGCGCGACCTCGATATCGGTCAGCCCGCGGTGAGCGAGCGCATCGAGCGGCTGGAGAAGTATCTCGGCTGCCAACTGTTGCTGCGCAACGCGCGCGCATTCAAATGCACGCCGGAAGGCATCATCTTCCACGAGCGCAGCAAGTCGGTGCTGGGCGCCGTCGAGCAGGCCGTCGCGGAAGTGTCGAACGAGGATCAGGTCGTCAAAGGCACGATCCGCATTGCGGCGCCGCATTGCTTTGGCGAAACGGTCCTGCCCGAAGGCCTCAAACGCATACGGGAAACCTGGCCGCGGCTCGATATCGAACTCGTCCTGAACGACCGCCTTGCCGATCTCGTGACCGAAGGCGTGGACATTTCGTTTCGGCTCGGCCAGCTTGGCGACGGCGCGTTCATCGCTTACCCGCTCGGGCAGGTCGAACGGCTGCTCGTGGCCGCGCCCGACTATCTGTCGCGGCACGCTGCGATCGTCGAACCGGCCGACCTCGCGAAACACAGTTTCATTCGCGTCAAAGGCGCCTTCGACGCGGACCAGTTGCCGCTCGCGAAAGGCGCCGATATCGTCGACAGCATGACGATCCGCACCGCCATCAAGACCAACCATTGGCGGCCCATGTATGAAATGGTGCTGGCCGGCGTGGGCATTGGCGTGCTCGAAGCGCCGGCCGCGCAACAGGCCATCGAGCGCGGCCAGCTCGTGCCCTTGCTGCCGCATTACGCCGTGCCGGCGCTTGCGCTGAACCTGCTGATTCGCCCGCAACGTCCGGTGCCGGTGCGCGTGCGCAAGATCGTCGAGACGCTCAAGGCCTATGTATCCGAAGTGCTCGATCGCCAGGCGCCCACGCCGGCTTTTCCGGCACCCGATCGTTAATATAGGAAAAACCTGCGTGGCGCGAGCGTGCCGATTGCCTATCTTTAGTAGAGGCCGTTTAGTAGAGGCAGCCTGACTGGAGCCCAACGAGACAGGAGCGCGAAGATGACTCAGAAACTGGTCGTGGCGACCTTCGACAATCTCGACGTCGCGCAGCGCGCCGCTCGCGATTTCAGGAACTTCGAAAAGGATGGCGACGGCTTCAAGATCGAAAGCGGCGCGATGGTCCAAAAGAGCGCGGACGGCAAACTCACCGTGCTCAACCAGTACACCGAGTCGTATTGGGGATCGGTCGTCGGCGCGGTGACGGGCGGCCTGATTGGATTGCTCGGCGGGCCGCCTGGCGTGCTGGCCGGCGTGACGATCGGGGCCGCCGCGGGGCTCGCCGGACACGCCATCGAGCACGTTCTCGACAGCAAGCTCACGAAAGCGATCGCGGACGAACTGCGCCCCGGCAGCGTCGCGCTCATCCTCGAAGCCAAAGAGCCGCCCGAATACGAAATCGAAAACGTCGTGTCGGGGTATGGCGGCAAGGTCTTTACGCAACCGTTGTCGTGGTGAAGCGCGACGAGGTGGACGATGAAACGAGAACCCGCCGAACGGCGCCGTGGTTTTCTGCACGATTTGAAGTGGATGATCATTCTCTGGTGCGTGGGCTTTGGCGCCACTGCGCTCCTTACGCTTCCATTTCACTTCATCGTTCAGGCGATGATACGGAAATACTAGAAGCCGCTGCTTTCGAAACGGTCTTTTCCAGTACCCGATGTTTAATATCGGATTAATCGATGCTTTCATCGACCCGATATCTACTATCGGCTGGACGGATATTCACATCGGCTTGATCCACTCATAGAATTTACCTGTCCAATTGTCCCTTTTTGTGCTGCCCTACCTGACCTACTCTACGAAAGATCGCGCGTTACGGGGAACCGTCTCACGGTAAAAAACCCGTTTCACGCCGTGTCTCGATGTGCGAAGCAAATCGCGCGCATTAACCGCCTGGGCGAGAGGTCCAGGCGCACCGTTCGCGGTTACCGCAGGAGTCGTCCGATGCACATGCCCGATACCCATCCGCAAGCCGTCGCGAGCCTCGTCACGCCCAGCGCCATTTTCATCGTTGCGACGCTCAATCCCGGTGCGGTGACATCGCCGCATTCTTCTGCGCATTCGCGCCTCGCAGATGGACCTGTGTTTCGATCTCGCGCCCGATGTCGAACCGTCGAGCTCGCATAGCTCGCTCAGCGCCCCCCAATCACGAATCGAGGTGACACGATCATGCCCACACTCTGCGATATCTGCCATGCCCGTCCCGCCGTTGCGCGCGTCGTCGTAACCGAAGATGGCGAGCGCAAATCGCTGTCGATTTGCGACTACCATTATCGGCAACTGATGCGTCATCAAAGCATGCTCAATCCGTTCGATTCGCTGCTGGGCGGCGCGGGCGGCGGTCTCTCGCGCCTCCTGAGCGGCATGGGCGATGAAAGCGGCTTGTCGGCCAGCGTGCCGCGCGAATCGGTCGACGCGACCGAGGCGTTCAGCGAGCAGACCATGGAGCTGCTTCAGCGCGCGGCGGAGAAGGCGCATGAGTTGCGCCGCACGGAGCTCGATACCGAGCATGTCCTTTACGTGCTCGCCGATACCGATGTTTGCGCGACCTTGCTCAAGGAGCTCAAGCTCTCGCCGCAGGACATCAAGAGCTATATCGACGAACACGCGAAGCGCGGCACCGCCGGCGGCGATGACGAAGACGTGCAGATGACCGTGTCGCCGCGCCTTAAAAAAGCCTTTCAATATGCGTTCCAGGCGTCGCGCGACCTGGGCCACTCCTATGTCGGCCCCGAGCATCTGTTGATCGGCCTCGCGGCCGTGCCCGACAGTCTCGCCGGCACCCTGCTCAAGAAGTACGGCGTCACGCCCGAAGCGCTGCGGCAGAAAGTGGTGAAAGTGGTTGGCAAGGGTGCCGAGGACGGTCGCGTCGAGACCCCGAGCGGGACGCCGAACCTCGACAAGTTCGGGCGCGATCTCACCGCGCTCGCGCGCCAGGGCAAGCTCGACCCGGTGCTGGGCCGCGCCCAGGAGATCGAAAGCACCATCGAAGTGCTCGCGCGCCGCAAGAAGAACAATCCGGTGCTGATCGGCGAACCGGGCGTGGGCAAGACGGCCATCGTCGAAGGACTCGCACAGCGCATCGTCAACGGCGACGTGCCCGAGGTGCTGCGCGGCAAGCGGCTCGTCGAAGTCAACATCAACTCGATGGTCGCGGGCGCGAAGTATCGCGGCGAGTTCGAGGAGCGTGCCAAGCAATTGATCGACGAGGTGACGGCAAAGAACGATGAGCTCATTCTTTTCATCGACGAGTTGCATACGATCGTGGGCGCGGGGCAAGGCGGCGGCGAAGGCGGCCTCGATATTGCGAACGTGCTCAAGCCCGCGCTCGCGCGCGGCGAGCTGAGCCTCATTGGCGCGACCACGCTCAACGAGTACCAGAAGTACATCGAAAAGGACGCGGCGCTCGAACGGCGCTT
>Ga0164242_10006694_pt1 | contig 12673 bp, 4 predicted proteins | sample OricomgcompostMG_FD_108783 | JGI IMG/M metagenome (GOLD analysis project Ga0164242, IMG submission 108783) | Miracle-Growth compost microbial communities from Emeryville, California, USA - Original compost - Miracle growth compost (MG) ... | reverse complement strand
TGCGGTGACGCAGGTATGCGCAGGCGTAATACAGTTGCCCCAAGCCCAGGGCAAGCGCCCCAATCAGGTACGACGTCCCGGCGATGCCGAGCATTGCCGGGGCGAGGCTCACGGGAATCAGCACCAGCGCCGCCGTCACGGCCTGAATCCCCGCCCGACGCCCCGAGGGATCGACCACCGGCAGCATTTTCAGACCCGCCGCGCCGTATTGCCGCCGGTACATCCAGGCCACGGCCATGACGTGCGGGAACTGCCAGAGAAAGACGACCAGGAACAGCGCCCAGGCACCGAGATCCAACCCCCGGCCCACGGCGGTCCAGCCCATCAGGATCGGCAACGCGCCGGAGACCGACCCCACGGCGGTATTCCACGGCGAGCGCGACTTCAACGGAGTGTAAAACGCCACGTACACCAGCCACGTCAGCGCCCCGATCGCCGCCGTCGGCGGATTGACCAGGAACCCGAGATACGCGACCCCCGCTAGCGCCGCGGCCGTGCCGAACCACGCCACTTCCCGACTGGTCATCCGCGCCGCGGCCAGCGGACGCCCGGCCGTGCGGCTCATCAGGGCGTCGGAGTCCGACTCGATCCACTGATTCCACGCACTGGCGCCCGCCGCCACCAGGAACGTGCCCAGCAACGTATGCGCCAGCAGCCCGATCTCCGGCACGCCAGGACCGGCCACGACCGCCGCCGCCGCCACCGTGACCAGCTCCATCAGCATGATCTTCGGCTTGGACAGCACCAGATAATCGGCCGCGCGCCGCCAGATCGCCGAGCGAACCGGAAAATACGTGGAGGTCGAGGTATTCATCAGACTCTCCTGAGAGCGGCTTTCCTTCGGATGCGGCGGTCGCCTTTGGGTGCCACTAGAGCGCCTAACAGTTGGATCGCACACGCCTCCGGAAAAAGGGGACTGGCTCCCGGCCCGACAAAACACGTCGATTTTCCCAGAAGACATGCCTGGGCCGGATGCCTGTCCCCTTTTTCCGGAGGCCGGGAGCCGGGGAACACTGGTCGAGTACGACCAGTGCCACCCGCCCCCCCGGTCAGATGAACCTGAGTATAAAGTGCATATTATCGATGTCAAGGTCCACTTGTCTTTTTTGTGGGCGTGGCCGAATATGAAAGGGGGCCTCCGGGCCTCTCCGCCGGGATCTGATTGAATTGATTGAAATGATTGAAACATGATTTCACAAACCGCCGAATACGCGCTGCGGGCCGTCGTGCATCTGGCCGAGAAGGAAGACACCCCGCAGACGACGCATCAAATCGCCGAGGTGACGCGCGTGCCTTCTGGTTATCTGGCCAAGGTCATGCAGACCCTCGGCCGTTCCGGGATCGTCCGCGCCCGGAGGGGCCTGCACGGCGGCTTCACGCTGGCCGTCTCGCCCAAGGACCTGACGGTCCTCGACGTGGTCCAGGCGGTCGATCCCGTGCAACGGATCGAGCATTGTCCCCTGGGCATCCCCGAACATAAATCGCTCTGTCCGCTGCACGCCCGTCTGGACGACACGGCGGCGATGGTGGAACGGGCCTTGGGTGCCTCGACCATCGCCGAGCTGCTGACCGTATCGAAGCGGAGCGGCGTCTCCAAACCGTTTTGTTCGACCAAAACCGAAAAGGAAGCCGAAACCTCAGCCGAAAAGGACTGACCGGCCTTCTCCTGTCTCGTCCGTGTTTCGTGTCTCCGACACCTTGGCGTAGATCGATCGCGGTCCGGGTGGCCGACCCGATGCGGGATGGCCTATCCTGTGGGTAGCGTGTGCGCGCGGTCCCGGCGCGGATGAAACGCTCTTGACACCGCCGGAGCGGACCCGACATCGTGGATGACGCCTTGAAAGCGTATCCGCCAATGAAGTTCGTTTGTTAAGGAACCTGCACCGTGAGCATTGCGACCACCCAGGCCGGCTTGAACCGGCACGACGAGCAGAACGCCCTGGGCAAGCCCGCCGTCCCGACGCTTCTGGCCGCCGGGCTGGTCGTCGCCGCGGTCGCGGTCTCGTATTGGCCGAATCTCCGCTATCTGGTCAATCAATGGTACAACGAGCCGAACTATTCGCATGGCTTTCTGGTCATTCCGATCGCCCTGGTGATCCTCTGGCAGCGCAAGGACGAACTGAACTACGCCGCCTTGCGTCCCATGTTCGCCGGCTGGGTGATCGTCGCGGCGGTCCTTCTGGGGCGGTTCTGGTTCTTCGAGCGCAATGAATTCTGGGCGGAGAGCGCCTCGCTTCTGCCGCTGTTGGGAGGGCTGGTCCTGGCCTTCGGCGGTTGGCGGCTGTTGCGGTGGAGCTTGCCGGCGCTGGGGTTCCTGGTCTTCATGTACCCCCTGCCCCCCAGTCTCAACCTCTATCTGGCCGGGCCGCTGCAAACCCTGGCGACGCTGGGCAGCACGGCGCTTTTGCAAGCCTTCGGCATGCCGGTGCTGGCCGAGGGGAACATCATCTTCATCGGGGCCTCGAAACTTGAGGTCGCCCAGGCGTGCAACGGCCTGTCGATGCTCATGGCCTTCGTCATGCTCGTCACGGCCACCACGCTCGTCATGGCCCGAGAGCGGCCGATCTGGGAACGGGTCGTGCTCTTGCTGAGCATGGTCCCCATCGCCCTGGTCTCCAACATCATCCGCATCGCCGTCACCGCCTGGGCCTATCAACTTCTGGGCGCGCAGCGCGGCGAGAAGCTCGCCCACGACACCGCCGGCTGGGCCATGATGCCCATCGCCCTGGCCCTGATCTGGATCGAGTTGAAACTGATGAACTGGCTGGTCGTCGAGGAGACCGTCGACTCCAAGCTCGTCATCCCCACCTCCTACAGCGCCCCCACCCGCCCGGCGAAGAAGCCCAAGGGGGTTTAGAGCAATTTTCTTTTCACCGTGCCGGTGTGCCGGAAACGGGGACTGGCTCCGAGTCTTCGAGGTGCCTGTCCCCGTTTCCGGCACACCGGCGGGTGCCACTGGTGGTACTCCACCAGTGTCTTGCTTCGGGCGAAGGAGGCCACGGGTGGAGTACCGCCAGTGCCACCCGGGGCCACCTGGAGACGCAACCTCCAGAATTGAGAGCGACACCCTGTGGAGAAAGATTGCTTGCATTGCAGCGATGCCTTGCCGATATTCTATTGAGTGAATTTCGCCGCCGCCGTTCCCCCCCTGCCCGCTCTCTCTCTTGAAAACAAGGGTCGCCTCCAATGGCCATTCCACGCCGTCGTGGGTTCACGCTCATTGAGCTGCTCGTCGTCATCGCGATCATCGGCGTCCTGGTCGCGCTGCTGCTGCCGGCGGTGCAATCGGCGCGCGAGGCCGCGAGGCGCTCGCAATGCACCAACAACCTCAAGCAGATCGGCCTGGGCCTGGCCAATTACGAGTCGGTCGCCGGGGCGTTCCCGATGTCCAACGTCGTGGCCAACCCCGCCATTGCCGGCCAGACGACCAACGGATTCAGCATTCACGCCCGTTTGATGGCGTTCATGGAACAGGGCGCGGCCTTCAACGGCCTGAACTTCGGCTTCACACACACGCAGGCCCCCAACAGCACGATCGTCGGCCTGCAAGTCGCGGTGTTCCTCTGTCCCAGCGACCCGAACATGGACGCGCGCACGGCGTTCCCCGCCTTCACGGGCCTGAACGCGACGGCTTGCGTCACCTCCTACGGCTTCAACGAGGGGGACTGGTACGTCTGGGGCGGCATCGGATCGCCGCACACGCGCGGGGCGTTCGAGCCGAACCGCAGCCTACGGACCTCCAATTTCCTCGACGGCCTCTCGAACACCATCATTGCCACGGACGTGAAGATCTATCAGCCGTACTACCGTTGCAGCGGCGGCCTGGCCAACATCAACACGCCGACGACCCTCCCCTCGCCGACGGCCGACCCCTTCACCGTCGCCCCGGAATACGGCGGCTCGGGATGCAGCTTCGGCCACGATCACGGCTTCTGGGCCGACGGCAACGCCCACGAGACCGCCATGACGACCGCCTGGCCGCCGAACAAGCAGATCCTCGGCAAGAACGGCGAAGCGGCCAACGGCGACGGTGCCGCCTCTCCGGCCGGAGACCTCGACCTGGAGACCAAGCTCATCGTCCAGGGCGGCCCGACCTACGCCGCCTTGACTGCCCGCAGCTACCACTCCGGCGGCGTCAACGTCCTCTTCGGCGACGGCTCCACCCGCTTCGTCAAGTCCACCGTCAACGGCGTCACTTGGCGCGCCCTGGGCACCGTCCGCGGCAATGAGGTCATCAGCAACGACGCCTATTAGAGCGATTTCCAGCAGCCCGTAGGCTGGGTCGTGACCCAGCAATCCGACGACAACGCGGCCTTGCTGGGTCGCGACCCAGCCTACAAGACTGCTCGCCACGACCTACAGGATCACCAGGTGCCGAAAAGCTGATAGTTCTCGCGGACCCAGCCCAGGAGCTTCTGGACCCCCTCGGTGGTGGAGACTTGCGGCGACCAGCCGAGCAGGCGCTTGGCCTTGTCGATGTTGGCGACGAAGACGCGCTGGTCGCCGGGACGCCAGTCGGCCATCGGGGGGTTGAAGCTCTTGCCGAAGGCGGCGTCAAGCACGGCGACAAGCTCGCGCAGGCTCAACGTGTTCTTCGGGCCGCCGCCGACGTTGAAAATCTCCCCCTTGACCGTGTCGATCCGCGCGACGGCCGCCTGATAGGCGTCGACCAGGTCGCCGACCCAGAGCGTGTCGCGAATCTGCTTGCCGTCGCCGAAGATCGTGAACGGCCTGCCGCCGGTGGCCGCCACGCAGAACCAGGCGATCCACCCCTGGTCCTCAATGCCGAACTGGCGGGTGCCGTAAATGCACGACTGGCGGAACACGACGGTCTTCAGCCCGTAAATCCGCGCGTAATCGCGCACGTACTGGTCGCCGGCTCCCTTGGAGCAGCCGTAAGGGCTGTGGAAGTCCAGCGGCTCGTTCTCATCGACCCCGTTGGGCAGGTCCTCATAGGCATAGCGGCCGTCGCGCTCGACGACCTTCACATGCTCAAGATTGCCGTAGACCTTGTTCGTCGAGCTGTACAGGACCGCCGGCCCCGCCCCCGAGGCGCGGACGGCCTCAAGGACGTTGAAGGTCCCCAGGGCGTTGATCTCGAAGTCCTCGCGCGGGTCCTTGACGCTGGTGGTCACGGCGACCTGCGCGGCCAGGTGCAGGACGCACGCGGCGTCGGCGTGACGGGCGACGGCCTCGGCCATCGCCTTCGCGTCGCGGACGTCGGCCTTGATGAAGTCGGTGATCCCCTGCTCCCGCAGCCACGCCAGGTTGGCCTCCGCCCCGCGCCGGCTGAGGTTGTCCACCAGAACGACGTGATGCCCCTGCCCATGCAGCCGCGCCGCCGCGTGGCAGCCGATGAACCCCGCGCCGCCGGTAATCACCCACTTCTCTCGCTTCGCTGCTTCGGGCACGTTGCGTGACTCCCCTCGTGGTGGCCGGCCGTCGGTTCGAGCGGTCAAGGCTAACACATTGACCGCCGCCTCCTCAAGCGGGCGATGCGGTCGAGCAACACGACGACGCCCCCGCGCGGAAACCCGTCAGTTCGCTTGCAGGAACAATCAATCATGCTCCGAGCCACCGGGGTCGGCGGACGAGGGGCGGGAACGGCACGGGGGCGGAGGACGGAAGAGGCGCGCCGGGGCCTTGAGGCGTGGGACGGCCCGTGACGACGACGGGGACCGACTCCGGCAGGCGTCGGACGCCGGGGGCGAGCGTCTCGTCCATCAAGGGGTCGGCCGGATCGTCGGCCGGCAGGTCGGGCATGCCCAGGACGTGCCCCATCTCATGCAGGACGACCGTGAGCAGGTCCATGCCCGGCGATTCCGGAGCGCCCGACGCAGCGTATGGCGACGCAGCGTATGGCGAGGCGGTCAAGGCGTCGGGCGCGGTGTCCAACGACCAGCCGAAGCCGGCGGCGGTGGAGTCGATGAGGATTTCCGTGCCGCTCTCGTTGGTCAGGCCGAGGGAGAGGCCGGGAAGGTCGGTGATCTGGAACGAAACCGAGGCAAGCAACGGCGCGGCCGAGGGTGCCAGTGACGCCCAGATGGATTGGGCGTCGGCGACGACGGAACGGAGCTGCGCGTCGGTCAGCACGGACGCGGGCGGGGCGTCGGGAGCCGGCGCGGAGGCGGCGAGCTGGTTGAGCGGGAAGCTCGACGCCGTCGCCTGGGGGTTGTCGCCCCGAAGCACGAGCTGCGAGAACTGGTTCAAGCCGTTTTGCGCCATCAAGCCCACCGGACTCGACCGGATCGAGGGGGAGAAGGAGCGCGCGAGGACGGCGGTTTGGTTCAGGTAGACGGTGACGGTCGAGCCGCTGAGGACCAGGCCCATGCGGACGCTGGTTCCGGAGCGAACGGCGAAGGGGACCGAGCTGAGCGTCGAAACCCGGGAGCCGCTGAACTGGCCGATGATGACCTGCCCGGCGGTTTGGAAGTCGCCGGAGACCACGGCGGCGAACTTGTAGTCGTAGGGGGACTTGTAATCGAAGACGAGGCCGGCGACGCCCCGGACGGTGACGGTGGCCTGATAGTCCACGTAGTTCGACAGGCCGGGGGCGAACTTGAGGATGCTCAACGACGGGTTGGAGTAGGCCGACGTCTGGAACGCATCGCCGACCTGGGACCAGGCGCCGGAGAGGTTCGAGACGTGCGAGGCCATCGGGGTCGAATAATCGCTGGAAACCAGGAACGTCAGGGGGCGGGGCGGCGTGGGGAGGAAGGACGGGAACCCGTCATTCAAGGTGTCCTTGCCTCCCCCGCCGAGGAGGACGTCGTAGCCGACCGCGCCGCCGGGGGTGGTGTATCCGCCGTTGAGCAGGTCGTCGCCCGCGTCGCCGTAAAGGACGTCGTTGCCGGAGCCGCCGTACAGGGTCTCGTTGCCGGCGTCGCCGTGGACCGTGTCGTTGCCGCCGTCGGCGTTGTCGGTGCCGAGGGAGCCGTAGGAGAACGCGGAGCTGAACTGCGCCTGGTCGCCGAAGAGAAGGTCGTTGCCGGTGCCGCCGGAGATGATGTCCGAACCGGCACCGCCGAGGATCAGGTCGTTGCCGTCGCCGCCGAGCAGCGTGTCGTTGCCGCCGATGGTGAAGAAGGTGGTCGAGGCGCTCGGCGCGCCGCCGAACCCCGAGAGCGTGATCCGGCCGTTGTCGCCGAGAACCGTGTCGTTGCCGGAGTCCCCGGAAACAGAGTCGTTGCCCGAGCCGCCGAGGATGGCGTCGTTGCCCAGGCCGCCGGAGATGGAATCGTCGCCGCCGTGAAGGGGATCGACGCTGTTGATCGTGGCGATTCGGTTCAAGGAGACCGTGACCTGCACGGAGTCCCCCGCGAGGAGGTCGTTGCCGCCGTTTCCGGAGAGAGCGTCGTTGCCGGGACCGCCGAGCAGGGTGTCGTCGGAGGCCCCTCCGACCAGCGTGTCGTTGCCGCCCAGGGCCGTGTCGGTCATCTGAAGGGCGAAGAGGCGTCCCGAGGAGAATGAGACGGTGCCGCTGTCGCCAAGAATGAGGTTGGGGGCGTTGCCGCCGGTGATGGAGTCGTTGCCGGAGCCGCCGAGGATCGTGTTGTACCCGTCGCCGCCGGAGATGACGTCATTGCCGCCGTTGGCCGGGTCGAGGGTCTGCACGAGGGAGATGGGGCCGAAGGCGAAGGAGAGGGTTCCGCTGTCGCCCAGGATCAGGTCGTTGCCGTAACCCCCGGAGATGGAGTCGGCCCCCGCGCCGCCGATGACGATGTCGTCGCCGTCGTTGCCGAGGATCGTGTCGTTCCCGCCGATGCCGGTCGAGGCGGAGGAGGCGGAGGTGAGGACGACGTTGAACAGGTTCTCGGAGCCGAGGTCGCCGAAGAGCAGGTCGTTGCCGATGCCGCCGTCGATGCCGTCCTTGCCCGCGCCGCCGAAGACGGTGTCGTTTCCGGAGCCGGCGTCGATCGCGTCATTGCCGCCGAAGATGTCGTCGGTGGTGCCGGCGGTGACGAGGTTGCCGGAGGAATAAGAGGCGGCGGCGTCGTCGCCGAAAATGGTGTCATTGCCGTCGCCGCCGGAGATCGAGTCGTCTCCCACGCCGCCGAAGATCATGTCGTCGCCCCCTTGACCGGAGATCGTGTCGTTGCCGCCGTCGTAGGGGGAGGTGCTGACCACCGAGGAAACGACGCCGCCGGTGAACGTCACCGCGCCGCTGTCTCCGAGCAAGGTGTCGTTTCCGTCGCCGGACGCCACCGTGGGAGAACCGAACGGCGAGGTCGGCGCGGAACCGAACGGTGAGGTGGACGAGGAACCGAACGGCGAAGTCGGGAAGGAGCCGGACGGCGAGGTCGGGGAGGACGAGGACGCGGCGGAGGTGGGGGAATCGCCGAGGATCGTGTCGTTGCCAAGGCCGCCGAGAATCAGGTCGTTGCCGTTGCCGCCGGTGAGGGTGTCGCGCCCTCCGAGGTTGGTGAAGCTGGAGCGGACCTGGAGGAGAACGAGGCCGTTGAGACTGACGGTGCCGAAGTCGCCGAGCAGAACGTCGTCGCCGTCGTCGCCGGTGATCGAATCGCCGCCGGTCCCGCCGAGAACGAGGTCGTTGCCAGGGCCGCCGGTGATCGTGTCGGAATCGCCGAAGGTGGGGTTGATGGATTGAATGCTCTGCGCGAGGCCGCGGGCGTAGGTGATCTGGCCGTAGTCTCCCAGAAGGGAGTCATCGCCGTCGCCGCCGGTGATGAGGTCGCGGCCGTAGCCGCCGAGGACGGTGTCGTTGCCGTTGCCGCCGTTGATCGTGTCGTTGCCGCCGGCGCTGTCGGTGGCGACGACCTGGGTGAACCGGGTGACGGGATCGACGGTGATCGAGCCGAAGTCGCCGAGAATCAGGTCGTTGCCGTCGTTGCCCAAAATCGAGTCGGCCCCATAACCGCCCAACACGGAGTCATCGCCGGTCCCGGCGTCGATCGTGTCGTTGCCGCCGTAGGTGATGTCGGTGGTGACGGCCTGGGTGAGGTTCCCCTGATAGTTGGTGATGGTGCCGAGGTCGCCGAGAATCAGGTCGTCGCCGTCGTTGCCGAGGATCGAGTCGGCCCCGGTGCCGCCCAGCACGGAGTCATCGCCGGTCCCGGCGTCGATCGTGTCGTTGCCGCCGACGCCGGGATTGGCCGTCTGGATCAGGCGGGGCCGGCCCATCGTGTATTCGACGTAGCCGGTGTCTCCGAGGATCACGTCGTCGCCGTCGTCCCCGGAGAGCCGGTCCCCTTGGGCGCCTCCCATGATGACGTCGTTACCTGTGCCGCCGGAAACCGTGTCGATGCCGCCGGTGGCGGGGTCAAGCCCCTGGGCGTAGAGGAACAGGTCGCCGACGAAGCGGATCGAGCCGGAATCGCCGAGCTGGAGGTCGTCGTCCTCGTCGCCGGAAATCAGGTCGGCCCCGAAGCCGCCGATCACGGCGTCGTTGCCCGCGCCCCCGTTGATCGTGTCGTTGCCGCCGAGCCTGGTGTCGATGCTCAGGGCCTGGGACTGGGGGAAGGCCATGCCGAAGTCGCCGAAAAGGACGTCGCCGCCGTCGTCGCCGGAAATCAGGTCGTCGGAGGTGCCGCCGAAGGCGGTGTCGTTGCCCAGGCCGCCGGAGATCGTGTCCTTGCCCCCGGCGAACGGGGCGGTGGTGCTCAACTGGACGAGGACGTTCAGGGCGTAGGTCGCGAACCCGTTGTCGCCGAACAGGGAGTCGTTGCCGTCGTCGCCGGAAATCAGGTCGTCCCCCGCGCCGCCGAAGACGTAATCCTTGCCGTCGTCGCCGTTGACGGTGTCGTTGCCGCCATCGGCCTCGTTGGCGGTCTGGACCCTGGCGAGGTCGCCGACGGTCAGGAGGAAGTGGGCGTCGGCCGGGAAGGCGGGATTGGGGGCGAGCGTGATCGCGCCGTGATCGGCGAAAATCACGTCGTCGCCGGTGCCGCCGAGGATCGAGTCGTTGCCGGCCTTGAGGCCGTCGCCGACGGCGCGGGCCGGCGGGGGGTTGAGGACCGCGGGGTCGTTGTAGGGGGTGGAGTTGACGACCGTGAGCAAGCGGCGGATGACGTTGATGTTGTAGCCGTCGTCGCCGGAAATCTCGTCGTTGCCCCCCTGGCCGTCGATCAGGCCGTCGCCGGCGCCGCCGGTGATGTGGTCGCCGGCCTGGCTGCCGGTAAGCGTGTCGTTGCCGGGTCCGCCGTCGATGGTCAGGCCGACGGTGGGCAAGGTGTCGGCGGTCGCGAACAACGTATGGGCATCAATCACGTCATTGCCCGCATAGGCGTAGGGGTTGGCCAGCGGGAAGCGGAAGTCCCGGTCCTGCGCGGGGAGGCCGATCTGGTCGGGGAAGGGCTTGGGGCCGAAATCGCCGGTCGTGACGCGGCCGGGGTTCCCTTGATACCACGCGCCGTTCTGCGAGGAGTCGCCGAAGACGACCAGCGGCGAGTCCGGCCCCGCGCCGCCGAGCACGGAGACATGGTCGCCGCCGATGACGGGCTTGCCCTGGGCGTCCAAAACCGGGCGGCCCTGGGCGTCGGTCAACACGCTGTTGCCACCCCCTTGGACGACGGTGAGGACTCCGGCGGCGGCCGGGTCGGCCGGGTCGGTGTGAAGCGTGTCGAGGATCGTCAGCGTGTCGTTGCCCTGGCCGAGCAGGATGTTCAGGCGCTCGATGTCGCTGATCGTGCTTGAGGTGACGAGCTTGCCGTAGGAGGGGCTGAGCGGGTTGGCGTCCAAGACCATCTTGCCGAACGTGATCCCGCCGGGGACGGTCTGGGGGTCGGCCCCGTTGGCGTTCGGGAAGGTCAGCGGCCCGGCGAGGCCGAGGCCCGTCAACTGGGTCGCCGACAGGGTGCCGGTCTTGTCCTCCTGGCTGGAGTCGTCGTAGACGTTCAAAACGTCGATCTGCTGGGCCTCGGGCGGCTGGGGAGAGACGCCGGGCAACGGGCTGTTCGCCTCGCCGGGAAGGATGACCGCCTGGACGAGCGTGCGGTCCTCGCCGGTCGCCCCCCCTTGAATCTGCAACGGACCCCAGAGGTCGTTCAGCAAATGGGCGCGGGGCGAGAAGGTCATCAGCGCCGAGGCGGCCGGGTCGAGCGTGTAGGAAGTGTCGTCCTTCACGGTGATCGTCACCGGCTGATACCAGTTCGAGGCGTCGAACGCGACGGCCGCCGACGCCTGGACGATCGTCACGCCCGAGGCGCTTCCGGCGGTCAGATGGGCCGTCGGGGTCAGGGTGATCGTCGAGTCGGTCAGACGGTCGATCTTGTAGCTTTGGCCCGCGCCGGTGACGTTCGAGACGCCGGAGCCTCCCTCGACACGGATCAACTGGCCGACGTGGAAGCCCTCGGCGATGAAGCTGCCGCCGTCGGATCGGGCGATCGTCCCGGCCCCCGAAACCGGATCGGTGCCGTAAACGACGTTGCCGGTGAACAGGCCGTTGATGGAAACGATGTTGATGGAAACATTCGTCGGCGGAAGGTTGACCAACGGCCCCGGCGCGTAGAGCGGGGAGGCGTCGCTGAGCGTGAGCGTCTGGTCGCCGACGGCGCCGACGAGGTAATAGCGCCCGGCGGGGGTGTCGTTCGCGCCGCTGCCGGTGACGCGGATGAGTTGTCCGGTGACGAAGCCTTGCTCAAGGAAGCTGCCGCCGTCGTTCCGGGTGATGGTGCGGCTCACGGCGTCGAAGCTGGCCGTCCCCTGGAAGCCGGGGAGCAGCGTGACGCGGCCGATGTCGTGGAGGAAGACCCGCCCGCCGAGCTGGATCGACGTGGGGCCGGCGGTGGGGATGTCGATGACGACGGAAGCGGGGGTGTTCGGATCGGTGGAGGTCGGGGCCTTGGTCAAGCGCAGGGTGTACGTGTCGTCCTGCGTGGGCGTGACCTCCGTCGAGCCGTCGGACTCATCGACCACGACGCCGGCTTCCAGCCAGTTGAGGACCTCGACGGGAAGGGTCTGGTCGGCGGCCTGATACGACGGGTCGGTGCTGGTCACGGAATGGGTGATCCGCGAGACCGTCGGATCGCGCCGGGTGAACGTCGGGGCGGCGCTGAGGTTCACGGTGACGGGGGAATCCCAGTTGGAATCGTCGAACGTGATGCTCAGGTCGGCGGCGTTGAAGCGGGGGTCGGTGCTGGCGACCCGAACCAGGCTGGAATCGAAGCTCAGATGGACCGTCACGGTCGATCCGGGCGCGGGGGCCTTGGCCAGCACGACGGTATAGGAATCGTTGATGCCGGTGAAGGCCGCCGAATTGGGATCGGTGCCGAGGACGCGGCTCTTGCCGTCGGTCTGGGTGAGGATGACGCCGGGTTGGTCGTCGTCGATGACGGTGACTTCGACGTTGCGCACGTCGGCATGATTGAACAGGGCGATATCCGCCGCGTTCGTCGAATCCACCGCGACGCTGTGGCTGATGACGACGACGCGCCGCCCTTGGGCGAGGGAGTCGTCCGCGGCCTTGACGTACACGGTTTGCGGGGTGTTCCAGTTCGTGCTGTTGAAGGCGAGGATCAGCGACCGGATCGGCTGGTAAACGGTCTGGCCGTCGATGACGACGGCGTGGAGGAAATCGCCGGGGGTTGCGCCGGTGGCGGAAACGAGGACGGTGTCTCCGCCGTTGCGGGCGTCGTCGTCGGAGGGCAAGGCGGCGGCGACGTTGACGTAAACCGTGGTGCCGGGCTGGGGCTTCTCGGTGAGAACGACGGTGTAG
>Ga0164242_10006693_pt1 | contig 12674 bp, 9 predicted proteins | sample OricomgcompostMG_FD_108783 | JGI IMG/M metagenome (GOLD analysis project Ga0164242, IMG submission 108783) | Miracle-Growth compost microbial communities from Emeryville, California, USA - Original compost - Miracle growth compost (MG) ... | reverse complement strand
CCGGTACCGATGCGCAACGTGACAGCTATCCGCGCCTGGCGGCCGCCGTGATCCATGCGGTCATCGAGGCCACCATGGACAGCTATGTGACGGCGGATCCACCGGTCGCCTACCCGCGGTTGTTGCGCGCCGCGTTCGCCGACGTCGCCGCCGGGCTGCCCCCGCCCGCCGATCGGCAGGTCTGAGCATGGCCGCGCACACCGCCGTCGTCATCGTGGGCGCCGGGCCCAACGGGCTGATGCTGGCGTGCGAACTGGCGCTGGCCGGCGTCCGGCCGGTGGTGCTCGACGCGTTGCCCGGGCCCAGCTCCGAGCCGAAGGCCAACGGCCTTGTCGGGCAAGTGGTTCGGACACTCGACCTGCGGGGGCTCTACAACGGGTTCAGCGGCATGGCGGGACCGCCGCAGCCGGTGCCGGCGTGGATGTTCTCCGGGATGACACTGGATCTGTCGCTCAGCTTCACCGAGGCGCGGGCCAATCCGATGTACGTGCTGCCGGTGGCCCAGCCGCAGTTGGTGCGGCTACTGGCCGCGCGGGCCGGCGAGCTCGGCGTGGCCGTGCGCTGGGGCCACCGGCTCACCGGTCTGGACGCGCGGGACGACACGGTGGTGGCCACGGTCAACTCCGCGCACGGCGACTACGACGTGGCGGCGGGGTATCTGGTGGGCGCCGATGGCGGCCGCAGCATCGTGCGCAAGACGGCCGGTATCGCGTTTCCGGGTACGACGGCACCGACAGTCGCCCGGCTGGCGCACGTGCAGATCCCGGAAAGCCTGCGCGCCGCAGACCGCAGTCTGGCGATACCCGGTGTCGGCCGGATCTCCCATGGCCACAACAGGTTCGACCGCGGCATGGTGCTATTCGGTGAATTCGAGCCCGGCCGGGCACTGTTGGGCACGCTGGAGTTCGGCCCGGCGGCCGACAGCGGCCCGATGACGATCACCGAACTGCGGGAAAGCCTGCAGCGCATCCTCGGCGTCGATATCGCGTTGGGCGAACCGCTGGGTCCGGGCCCGCATGCGCTGCGCCGGATCGACGGGCAGAACAGCCGACAGGCCGAGCGCTACCGCGCCGGACGGGTGTTGCTGCTCGGCGACGCGGCTCATGTCCACAGCGCGATGGGCGGGCCGGGGCTGAATCTGGGGTTGCAGGACACCGTCAACCTCGGCTGGAAGTTGGCTGCCCAGATCAACGGCTGGGCACCCGAGGGACTGCTGGACACCTATGAGTCGGAGCGCCAGCCGCTGGGACAGCGGGTGATGATGCACTCGATGGCCCAGACCGCGCTGATGTCGCCCGGTCCGCACGTCGCCGCGTTGCGCGAGTTGTTCGGTGAGCTGACCGCGATCCCAGAGGTGTCGGCGCATCTGGCCGAACTGCTCGCCGGCAGCGATGTCCGCTACGACGTCGGAGACGATCACCGGTTGTCCGGCTGGCATGTCCCCGACCTCGCCTTCGACGACGGCCGCCGGGTTGCCGACCTGTTGCACCGGGGGCGCGCGGTGCTGCTCGACTTGGTCCACGGCGCCGCGGCGCCCGTCGCCCTCCCGTGGGCCGATCGCGTCGACGCTGTCACCGCTGCCATGCCCGCGCCCCCGGCGGCGGCGATGCTGATCCGTCCGGACGGCTATATCGCTTGGGCAACCGATGGTTTCGCCCCCGGCCAGCCGCCTGCGCTGAAGGCCGCGCTGACCCGCTGGTTCGGCGCGCCACGCCGCTGACATCAGTGCCAGGTCAGCCCGGATGCAGCGCGTCACCGACGTGGTCGGCGATCCCGACGCCATTGAGCGCGGTGTGGCGGGTCTCGCGCATCACCAACAGCGCAACGAAGGAGCACCCGGCCGCAATCGACAGGTAGACGCCCACCCAGCGCACGCCGTGCTCGGTGGCCAGCCAGGTGGCGATGAACGGTGCCACCGCCGCCCCCAGGACGCTGGCCGCGTTGTAGGCGACACCGGAGCCGGTGTAACGGACGTTGGTAGCAAACAACTCCGGCAGGACCGCGCTCATCGGGCCGAACGCCAAGCCCATCAACGTCATCCCGACGATCAGGAACGCCAGGATCGCGCCGGACGAGGTGTTCGGTTTCAAGAAGGCGCCGAAGGTGGTTCCGTACACCATGATTGCGGCGGTGAAAACCAGCAGCACCGGGCGCCGGCCGAATCGGTCGGCCAGCGCTCCCGACATCGGTAGTACGGCCGCAAAGAACGCCACCGCAACCAGTTGCAGTCCCAGGAAGTCGGCGTAGCTGTACCCCAGCCCAGCGCCCTCCGGCGCGCGCTGAGCGGTGCCGTAGCTCAGCGTCCAGGTGGTCACGGTGTAGAACAGCGTGTAGGTCGCCACCATCACCAGCGTGCCGATGATCAGCTGCCGCCAGCTGCCGCGAATCACTTCGGCGATCGGCGCGCCGACGCGCTGGCCGGTTTCAATGGCCTGCGCGAAGACCGGGGTCTCGGTAAGCCGTACCCGAACGTACAGCCCGACGGCCACCATCACGGCGCTCAGCAGGAATGGAATCCGCCACCCCCAGGTGAGGAACTGCTCCGGCCATCGCAGCAGGACCAGGAAGATCGCGGTGGCGAGCAGGAACCCCAGCGGCGCGCCCAGCTGCGGCCAGATTCCCGCGGCGGCCCGCCGGCCCGGCTTGGCGGTCTCGGTGGCCAGCAAGGCCGCGCCGCTCCATTCACCACCGAGGGCCAGCCCTTGGCAGAACCGCAAGACGGCCAGCAAGACCGGCGCCGCCAGGCCGATGTGGTGATAGGTCGGCAGCAGCCCGATCGTGAATGTCGCCACGCCCATCACCAGCAGCGAGGCGACCAGCGTGGTCTTTCGGCCGAGCCGATCACCGAAGTGGCCGAACAGGATCGAGCCCACCGGCCGGGCCACGAATGCCAGTCCGAACGTGGCCAACGATGCCAGCAGCGCCGCGCCTGGGTCTCCCGGCGGGAAGAACAGCTGCGGGAAGACGGTGACCGCCGCGGCGGCATAGACGTAGAAGTCGTAGAACTCGATGGTGGTGCCGATCAGCGACGCCACCGCGATCCTGCCGCGCGGCACCCCGTCGACCAGGTCGGGCTCCGGTATCAGATGCCCGCTTGCTCGGCTACCTCGCGGGCCTTGTCCACCAGCGCGTCGATCCACGCCGTGATCGGGGTTCCCGCAGCGGCCTTGTTCTCCGGGTTGTCCAGCACCCGCCGTACGATCCCCTCGGCGATGATCGCGACCTTCCACAGTCCCAGAGCATGCCAGTAGGCCAGTGTCGCCGCGTCGCGCCCGGTCAGCTCCAGGTACACCCGGGCCAACTCGGCGCGGTCGGGGAAGCCGTCCAGGGTGCTCAGGACGAACTCCCCGGCGATGTCCTCCTCGCCCGGCTGCGGCCAGTACGCCAGTAGGCTGCCCATGTCGGCGAGCGGGTCGCCGAGGGTGGACAGCTCCCAGTCCAGCACGGCGACCACCTCGCCGCTGCGCGGTGAGGTGATCACGTTGCGCAGGTGAAAGTCGCCGTGCACCAAGGTGAGTTCCTGCTGTGGCGGCGCGGCCGCGATCAGCCGCCGGGTCAGGTCGTCAAGCGCCGGCAGCTCCCGCGTCTTGGATTTCTCCCACTGCCCGGACCAGCGCTTGAGCTGACGCTGGGCGTACGGCTTGTGGCTGGCCAGATCATCGAGGCCGACGGCGGTGATGTCGACGGCGTGAATCTTGGCCAGGGTCTTGGGCATTGACAGCCCGATCTGCCGGCGCCGCTGCGGCGTCAGCGACTCAGCCACCGACATCCGGTCGGCCACCACCCCGTCGACGAACTCCATCAACAGCAGCGGGGTGTCTTGCGCGTCCCGCGTCAGCCCGTAGACCCGCGGGGTGGGCACGTCGGTGTCCTCTAAAGCCGAGAGGATCCGCGCCTCCCGGGCGACGTCGTGGGCCGATGCCAGCAGCTTGCCCAGCGGCGGACGGCGCAGCACCCAGCGGTGATCGGCCGCGTCGGAGACCAGGTAGGTCAGGTTCGACTGCCCGATTCCGATCCGCTCGAATTTCAAAGGGCGGGTGACCGGAATGCCCAACTGCGCGATCCAGCGCGCGACCATCGGCGGGTCGATGCCGAGCACATCAGCCACCGAAGCCCACCCGGAACCCGCTTGCCTCTCCGAGGATTTGGCCACCGTCGATCACCAGGGTCTGCCCGGTGATCCAGCTCGCGGCATCGGAGACCAGGAACGCGACCGCGTCGGCGACGTCGACGGGCTCGCCGATCCGGCCCAGCGGTATCTTCGTCGACAGAGCCTGCTCGTGTTCCTTCCAGAGCACCTCGGCCAGCTTGGTGCGCACTACGCCAGGGCAGAGGGCGTTGACCCGCACCCCCGGCGAGAGTTCCAGCGCCAGTTGCTTGGTGACGTGGATCAGCGCAGCCTTGGTGGCGTTGTACATGCCCATCAGCGGTGAAAAACTCATCCCGCCGATCGAGGCGGTGTTGACCACACTGCCGCCGTGCTCGCCCATCCACGCCTTGACCGCGCACGACGTCCACAGCAGCGGCCCCCACAGGTTGATGTCGAAGATCTTGGCGAACCGGCCGTGGTCCTGGTCGATCAGGGGTCCGAACGCGGGATTGGTGCCGGCGTTGTTGACCAGGATGTCGATGCTGCCGAACCGCTCCAGGGTCAGATCGATGCACCGCTGGGCGGCATCGTCTTCGGCGACGTGCGCGGCCACACCGAGCGCGTTGCCCTTGACCTGGGCCGCCGCGGCGTCAGCGCTGTCCTGATCGCGTGAGGTGAGAACCACGTTGGCGCCGGCGGCGGCCAGGCGCTGGCCGATCGCCAGCCCGATACCGCGGGATCCGCCGGTGATGATCGCGGTGCGTCGTGTGAGGTCCGGTGTGGTCATCGTGCCTCCTTGTACTTGGCAAGTTCCTGGCGGGCGATGGCGCGCTTGTGCACCTCGTCGGGGCCGTCGGCGAGCCGCAGGGTGCGCAGGTGCGCCCAGAAGCCGGCCAGCGGGAAGTCGTCGGTGACGCCACCGGCACCGTGCACCTGGATGGCCCGGTCGACGATCTTCAGCGCGATGTCGGGTGCGGCGACCTTGATCGCCGCGATCTCGACCTGTGCGGCCTTGTTGCCCACGGTGTCCATCAGATAGGCGGCTTTGAGGGTGAGCAGGCGGATCATCTCGATGTCGATGCGCGCCTCGGCGATCCAGTCGCGGATGTTGGCGTTGTCGGAGATCGGCTTGCCGAACGTCACCCGGGACTGGGCCCGCTTGCACAGCAATTCCAGTGCCCGCTCGGCCATGCCGATGGCCCGCATGCAGTGGTGGATGCGGCCCGGTCCGAGCCGGGCCTGGGCGATCGCGAACCCCTCGCCTTCGCCCTTGAGCACGTCTTTGGCCGGCACCCGAACGTCATGGAAGTCGATCTCGGCGTGGCCCTCCCGGTCCTGGTAGCCGAAGACCGGCAGGCCCCGCATGATGGTGACACCCGGGGCGTCGATGGGCACCACCATCATCGACTGCTGTCGATGGGTCGCCGTGTTGGGGTCGGTCTTGCCCATCACGATCATGACCTTGCAGTTGGCGTGTAACGCGTTGGACGCGAACCACTTACGTCCGTTGAGGATGTATTCATCACCCTGTTTGACCATGGCCAGCTGAACGTTGGTGGCATCCGAGCTGGCCACCTGCGGTTCGGTCATCACGAACGCCGACCGGATGGTGCCGTCCAGCAGCGGCTTGAGGTACTTCTCCTTGTGCTCGTCGGTGCCGAAGAGGGTGAAGACCTCCATATTGCCGGTGTCGGGAGCGTTACAGTTGCAGGCTTCGGGTGCCAGATGTGGACTGCGGCCCATGATCTCGGCCAGCGGCGCGTATTCGAGGTTGGTCAGGCCCGGCCCCCATTCCGGGTGCGGGTGAAACAGGTTCCACAGGCCGCGCTCGCGCGCCTGCGCTTTCAGCTCTTCCAGGATGGGGGGCTGAAAATGCGGGTTGCCGGATTCGGCCATCTGCTGCTCGTAGACCGGTTCGGCCGGGTAGACGCAGCTTTCCATGAACTCCAGCAGATCGGAACGGTATTTCGTTGCGCGCTCTGACATTTCAAACAGGGACATGCAGGCTCCTCACCTAGGACGCTTACGTGTTGAGCAGGCCGCGCTGGTAGCGGCGCATGCCCCGCAACCAGCGGTCGTAATCGGTTCCCTTGAACCGGTACATCTCCAGTACCGCTGGGTGCGGCAGGATCAGGAAGCGTTCCTCGTCGACGGCTGCCAGCACCTCGTCGGCGACGGCCGCCGGTTCGAGCACCTCGCCGGCGGCGGTGACCGCCCGGGTGGCCAGGTCCCCCAGCGGGTCACCGGATTGCTCACCGGCGTACAACAGCTTGGTGTTGACGCCCATCGGGCACAGGCAGCTGACCCGCACTCCCTGGTCGCCGTAGGTGATGTTGAGCCATTCGGCGAATCCGACGGCCGCGTGTTTGGTGACCGCATACGTGGCGCCGCCCAGTTGAGTGAGCAGACCGGCCGCCGACGCGGTGGACACGAAATACCCCTCGCCGCGCTGCACCCAATCCGGCACCAACAGCTGCGCGGCGCGGATATGGGCCCGCAGATTGACGTCGAGGGCCTGGTCCCAGTCGGCTTCGCCAGCCTCCAGGCCGGGGGCGCCGGTGATTCCGGCGTTGGCGAAGTACATGTCGACCGGCCCGAAATGGTGCTCGGCGAGCGCGATCAGCTCGCGGATCACCTCGGTGTCGGCGACGTCGCCGCCATGACCGACCGCCGCGCCCGGCTGCTCGGCGTTGATGGCGTCGGCCACCGCCGTCGCGGCCTGGGCATCGAGGTCGGCCACCACCACCTTGGCCCCGGCCTTGGCGAGCGCTGCAGCCAAGGCGCCGCCGATGCCGCCTCCGCCGCCGGTGACGATGGCAACCCGTTCCGCAACCTTCATGGGCAGTCCTTGCTCTTGGCGTTCGCAGCGTCAGTGACCCTAGTTGAATCCGGTCTCATGTTCAATTAGTGTTCGGGCGGAATTGCAGGGCATTCGCCCAGAGCCGGGTGACGGTGGTGACCAGCGCGTCGAAGTCGGCGCCGGCGCTGTCGGTGGCCTCCTCGAGCACGAAGATGCCGTACGCCAGCCGGCTGACCATCCCCGAGAGCGCCCGCGAGGCCAGCAACGGATCGACGTCGGCGGTGGCGATCCCGCGCTCCTGCAGGTCGGCGATGCCGGCGGCATTGCGGTGGACGAACGCATCGGCGCGCTGCGCTCGGAAGGCACGGAACTTCGGATCCACCTGGGCCACCTGCTCAAGCAGACCCATCAGCCTCGCGTTGCGCCGATAGGCTTCCAAATAAGCGCGATTGCTCGCCTCCAGGACCGCGTACGGATCGTCGGTGCCGGCCACCCGGCCCATGCCCGGATGCATCATGTCCTGCTGCGCCTGCTCGAGGACGGCGGCGAAGATCTCTTCCTTGTTCCCGAAGTAGGTGTAGAACGACCCGGTGGCGCAGCCGGCCGCCTTGGTGATGTCGGTGAGTTTGGCGTCGAGGTAGCCGTCGCGCTCGAATACCTTGCGGGCCGCCGCGACCAGCGCGGCTCGGGTCCGCGCCCCGCGCACGGTGGCCGGCAGCTGGCGTGCCGGGACGGAATCCATCTCAGGGATTCTAGCTGAACCCGACGTCAAGTTCAGCCCTTGCTTCGGCGCCGTGGGCCAGTTCGCCCAGCATGGCTTGGGCCTCCGGTTCGGGCAGTGACTCCACCCCGCGCAGCGTGCGCTCGATGGCCCGGGTTCGCACGCCGGCGGAGTCGATGGTGTTGCGGGCGGTGTCGAGTTGCTTGCGGGTCTTCTCCAGGACGGCCGCGAACTTGCCGAACTCGGTTTTGACGGCGCCGAGCACCTGCCACACTTCGCTGCTGCGCCGCTCGATCGCCAGGGTGCGAAAGCCCATCCGCAGGCTGTTGAGCAGCGCGGCCAACGTGGTGGGCCCGGCGAGGGTGACGTTGTATTTGGCCTGGATCTGCTCGAACAGCCCCGGTTGGCGCAGGACCTCGGCGTAGAGGCTCTCGGTGGCGAGGAACAGGATTGCGAAGTCGGTGGTGTGCGGCGGCGCAAGGTACTTGTCGCAGATGTCGCCGGCTTCGGCTTCGATCCGCCGGATCAAGGCCTGCCGCGCGGCCGCCTCCCCCGCGATGTCGGCATTCTCCTGCGCGTCGAGCAGGCGCTCGAAATCCTCACGCGGGAACTTGGCGTCGATCGGCAACAGCACCTCCCCGGCGCCGGTTCCGCCGGGCAGCCGGATCGCGAACTCCACTCGCGCAACCGATCCCGGGACGGTGACGACGTTGGTGGCGTACTGCTCGGGCGTCAGCGTCTCGGCCAGCAGCGCGGCCAGTTGCGTCTCGCCGAAGATGCCGCGGGCCTTGACGTTGGTCAGCACCCGCTTCAAATCGCCCACGCCGGTGGCCAGGGTCTGCATCTCGCCGAGGCCCCGCTGCACCGCTTCCAGGCGTTCGGAGATCTGTGTGAAGGATTGGGCCAGCCGGGTTTCCAGGGTCGCCTGCAGCTTCTCGTCCACCGTCGCGCGCATCTTCTCCAGCTGCGCGGTGTTGTCGCTCTGCAGGCTCTTGAACTGGTGATCCAGGTTCGCACCGAACCGGTGCAACGTGGTCTGCCACTGGTGGAAGGCCTGGGCAAGTTCGGCCCGCCCGGCATGTTGCTCTTCGCGCAGCGTTCGCTCCACGCGTTCACTGTCGCCGCGTAGCACGGCGAGCTGTTCCGGTGAGATCGCCACGCCACTCGGACGCAGCAGCACTACCACCTGCAGGATCACCGCCAGCAACGCGAGTGAGGTCAGGAGGATCAACAGGGCCGTGTCCATGCGCGCAACGTAGCGCAGGGCACCGACAGCTACCCGTCGGACAGGCTGGCGATCCAGGCCCGCGATTGCGCTGGGTCGATCACATCGTCGAGTTCGAAGGTCATCGCCGCGCTCAATGCCCGCCCGCGCCGGTAGGCCGCCTCCACCAGCTGATCGAAGAGCTGTTGGCGCTGATCCGGGTCGGCGGCATCCGCAAGTTCTTTGCGGAAACCGAGCCGCACCGCTCCTTCCAACCCCATACCGCCGATCTCGCCGGTCGGCCACGCGACGGTGAACTGTGGGGCGTGAAATGAACCGCCCGCCATCGCCATCGCACCCAGCCCGTAGCCCTTGCGCAGCACGATCATGCCCATCGGGACGGTCAACCGGGCTCCGGCGATGAACATCCGGCTGAACCGGCGCACGGTGGCCTGCCGCTCGGCATCCGGACCGACCATGAATCCCGGCGTGTCGCACAGCGTCACCACCGGCAGCCGGAACGCCTCACACAGCGCGAAGAAATCAGCGGTCTTGTCGGCCGCCTCCGCATCGATCGCGCCGCCGAGATGGTGGCTGTTGTTGGCCAGCAATCCGTAGGCGACCCCGTGCACGCGCACCAGGGCGGTCACTATCCCGATCCCGTAATCCGGTCGCAGTTCCAGCACCGAACCGACGTCGACGATCGCATCGATCGCTGCCCGTACGTCGTAGGCCCGTAACCGGTTCTGCGGCACCACATGCCGCGCCAGTCTCGGATCGGGCTCAGCGAAGTCGGTCACCGTGGGACGAAAGTAGGACAGGTAGCGCTTCGCCAGGGTCACCGCTTCGGTCTCGTCGCGTGCCGCCAGTGCAACCACCCCGTTGCGGCGCTGCACCTCGATCGGCCCGATCTCCTCGGGCCGGTAGACGCCCAGCCCGCCACCTTCGATCATCGCCGGGCCGCCCATCCCGATGTTGGCATCGGGGGTCGCGATGATCACGTCGCACACCCCGGCCAGCGCCGCGTTACCAGCGAAGCAGCGGCCGGAGACGATCGCCACCAGCGGCACCTGGCCGTTGAGCGCGGCCAGCGCACGAAACGTCATCAGGTCCAGCCCGGCCATCCCGGCGACATCGGTGTCACCGGGCCGGCCGCCGCCCCCTTCGGCGAACAGCACCACCGGAAGTCGTCGGCGGGCGGCCACCTCGAAAAGCCGGTCGGTCTTGGCGTGGTTGCGCATGCCCTGGGTGCCGGCCAGCACGGTGTAGTCATAGGAGGCCACTGCCACCGGCGCCGCACCGATGGTCGCCAACCCGGCGACCAGGCCGTCGGCCGGCGTGTTGGTGATCAGGTCCTCCTCCGCGCGCCGGCTGCGCTGCGCCGCCACCGCCAGCGCCCCGTATTCGACGAAGCTGCCGGGGTCGACCAGATCGGCGATGTTCTCCCGGGCGGTGCGGCGGCCCTGGCGGTGGCGTTTGGCGACCACCTCGGGACGGCCTTCGTCGCGGGCGAGCCGGTGCCGGTGGGCGACCTCGTCGAGGTCGGTGCGTGGCGAATCCAGCTGCGGGCCCGCACCGGGCCCGGCGGTACTCTCGTCGCCGGCCGAAACGAACACCAGCACCGGGTCTCCGGCGCCGACGACCTGCCCCGGGCCGACCAGGGCGCGCACCGTCGCGCCGGGTGCGGTCAGCACATGTTGCATCTTCATCGCCTCCAGCACCACGTCCGGCGTCACCTCGACAACGGTGCCGGCCATCGGCGCGTACAGCACCTGTTCGCCCGGGTTCAGAGGCGTTGCGCGGGGCGGGTGTTCGTCCTGCCTGGGCGCCGCGGCGCCCACCAGTGCAGGCAGTCGGCGGTCCAGCCAATCGGTCGTCACCACGCCGGTCCCCAGCGCCGCGTCGGACAGCACTGCCTCCAGCAGGCCGGCATTGGTGCCGACACCGGCGATCGCCAACTCCGCCACCGCAGTTCGCGCCTTGCGCAGCGCTGCGGTCAGCGAGGTGCCGTGCACGTGGGTGATCACCTTGGCCAGCAGCGAATCGTAGCGGGGCCCGATGGTCAGGCCCGGCCGGGCGTAGGTGTCGACCCGGATGCCTGGCCCGCTCGGAGGGGTGAACGCCGTCAAGGTGCCGACACAGGGTTGCACCGTGCCGTCGGCGGCCACCGTTTCGGTGTTGACTCGGCATTCGACCGCGATCCCATGTGCCTCGGTCGGCAGAACCAGGTCGTCGAGTGCGGCGCCTTCGGCGATCTGGAATCCGGCCGCCACCAGGTCGATTCCGGTGACCACCTCGGTGATCGGGTGTTCCACCTGAATGCGCGGGTTGACCTCGAGGAAGACGAAATCGTCACCGGTGACCAGGAATTCCACCGTGGCCAGGCCCCGGTACCCGACGGCTGCGCACAGTCGGGCCGCTGCGCCGTGCAATGCGGTACGCACCTGATCGGAAAGCCCCGGCGCCGGCGCGATCTCGATCAGCTTCTGGTAGCGGCGCTGGATGCTGCAGTCGCGATCACCGACCGCCAGGGCGCGCACGCCGTCGGCGACGATCTGCACCTCGATGTGGCGAGCGCCCTCGACGAGTTCCTCGGCGAACACCGCCGCGGCGCCGAACCCCAGTCGGGCCTCGGCCGAGCACCAACGGTAGGCGTCGTCGAGCTGGTCGGCAGCGCGGACCGTGCGTATGCCCCGGCCCCCGCCGCCGGCCAGTGCTTTGAGCATGATGCCACCCGGATGGGCGCGAAAGAACTCATGGATCTGTTCTGGGCCGACCGCCCCGTCGGTGGCGGCCGGCACCGGCAGCCCGGCGGTGATCGCGGCGCCGCGCGCGGCGGACTTGTCACCGAACATGTCCAGCAGTTCAGGGGCCGGCCCGACGAAGGTACGGCCCGCTGCCGCAACCGTTCGGGCGAATTCGGCGTTCTCCGAGAGGAATCCGTAGCCTGGATGGATCAGGTCAGCATCGGTCTTGGTGGCGGCGGCCAGGACGGCGGCCTGATCGAGGTAGGCCGACGGACCTGCGCCGGGTAAGCCGACGGCCTCGTCAGCGGCGTACACGTGCGGGCTGTCCGCGTCATCTTCGGCATAGACCGCAATCGTGTGGTAGCTCAGGTCGGTTGCGGTGCGGATGATCCGCAGCGCGATCTCGCCACGGTTGGCGATCAGCACCGTCTTCAGCGAGGCATCGGCGGTGCTCACCGTAACGGGGCACCCCACTGCACCTGCGCACGCAACTGTGTCTTGAGCAGTTTGCCGCTGGCGGTGCGCGGCAGTTCCTCGGCGACCACGGTGATGTACTGCGGCACCTTGAAGTCCGCGAGCTGACTTCGGCAGTGGTCGAGCACCGCGGCCACATCGACGTCGTCGCCGTAGAGCACCGCGCCGACCTTCTCGCCCATCACGTCGTCAGGCACCGCCAGCACGCACGCGTCGGCGACCCCGGGCGCCGACAGCAGCGCCGCCTCCACCTCCACACTGGAGATGTTTTCGCCGCCGCGGATGATGATGTCTTTGAGCCGGTCGATGATGTGCACCCGCCCGGCGTCGTCGACGCGGACCACATCGCCGGTGTGCAGCCACCCGTCGATGATGGCGGCGGCGGTCGCATCGGGCCTATTCCAGTAGCCGCGCATCACGTTCGCGCCGCGCACCACCAGCTCGCCGGTGGTCGGGTCGTCACCGAGCGGGGCGACACCGATGTCTCCGGAGGGAACCGCGTAGCCCACCGAGTCCGCGTGGGCGACCGCATCGGAGTCCGGCAGCACCGTCATCAGCGACGCCGTTTCGGTCATGCCGTAGCCGTTGAACACCGTTGCGGCGCCGAACGCGTCGCGCAGCGCACGCACCAGGGCCGG
>Ga0164242_10006692_pt1 | contig 12675 bp, 13 predicted proteins | sample OricomgcompostMG_FD_108783 | JGI IMG/M metagenome (GOLD analysis project Ga0164242, IMG submission 108783) | Miracle-Growth compost microbial communities from Emeryville, California, USA - Original compost - Miracle growth compost (MG) ... | reverse complement strand
GATGATGTAGCACATCGTGAAGAAGGTGACGACGCCGCCGCGGATCTCCGTGCCGATCGTCGAGCCGCGCTCGCTGATCTTGAAGAACCGGTCGAGCGGGTTCTGGGGGGTGGGGGCCGGGCGAGTGGCCTCGGCCTGCGAGGTCGCAGTCATGCGCGCAGTGTGGCAGACCTGTGTACGAACGGTGCGCACGGGCGGCGCGTCACTTGCTCGGTGTGGCGCGTCCGCCCGGACGGCCCGGCGTGTCCGAACCGCCCCGGAGTGACCTGTGACGACCGCCGACGACGTCCGCGCGGCACCGACGAGCTGCCGGCGGACCCGGGCGCGGGCACCCGTCCGCCGCGGCGCCGCCGCCGGCGCGCGATCGTGCTCGCGTGCGTCGCGGGCGTCCTGCTCGTCACCGTCGCGCTCACCGGGTGGGGCGCCGTCGAGGACGCTGCCCGCGCTGGCCGACGCGTGCAGGTCGTGTCGCCCGACCGGCTGCTCGACGGGCAGGGCCGCGTCGACGTCGATGCGCTCGCTCGGGTCGCGTCCGGCGTGCGCTCGGGCGACGCGATGGACCGCCGAGCTCGCGCCGGGGCGCTCGGTGACCGTCGAGGCCTACATGTCGGTCGATTCCTCGCATTCCGGCACAACGCACGTTCGGGCCACTCCAGCGGCGCGCGGTCCGGCTCCTACGCCGTGTCCGTCTCCTACGCGCCGACGTCGGGCTCGCAGTGGAAGGCCAGCTCGGCCTCCACGACGCTCAAGGTCGTCGCCGCCAAGACGAGCACCAGGGTCTCGGCCGCCAAGATCACCGTCGGCTCGAAGGCGACGCTCAAGGCGTCCGTGACGTCGAACGGCGCGGCGCCCGCGGGCACCGTCAAGTTCATCGTCCACAACAAGGGCTACACGAAGACCCTTTCGCACGGCGCCGCCTCGGTGTCCGTCTCGGGTCTGCCGGTCGGCACCTACAGCGTGACGGCCGTGTTCCGGTCGTCCAACTCGTCGGTCGCGGGTAGCTCGGCGACCACCAAGCTCACCGTCGCCGGCAAAGACCTCGGTCAAGGCGACCAAACGGGCTCTTCCTACCTGAGGTGGGGGTGGGACAGTCCTCCGCCGATGAGCAGCATGCGTAGCCGGTAGTGCTCGCGGTTGCGGAAGCCGCGGGCGACGCGGCGGTGGAGCTCGATGAGTCCGTTGATGGCTTCGGTCCCGCCGTTGTTCGCGCGGCCGGTCTCGAAGTAGGCCAGGAACGCCTGTCGCCACTGTTTCAACGTTCGGCCGAGCCGCTTGATCTCGGGGATCGGGCAGGTCGGCAACGAGACGAGGACCTGCTGGGCGATCCGGCGTCCCTCGGCCAGCGAGGTGGCCTTGTAGGCCGAGCGCAGTCGTTGGGCGGCCTGCCAGGCGATGTGGACCTCGTCGTGACGTTCGTCGGCCGCGATCGCCCGCTCCAGCCGGGCGCGCTGGCGGTCGCTCAGGTGCTCGACCCCGCAGCGCAGGATCGTGCGGATGCCGTAGAGCGGGTCGTCCTTGCGGCCCCGGTGCCCGTGGATCTGCTGCTGGACGCGGCGCCTGACCTCGTCGACCGCGGCGGTGGCGAGCTTGACGACGTGGAACGCGTCCAGGACCGCGACGGCATCCTCGAGGCGGTCGTCGATGGCGTTCTTGTAGCCGTGGAACGGATCCAGGGTCGCCTCCTTCACACCGGTCTTGAACCCGGCGCCACGCTCGTCGAGCCAGTCGCTGTAGGCCTTGCCCGACCGGCCCGGCACCAGGTCCAGCAGCCGCGCCCGGGGCCTGCCGTCGGCGCCCGGGGTCAGGTCGACCATCCCGGTCAACAGCTTCGGCCCACGCCCGCCGGCGTCGACCGGCAGCTCGCTGACGTGGTGCCACACGTGCTCGTCGACGCCCAGGCGCCTCACGCCGACGAACCGCGACTCGTCGCCGGCCATCGCCTCAAGCAGCGGCTGATCGCCGACCACACCGTGTTCCAGGTCGTGCCGAGCTGACGCGCGACTCCGGCGACCGAGCCGTGCTCGCGACGGATCTGCCCGATCGCCCACCAGCACGCCCGCACCGTCAGCAACCCGCGCGGCGCAGCGACCGCGCCGTCCTGCTCGGTGAACGTCCCGACCGGACACGAGCCCTGCCCGCAGCGCCAGGTCCGCTTGCGCCACACCAGCTCCACCGGCCGGCCCAAGCACGGCGCATCGACCAGACGAACCTCACGGCGCCCGTGGCTGTGCGCGACCACCCCACAGGTCCGGCAGCCCATCACCGCGGGCGCGGACTCCACCACCACCCGCAACCGGCCCTCGGCGTCCCTCTGGACGGCGATCACGTGCAGGCCGTCCAGGCCGACGAGCAGATCGCAGTTCGTGCAGTAGCCGGTGTCGTGATGGCAGCGCGCAACGGCACGCGCCGTAGGCTCGGACAACGTCGAGGCCCTCCGGAACGGTGTGCTTGGTCGCCACTGATCCTGAGGGCCTCGACGCACCCCACCCCGACATCACGCCACCACCGGCGCGCCGCCCACCCCCACCGGAACTCGGAAGAGCCACCAACGTCAGCGTCCGCAAGGGCCACCGCCCCACCGCCACGGTCAAGCCGTCGGTGACCGGCAACGTCACCCTCACCGTGACGGGCCCGAAGGGCTACAAGGCCTCGCGCACCGTGCGCGTCGTGGGCGGCCACTCGTTCACCTACTCGGTGTCGAAGTCGGTCAGCGCCAAGGGCACGTACACCGTCAAGGTGTCGCTCAACCCGACGAGCAACAGCTACGCGAACTCGAGCACGTCGAAGTCGGTCACGGTCAAGTGATCTGACTTCAGGTCCCCGAAGGGGCCCGTCCGCGCAGGCGGACGGGCCCCTTCGTCGTCTGGGCCGCGATCGTCCGGGATATGCGTGCGGTGCGCCGCCAGCCCGGGTCGCGGCGACATCCGGCCGCGCCTTGCTCGGAATACCACGGCAGACGTCCGTACCAGGAATGCCGTCGCACTTGGAAAAGACGACGCCCGTTGTTAGTCCGCCTGCGCGTGGCGTGAGAGCCGGTTACTGCGTCTGGTAGGGCAGCAGGCCGCCGAAGTACGACAGATCGAACACGAAGTAGACGCTCGCCATGACAACAACGCCCATATAGACCGGCCAACGCGAGCCGATGCTCCGAAGGACGTTCGGGATCGCCACGACCAGGAAGATGCCGAAATACGTGTCGAGCCGCGTGATCGCCGCATTGGCGGTGCCAAAGAACAGGAGGATCGTGCCCAGCGCTGCGATCACGAGAAGTCGCTTCGCGTCAGCATCGGCCCGTCCCGCTCCGACGGCCGCCAGATAGAGGAGGAGCGCCACGCGGAAGACGATCGTCAGCCGTGTGCCGACTCCGGCGTCATTCAGCTGAAGGTAGTCCTCGTATCGCAGGCTCAGCCGTCCAGCGATCTCGGCCACCCATCCGAGCTGGACGAACGCACTCCCCACCACAGCGGCCACGATCAGCGCTACCGACGTCGTACGGAGCGACGGTGCACGCCACGCGAGGATCAGGACGAGGGCGCCCATAATGAAGGCCGAGGTGTGCATGGTCCCCGCGACTGCGACGAGCAGCACGCTCACCGCCATCGACTTCCGGACGAAGCTGTACGCGAGGAAGACGAGCGAGACCGCTACCCCCTGACGCACGATGTTCATCGGCAGCGTGTAGTAGCCGAGCAGGATGTACAAGGCGACGGAGAAATGCGGCCGCGTCGACAGCCGCTTGATCGCGACGTACGCCGGCACGACTGTCAGCGCCGCAGTCGTCCAGAAGATCGCGTACGGAGAGTCGAAGAGCCGTCGGGTCACGAATTCGACCATCGTGAAGCCGAGCTCGTGGTCGGTCTGTGCCAACGTGGCGCTCAGGCTGTCGGGGTTGATCTTGAGCACGTAGTGCGCCAGATACGCCCGGAAGTCGGTGCCGACGTCAAGCCGCAGCGCGGAGAAGGCGACGAGCACGCCGATCGCCCCGAGATCGAACAGCGACCATCGGCTCTCATGTCCGCGGCGGACGTGCGTCGTGCGCACGTAGGCGTCTGACAGCCATGCCATCAGCCACGCGAGGCCACCCACGGCCCAATAGATCGTCACGATCGCCCGCCCTGCTCGACCGTCGAAACGAGGCGCGGCACCGCGCCGCGACGGGCGAGGAACCACAGCCCCAAACCGCAACGGACCGCCTGCGAGAGCGCGAGAGCGGCGACGCCACCATCGATCCCGACACTCGGGACGAACGTCCATGCGACCACGCCGGCCACGACAACCGATGTGACGTTGACGGCGAGGGCCTCGCGGTAGCGGTTGAGCACGGTGAGCGTGGTCATCGCCGCGAAGACCAGCGGAAGCATCAGGATGCTCGCCGCGACCCACGTCATGGTCACGACGCCGTAGCGGAAGAACTCTCCGAGCACGTGTGGCAGGACGAGCACTGCCGCTCCTAGCGCCACGAACCCGAGCGGCGCGGTGATCAGGGTCCACCGTCTCGCGACCGCGACCGCCGCCCCGACTGAACTCGTCCAGAGAGCCTTGCCGGCGCGCGCCTTGGGCAGCCACGCCTGCGACAGCGGGTTTAGCAGCAACTCCACCGCGACCGGCACGTAGGTGATGAACACGTACCTGGCGAGGTCAGCCTCGCCGGCGGACGCCCGCATGGCGTACTGGGGCATCGCGACGTTGAGCGCGACGACGCCGCTCGAGAGCCCGACCGGAAGGCCGGCACGGACGAGCCGGCCGCGCGCTGACCTCGACGACGCGCCCGAGAGGCGCAGGAAGAACTGCCGCCAGCGCGCGGGGTCGCCGAGCCAGAAGTACAACTGGGTGGCGGCCGACGACGCGACGAGAGCCAATGCGATGAAGGTTGGGAACGACAGATCGGCTTGGATGGCGCACGCCCCGCCGACCACTGTCACGACCACCTGGACCAGGAACGCGACGGCGACCGACCGGGACCGTCGCCCGACCTGGTAGACGGCGATGTAGAAGTCGGAGATGCCATCGAAGGCCTTGCCCACGGCGACGAGGACGAGGATGAGCGGTGACGCGCCGGCGACGACAAAGGCGCTGGCCGCAGCGAGGGCGAGCGCGAGCCCGGTCCACGAGCGTCGGACCGACACGTAGTCGGCGAAAGACACCGGCGGGTCGAGCGTCACGTAGAGGTTCCGCAGCCCCAAGTTCGAGACCACGAAGATGGGCGCGGTGATCGCCATTGCGAGCGCGAGGGTGCCCGCGTCCCCCGCGCTGAAGAACTTCGCCGCTGCGGCAACCACCAGGGTCTGCGCGCCGTACCGCGCCACGTTCGCGCTTACCAACCACGTCGACGACCGGCGCTCTTCGCCCGCCCCAAGATCGTTGGCAGGAGCGACCGTCTCGTCGGTCATCGGGCGGGAGCCGCCGCTTGCAGCGAACGAAGCCAGCGGTGCAGAGGCCCCACGATCGCGTCGCGGTCCACGGCAACCCCCGCCAGGCGCTGCCGCTCCAGCCGTGCCTGCACGTCGGCCGGGACAAGCAGGTCGGACGCGCCGAGAACGTTGTCGGCGACGCCGAAGTTGGCCGAGGCGCCCGTCAACTTGCGCACGTAGTACTCGTCGTACGCGAGCCCGATCGCGGGAGTGCCCATCGCAAGGCTGAACACGAGGGGGTGGTACCGGGTGGACAGGAGGCCGTCGGCACGTCCGATGAGCGCCTTCACGACCGCCGGGTCACTCTGACCCATGTGGATCGCCGTGGCGGCGCGCGCGCGCTCCGACCAACCGCCGACGATCACCCTCGCGGTCTCGCGGTCGTCGGAGTACCGGCCGCCGGTCATGTTTGGCACGAACACGGCACGCTTCCCGGAACGAGCGGTCTCGAGCACGTACCGCTCGACCGACCGGCCGATCGCGCGTAGGTCGGAGCGCGTCGTGGAGGCCCGGCGGTGGATCGACACGGCGGTGAACGGTGCACCGCCCGTGTACTCGAGGTGCAGCGCCTCGGCCCGCTGGCGGGCCTCGTCGCCGATCCTCGCTGCGAGCGCCCAGTCGGGCGTCTCGTGCAGCGCGGACTCACTGACCCCGAGCTCGCGCGCCGCCTCGGCCGAGCGTGCGTCGCGCACCCCGACGAGTTCCGCGCGCGCCAGCAGCGAGCGCGCAGCCGAGCGGTTGCGGTCGTCGTTGATCGGCCCGATGCCCTGCCCCACCAGCGCGACGGGCTTACCGAGCTGTTTCGCCCATCCCGCCAGCACCGACCAGGAGTAGAGGCCGTGGACGGCGTAGTCGTCGTTCATCGCCCCAGCTCCGCTGATGATCAGCCCGCGCGATGCGGCGATCGCCTCGAACCACTGCGTACCGAGGTCGCCGAGCGTCTCCGGCCCCGGAAGCGGCGACGAGTGCCGTGATGCGTAGCCGACCCGGCCCGGATACGAGATCAGCCGCTCAGCCGCCGCTACGAGCGCGCTGCCGCGCCCGGCGAGCGAACGCCCTCTGCGCAGGCTCGGGTAGAGGAACGGCAGGACGACCACATCGTCGTGCGGTGGCTCCCAGCCGGAGATGCCGTCGGTCACGACCGAGCAGCCGACCTCGACCTCTCGCACCGCCTCGACAGCGGCATACCACATGCACTCGTCGCCGAGATTGCGGGAGCCGTTGGCGCTCCCGAGCACGATCCACGCTTCACTCACTACCGATATTCCTCACGCTGCAGAGCTGTTCGACGACGACGGGTCGGCCGACGGGCCTACTCCCGGGCAGACCGACCGACGGGGGACGCTGGCACGCCGACCAGCGTCTCGCCCGCGGCCGCGCTACGGATCACCACGGCATTGGCCCCGACCCGACACCCGTCTCCAAGGGTGATGGGCCCGAGTATCCGTGCGCCAGCGCCGACGACGATGTCGTCGCCCAACGTCGGCGACGGGGCGTCCGGCCGTGAGCCCTCAGGACCACCGAGACCTCCGATCGTCACCCCCTGCTGAAGCTCACAGCGTGAACCGACTCGCACGCCGGGCCCGATGACGACGCCCGTGGGGTGGTAGAGGCACAGGCCCGGCCCGACCTCTGCCTGCCATGCCAGGTCAGCGCCCGTGACCACGTGGTTGACCTGCTTCACGGCGTGGCCCAGGCCCGACTGAACGTGCCCCAGTACCTGCGAGAGCCGGAAGAGCGTCGTCGCGAGGCCCCGGACCGTCAGTACCGCGCCGGCCACCCGCCGCAGCCCGGTGCGCGACCCAGACGCGTCCTGGAACAGCCTGCTGGCTACAGACGTCGAGCGTGACTGCTCACTCACCATCCGGGCACCCCCACAGCCAGCGTTCGATCGACGGTCTGCTGGTGCATCACGATGCCACCCGCGTCGAGCGGGACGATGCGCTGGTCCCTGATTCGCGCCCACGCCCCGGCGGGCATGGCCCGGTACATGAGCTCCTTCGCCGTGGCGCGGGCAGCCGCTCTCGCACGAGTCTGCGTCCCCACCGCGCGAGCACTCGAGCCGAGGACGACACGGCGGTCGTCGCGGGCGGTCAGGACGTTCTTGCGGCGCGAGTACCGGCGGCCTACGCGGTAATACAAGAGGGCCGCCGGGTCCTTGTAGAAGTGGCTGTGCCCGTGCGTCCGGAGCCACAGGTCCTTGTCCTCGGCCCGCCCGATCGTGGCGTCGTAGGGATTCTCGACGAACCACGCGGTCCGGCCGAGCACGCTCGGATGGGTGAACGCGTTTGACGTCAGGAACCCGGCGGCGTGGGCCGGCACGGTCTCTCCCTCGCGCAGGAGCCCCGCCACCTGGTTCTGCTCGTCGATCACGACCGCCCGCGATCCGACGACGTCGAGCGACCCATCGCGCTCCATCGTGGCCAGCTGGGTCGCGAGCCGGTCCGGATGCATGACGTCATCCGCGTCCATCCTCGCCAGGTACGGAGTCCTGGCGAGGCCGGCCACCTGATTGAGCCGGCCCGCAAGGCCCACGCGTCGCCCGTCGCTGACGACGCAGACGCGCTCGTCCTCGATCCGCTTCGCCGCCGACACCAGCGCATGGTCGGCGCCGTCGTCGACCAGCAGGAGCGACCAGTCGGCCAGCGACTGCGCATAGACCGACCGCACGGCGCTGACGAACGACCGGAGGTCGTCACCGGCGAACGGGATAGCGACCGTGACGACGCTCATCGCGAGGCCCACCTGCGCTCGATGTCGGTCATCGCCGCGTACGCCCGCCCGGCCGAGAACGACGACACCGCCCGTCGACGGTTCGAGGCGCCCTCCGTCCCGCAGAGCTCGGAGGACGCGAGGCGCTCGAGGACGGCGGACGCCAAGCGATGGACTTCCCCCGGGCGCACTGCGGCACCTGCGTTCGCGAGCGTCGTTCCGAGACCGCCGACGTCGAACCCGACGACGCTGCGCCCCATAGCCATCGCCTCCACGAGGACGAGTGACGCCCCCTCCCACCGCGACGGCATCACGACAACGTCGGCGGCCGCGTACCAGTCTCGCGGGTCGTCGCAGTCGGGCACGAGCCGAACGTCGAGCTGGCGCGCCCTGTCGACGAGCAGCTCACGGTCCGGCCCGTCACCGACGAGAATGAGTCGCGCGTCGGGGCGTGACCGCCTAACTCCCGTCGCCCACGCGTCGAGAAGTAGGTCCTGGCCCTTCTGACGCGCGAGCCGCGCGACGCACACCGCCACGGGCACGCCGGCCTCAATCCCGACGCGTTCACGTGCCGCGTTGCGGTCACGCGGCGCGAACCGCTCGACGTCGACGCCGTTCGGCACTAGGGCGAGCGGGTGGACGCCGAGGTCCACGCCGTGCTCCGCCTCTGCCGCGCTGCCGACGATGACCTCGTCGGTCCAGCGGCGCGCCGCGCGCTCCCAGCGTCGGACCAGGGTCCGGACGGGCCCGGCGGCGGCGAGGTCGCCCCACGCGTGCGGCTGGAACACCGTCGGTCGACGACCCCGCACCGCGAGCCGCCCGGCGAGGCCCGCCTTGGTGCTGTGCAGGTGGAGGACGTCGGGCGCGCAGTCGTCGACGATCCGGCGCAGGCGCGCGACCTCGCCGGCCGTCGCGGCGCTGGGCGCCCTCGTCGCGTCCCACAGGACGTGCTGCGCCCCCGCCTCGACGACCGCATCGGCGAGGTCGCCAGCGGGCGATGCGACCACGGCCTCGACACCAGTGCACAACTGAAACGACACGAGCCCCTTCACCACGTTCGCGACGCCACCGTCGACGGGCTGGGCCACGTGCAGAACCTTCATCGCGTGGCCGGGGAGCGCATTCGAGTGCTCCCCCCTTCCTGCCGCGCGCATGACGGATCCTTTGCAGAGTCGTGACGAGTGGTTACTCCGACATCGGAACTTGCGGGCGCGTTCGGGAACATGCAACTTCCGCGACGAACGGCCGGCGCGTGCGGGATCTTACCGTGGTGCATTCTCGTGCCCGCACCCAAGAACGGCGCTCTTGTGCGCCTTTGCCGTACCCGAGGGTCGGCAGAGCCGTGCGATCATAGATCAGACACTGCCCGATCGTTGAGGACTCGCCTTGGACCTTCAGGACTACGCCCGCATCGTCTGGAGGCGGTGGAAGTTTATCGCGGCCGTCGCCGCCCTCGGGGTCATCGGGGGACTCATGCTGGGCCTGACGACCGCACCGCGATACACGGCGACTACACAACTGTACGTGTCCGTCCAGGGCGGCGACACCACCGACGACCTCCTCCAGGGGTCGAACTTCACGCAGAAGCAGGTCACGTCCTACACCAAGATCGTGACGAGCCCACTGGTGCTCAACCCCGTCATCGACCAGCTCGGGCTGAGTAAGCGGGCCGACGACCTCGCAGGCTCCGTGAGTGCAAGCTCGCCGCTCAACACCTCGCTGATCAACGTGAACGTGTCCGCGACCGATCCGGCTATTGCAGCAGCGACGGCCGATGCCATTGCGAACCAGTTCAAGGACGTCATCGGCCAGCTGGAAACGCCCGCAGACGGTGGCAGCTCGACCGTCAAGGTCTCCGTCGTCCGGCCGGCGACGGCGCCGGTCGATCCCTCGTCCCCGAACCTCAAGCTCGATGTCGCCCTCGGTCTGCTCATCGGACTCGCACTGGGGATCTGCATCGCGATCCTCCGCGAGGTCCTCGACACCCGCGTCCGGGACGCCGACGACGTCGCCCGCGTCACGACCGCGTCCGTCATCGGCGCCATCGGCTACGACGAGGACGCCCCGCGCCACCCGCTGATCGTGCAGACCAGCCCCCACAGCCAGCGGTCCGAGGCGTTCCGCCGGCTGCGCACCAACCTGCAGTTCCTCGACATCGCGGACCGCCCGCACTCGATCGTCGTCACCAGCTCGCTGCCCGGCGAGGGCAAGTCCACGACGGCCCTCAACGTCGCGATCACCCTGGCGGAAGCCGGGTCGCGTGTCGCGCTCGTCGACGCTGACCTGCGCCGCCCGAGCGTCGCCAAGTACATGGGGCTCGAGGGCTCGGCCGGCCTGACCACCGTGCTGATCGGGCGGGCGGCCGTCGAGGACGTCATCCAGCCGTGGGGCAACGGCCAGCTGCACGTCCTGCCCTCGGGGCAGGTGCCGCCGAACCCGAGCGAGCTGCTGGGCTCGACCTCGATGGCGCAGCTGCTGCAGAAGCTCACCGACAACTACGACATGGTCGTGGTGGACACGCCGCCGCTGCTGCCCGTCACCGACGCCGCGATCCTCGCCAAGCTCACCGGCGGGGCGCTGCTGGTGGTCGGGGCGGACAAGCTGCACCGCAACCAGCTCGGCGAGTCCGTGGGCGCACTCGAGACCGTCGGCGCACGCATCCTCGGCATCGTGCTCAACCGACAGGCGCGCAAGCAGGGCGACTCGTACGCGTACTACGACTACGCGCCCGGTAGCAGTGCGGGGGGCAAGCCGCGCAGCAAGGGCTCGAGCAGCCGGAAGCGGAAGCGCCGGTCCACCGGCAGCCGGCCGAGCGGTGCGCAGAGCGCTGCGGCCCAGGAGCCCGTCGCCAGCGGCCAGCCGACCCACCAGCCGTCGTCGAACGTTTTCCCTTTCTAGGGAGCGTCATCCGCCACACCAACGAGTGGGGCCCCGCACCTTGTCGGTGCGGGGCCCCACTCGTCAGTTCGGTCGAGCTCTCAGCCCTGGTGCGCGCGACGACGGCGAGCGAGGACGACGCCGCCAGCGCCGAGGACCACCAGCGCGGCCGCGCCGGCGATCAGCGGGGTCTCGTTCGAGCCGGTGCTGGCCAGGTTGCCCGTGCCGCCCGTGGTCGGCGCGGCAACGGTGATGGCCTGGCTCGCGAGCACCGCACCCGTCGCCGGATCGGTCGCGACCAGCGTGAAGGTGCCGGCCGCGTTCAGCGTGACGTCGAACGTCGCCGAGCCGTCCGCCGCAGCCTTGGTCAGCGACTTGCTGCCGGCGATCGCGATGTTGCTGCTCGAGACGCCAGGCGCGCTTACGGTGAGCGTCACCTGGGTCACGCCGGCGGGCACGTCGATCACGAACGTGAAGGTGGCGCCCGGCGCGGGCGTGACGTCGGACACCGTGGCGGTCACGCCCGGGGCCTCGTACGTGACGGGCGTGTCGGCGAACGCCACAGCGGTGGGCCCCAGCACCAGAGCGCCGGCCGCCAGCGCCGAGAAGGCGATGCGCGAGATCTTCATGATGTCCCCCGGGGAAATGTACGAGCGGCGAATGCATACGGGCCGTTGTCGAGAGCAGACTATCGGTCACTCCGAGCAAGCGGTAGCCAGAACGGTCGACCCACCCTGCCGCGCGAGAGGTGTCGAGCGCACCTGCACGTCGCTGACCTGCCCCTTCGCGGTCGAGAAGTCGACCGCAAAAGTGCGTGAGCGTCCAGGTTCCAAGACGGTCGTCACGACGGCGACCGTCAGGTTTTCGTGGATCTGCGCGAATACGCCCTGCGGCCCCGGGTCGAGCTCGACGTTCTCGATCCGGCCGCCCAGGGGGCCGTAGAACAGCACGTTCGTCTTGACCGAGCCCCACGGGACGACCTTGCTCGGCCCGAGCACGTAGGCGGGCAGCGTCGTCGCGGCGTCGGCGGGGGCGGTGTTCGTCAGCCTGACGTCGAGGTGGACGAGCTGGGAGCCGTCGGGGCGGCAGGTGGTGGACTTCCCCGTGATCTCGAGGTCCTGGTAGTAGCCCATCTTCGCGGCGGTGCCGTCGTTGAGGTACACGCCGATCACGGGGCTCGTCGGCGGCGCGCCGTCCGGCCCGTCAACGCCCTGCAGCTCGCCGGAGAGAACGGTGCCCGTCAGGCGCGCCTGCTCGTCCTCGTGCGCGGACCACACCATCAGCCGGCCCTGGCGCGCGCCCTCCGCGAGCTGGTCGAGCGCGGCCGAGGCGTCCGCGCCGCCGCCCAGCACCTTCTCGAAGACGCTGCCCGCGGCAGCGGCGAACCACGCATCCTGGGCTTGCGGGTTCGGGATGTCCAGGTAGACCTGGTTGAGCAGGCGCGAGACGGCGTTGTCGGCCGTCAGCGTCGAGCCGTCGACGAGCTTGACGGGCCCCGTCGCCTTGAGCACGAGCGCCAACGTGCCGGGATCGACCGAGACGACGCCGTCGACGGTGCCGCCGACCTTCTTCTCCCAGATCGCCTTCGCGAGGGCGCCGCTGCGCGGGAAGTCCGGCGTGAACGTCACGTCGCGCATGTCCGTGCCGAGCAGCGGGCTGAAGATCGCCTGCTCGT
>Ga0164242_10006691_pt1 | contig 12675 bp, 11 predicted proteins | sample OricomgcompostMG_FD_108783 | JGI IMG/M metagenome (GOLD analysis project Ga0164242, IMG submission 108783) | Miracle-Growth compost microbial communities from Emeryville, California, USA - Original compost - Miracle growth compost (MG) ... | reverse complement strand
TTTAGTAAGGTTGGTAATTATAATATGTTCATCATAACCTATAAAAACGGTACTACTTGGGATAGCGGATTTCCCGTGAGCGAGAGTCCGGGTATGGTGCGAAGTATGAAGGTGCCGGTAAAATTATAGGTGTCGTTTAATGTGCTATCTTTTTGTATTTTTATCAAGGAAGACGCTCATTAAATCAACTTCCGGCGTATAAATATATTTGCTTTCATTTTTTATTTTTACTTTCTTGCCCGTCTTGATGCTTTCGACCAGGTTCTGGATATCGCCGTGTATGACAGGGCTCAGGTCGTTCCATATATCACCATACACGCCGCGTACAGTCTCATATTTATCCAAGTCATTAACAAATAAACGAACTTGTTTATTAATTGCAATCGCGTCAAATATGACAGATGAGTAGTCTGATAAAACGTAATCGCTCACCAACAACAAATCCTGTGTTTCAAAGCTGCCCACGTTGATTATTTTCTTATTAGACTCCTCTGGTATCTTAGACAGGTAGTCGTGGTCCTTATATATAACAACGTAGTTGTCTCCGAGTTTTTCTCCAAGTTTTTGCAAATCAAGTACATAGTTAAAGTCTTGATGTATGTCTTTTTTATCTAGGTTATAGTCTCGCCAAGTAGGCGCATAGAACACGACTTTTTTATCTATTGGTATCCCGATTTTCTTCTTAATATTGGTTATTGCTTTGCGGTTGTTGCGATTATCAAGCAAATATTTGACTCTCGGATAGCCAGAAAGAAGTAGCTTCTCTTTAGGTATCAATAGTGAGCTTCTGAATTTATCTTCTGCAAATTCGCTATCCGCGATCATATAGTTCCATTTGTTTATATCTCTGTATTTCAAGATTTTATTATTATCGTTTCGCTTCATGATTACACCTTCGTGCGAATCAAACAGAAGCCTCTTTATAGGTGTGCCGTGCCACATCTGCACCCATATAGTATCGTCACGCTTTACAAAACCTCTATCAGTCCACGACTCTGCAATAATATATTTATATCTTGCAAGACTTTCAAAAAACTTCTCCGACTTGGGTTCAATGCGAAAATTATCTTGAACACTTGTATCGCTCGTGGCGTATTTGATATCGTAGCCCTTAAATCTAGGGTCAGAAATCATTGATTCAAACAAATAACGCGAGTTGCCCGTATACCTATAATCGAAGCCAAGAAATAAAATTCCCTCGTCTATGATTGGCTCTCGTAGATAGGTTTTATAATTAACACTGACGCCGGTATTTACGCGGGTTGCTTTTTTACGTACAGCACGTTTAGCTAGTCGAGTTGCCTTTCGAGCCGGCCTTAAAATTCGTTCTTTTGAGGATATCAATAGCTTAAATAGCCTGTATCTCTTATCTTTATAGACTCCGTGTTTCATGCAAAGTCGTATAATTCTATCGGGAAAAACACGCTCGGGAATATTTACCCTATCGCTATATATACTAATAAGGTCAACGAAATCCTTTAGGAAAGCCTTTTTGTATTTACGCGGCGTTCGTCGTTCATAGTACAAAATAAATTTCTTCTGTAGATATTTTATAAGGTAGTAGTACGAGTATTCCGTGCGGGGGTTTAAAATTTTTAAAGACTTCACGGATGCACTAATGTGACCAACGTAATGTTTGTCGGTGTCGTGACCCGAGTTGACTGTTGATGTTTCATTTTTTCTAATTGTGTATAGTGGTGAGTGGATGAGAGAGACTTTATCTGCCATATTCGCAATTTTGACAACGAATTCGAAGTCTTCATATATATGATTTTCTCCAAAATATATAGCATTGTCTAACAGAAAACTCTTTCGGAAGAGGTTGGTTACTGAAAAGTAGTTGTTTGACTCGAGCAGTTCATCACACTCTTCATTGTTTAGTATTTTTTTGTAGAAATATAATTCTTTGTTGTTGTATATGAGCCTTTCCTCTCCGTTTTTATTGTGAGTAAGCAGCTTCCAGTCATAGTGAACAAAGTCAGACTCGTCCGTCAGTATCCTGTCCATGGCTACTTCAATCGTAACCGGTTCTATGAAATCATCCGCATCAACAAATATGATATATTCACCGCGTGCGCGTTCCATAGCGCGGTTTCTTGTATATCCCTGCCCGTGGTTTGACTGCGTATTAATTTTTAATTTGCTATGATTTTTTTTATTCTGTTTTAGAATTTCGTAGCTGCTGTCCGTAGATCCGTCATCTGTTACCAATATCTCTATATTGTCATAGGTTTGCGCATATAGAGAGTCTAAACATTCCTGTAAATACTTCTCTGTATTATATACAGGAATAATCACACTAACTAAAGGCTTGTTCGATACCCTGCTTCTTACCATAACTAATTCTGTACACGCCTCTTGATTTTATTCACCAAGGTAGTTGGTAATACTTTTCGAACCATCTCAGCCATATTGCTCTGATTATACCTGAGCTGACTCATGATATATCCTACGCCCAAACGACCATCGGCAAGCTCCTCACGGAGATACTTGTTCATAAGCTTGTTCGACCAGTAGCGGTGTTTTTCGGTACCGTCGCCGAAACTATTGTTGTGTACGGAGCCTTTTTTAAACTTCCGGTGATGGTAGTTTGCCAGCGCAAAACCCGGATCAAGAAAATCGACATCGTACTTGAGCAGGAAACGGATGCCAAAGTCCCAGTCGCCAAGTACCGGCAATGACTCATCATAATAACTGATTGTATCGAAGACACTGCGACGATAAAGGAACGTTATCGGCGTCATTTGGTTGTCGATGCACTGCCTGTATAAGTTCACCGCCTTGAGATCAGGCATCCACGGCTGTTTCTTGATTTGTCGGACACGGTGACTGATATCGATAATTTCTTCGGTTATCTTGTCTGTTCTTACGACGACGCCCATAGCGCCGGTCTCTTCGAGGTGTCTAACGGTGCGCTCCAGAAATTCCGGGTGCCATGTGTCGTCGTCGTCGTGGATGGCGACAAAATCGCTATCAACGCTTTTGATCGCCTTGTTACTGGCGGCTTCCATGCCGTGCGATTCTTTATTGTGAATTACCCTGACACGGCCCTTAATCAAATCCTTATACTTCTCAACAAGCGCGTCGACCGGAGCCGGATCGCCTGCATCGTTGATGATGATATGGACAAAGTCGCGATACGTCTGGCTATAGACAGACTGAATCGCCCGCTCCAAAAGAAGGGTTCGGTCTTTAGTGCGTGTAACGACAGTGACTTTTGGTGTCTTATTCATATAGAACTATTGTATCTTATTTGTTCGTGAATATACGACCTGCAACTCTTTTCGTTGCTTCGCCGTCATCGAGATAATTAAATTTGTCGTGAAATGCCTGGTATTGCTTTTGGTGCTTTTCCTCATACTTGAGCGTGTCTTTTAGTATACCTACTATTTCCTTTTCCGTCTTAACAATATCGCCGGGCAGTGTTTTTAAGTCAAGGTAGAAACCTCGAAGGTCTTTTGCATAGTGTTCGAGATCATACATGTAGAAAATCATTGAGCGTTTGAGGTTGGCGTAGTCGAAGAAAACGCTTGAGTAGTCTGTCATGAGAACGTCGCTGATAAGGTATAGCTCGTTGATATCTTCGATGTCTGAAACATCATAGATAAAACCCTCGTACTTCCTGAAATTAAAAGTGTTGGCAATAAAATAGTGGGGACGAAACAGTATTACCCATTCATCGGATAGTTTGTCTCGTAAGTAGTCGAAGTCGGTAACTGGTTTGTATACATAACGACCGTCTTCACGACTATCATCACGCCAGGTTGGTGCGTAGAGGATTGTTTTTTTGCCTCTGGGTATTTGGTATTTTTTACGAAGCCTCTGTATATCCCTGTCCGTCGTGTTGACCAGCGGGTCGTTGCGCGGATAGCCTTCTTCAATTATCGCGTTCGTCTTGCCAAACTTATCGAGTGCGAACGCCGACCTGAAGCAGTTACTGGCAAACTGTGACGGCGATACAAAATAGTCTAGTTTCTTCGTCTCGTCATCATACTGTTTGCTTATTTCATCATTCGTATATTTATTCTCGCCACTACCCTCTGTTAGGATATCGTGGCCAAGCCTCTTTAGCGGTGTGCCGTGCCAGCACTGTAGATATACCTGTTCCGAATGGGTTTTTTGAATAAGCTGTAGCCTGGAATTGGTCACCCAGTACTTAGCGCGGGCGTACGACCGGAAATATTCCTTTGTTCCATACGGTACGATTTTGACCCTGGGATTCAGATAGAACCTCCAAAATTTACGTACACTTTTACCTAGTATCCAAACAAATGTGTAGTCTTTGTATTTTTTATCGTGGAGCATATATTCAAATATTTCTTTTGGTGAGTCGGCGTATTTTTTGCCCATAAAAGCATCGAAGACAACCTGCTTTCTATCGAGTCGATGGCCTTCTTTTGTCAAAGTAGGGTCGTATTTCACGAAGTTCGCAAAGGCGTCGACGGCCGCATCTTCGTTCTTGAGGTGTCTGTATACACGGCCTAACTCATAATATATGTCGGCGTTTTTGTCGTCATTTTTTAAATACTGTTCATATGCGACCCTGGCCGCCTCATACCAACCTCGTTTTTGATGTAGATAGCCGACACCCAGACGCAAAACTTTTTTGTCGTCGGTTATTTTCATCAGTTCATTGTAATATTCCCGAGCCTTTTTATCTTTATGAAGCGCCTCGTTTATATAGCCGAGTACGTGTAGGCTGTCTGTCTTTTGTTGATTCGTGTCGGCAATCCGCAATAACTCGTCATACCGCTGTCCTGCCTTCTTTAGATTGTCTTGGATAATCTCAAAATCTCCAAGAAGTTTTAGGGCGTCGTAGTTTAGATTTCCTTGGTCTAAAAGACCTTTTATTATTTTGTCTGCTTCTTCGTATTCTTCGAGTTTAATAAGATTTTTTACTCTTAGAGTACTGGTAGCTCTACTATCCTTCAGTTGATTGAGGGTTTTTAGCGAGGCGTCGTATTGGTGGTCTTGGTATTGTAGTTCGGCCAAGCGATATCTATAGTCTCGCGACTCTGGTTTTATAGATACGATTCTCTGGTATTGAATCACGGCGCCTCGTGGATATTTGCGCCACAAGCGATACTTCGCAAGGAGTTTATATATTGCTACCCTCATCGCTTTCGCTCCTTGTGCGGCAAGAGGATATCAACTACCCGTTTCGTCGCCTTACCGTCGTCTAGGTAGTTGAACTTACGAGAAAAAGCCTGGTATTTCTTGGCATATTTCTTTTGGTATGACGGGGTGTCCTGGAGAATAGCGACAATTTCCTTCTCTGCTTTTACGATTGCTCCAGGAAGTTCATTAATATCGAAGTAAAACCCTCGGAGATCATTGGCATAGTGTTCGAGATCATACATGTAGAAAATCATTGGGCGTTTGAGGTTGGCGTAGTCGAAGAAAACGCTTGAGTAGTCTGTCATGAGAACGTCGCTGATAATATAGAGGTCGTTAATATCGTCAACAGTAGAAACATCGTAGATGAACCCCTTATGCGCGCCAAAGTCAAAACTATTCGCGACGAGACTATGGGCACGGAATAGTACGACGTACTCATCTCCTAACTTTTCCTTGAGATAATCAAAATCTATTGGCAGTTTATAGTTATAGCCACCCCCTTGTGCGTTTTGGTCATCCCGCCATGTTGGTGCATAAAGAAGTAGCTTTTTGTTCTTTGGAACGTCTAGCTGTTCTTTAATTCTCGCCACATCAGACTTCTTATAATTAATCAGGTAATCATTGCGTGGATAGCCTGTCTCGATAACAATATCTTGCTTACCAAGCTTTTTGAGGTTGAACGCTGATGTAAAGGCTTTGGTAGCAAATCGTGACGGTGAGATGAAATAGTCGAATCGTTCGGCGTCAAGATCGTTATCACGTAGAGCATTCGCCTTATGCTCTGTATCTACGCTGCTGATTATATCGTGCCGCAGACGCTTGAGCGGCGTGCCATGCCAACACTGTAAGACGACTTGTCCTGGTTTTTTTGCAAAACGAAGCGGTATCCAGCCGTTAATCACCCAGTATTTTGCCCGCGCAAACGCCATATAGTGAGCATGGCTCTCGTGTCGAACAAGTTTTGTCCGCTCATTTTTAAGATAGCCATACTTCTCCGGATGTTCGAATACCCATATAAATGTATAGTCTTTGTACTGCGGAGCGTTAAGGAGGTATTCGTAGATAGCTTTTGGAGAGTCAACATACTTTGTGCTGCGGAATGCCTCGAATACAATAAGCTTCTCGTTTATTTTTTGCCGCGCATAGTAACTATTGCGGATAGATTGATAGTGGTGTTTTGCTTTCGCCGCTGCCGGATATTTTTCCGCAAGCCTTAGAAGAGATTCTTTCATCATGTATTGCCGTCTATTATATACTATAAGGTATGCAAAACAGGGGAAGACGGCCGATAAATATTACTGTCATAGGCAGGGGTGATTTTGGGTCCTCTATAGCTTCATTGCTTGAGTATAATACTGTCGATTACACATTTACGACGAAGCTCGCACCGCTGGATAAAAAGGTAGATATCGCTTTCTTCGCAGTACCCACACAGTCGATCCGTGAAGCGATGGCGAACAACCTTCCCTTTTTTGACGAACAGACAATTATCGTTAACTGCTCAAAGGGAATCGAGGAGGGTACTCATCTGCTGCCGCATCAAATCATCAGTGGGTTTAATGTACCCGTGCGATATCTGACACTTATCGGACCGTCGTTTGCAAAAGATATCGTAAATCACGATCCAACAATCGTATCACTCGGATACAAAGATCTTGAAACAGCAAAAATCGTCGAAAAGCTTATTGCGACACCTTATTTTACTCCTTATAAAACGTCTGGTTATAAGACGCTTGAGCTTGCCGGGGCTATGAAAAATGTTTATGCCATACTCTGTGGTTATGCTCATGGCATCGGCTTCGGAATGAATACGAAAGTACAAATAATCCTCAGCGTCCGGCATGAGCTAGAGAAACTTGCTCGTGCGCTAAGATACTCAACCCGTACTATAGATACTCCGGGTATTATCGGCGACTTGATCCTCACCTGCACATCAAGCCAGAGTCGCAACTACACATACGGATACAATCTCGCAAAGAAGCATGATATCAACCCTCACGAAACACACCAGACTACCGTCGAGGGCTATCATACCTGTCATTCGATAAGTACAATCGCGAAGAAATATGGCGTTGCAATGCCGCTTGCAATACTATCAGCCAGAATAACAAACGGTGATTTCATCACGGCGGATGAATTTCGCACTATCCTATCACAAACTACAATAGATAATTCCGCTCGCTAGCCAAATACCGTATACTGGTAGCTATGAAGACAGTTATTACTTACGGTACGTTCGACCTACTTCACTACGGTCATATAGAGATTTTACGACGAGCTAAGGACCTCGCCGAGGGCGGTAAACTAATTGTCGGTGTATCGTCTGATGAATTCAATGCGATAAAGGGCAAGAAGTCGCATATGTCATACAAGAGGCGTAAGAGATTGGTGGAAGCCATTCGTTATGTTGACGAGGTCATACCTGAAGATAACTGGGAACAGAAGCGGGGTGATATAAAGCAGCATGACGTCGACGTTTTTGTCATGGGAAACGACTGGGAGGGTAAATTTGACGAACTCAAGAAACTCTGCGAAGTTGTGTACCTACCCCGCACACGTACGATTTCATCAACAGAACTTCGAAAACTAATAACACAGCTTGAGTCCGTCCAATCTGAAGTGGAATGAGCCGGATAGATAACGACGGCGGTATCTACTACTTTCTCGGTAATATCACGAGTCATGTTCTCCATGCGCTGCCACTCTACCAAGAACTCGGCGGTACGTTTGTCGTACTCTCAAAAAAAGCAAAGCGCGAGGTTGAAACCTACGGCGTACCGGTCATATCGGTCGATAATAAACTGTACCGATGGATACGGTTCGGTAAAAAAATAAAGCCCGTTTCACACTACACGAAAATCGATAGCAGTCTCAAAAAGACGGTTGAGTATCTCGAGAGCCATGCCCGCGTAGTAATATTTTATGAGCTATATGACTTTGATAAATCCGTACGACTGAATCAGCCTAAGACTGTATTTCTCACCCACGGCAATATGCTGAAAGATTACATGAGCCAGAATGGTCGTCTCGAAACAATCAAGCAATATGATTATATGTCTGCACTTGGTCCGTACCTGAAACGACAATTTATAGACTCGGGCATCAGTAATAAGAAGCTCGTAGATTTGGGAATCGCGCGAACTGACGAGGTCGTGAAACATCAAGGCAAAGTAGTGGCACCTCAAGCACTCATAAAAGAAACTGGCATAAATCCGCATAAGAAAATAGTTGCGTACCTTCCGACGTTCTGGGGCGCATCGTCTATCTATACGACCGGTCTCGAGATCGTGAAGAATATACCCGACGATTACACGCTACTGTTTCGTCCCCACCCGCAAACGCCCGCCAAACTGCTACGCGAATACCTGCGTATCATCGAGCAAAAAGACAATGTCGTTTACGCTCCGGAAGGCAGGTATGAAAACCTCGGCCTGATTGATATCTTTAACGCCAGTAGTGCGATCATCGGTGACGTGAGCAGCGTCATGCTGGAGGCGATACTTACCCGTAAGCCGCTGCTGTTTGCCTACGATACCGGCAGTAATAAACAGTCGGACAGCGATTACGTATCTATCAAGGAGGTCGTGGAGAAATCAGAAAGGATAGACATGGATACCGTCGCCGACCTGCCGGATATCCTGAGGCACTCCGTCAAAAACGGCGTCGACCAGCGGTTATGGACACAGGTGATAGACCGGAATTTTTATCATGCGGACGGCACAAGCGTCGACGCTATTAAAAAGTTCGTGCAGTCACTACTGTAGCCTGAATTATTCGAACAGGCCCTGATATGCCTCGACAGCACCTTCGGAGCCACCCTCGTAGATGATCTGACCTTTTTCGATGACGATCGCTTTGTTGCAATATTTGCGCACATCGCCCATGCTGTGCGTCACGAGAATAACGGTCTTTTTGTCGTCCTTCAGCGTCTCGAAATAGGTATTGCACTTCTTGCGAAAAGCGGCGTCACCCACGGCCAGGACCTCGTCGAGCACCAGAATATCGGCCTTGGCGCGGATAGCGACCGAAAAAGCCAGACGAACTTTCATACCGGACGAATAGTTCTTGAGATTCTGGTTCATGAATTTCTCCAGTTCGGCAAACGACACGATATCGTCGTACATATCGTCAATCTCACTCTTTGAGAAACCAAGTAACGCGCCATTGAGATAGATATTCTCGCGACCGGTCAGTTCCGGTTGAAACCCGACACCAAGCTCGATGAACGACACGAGCTTGCCATGATGTTTCGCGCTGCCGCTGGTCGGCTGGTAAATCTCAGAAATGATCTTGAGCAGCGTACTCTTGCCGGAACCGTTGCGACCAAGGATACCGAAGAAGTCGCCCTTTTCGACATTGAACGATATGCCATTGAGTGCATAAAACTCGCTGTGACTGTGGTCTTTCTTCTTGAATACTTGGGTTATCGCGCGTTTGAGAGAGTTGTTCTTGTGTCGGGAATACGAAAATTTCTTGTGGACATCGTAAACTTCGACGGCGTGTTTAGCATCTGACATGCTATATATCCTCCGCGAAATACGGCGAACGGCGGCGGAAATATAATGCGCCAATTACAAACATCAATACCGTTATCACATACGGCGCGGCGATGACAAACATGCTGCTCGTAATCGTATGGGTGCTGTCGACAGCCTTGGTCACACCGAAAAAACGAGCGTCTTGAATGGCTTGAGTGATCGGGCTGACAGATACGATAATCGCCGCTTCGCGGCTCGCGTCCACGACACGATTGAGCGGAAACATGATCGCCGAACCGTAAAATAGCGCCTGAGTGATAATCTCCCATATATAGTCGATATCACGGAATTTGACGTTGACCGCGCTGAGAAAAAATGCCAAGCCGGTGCCGAAAATATACAGCTCTACAAGAAACAGCGGTATGAGCAACATACCCCACGACGGCGAAACGCCGTCGACAGCGGCAAATATAACGACGACGACCAGGTTGATCAACAGGTTGATAACCGCCGAAAGGCTGGTCGAAACGACGATAATGTATTTCGGAAAATTGATCTTGCGGATAATACCGCCGTTTTTCGTCACTGATTTAAGACCTTGCTTCACGACCTCTTGGAAGAAGTTCCACATGACGATACCGAGTAGCAGCGCCACGCCCCAGTGAGGGATCTCCTTACCGATATCCAGCACTTTGACAAAGAAGACGTACATGATGACGAAAAGAAATAACGGCCGCAGCAGTGCCCATAGATAGCCGAGGACCGAACCCTGATACCGCAGTTTGAAGTCGACGATGACTAGCTCGCGCAGCAATATCAGCGAATAGCGGTACTTTTTCATGTATTTATTGGCCATGATACTAGGGAACATTATATACCAAAAGTAGTACAATAGCTTGCAGTGAAGTTACTTGAATACGAAGCTAAGGGGCTGTTTGAAAGGGTGGGCATACCCGTGCCACACGGGCAACTAGCGACCGAAGATAACAATATACCGCTACCCTGTATCCTGAAATCGCAGGTTCCGACCGGCGGACGCGGCAAGGCTGGCGGCGTGGTGGTCGTGAAAACGGCTGCCGAGTACAGTGAGGTGCGACAAAAGCTTTTGCGGCTGGAAATAAAGGGCTTTACACCGCGAACGATCCTAGCCGAGGAACTGCTACATATCGAACGCGAACTATACCTGTCGCTTGTCGTCGACAAAGACCAAGCGGGCGTAGTACTGATGGCGCACAGGAATGGCGGCGTCGAGGTGGAAGAAAATGCTGCCGAAGAGTTCCTGCGGCTACCGCTCGACGGCGCAAACAGCGCCACTGTCGGCCAACAGTTGGCTGACTATTACGACCTGCCCGGACAGACTTTCGCCTTGCAGGACCTAGTCAAGAATCTCTACTCGCTTTTCCATGAACAGGACATGACATTGTGCGAGATCAATCCGCTGGTCGTGACGACAGAAGGCAAGCTGATAGCCGGCGACGCCAAGATAACGCTGGACGATGCCGCACAGTTCCGTCACCCTGAATGGAATTTCGAAGATGAGAAAACCGAGACAAATTTTGTCACGCTTGACCCGAACGGCAACGTTGCGACGATCGCCAACGGCGCCGGACTGGCTATGGCGACAGTCGACGCGGTCTCCGATGCCGGCATGACGCCCGCCAACTTCCTGGATATCGGTGGTGGCGCCAATGAGGCAAGCGTACTGGCGGCCTTCCGGCGGATCATGGAGTACCCGGAGGTAAAAGTGATTATTATCAATATTTTTGCCGGGATCACCCGCTGCGACGAGGTAGCGAAAGCGATCATTGCCGCCCGGGCCCAGATCAACGGCCTGCCGCCGGTCGCGATCCGTCTGGCGGGGACAAACTACGAGACGGCTGAAAAGCTGCTAGCCGGTAAGCGTATCGCTATCCATACCAGTCTGCACGAGGCGATCGAAACCGCCAAGGAGTCCCTATGAGAGAGCGTTTGTCTTTCGGCAAAAACGTCATCGTCCAGGGTATTACCGGCAGCCACGGCGCTTTTCATACACGCGCTATGATAGCAGCCGGGACGAATATCGTTGCCGGCACGTCGCCAGGCAAGGCCGGCCAGTTCGTCCATGACGTCCCCGTATATGATTCTATCGCCGATATAAAAGCCGTTATGCGGGTCGACACGACCGTCATATTCGTACCGGCACCCCACGCCAAGGCCGCTATCCTTGAGGCTATCGCCGCCGATGTGCCGCTAATCGTCTGTATTACGGAGGGTATACCGATCCACGACATGCTGGCTATCAAAAAGCGGTTGGACGGGTCAAAAAGCAAATTGGTCGGACCGAACTGCCCTGGCATACTGATACCCGGCGAGATAAAACTCGGCATCATACCCGCCATGATGGGACTGCCCGGCAATGTCGGCGTCGTCAGCCGCAGCGGCACGCTGACATACGAGGCCATGGCCGGCCTGACCGAAAAGGGTATCGGTCAGAAGTATGTCGTCGGTATCGGAGGCGATCCGATCCCAGGGACGAGCTTTACCGACTGTTTGGAACTGTTCCAAAACGACCCGGACGTCGACAAGATCATCCTGATCGGCGAGATCGGTGGCGTCAGTGAATATGCAGCGGCCGACTACCTGGCAGCGCACGTTACCAAGCCTGTTTACGCCTATGTGACCGGTCATCATGCGCCGGCCGGCGTGCAGCTCGGCCACGCCGGCGCCATACTCGGCAGCCAGGCAGAATCAGCTGCCGCGAAGACCGATTACCTGCAGGACAAGGGCGCCATAACCGCGACCAGTATCACTGCCCTTGTCGACACTCTGACCTGATATACTAATGATTGATATGAAATCGATCACAATATTGATCCCCGCATATAACGAAGAGGCCGTGTTGCCGCAATTGCACCGACGACTCATCAGTCTGTCCGAGTCGCTGCCGGATTATGCGTTTGAGTTCCTGTTCGTCAATGACGGCAGCCGCGACGATACACTGCAGATAATCAAAGATTTCGCCGAAGAAGATCACCGTATCAGCTACATAAATCTTTCGCGCAACTTCGGCAAGGAAATTGCTATGATTGCCGGTATCGAC
>Ga0164242_10006690_pt1 | contig 12675 bp, 9 predicted proteins | sample OricomgcompostMG_FD_108783 | JGI IMG/M metagenome (GOLD analysis project Ga0164242, IMG submission 108783) | Miracle-Growth compost microbial communities from Emeryville, California, USA - Original compost - Miracle growth compost (MG) ... | reverse complement strand
CTTGACCCGAAGATGTGCATTTTCGGCTGTCATGGCTGCTTCGGTTCGTCCCCTGGCACGTAGTGGCGCCACCCTGGATTATAGTGGCACGGAGGCCGCGTTGGAATACGGTCGCCGCAAACGGCACGAAGGCCGGACTCAGTCGGGTCGCGGCCATCACCCCTTGGGTGTGGCAAAATTAGCCTTGGCGGTCAATCAATGACTGGCCTAGACGCCTGCATCATTCCTTTCCCTGTTGCAGAAATACCCCATGATCGAACAGGCGGTTCGAGACGCCGGATCTCTTGCGGCGCCGGGGAAAGCAGCGGCAGGTATCCCCGTAATTTTGAAATGAAATCTTGCGCCGGAGGCCAGCGCGGCACTTGTCGCCCAATACCTCTCCCCATATTGAAGCCGGGCGCCGGCTTTCGCCGCGCGGCCTCGTGGTGGAGCGGTTACGCAGAGGACTGCAAATCCTACAAGCTCGCAATAGAATCAATAGCCATTCTGAATCCGTAGGATTAATTGGGCGTTTTTCAGTATTTTTATGCCATTGATTCTGAACTATTTTTTCACGCTATCAGAATAGCCGAAGCACTTGAGTGCTGCCTTCAATACCCTCTCTTCGGTGTCCTTTCATCGACAATTACCGGAACCAGCGCGCAACACCTTCTTCATGGCTGCGGCCGCGACCGCCAAGCATAGTCGCTCTTGGCGCGATGCGATGGCCGAACAGATTTTCTTGCTCCCTGCCGAGGCTTAGTTGGAATAGCTCGCTATAATTGCTTGCGCGGAAGCGATCTCCTTGACGATCCAATCCTCGACCAGCCGGACCTGTCTTCGACGGCGAAGTTCCGGTCGGCGTACAAGAAAATAGGAAACGCCTGTCGAGACGGCCCTGCGGATCGGGACTACGATCAAGCCGTCCTCGATCGCCGGTTGTGCCAGCACAACATCTGCAATGGCAACGCCTAGCCCGGCCGCTGCTGCACTCAGCGCCATGTCGAGCGCATCGAAATCCAGGCCTTCCTGCGCACGGAGTTCAATTCCGCTTTTTTCGGACCAGGTTACCCAGTCCTGCCGGTTTGGAAGCGGGTGCAAAAGCGTAGCCAACTTCAGATTTTGTTCAGCCTGCTCTGGATCAATATGGCCAGGAGCACAAACGGGTACGATCCATTCTTGATAGAGTTCCGTCGCATCTTCGTGGGGAAAATCTCCGAGACCATACCGGATTCCAAGGTCAGCATCGGTTTCATCCTGCGTCATGTCATCCAATCGCGTCTGCACCACGATCTTGATCATGGGATGTTGCTCATGAAAGCGCCGCAGGCGCGGGAACAACCAACGAAGTGCAAAAGTAGGAATGGCCTTTAGCGTCACGACGTCCTTATCCGTTTGAAGAGGATTGATCGCGTTCGCTATATGATCGAAAGCTTCCTTCACCGTCGTAGCCAGCCTTCGGCCCGCATCGGTAATTTCCAGCCCGCTGTGCGTCCGCCTGAACAGAGTAGTCCCAAGTTGCTCCTCAAGGATACGAACCTGGCGACTGACAGCACTTTCGCTGATATTGAGCACCTGCGCGGCCTTTTTCACGCTAGAATGTGCCGCGACGATCTCAAAGCATTTCAATGCGTTCAGCGAAGGCAGGCGTCTCGACATTCAACACTTCCCCGGTGAGCTAGGAAGAGCGGAACGACTGGACTACCGTAGCGCAAATCCATTTGTCACAAGTGCGCTCAAGTCAACTGCGTGGCTCCAGTATGTCGCGCAGCCCCTCTCCTGCAAAATTGAAGCTTACTACCGTCAGGGTGATTGCCAAACCGGGAACGATCGCGAGCCAGGGAGCGGACGTCAGATAGATCTGGGCGTTATTCAGCATATTGCCCCAACTTGCTGCGGGCGGCTGGATTCCATAGCCGAGATAGCTGACATAGGATTCGAGCAATATGGCCCGCGCCACGTTGAGGGTCGCAACGATAACGATCGCGCTCATCGCGTTGGGCAGCAACTCCGCAACCATGATACGCATGTCGGAAGCACCATAGGTCCGAGCGGCTGCGGCATACTCGGAATTGCGCAGCGATCGATATTGCCCTTCGACAAGGCGGGCGACTGCCATCCAGGACGTGGCTGCGATGAGCAGAGCGGTCGCAGTGATGCCAGGCTTCACGAGAAGCGCGAGAGCCAGGACGAGGAAGATCGTGGGAAAGGCCATTACGGCATCGACAAAACGCATGAGCACGGCGCCAACAACGCCCCCGCGATAACCTGCGATCATGCCAACGACACTACCGATCACCACGGAAATCAGCATGGAGACAAAGCCGATGGTCAGCGAGATACGTCCTCCGGCCATCAAACGGGCAAGGACGTCGCGACCGAGTTCGTCGGTGCCGAGCAGGTGGTCGTTGGTCAGAGGCAGCATGAAGCGGCTGCGCATGTCAATGTGATCCGCATTGAACGGGTTGAGCGCCGGCCCCAGAAAGCAAAGCGTCGTCATGACGGCGATCACCACGATACCGGGAAGCGCCGCCCGGTTATGCAGCAGCATCGACGACCAATGCATGCTCCTTGTGTCTCTGGCAGGAGCCGATACGGAAAGATCGGACATGATAGTTCTCGCTAATCCATCTTAATTCGCGGGTCGGCTGCTGCGTAAAGGATGTCGGCCAGGAGGGAGCCCATCAGGACCATGACCGCCGAAAGCATCAGAATGCCCATGACGACCGGATAGTCACGATATTCCAGGGAATCGAGGAACAGCCGCCCCATGCCGGGCCAGTTGAATACCGTTTCGGTGACGAGCGCCCCGCCTAGCAATGTCGGGAACTGGAGGCCGAGCAGGGTAATCATCGGCAGCAGGGCGTTGCGCAGAGCATGCGACCAGATAACGCCGCGCGCCGGCACCCCCTTTGCGCGAGCCGTTCTGATGTAATCCTGTTCGAGCGCGTCGAGCATGGACGAGCGCATGAACTGGGCCCAGACCGCCGTTTCCACCAGAGCCAGTACGATCACCGGCGCGATCATATGGTGAAGGATGTCACCGAGCGAACCGTCGCCGATCGTGCTGCGATTTCCGGCAGGCAACCAGCCGAGTTTGATCGAGAAAAGATAGATCATCATCAGGCCGAACCAGAAGGTCGGGATCGAGAGCGCGATCATCGCCCCGACTGATGACAGCGTGTCCAGCAACGAGTAGCGGCGGATCGCACCAAGGATGCCAATTGCCCCGCCGAACACCGCGGCAAGAACGGTCGAAAAGGACATGATCTCGAAAGTAGGTTGAATGTGTGCGGCGATCTTGAGCAGCACAGGCACGCCATCGCGATAGGATCGCCCCCAGTCTCCGAGAAGCATTCGCCCCAGCCAGTCGAGATATTGCACGACAAAGGGCTGATCGAGGCCCAGTTGCCGCGTCAGTCGATCAATGTCCTCCTGCGTGAGATTGGAGGAAAGGACGAACTGCGACAGCGGTCCACCGGGTGCGAGATGGAGTATCCCGAACCCGATGAACGAAACCAGCAGTAGCAGGACGGCCGACTGCCAGCACCTTCCCAGAAGATACCTAGCCACTTCGATCCTTCCATTCAATCAAGCGGCCCAGTACCAGCTTCGCATGTTCCAGCAATTGGAAGAACTGTTGATGTTGGGCTGGTAGCCATTCAGCTTCTCCTTGACGCCCTCGATCGACACCCACTGGTAAACCGGGAGGAAGACGAGATCACCGCGGATGATCTCCTGGATTCGGGAATAGATTCCTTTGCGGGCCTGCATGTCGAATTCGTGCGTGCCCTTGACCAGGAGGTCATCGACTTCGGGATTTTGATACTGATAGGTATTCAGCCCGCTGCCGCCCTTGGCGGGTATCGACTTGCTTGAAAACCGCTCGGTTACATCCGGGTCGTTGCCCTGAAGGAAATTTGAAGCAACCATTACGGACTGATACTGCGACTTCTGCCAGAAATCGCCCCATATGACTGCGCCGGGCATGTTTTCGATCGTCATCTCGACACCGATATCGCGCCAGTTCTGCATCAAAAGCTGTTGCGACTGCTCGCGGGCCTGGGCGCCCGACGTCGTCGAATTGGTGAAGGCCAGCCGCACACCGTTCTTGACGCGAATGCCGTCGGCGCCGGGAATCCAGCCGGCCTCGGTGAGCAATGCCTTGGCGGCTTCAGGATCGTAGCGGTGTTTGGGCAGTGCATCATCGTAAGCCCAGTGTCCCTGCGGCACGTAGGACTCGGTTTCGATCGGGCGACCTTGATAGATCGACTGTATCCGTGCGACCTTGTCCATACCGAGATAAAGTGCCTCGCGGACCGCCTTTTCCGCGAAAGGCGCGAATCCAAGGTTGAGCGCGACGTGCTCGATAAAGGGGGTCGGCGCCGCCATGATCTTCACACCGGGGAGTGCCTTGGCCTCGGCTTCGAAACTCGGCTGGATACCGGACAAGCCGAGATAGTCGATTTCACCGGTCCGAAACTGGGTGTAGAGGGCCGTCTGGTCGGGAATGTACCTGAATACGACCCGTTCAAGGTACGGGCCATCCCCATGATAATCTCCATTTTGCTCAAGCACGATGTGATCGCCGGCGGCCCGGCTCACCCAACGGAACGGACCGGTCCCCACCGGCTTGGTGTTGAAGGGCGCTGTATTGGGATCTTCGGCAGCCGACAGGATATGCGCGGGGACGATGAAGGTCAGCGACAATACCGACATGTAAGGCGTGAAAGGTTCGGCCATCGTCCAATGGATTTCGTCGTCCGACACGACGGTCACGTCGCGCAGCAACGAGTGGCCGACGCGATTGCGAACCTTGAAGTTCGGGTTGTTGATCAGGTCGAAGGTGAACTTGACGTCTTGCGCTGTGAAACGCGTGCCGTCGTGCCATTTGGCGTCTTTGCGAAGCTTGACCTTCCACGTCAGGCCGTCTGCGGAAAGGCCACCATTTTCAGTCGTGGGCAGCTCGGCCGCCAGGTCGGGAACCATCTTCCCTTCGGCGTTGATGTACCAGAGCGTGCTGAACAGCTGCCACCATACACCCTGATCCACCTCATTGGCGGGCATCAAGGGATTGAATACTGTGGGCTCCTGGGAAATTCCCGCTATCACCTGACCGTGCGGGGTCGCCGGCGGGCTGCCGGCGGAGGCTCGCGAGAGCATGCCGGGCGCGGCGGCAAGCGCCCCCGCTGCGGTGGCAAGTCTGAGGAAGGCCCGTTTTGAAATAGCTTGCATGTGTCTGTCTCCCGGTTGGTAAGGTGGTTCCTTGTATTCCACTCCTCGGTCGCAGGCCCTCGTGAGCAGCCTGCTATGCGGCTCGCAGGGTCAGGCGCGCAGGCGAAAGTTCTTCAGCGGTTAAACCCAGAGCCGCAAGCGGCTCCGGCAGGGGCTTGTTCTGGACGATGCCGGCGACCGCCTGCCCAATCGCGGGAGAAGCCAGGACGCCGCAGCCGCCCTGTCCCGCAAGCCATATGAAGCCCGGGCTGTCCGGAAGCGCGCCGCAGACGGGGTTCCGGTCCCTGACGTAGCTGCGCAATCCGGCCCAGGCGTTCAGGGGCCGATGTACGCGAAGCGTCGTGCCCTGCTCGATGTTGTGGATACCCTGCGCCACGTCGACGTCGTCAGGATAGACATCGCCGGGCGCAACCGGGATCGCATCGGCCGGCGATCCGATGAAGCAACCCCGCTCCGGTTTGACGTACCAGTCGTAGTCGGCATGACAAACATGCGGCCACTCGGCTCCCATGGAGCCAGGCAGAAGCGGAAAGGTGAACGCAGTCCGCTTGTAGGGTACAATTCCGATGGGCGTGACGCCGGCAAGCGCCGCTATGGTGTCGACCCACCCTCCGGCCGCATTGACGAGTACGGGCGCCGAGCAGGTCACCCGCCCGGCCGTTTCGATGATCCACCTGCCGCCCCGGCGCAAAATGGCGACGACGCGGGCTCCTGTGAGCAGGGTCGCTCCATTTCGCCTGGCGCCTTTCAAGTATCCTTGCAGCAGGGCGTCGACATCAATGTCCTGCGCATCGACCTCGTAGACACCGTCATCGAATGTGTCGGGCGCGAGAGCGGGGAACAGGGCAAGAGCCTGGTCACGATCCACCCGATCCGCTTTGCCGCCAGACTGGAGGATACGCTCTTGCAGCCGCTTCAGGATACCGTACTGGTCCCGGCGTCCAACAGTGAGGCTGCCGCGTTGGGTTATCAACGGCACTTCCGCAAACTCCGGGGGCGGCAAAGCGAGGAACGCCCTGCTTGCGGCGGCGAGCGCGCGCATCGGACGGGACGTTATTCCCACCGTGTACTGGCCCGCACTGCGACCGGAACTGTGGGCGGCGAAATGGTCCTCCTGTTCGACCAGGACCACGGAGCCCAGTTGCGACAGAAAGTAGGCTGCCGAAGCGCCGGAAATACCGCCACCCACAATGATGAAATCCGAGCGCAATGCCTGGTCCCCTTTGTATCGCAGGCTCTTGTGACCTGTTTCCGTCATAGGACCGCATCGTCGTCGGAGGGTCGATTAGAATAAATGGAACCGATTAGCCAATTATCTTCGGGCGCGGATCCGCGAAGCGTGCCTCGTCTGCGAGATGCCGTCTTGCCTGCCGCATTCTATTATTTGCGAGCGGCCCCCGGTTTTTTGATATCGACGCAATTCCCTGTTCGAGGCGATGTTGCCCCAATTCTGACCTCGAACCGGCAGTGAACGGATGAACAGGGAGCTGAAGGCACTGGCCGGACATTTTGATTTTTCAGCACGTACCGAAACGCACCAGGCACTGGGCGTGGCGCCATCCCTTGGGCTTCTGGCGCATGCGCCGGCCGATGCGATATCCCAGCTGTTGCCGCGAGATGAACCCGTTCCGTCATACGCAGACGTCGTCATTATAGGCGGTGGGATCATGGGTTGCTCCGCTGCGTGGTATCTCGCCCGCAGGAAACTGCGCGTCGTATTGCTGGACCGCAGCCGCGTCGCTTCCCACCAGTCGGGCCGCAACTGGGGCTTCGTACGGACGCTGTGCCGCGATCCGCTTGAATTGCCCCTGGCTGCGATGGCGCTATCCATCTGGCCTGATGCCAGCGCCGAACTAGGCTTCGAGACCGGCTGGCGTCGCAGCGGATGCCTGTTCCTGAGCGCGAACGAGAAAGAGCACCATTCCTACTCTTCCTGGTATGCCAGGGCGCGGGACATAGTGAGGGATACGCGCTTGCTGAATGCCAAAGAGACGGCGCAGCGATTCCCTTCTCTTTCACGCATGGCGCATGGTGCGATCATTGCGGAGTCGGATGGCCAGGCTGAGCCAACGGTAGCAACGCACGCCTTTGCACGCGCCGCTGAGCGTGCAGGGGCGATCTTGCTTGAGGAATGCGGTGTCAGTGCAATCGAGACTTCCGGCGGCCAAGTCCGTGGTGTGCAGACCGAGCATGGTCCGATACGATCGCCGATCGTAATCTGCGCTGCAGGTGCTCAGACGTACAGGCTTGTCCACGGGGTCGGTATGTCGCTGCCGCAGAAGACTGTGCGCAGCACTGTCGCCCTCACCAAGCCGATGGCTGATCTCGGCGTGCCCTGCTTTGTCGGCTTTGGACTGGGCCTTCGCCAGCGGCCGGACGGCTCCTGTATCCTGGCTACGGATGCAGGGACCGATATCGACATCACGCTCGATTCATTCCGCGCCAGCCGTTACTTTCTCCGCGAGGTTTTCCGTAACCGCAAGGGCTTTTCACTGCGCCTGGGCATGCCGTTCCTCGACGATTTGCATGCCCGCCTTTCCGTGCCGCGCAACAGGCGGGCAATATGTCCGCGAAATCCCGAGGTTCCCGCCAACCCCGGTCGGGTGCGGGAGGCAGAAAGGCTGTTTACAAGCCTTTTCACCGGTGCCGAGCCGCCACAGATCGTGAAATCCTGGGCCGGAAATATTGATGTGATGCCCGACGCGTTGCCCGTAATCGACGGCTCTGGATCCGTATCGGGGCTCGCGCTCGCAACCGGGTTTTCCGGTCACGGCTTTGGCCTTGGACCCGCGGTGGGCCGCACGCTCGCCGATCTGGTGCTTGGGCTTGCTCCCTCCATCGACCTGAAAGCCTTTGCCGCGGACCGTTTCACCCGCGGCACCTATTCGCGTCCTTATGGCACCATTTGATCGCCGGAGTCTCAATGTCCAAACTGACGCATTCCGATTTTCGTAAGATCGCCACCAGCCTTACTCTGCCGGACAGGGCGTTTATCGATGGTGCGCCTGCGGCCCCATGCAACGGCGCTGTATTCGAAACGCTGAATCCGGCCACGGGCGACGTCCTGACAGCCCTCCCACACTGCGGGCAGGAGGATGTGGATCTGGCGGTCAAGGCTGCAAGACGCGCTTTTCGCGCAGGGATATGGTCGCGCGCCGCACCGGAGGTGCGAAAGGACGCCCTGTTACGCCTGGCCGATCTTGTACGGCGTGACGGTAGCCAACTGGCGGTGATGGAAAGCCTGGAAAGCGGCAAGCCTATCGGCGATTGTCTGAAAGAAATCACCATAGAAGTGGCTGACATCTTTCAATGGTACGCTGAGTTGATCGACAAGACCTATGGCCGCGTCGCTCCGACCGGGGAAAATGTCTGCGCCATGATCCTCCGCGAGCCGATCGGCGTGGTCGCGGTGGTGCTGCCGTGGAACTTCCCCCTTTTGATGGCGACCTGGAAACTGGCCCCCGCGCTTGCAACCGGCTGCTCGGTGATCGTGAAGCCGGCCGAGGAAACCTCGCTGACGGCACTGCGTCTCGCAGAACTCGCGATCGAGGCCGGCATCCCCGCAGGCGTACTGAACGTCGTGACCGGCCCGGGCGAAACCACCGGCCGCCTTATCGGACAGCATGGCGATATCGACGCCGTTTCCTTCACGGGCTCGACCGAAGTGGGACGGCTTTTCCTGCAATATTCGGCCAGCAGCAACCTCAAGTCCATTGGGCTGGAAATGGGCGGCAAGAGCCCGTTCATCGTCCTCGACGATGCAGAACTGACATCTGACCTGATCGACAATGCCGCGATGGCCGCCTTCTGGAACGGCGGGCAGAACTGCTCAGCCAACATGCGTCAGATCGTTGCTCGGGCCCGACAGGAGGAATATGTCGAAAGACTGATCGCCCGCGCAAACGCGATCAGGATCGGCGACCCGCTCGATCCACGGACCGAAATGGGGCCTCTGATCACGTCCCAGCATCGTAAACGGGTGCAATCCTTCATCGATGTCGGGCGCAGCGAGGGCGCGCGAGACGTTCTGCGCGCTCGCGACGACCTCGCAGCCAAAGAGGGCAATTACCTTTCCCCCACCATTTTCGCCGACTTGACGCCAGGTATGGTTATTGCGCGGGAAGAAATATTCGGCCCGGTTCTTGGTGTCATGCCAGTCGATGGCATTGACGAAGCGTTGGCCATCGCCAATGGCACGGACTATGGCCTTCATGCGACGGTCTATACCCGTGATCTGGACCGGGCGATGTATTTCGGACGCCGTCTCGAATGCGGCACGGTTGCAATCAACGGCTTCACCGAAGGAGATATCAAGACACCGTTCGGCGGATATCATAAATCGGGTTCGCTTTCGCGAGACAAGGGCGTCGAAGCCATGACCCAATATCAGCAGATCAAGACCATCTGGATGACCCTTTCGCAGCCAGGACGGAGTTCATGACAGATCCCGTCCTAAGCGTCGCCGGGCTTTCCACCGCCTTCCGATCCAGGAGAGGCTGGAGCACGGTGGTCAAGGATATCTCCTTCGACATCGGCGCCCGCGAGACGCTCGCCGTAGTCGGGGAGTCAGGGTCGGGAAAGAGCGTCACGGCAATGTCGGTGATGCGGCTGCTCAACCCGAAAACCAGCCGGATCGCCGGAAGCGTGCGTCTTGAAGGACAAGAACTCCTGACATTACCCGAGGCCGGAATGCGCCGCATCCGAGGCGCCGACATCGCAATGATATTTCAGGAACCGATGACGAGCCTGAACCCAGTGCGAACGATCGGATTCCAGATCGCGGAGGCGCTGGTGCTGCACCGGGGGCTTACGCGCGGCGCCGCGGAAACCGAGGCTCTCGGGATTCTCGAACGCGTGCGCATTCCGGCGGCGAAGTTACGCCTCAAGGACTATCCGCACCATTTCTCCGGCGGAATGCGCCAGCGCGTCATGATCGCCATGGCACTGGCATGCCGCCCGAAAGTCTTGATCGCGGACGAGCCGACTACGGCTCTCGACGTGACGATCCAGGCCCAGATTCTCGATCTGATCCGCGAAATCCAGGATGAATTCGGTATGTCGGTCCTGTTTATCACCCATGATCTCGGAGTTGTTGCCGAGATCGCCGACCGCGCTTTGGTAATGTGCAACGGCAAGGGCATCGAATGCCGCAGTACCGCGGAGATTTTCTCAGCCCCTGTCGAGCCCTATACGCGTGCCCTCCTTGCGGCGGTTCCACGGCTGGGGGCAATCAGGAACCATCCGAGACCGGTTCCCTTTCCGGAGATCGACAGGACGACAGGTGAAGCGGGGACCGTCGTCGAAACACCCGACACCGTGGTGACCGACAGTGTTCCCGTTCTTGAGGTCCGCAACCTTGTGACGCGCTACAGTCTGGGATCCGGCTTCTTTGCGCGCCAACGGGGTTCGATCCACGCGGTGGAGAACGTCTCGTTCAGCGTGCAGCCGGGCGAGACGCTGGCGCTCGTTGGAGAATCGGGCTGTGGAAAATCGACGATCGGACGCACGATCATGCGGCTTCTCGATCCCGTCTCCGGCAAGATCCTGATCAACGGCCGCGACGTGCTTGCACTGACGGGCCGCGACCGACGGGAGATCTTCCGTCACGTGCAGATGGTGTTTCAGGACCCCTTCTCCAGTCTCAACCCACGCAAGACTGTCGGCTCTGCCATCGCCGCGCCACTGCTCGTCAACGGCATCGCGAAGGGCACCGACCTTGAACGGCTCGTTGCCGAGTTGCTGACGCTCGTTGGGCTCGATCCGGCCGTCGCGCGGCGCTATCCGCAGGAATTTTCCGGCGGTCAGCGCCAGCGAATTTGCATCGCGCGCAGCCTCGCGTTACGCCCCTCGGTCCTCATCGCGGATGAAGCGGTCTCGTCGCTTGACGTCTCGATCAAGGCGCAGGTCGTGAACCTCATGCTTGATCTGCAGCAGAGCCTGAAGCTGGCCTACCTGTTCATCTCTCATGACATGGCCGTCGTTGAACGGGTTAGTCATAAGGTCGCGGTGATGTGCATGGGCGAGATCGTCGAAATCGGCCCCAGAGCGACGGTGCTCTACAATCCGCGCCACGACTATACGAAGAAGTTGCTCGATGCGGTTCCAGTGGCCGACCCGCTCGCGGAGCGGCGCCGCCGTGATGGCACCGCAGTCGAAATACACAGCGCACTCAGACCACCGGGATATCAGCATCCGACGCGCCTTTATGAAGAGGTGTCGCCGGGGCATCTGGTGATGGTCGGGGCCGTTTGAAGGATCGGCTGCCGATCTTAGCGAGGGAGGCATTGTTCGTGAGCATGGATGGTTCGCAAAAAGCACAGCTCATGCGCTTCTACGACGGCGCCCTTTTGCCGGATGAAGTGATCGCCGCTATGTCGGGCGACCAGGGCTGGTTCCCCTCGCGCACGATAGCCAGAGGCAGCGAGGTCAGCAAACTCGATCGTTTGGAAGAGGGGCTTCCTCCCTTACGGATCGAAGACCATGGTAGAGTTTTTGACCTTTATGACTATCTCGCAACCAATTCGGTAGCAGGCCTGCTCGTCCTGAAGGACGGCCGCCTCGCCTGCGAAATTTATCAGCGCGGTATAACCGCTGATACGCTTTGGCAATCATGCTCGCTTGCCAAGTCTGTTTCCGCGACTCTCGTCGGCCTGGCCGTCAGGGAAGGCGCAATCGGTTCCCTCGACGACCCCGTCGCGAAATATGTCGATATGGGCGGCGTCTATCGCGACGTGTCGCTCCGCCAGGTCCTTCAGATGAATTCCGGCATCCGCTGGAACGAGGACTATGGCGATCCCGCATCCGAGCGGCGGAAACTTCTCGAAGTCCAGACCGGATGGAAGCCGGGCGGTGTCCTGAATTTCATGGAAACGTTGACCAGGACGACGCCTCCCGGCAAGGCGTGGGTCTACAGTACCGGCGAATCCTATCTCGTCAGCGCGATAATGGAAAATGCCACCGGCATGAACCTGGCGGATTACCTGACCTCCCGCCTATGGTCCCGGATCGGCATGGAATCCGATGCGCGATGGTGGTCGGAATCCGTCGACGGCATGACGATATCCGGCAGCGGCATGAACGCAACGCTGAGGGATTACGCGCGGTTTGGTCTTTTCGTCTTGAGGGAAGGCCGCGTCGGCGACGAACAACTCCTGCCGGAAGGCTGGAGGGATGAGGCGGGATCGCCGTACGAGATTGACGGCCGGACGATACGCTACGGTTACATGTGGTGGGTGCCCGAGCTACAGGACCCCGCCCTGAAGGGCTGCTTCCAGGCAGAGGGGATTTACGGCCAATACATCCATATCAATCCAGCCCGGCAGATCGTCGTCGTGGTCGCGAGCGCGCGGTCGAAGCCGAGTTATGGCAAACGACTGGAAATCAACGACGATGCGTTCTTCGCCGCATTGGCACGGGCACTGTGAATATCCTCTTGCCGGACCTTGCCCGACCGCACCGATG
>Ga0164242_10006689_pt1 | contig 12675 bp, 13 predicted proteins | sample OricomgcompostMG_FD_108783 | JGI IMG/M metagenome (GOLD analysis project Ga0164242, IMG submission 108783) | Miracle-Growth compost microbial communities from Emeryville, California, USA - Original compost - Miracle growth compost (MG) ... | reverse complement strand
GGCGCTTAATCCATTTTCATCAAGCTCAAAAACTTATGATCATGGAAAAGCGTATTAGAGACTTGTCCGAACAGATAGACAAGCACTTGTCCGGGCTGCAGGATAAATATGATGATATGATGGAGATGGCAAGGAACGCCACCCCGTTCCTCGCAAAGCAGATCGAAATATTGCAGGCATTTATTTCAGGGTATACATTCCGGGATGAAATGGAAGAGGTGGACTTTTTCAGAAATATCAACCCTGGATTCTATAGCCGGTATATATACTACCAGCATATCTGTTCTATAGAAGGAAGCCGCCATGCGGGAGGAAGCCTATCCTTACAACAGAAAATGCTCACGGAAGAATTAAACCGTATAGATCTTTTTTTCAGACGACATCTTGACTTCATTACCTACTATAATAACGGCTTTACCTACCGGAACAGGGAATATTTTACACGAAACGCGTATGATCCCAATCAGAATATAGAAGAGTATTCGTTATTTATTCACTGCAGTAGCTGCACCTTATTCAGCTACCGGATTGCTCAACTAAATGCCTATGCATCCTTACAGCTTTATCTGACAGAGGCGCTTGATGAAATCAGCAACCCTGGACAGCCAAAAGCAGTCAACTCCTCTGATAAATCCCAGTTTACATGGACTGCTTCCAAAGCGGCATTGATCGAGCTGGCTTATGCTTTACAGTCCAGCGGAGTATTTAACTTCGGGAGAAGCGATGTCAAAGAGGTTGTATCCGTACTTGAGAGTAGTTTCCATATCAAACTAGGCAATTTCTACCGGGTATTCCAGGGACAAAGGATCCGCAAGAAAAGCAGGACCTCCTTTCTTGATTCTCTTAAAGATAACCTGATACGCAGGATGGATGAGACAGATCTGAATCCAAAAGGATATTAATATATTTTGAAGAGGCCTCTGCCTCCTTATCCGCTTAAATAGCTTGAAGATTGCCTTCCTTTTGACCTTCATTGATCAAGACTTAAGCGCTTCGCCTAAATTTTAGGATGGGCTGCCTTCGTTAGGACCATTTGGATTACGCAATCAAATGCATTTGGTCTATATGGAACTACTGAGGCATAGGTATTGATAATTTGAGCGGTTTTAATTCAATTGTCAATATCACTATGACGCATCCCCGGATAATATAGGTTTACGTATTCCGTAAGCTTTATTTTCTGCGTTTTTCTTTAACTGAGAGGGACTGGATAGCCGGCTGCTATAACAGGTATGATATATGGCAATCGCCCTTCTATCAATAGCAGTTTCCGATCCATCGGATGACTTTTATTCTATCAAGCCAAACCGATTTAACCCAAGGTAAGAACTGAGATCGTTTTTGCCCTAAAGCGAGTAATGCGGAAGCGCAATTATGAGTATAAAAAGCTTGATTTTTTAGGTATTAGTAGTCGGATTAGGAATATGGGATGAGATAAAAAGCGGGTTTTTCCATTTTATCCAGTTACCGTGTCCATTCGTTTCGGCTACAAAAATTCGACTCTTATGGGCGTCCTTGTATCGCGTCAATTCAATGACTGTTTCGTTTGAATTATTACGGTCTAAAAGCGCTTTAGTTCCTTCCACGGACAAAAAGTAGTAGTCTCTTTTTTTGCCGATCCTTTCTAGCATTTCACAGAAGTTGTCCTTTTCTACTTCAGGAAATTGATAGAGCACATGTGTCGCGTAAATAATAAGATTCTGGACCTGATCCATTTCTAAAATTTGATTTTCAAAGTCCCGGATAGAACTGGCTTGCACGTAATTGATTTTTTTAAGCTCATTCAGTTGCAAGGCTTCTTCCATAGCCTTGTAGCGATCAAGCTGGTCAGGCCAAATCAATGCCTTTAGCCATAATATTTCTTCGGGATCAGTCGGATCGATTATATGCTGGTCGATTCCAATCTTTGTCAGAGGCTGCTCTATTTTAACAATATCACATGTAGTGTCGCTTATGATATTACTTTTAATGATAACCTCGCTATTGCCATACATCTTGTGGCCATTATACCAATATTCATATCGATCAAAGTTTAAGGTTAACCCAGCGCTTGTTCCGATATCTATAAGAGTAGTCGACTTATTTTCCCTAGCGATGATTTGAGAAAAAATGGGCATTAGGTAAGAGCATCGATTAATTACATTAGTTTGAACGATCTTAGTGGATAAAGCGTCTTTTATCCTGTTTTCATGGGTGAGACAGAAATTCTTAAATAGCTCAAAGGGAATCTCTTCGGACTGCCTTTTCGTGATGGAGGGATAATATCTTGCCAGATTTTCATTGGGATTCCTCAACAAAAGGTAATGAACCGAAGCCAAAAACAGGTTAGCAATCGGCTGCCCGAATTTTGCAAACGAAGCCATGCCTAACAACTTATCATCAGCAGCAATCCGTTTACTTAATTGATCGTAAAGTGGAGAATTACCCCTGCATTCAGTGGCGGCAAAGGTTAAAAATCTTTCACGTATTTTTTCTGGCTTCGTAGATCAATATAGCTCAACCGTTTAGAATGTGAAACAAAAATACGCTTATTTTAAGTATTTAATCCAACAAACGATATTGTCGACTTAAAGGTATGGCTAATGAAAGAGTAGCCGAATTATCTCACATTGTGATTCCGGGATTTGGATAGTTTGATGCAACGACTGTCGTAGGGATATATTTACTGGAAGCGCTAGGATATATTGCGTTTGATATTCTCTTGATCATTGTCTTTCCTGGGTTTTTTTTCTGAAAGACGGCCAAGCATAATTTATCCAAATGCAGCCAGCAATTAGGAACTCGGACTATTGCCTCATCTTTATTATGATTTCACAATGCTAATAGCAAAAGATTTATGAGACACTCCCTTAACAACAGATCATGTGGTCTTTTACAAAAATTTGGGACATTACAATACTTGTGCTTTACAGGTTACCGATACTTTGTCAATTTTTGTTAAACATCATTAAATTCACCCCCTTTTAGAAAGGGAGGAGATATAGATTAATCAAACCTTCTTCTAATAACGGGTAGGATGACTAGTCATTTTCTCTAGCAGGCTAATTTTCTCTCTTTCACACTTTAACAACTCCTCATATAGCTTTTTATTTTCATTTAAAGCTGCCCTCAATTCATTCAATGGGTTTAAGGAAGGGGTACAACTCATCTCGCTTGAGATTACATTGGCTTTCGATATATTCGATATGATATTAACCGCTTTTTCTTCGTCGAAATTCCTAATCAGATTAGTAGCCACTCCCAACCCATTCGCTATCTTATCCAATGACTTATCGGAAAAGTCTTTGCTTCGTTCTAATTTGGAGATATATTGTTGGCTATAACCGGTATTCATCGCAAGAGTGTTTTGCTTCATGCCGATCATTTCGCGGATTCTCTGCGTATTCCTGCCCAGATGGATGGTCTTTTTTAGCCGCGGATTGGCTTTTTCTTCCATAGCTGAGAATTGTGATAATAGATAGAAAGTCAGGAGATAAATATACGCATTTTGTGCTTAACGATTTGTATCCCTTAACGAGCATTTCACACTTTCCAAAAATTTACTGGAATAATAAATAAGCGTGAATAAATTGCCTATGTTTTGTCAAAATCCCAATTGTTAAAAGTCACAAAAGTTATCTAGGAAGGGTGGTTTCTTAGTCAGAGAACTATAACCAACACCTCCAAACTCTGAGAATGGGTCAATGTATTCAAGGCAGAATGGAACGAAATTTCCTTAGGTATAAACCAGCTCATCGACCCACTCATAAATATTTGTCGAACTATCTATCTGAAAGAAACACAATCTATACATCATTCTCTGTTGAAGGTTAAAAATATTTTTGTTAGCTAACACGATAGTGTCAAAAAGTTTTTTCCCGCACATTCACCTTTGCCTTCGTAAACACCGGTAAATAAAACCGGCAGAAACGAAACACAAAAGGCAAAGACATGTTCACAGGTATTTCATGGGGTGATTATTTCATTGGGGCAGCCATTACATTAGGCTGTTACTACTTTATTGTGATAATCTGCTGTTACCGGAAAGAAATTTCAGGTCTGTTTACCGGCAATAGAAATAGCGCCTCGCAATCCTCAAAAATAAAACCCGAGGACTCGGTGGAGGAGCTGGAACAGATGGTGAGTGGAATAAACGGCATCCTGGTGGCGGCAGGCAAAGAAGCCGGTAAGTCCGAACTTTTAACCGGGTTAAAGGAGAGGCTGGCAAGCTTCGCCGGGTTACGGCAGCCTGCCTACCGGGTTGCCCTTACCAATTACATTATCAAATATGCGCAAACTTTTTGCGGAGTGGCGTTCAGTGAAGAAGAACTGGAGGAAGTATGGAGAACGCTGCTCCGCTAATTTATTTCAGTAAGACTGTACAGTAAAACAAATATATGCATGGCCATGCACCTAACTAAAAAATGGTGCATTTATGTGGAAAGGGAAAAGAGTATTCAAAAAACTGCAACCGGTACTTATTATACTGATCATTTTGCTGGTTGCTTATTTCAAAGTTGTGTATGGACAGACCGGTAACGGAAATGCCGGTATTACTGAAGCCACAAACAAAGTAAAAAGTTATTTCGATGACGGAACGAAGCTCATGTATGCTGTCGGCGCTATTGTCGGGCTGATTGGTGCTGTCAAGGTCTATAACAAATGGAACTCCGGCGATCCTGATACCAATAAGGTGGCAGCGGCCTGGTTCGGAAGCTGTATCTTCCTGGTAGTCGTGGCCACTGTCATCAAGAGCTTCTTCGGCGTATAAAATGACGTAGAGATGGCAAGGAAATTACCTATAGCGGAAATAGCCAGAACATCCTTTTATGTGGATGTTCTGAGGGAAGAACTTCGTCAGACAGATGATGCGGAGAATAGGATATCCTTTAACGAGCTGTTCGACAGCAAGGGCGGTTACAGCTTTATTTATGATACCCGAACGAAGAATGTGCCCGAAAATGGTTCCGCTGCCGAAATCGAATCAGGTAGCCTGGTAAAGGTGACCTTACCTGCCCTGATGGAACTGGATCCGGTGGGGATAGCCGAAAAATACGGCATTCCGATAGAAATACTTGCTTCCGGGACTGAAGTGCCAGTAAAAATAAATGCGGTTGTTGAACCATTCATCACTAAGAGAAAATGAAAAAGGAACTACCGGTTATAAAGATTAACAGCAAAGACTATCTCGTCGATGTTGACTATGGGTTATTCAGAGAAAAGTCTGACCCGGAAAGGGTGATCCATCGGGGTGATTTGAAGGATGTGGGAATCCATTATTTGCTGATCACACCGGAACAAACAGGCGTGGCAATCCCTTATATGGTAGAATTGGATCCTGTAGGGATCTCTAAAAAGTACGGAATTCCCATAAAAGATTTACCTGTAACCGACGGAGCATTGAAATGCAACCGGGAGTGGCTTGGAGACCGGTTACAGGGCAAGTTGCCTACTATTGAGTTGGCCAGGCATACTTTCTTTGTGGATCTCCGTCTGGGCCTGTTACGGCCAAAGGATGATTTCAGTACAATGGGTATTGAACTGGAGCGACTGCCATTAAATGAATCCGGAACAGGTTTCCAGTTCCTATATAACCCCAAGACACATACCGAGGTGATTTATGATGAAAACTGGAGGGAAATACCGAAAGGGGTTATGGCGATTGAAATTCCGGGTGAACTTACATTAGACCCGGTCGGTTCCCTTATGAAATATTCTGATGTATTGGACGGTAAATATCCTTTCGGAAACAGGGATGAAGCATTTAGTTTATGTGAGAAGTCTGTCGGATTTCGGGAGCTCGTTGACCGTTATCCGGTTCGTTATAACCTGAAGGCCCGTGTCATTCCCTGGGAACGCACGATCATTCCCGAACAGATAGCCCGTAACAAGCAAAAAATCAAGGAGCCTGCGTTGCGGCAAAAGCCCAAAAAGGGCAAAGGGCGAAAATTGTAGTAATGGCAGAAAACGATTATGATATCAACAAAGGGGTGAATAAACCCATAGAATTTCACGGGTTAAAAGCTCAATATATCTGGTACATGGCAGGCGGACTGGCGGCACTTTTGATTGCCTTTGCAGCCATGTACTTAGCGGGGGTGCCTGCTTTTGTGAGCTTACCGGCGGTACTATTGACAGGAGGAGGATTGTTTGCAGGGATATACCGATACAATCACAAATTTGGCGAGCATGGGCTAATGAAAGCCCTGGCTTACCAGCAGGTACCTTCCGCTATTATTTGCAGAACGAGAAAAATATTTATTCAGCTTAGCCAAAGAGGAGATGATAACAGTGATGGTAGTAATGGCGGGCGTGGTACTGGCCGCAGTAGTCTTAAGGAATAAATCAATAAAAGATAACAGCAAAGAGCTGGAACAGTTATTCCCGGTGTGGAAAGTAGAAAATGACTGTTTACTTTCTAAAGGCGGCGATATCACCATGGCTTTCAAAGTCAAGCTGCCGGAGATATTTACCTTATCCAACGCAGAATATGCAGCGCTGCATGAGGTATGGCTGAAAGCCATCCGGCTGCTTCCTCCGGGCAGTGTGCTGCATAAGCAGGACTGGTTCGTGGAATCTGAATATCAGGCAGACTTCACCAAAAACAACGGCAATTTTCTACAGCGCAGCAGCGATAAGTTTTTCAACGAACGCCCTTTTCTTGCTCATAGCTGCTATCTGATGATCACCCTGAAAGCAAAAGACAAACCGGCAACTTCTGCCGTTTCCAATCTCTTGCGGCGGAGTATTGTATCCGAAAACACAGTCAATAAAAAGATGATACAACAGTTGCAGGATACCGTCGGCCAGTTTAAACGCGTGCTGAATGACAGCGGCTTTGTCAAACTGATCCGGTTAAAAACAGATGAACTTTGTGGTACAAAAGAAAAGCCGGGGTTATTAGAAAAGTATTTGTTCTTAAATACTACCAACGATAACCTGCAGCTAAAAGATATCGTTTTCAAGCTGGAATGGGCCATCGGTGAAAATTACATTCAACTCTTTACGCTTTCCGATGCCGAACATCTCCCGGCAAAATGCAGTTCCCGCATTCATTATGACAAATATTCAACGGACAAAACCAAATTTGCTGTAGGCTTTGCCTCTCCTGTAGGGCAATTGTTGCCGGCAAATCATATTTATAACCAGTACCTGGTTATCGAGGACGTTCCTAAAACCCTGAAGCGGCTCGAAAGCAAGCAAAGACGCTTACAATCTTTATCGGCTTACAGCCGGGAAAATACCATCAGCCGGGATGCGACAGCCGCTTTCCTAAATGAAGCCATAGGCCAAAGCAGACAACCCATCAAAGCGCATTTCGACCTGCTTTGCTGGACGGATGACCGGAAAAAGTTAAAGTACCTTCGGAATCAGGCTGCTTCGGCGTTGGCCGGGATGGATGCCATCCCGCATTTGGAAACCAAAGGCGGCCCGCAGATCTGGTGGGCAGGACTACCCGGCAATGAAAGCGCCCTGCCGGACAATGAATGTTTTCAGACTTTCGCGGCTCAGGCAAGCTGCTTCTTCAATATGGAAACGGCTTACCGTTCTTCCAACAGCAGGTTTGGTATCCGGCTCGGCGACCGGCTTACCGGTGTGCCGGTGCACGTGGATATCTCAGACGAACCCATGAATAGGGGCATTACCACTAACAGGAACAAAATAGTCATTGGCGGCAGCGGTTCGGGCAAAAGTATGTTTATGAACCACATCCTGCACAGCTATGTGCAGCAGGGAGCGCACTGCATTGTAGTGGACGTAGGACACAGCTACGAAGGGCTTTGTAAACTACTGAACGGATACTATTTTACTTACACAGAGGATAAGCCTATCCGGTTTAATCCCTTCTATATCCCACCCGGGGAGGTACTGGATACAGAAAAGAAAGAATCCATTAAGACTTTACTGGTAGCTCTTTGGAAACACAATGATGAGACCTTCCGACGCTCTGAATATGTGGCTATTTCCAATGCCCTGCAATCGTACTATGCTTATCTCGACAAAGAAACTTCGGTTTTCCCTTGCTTCAACAGCTTTTATGAATTCCTCCAGCAGCACTTTGTGGAAGAACTGAAAAAGGATGGCGTTAAAGACCGGGATTTTGACATCAACAATTTTTTATACGTCCTGCGGCCTTATTACAAAGGCGGGGAGTTTGACTATTTGCTGAATGCAAAGGAAAATTTGGATGTCTTGCAGCAACCTTTTATTGTCTTCGAGCTGGACAATATTAAAGACCACCCCATACTATTTCCCGTCATCACACTCATTATCATGGAAATGTTCATTTCTAAAATGAGGAAGCTGAAAGGTATCCGAAAGGTAATTGTCATTGAAGAAGCCTGGAAAGCGATTGCAAAATCGGGTATGGCCGAGTTCATGAAATATTTGTATAAAACCGTTCGTAAATATTTTGGAGAAGCCGTAACCGTCACGCAGGAAATGGACGATATTATCAGCTCGCCCATTATTAAAGAAGCCATTATTAATAATGCGGACTGTAAAATTTTGCTGGACATGAAAAAGTTCCAGAACAAGTTTGATCGGATACAGGCAGTGTTGGGCATGACAGACAAAGGCAGGGACTTAGTCCTTTCTATCAATAAAGCAAATGACCCTAACAGGAAATACCGTGAGGTATATATCGAACTGGGCAACCAGTTAATGAAGGTTTATCGTTATGAACCTTCTCCGGAAGAATATTATGCTTATTCTACCGAGCAATCCGATAAACTGAAAGTAGAACAATACACCCAAAAATACGGCAGCATTCAGAAAGGGCTGGCGGCACTGGCAGCAGCCTTAAGAGAGCAAGCTGCCTGACTGAAATAGAATAAACTATGAAAAAGAGAATTTTCATCATCATTCTTTGTGCAATGTGCAGCATCCTTTTTGTAAAACCGGCACATGGACAGGTACTGGAAATTATCAAAGAAGCGGCTACAAAAGTTATCAAAGCGATTGACCTTAAAATACAAGCACTTCAAACCAAAACGGTCTGGTTACAGAATGCCCAAAAAACATTGGAAAATAAAATGACCAAGCTAAAGCTGAAGCAGATATCAGACTGGACAGAACGGCAAAGGGATCTGTATCAAAAATATTATGAAGAATTGCTAAAGGTAAAGGCCGCTATCAGTACCTACAAGGAGGTTAAAGCGATTATTGTTCGGCAGAAAGAACTCATGCGGGAATATAGCCATGCCTGGCAACTCTTAAAACGGGATAACCACTTTACACCCGAAGAACTCAGTGAAATGTACCGGGTTTATAGCGGTATCCTGGACGAAAGCCTGAAAAACCTGGAAGAATTGCAATTAGTGATTAATTCTTTCCGGACCCAGATGTCAGATGGGAAACGACTGGAACTGATCCATGCAGCAGGAGCAGGTATAGATGACAACCTTACTGATTTACGAAGCTTCAACAACCGGAATTTTCATATCAGTTTATCAAGGTCAAGAAGTGTTCGGGAAGCGGATATGATAAAGCAATTATACGGTATTCAATAGAAAAATGAAAAGGATTAGGCAAACCGGATTAATAGGGTTGATAATTTGCTGTAGCATAGATATGCAGGCGCAGGGCTTGGGAGAGTGGTTCAACCAAAAGCAAACCCAAACCAAATACCTGATAAAGCAGATAGCCGCCTTACAGGTTTATATCAACTATTTAGAGAAAGGTTATCGCATTACCCAAGACGGCTTACACCTGATCGGCGATATAAAAAATGGGGAATTTAATCTGCATCAAAATTATTTCAACAGTCTAAAAACGGTAAATCCAAATATTATGAGATACCCCAAACTAGCCGCGATCCTGTCTATGCAGATCGGTATTATTAATCAGCATTACTCCATCATAGAAACGTCAAAAGGAAGCGGTCAATTCAACGCTAAGGAACTTCACTATATAAGTAAGGTATATGAAAACCTGGAAGATGAAGCGGAAAAAAATCTGGATGAACTGCAATTGGTGATCACGAACGGACAAATGGAAATGACGGACGATGAACGAATAAATGAGATTGATAATATCTATATCAGCGTTCAGGACAAATACAGTTTTTCAAAAAGCTTTAGCGACAGAGTCAAGTCACTGATTGAGCAAAGGAAGCACGGTAGGGAAAATGAAAAGGGATTGAAAGAATTATACAACCCACAATAATCGCCAGGGATGAAAAATATAACACTGATAATCATACTCATTGTCTGCTGCACAATGAAGATACAACTGGCTTCCGCCCAAACGGCGGAGTTAGAGCAGTTAGCGCTTGATATTGAAAAACTGATACAGCTAAAGAATATACTTACTGATATGAAAACAGGCTATACCATTGTCAGTAAAGGCTACGGTACCATCAAGAATTTATCGGAAGGAAATTTCAACCTGCATGAGACCTTTTTGGATGGCTTGCTCTTGGTCAATCCCAGGTTGCGGAAGTACGGGCGGGTAGCCGATATCATTCGCTACCAGGCGCAGCTGCTCAAAGAATATAAATCAGCATTCCATGAATTTAAAAAGAGACGGATGTTTACTCCTGAAGAAATCACCTACATGGGGGGCGTCTATGGCAACCTCTTTGACCAGAGTCTGCAAAATCTAGATGAATTGACACTGGTATTAACAGATTCCAGGCTTCGTATGAGTGATGATGAGCGGTTAACAACGATAGACCGGATTTACAAGGAGATGCAAGACAAGCTGAGCTTCCTCCGCTCCTTTAACGGGCAAATCAAATCGCTGGAGCAGCAAAGAGAAAAGGCGCAGCAGGAGGCTTCTGAACTGCGACAATTATATAATGTGCAAAATTAGCCCAACCATAAAATGAAAAACGGGAAAATAATTGTAATCGCATTCTTTTTTATACTTGGCCTATTGCCGTTGGCGGCACAGGCACAGGGTGTTGCAAATAGTATCTATGGGCTGCATCATGTACTTGAAAATCTATTTGAGGAAATGATTCCACTGTGCAGCCGGATGATTGATATAGGACGGGCTATCGCAGGGTTTGCAGCTCTGGAATATATCGCTTTCAGGGTCTGGCGGCACATCGCCAAGGCTGAACCTATTGATATGTTTCCTTTACTGCGTCCCTTTGCCATCTGCATCGTCATTATTTTATACCCCGCCTTCCTGGGGCTGATGAACGGCGTATTAAAACCGGTAGTAACTGCAACAGCGGCGATGGGAGAAGATTCGCAGAAAGCCATGCTTTGGCATATTCAACAAGAAGAGGAATCCGCAAAGAAAGGACCCGCTCCGGGGAGCGTACCCGGGATGCAGGGCAACGGTCAATGGCAAAAATATCAGGAGCCGGACGAACAAACTGACGACCAGGGAACTTCCTCCGTACTTGGCAAAGTATTTAACTTCTTCAATATTACAAGCTATCTCGAAACAGCCGTCAGATGGTTGGTCGGCGTACTGTATGCCACAGCCGGGCTATGTATTGATACGATTCGCACTTTCTACCTCATTATATTGGCCATTTTGGGACCTCTTGTTCTGGGATTGAGTGTCTTTGACGGTTTCCAACAGACTTTATCTACCTGGATCGCTCGCTACATAAACGTATATATGTGGCTGCCTGTAGCTAATATATTTGCAGCCATAACCGGAAAAATACTGGAAAACATGATGACGTTGGATCAGAATTTTTTCAGCACTGTCGCCTATATCATTTTTATGCTCATCTCCATCGTGGGATACACGACGGTCCCAAGCGTATCCAGCTATATTATTCATGCAGGCGGAAAGGACACCCTGTTGCATAAAGTAAACAGCATAACGCGCCAGGGCGCAGGTGCAGCAGCCAAGCTCGCACTCATGGCCATTTAGTGATTTCGTAAGAATAATTTGAAATTATGTTCCAACAACTTAAAAATATTGACAGCGCCTTCAAGCACATTAAGTTATTTACTATTGTACTGATAGCTTCCTGTACCATTACACGCGTTTTTGAAGTATATGAGGGTTACAAGCAACGCGAACAATCCGAACAGCGCCTTTATTTACTTGAAGCAAACGGCAGAATCCGTACTGCCACAGCGAGCAGCCGCATGGAGAATATTCCTGTAGAAGCCAGAGATCACATCAAAATGTTTCACTTCTACTTTTTCAGCCTTGACCCGGATGATGAAGTCATCAAAGACCATATCGGCAAGGCACTTTACCTGGCAGACGCTTCCGCACAAAGGGAATATGACAACCTGCGGGAGAGCGGTTATTACGCAAACATTATTTCGGGGAATGTCAGTCAACGGATTACCCCGGACAGCATCATTGTTCACACTGACACCTATCCTTATCATTTCCGCTATTACGGTAAAGAAAAGATTATCCGGACCACCACCATTGTCACCCGCAGCCTGATTACCGAAGGCTATTTGAGGAATGTTAACCGGTCAGACAACAATCCACACGGATTCCTGATCGAACGCTGGCGTATCCTTGAAAACAAAGACTTAAGCGTGAGTACGAGACGAACGGGAGATAATTATTGACGAAGATAAGCATCTTGTGATATGAAGCGGTTGAAAAAGAAAAAAATAAACAGGCAGTGGCAGGACAGAACGGCGTCCCGAATTGCTCACAGGATCATGATAGTTCAGGCTTCCCTCAGCCGTTACCTCCAAAAGCAGGAACAGCGGCTGACGATAAAACAAAAGAAGATAGCACTGTTTATATTTTGCC
>Ga0164242_10006688_pt1 | contig 12676 bp, 11 predicted proteins | sample OricomgcompostMG_FD_108783 | JGI IMG/M metagenome (GOLD analysis project Ga0164242, IMG submission 108783) | Miracle-Growth compost microbial communities from Emeryville, California, USA - Original compost - Miracle growth compost (MG) ... | reverse complement strand
TGGAAACACCGGTTCGACTGGAAACACCGGTTCGACTGGAAACACCGGTTCGACTGGAAACACCGGTTCGACTGGAAACACCGGTTCGACTGGAAACACCGGTTCAACCGGAAACACCGGTTCGACCGGAAACACCGGTTCGACCGGAAACACCGGTTCGACCGGTTCGACCGGAAACACCGGAAACACCGGTTCGACCGGAAACACCGGAAACACCGGTTCGACCGGAAACACCGGCTCAACCGGAAACACCGGCTCAACCGGAAACACCGGCTCAACCGGAAACACCGGCTCAACCGGAATATTACCGATTATTTCTCCATCAGTAGCGATCACGGGTTCGGGTCAAAATTATAGTTTTATAGGCTCGACATCATTCAACAATTCAATAATTGCAAACGCATTTTTAGATCTTTCTAATACTACTTTTTTAACAAATACCCCATATAAATTTTCTTTTAATAACCCGAACGGCAACGTCGCCGGAAATCCAGCATCAAATACTATCTTATTATCAATATCTCCATATGATAGTTCATCTTCTCAATTTTTAATTTTATCGATTAGCACGACGTTTAGTGGTTCGACATTTACTATTTCGATAAAATTTAGTTCGGTTCCTCCATCTCAACCTGGATTATCGGGGAAATATAATTTTACCTTTTTATCTTCTTATTGATTTCTCAAATTTGAGAAATTATTTTAAACAGAAACAGGGGATATTCGAACATCTCGAAATATGAAATATGAGATAATATATCGGATTATTCTAACTAATCCAAAGACAAAGGCTGAAACCGATCCACAAAAACTAATCAAAGAAAACCATTGAAGATCAGTGATTGAATTAATTGGAACAGTACAGGAACGCAAAGAACAAAGAGAACGATAACTTTCGTTCTCCCAACCAAGATCGATCTTCGAAATGAACTTTCCATTAAACAATTCATTAGTATAATCAAAACATTCCTTGGATGAATTAAGATATGTTATATTGACATTTTGTATTTGTATTGCACAAAATGAATTTTGTGGATAAAATATACATGGGGAATTTGCTCCCGGAAAAGGTGGAATATTCAAAGTCGAACCAAAATCATTTGGATCTTCCTTTTCGAAAAAATCAAGAGTTTTTTTGTGGATAAGATTACTCGGCGAAAAAATCATTTGGAAATAATTGATATTCCATAAACAAATATTAGGAGAACCAATAATAATATTTCCAACACGAAAAGCGTAATTCGGGAAATATTGAGCAGTTCCGTTGAATTGTTTCACAAAATCGCTCGAAGCCATCAATGTCCCGAAAAAAGAAGGATTTGAACCGACTGAATTTGAACAGAGACAATCGGAGTCCTTGTGATATTCTGGAACGTCGGTCGGGGATGACATCAAAGATTGAACCGTTAAAGGGACATAAACACAAGTAAAAATCACACTAATAAGAACGAAAATCCCATAAGACCAATAACGAAGGCTTGTTTTGGTCAAATGAAGATGAAAAATTTTCTTGCTATTCTGTTCAAAAGAGGTTTGTTGGTACGGGCTTGTGGATTCCATTTTTCGAATTTCAAGGGGAAGAAAAGTTAAAAAGTCAGTCTGACTCTTACGTCGTTTTCAATATTTAATTTCATTGATAGAAAAAATCTCGAAATATTTTTCGAGATTTACAAAGATAATAATATTATTGATAGAAGATTTTTATTGAAAATTGAATCATAAAATGTTTTTGATTTATTAAAATCAAAATAGAAAAATAATTCTTAGAAAAACTTAAAATATTTTAAAATTTATTATTCAATAATATCTGATCAGATAGATCAGATATTATATCTTTCATTTTCAATACTTTCGATTTTAAATTTGGTTAAATCTTCGGCTTATAACGGGCCTTATTATCAATGATAACCTCGCCAAATTTCTCGACACAGTAAGTTTTTAGAAAACGAAAAGATCTTTTTCTCGTGGTAGAAACCAATTCATCGAAAATATCAGAAATTATTTAATGAACAAGTTTTCCATTTCGATAATTTTTTTCTAATTCTTTTTGACCATTTCTATCCCAATAAATCCATAATCCTTCTTTTTCTCCATTAACATAATTCCCTTCTTGCCATTTTTGACCATTATAATGCCAAGCAATCCATAAACCTTCTTCTTTTCCATTAACATAATTCCCATCTGAATATTTTTGACCATTATAATGCCAAGCAATCCATAATCCTTCTTTTTCCCCATTTCGATAATTTCCTTCTGCCCATTTTTGACCATTCTCATCCCAAGTAATCCATAATCCGGCTTTGCCGTAAGCTCCGCTTCCTTCTCTCTTCCCATTTCGATAGATGCCTTCAGATTTTATTTCATCTTCATTAACGGTTATTGAAAAAACTGTTTCGTTAAAAAATAAGATCTTTTGATCAATTTTAATTAAAGGTGGATCGATGTTAAAGATTAAATTTAATGATCGAAAATCCCGACAATGTTCGCCAATAACTTGTTCCATTTAGAAATCAATAAATTTTCTGATCAGAAAATTTAAAATCTAGTCTATCAATTCTCCATTTTGATAATTTTCTTCTGATCGTTTTTGACCATTTGAATACCAAGAAACCCATAAACCTTCTTCCTTCCCATTTCGATAATAACCTTCATCTATTTTCATCCCATTATCCCAGTGTGTCCATAATCCTTCTTCTTTTCAGTTTCGATATTCGCCCATTACGATAGGATGGTTATTTTTGTTCCCCCCGGATGTGATAACCGTATTCCTTGTCGTTCATCCAGATTCCTTCACCAACATCAATCATAAAATTATCTTCTTCGAATAAATTGACGGTATTCGCACATTGCTTTGTGAAAAATGGTTCTGTTGGTAAAATCAAAGAAAAGGTTCGGTAAAGATTGAGTGTCTCGAAATGTTCAGCGATTATTTATTCCATCTTTGATTAGATAATTTTTTATCAATTTTGAAAAATAAGTTTGTTTTCTCAGATCTGAGAAAACAAATTTCATTTCTTCAGTGCCACATGATACTTCTTCTCCCCATTCTCATAACTTATCACATTTGGTCCGAATTTCTTGATAAGAATAGGGCCCAGAATTTTCTCGAAGTCTATAGAGTCTAGAATTTTTTCGAAGTCTTCTCGCTTCTTCTGCTCTTCGGTTGATGGTTTCATTTTTAGAAATGATATTTTTTAAGAATTTGAAAAAATGGACGAATCTGAACGACTGCTGATTTTGCCTTTGATTTTTCGATTCATTTTTTCTTTTCAAAAAAGGTAGAAGAGATTTGAAGACTTCTACCTTTTCTAGTTTCTTCTACCTTACCTGAAATTTCAGATAAAAGACCAATATCGAGAAAAGTCAGAAATTTTAAGAGTCTGCCTCTTCCTTTCCCGTTGATCTTGTTTTGAGTTAATAGTATTAAAGAGTAGATGTAGTAGAAGAGAAGAAGAGGTAGAAGTAATTAGTAGATATAAAAAATGTGTTTTCCGTTTTCCATTACGGTAATGGAAAACGGAAAACACATATATCGCTATGATATAAAAATTCTTCTTCTCCTTCTACCTCTTCTACCTTTCTACCTTCTTCTACCCTATCTGAAAGTTCAAATGAAAAATTCAAAACAGAATTTTAACTCCTCTTCTATCTTTTCGTTTTCTTCTACCTTACCTGAAATTTCAGGTAATTTTAATCTTCATCAACCGTTTGAATAATTCGCAACTTATAACGAGCGCCTTTCGAGCTCGGATAAACAAAATTAGCCCCGAGAATACTCGTCAGTTCCTTTCCCAAACTCCGAACATCACATTCTAATTTCTTCTTTGCCTGTCGTTCAAAGGCTTCTTGAATATCTCTCGCCAATACCGCCGTGTTTTTCGCCATTGTCTCATCTCGAACCGTTGATTTATCAAACCAATCGAGAAACTTGGACTCACCAGGGTATTTTTCCAGAAACATCTTCACCGGAGTTTCTCCTTGTTTTTCTGTCTCTTCCTCGACAATTTCGTCATTTTCCGCTTCTTCTTCCATACACAATTTAGGGTCGTAGTATTTCCAAAAGATTTTGACCAGCGAAAATAGGTATTTCGGACTGAAATATTTTTCGCTCTTGTCGGCCAAGAAGATACCCCGTTTAACATCGACCAAATTTTCTTTCTCAACAAATCGGGCTGTCGTGTTAATAATCTTGATTTTCCGTTCAATCGTTCTATCTCGTAAAAACGAAGGGCTATGATTCGAACTAACCCACAGAACGAAATGACTTGTGAATGTTTGATAAACTTCACCGCCAGAGGCGCGACCGCTAAGTTCATCACCCCGATTACCATAACGACTCTTCATCTTAGCAACATCAAACTTTTGATTCTTCGCCAACTCATCAACCACGACAATTCGCTTACCGCGTAGTGAAACAACGAAAGCGTCGTGTCCATTCTCGTTTTGAGGGCCTGTGTGTTCTTCTAATATCTTCTTTTCAGCGTTTTTCACCAGGTTAGCACTCAAGATTTTCTTCAAAAGAAGAAGCAAAGTATTTTTGCCACCACCGGGAATTCCCTGAAGAAAGACCATATACTGAGTTTTCTTAAAGGCTCCCCACAAGGTCTCCCAAACGAAAGAACAAAATTTTCTAAATTCTTGTTCATCCAAGACATTTTCGTTTGTTCTGAAGTTTTGTTGGATGAATCCTTCCATTTCTGTATCAATTTTTTCGTCTTGGTGTTCTTCGACAGGACATTCAAAAGTCCAATAATCATCAGCGGTTCTTTTTGAAACTTTGCAACCGTTAGCGACGATTTTCTTCCCTCCGAGAATTGGAAGAACCCCAGGAGCCTCGTTAAAAAGATGAAATCGTTCATCACCTCGAGCATCCAGCACATTAACCGCAAACTTTCGGTATCTCGAAACTTGCGTTTCACCGGTGTATTTGTTGATGTTCCTAAAAAAGTTCGGGTGTAGTTTGCCAAATTGTTCTTTCGCCTCATTAAACTTCTTCTCAACAAAATGAGACAATAAAGTCAATATCCATTGCTCATTCCGCCGATGATAAACCCCGTCAAAATAATATAACTTCTTGTCGTGAATGAAATAACCCGGATTTTCTTCAGCGAACAGTTCAGCAAAATTTCGATCTAGTGTGAAGATTTGGATTTCTTTCGGCAATTCCTCATCGACGCCTTTGTTCGTTTTCAAGTTTCCATTGAACGGCGCTAAAATTTCCTTTGCTTCTTCCTCTGACATTTCCCCCCATTTTTTCAGATATCTAGCCATATTTTTCCATTGACCTTTTTCAGTTGCTCTCATATCTTCAACCACATTTTCGATTTCCATTTCTTCATACCATCTTTCCACCGTTTCAATCAAGTCATCTTCATCGCAAATCTTCGCTTTGAGCGCTCGGATAATTTTCCGTCTTGTTTCCTGATTTGCGCGAATTTCGTCGTTCGTCAAGTAATGAATTAGTATCTTCGAAAGTCGCTCGACTAAGGTTTTCTTTGTCGGAACCTGGTCAAAATTTTCTAAACCCATAACTTCATTTTTTGGAATATAAACCGACTTCCCGTTATAAATTTCAGCTCGATAACAATGTTGAACAATACAATCTTCCCGAATGAAAAAATAAGTTCCTACTGAATTATGTTGTTTATCACAAACAGGACAATAGGAAGGAGCAATTCGTTTATAGAATAATTGATTTCCCTCAATTTTTGTCAATTGAAAACCAGGACCTAATCGAGATTCGATAATTTCACGTTCATCATCAAAAAATTCCTTCTTTAAATACTTTGATGATGAGACGAGAATTTTTTCAATTTCAAAAGTTGGGAAGAGTTTTTCATCTTTGACATATCCGACCAGAGAATCTCTTAAATTTCTCGAATATTTTTCTTGTTCAATAACTTCTTCCTTATATTTCCAAGATTTCATTAATATTTTCGGTCGACTCGAGTTCAGCTTTTGACTCCCTAAAAGACGAAAATGTTGAGTAGAGCTATAAATTCGATTATCAACATACATAGAAATTTTTGCACCCATATTTTCTTGAACATAATACCATAATCTTTTTGCTTGGTCGCAATTTTCAAAATAATAATCGGGAAGAACAAGGTGATAAGATTGTTTGGTTTCATTACTACTTGAATACCAAAGTAAATTTTCAGGACCAATCCCGAGACCTTCAAATAGTGAACCGAAGGCGTCAAACATTTCCGGGATTCTATCAACAGCAATATTATCAATATCGAATCTTGGTTTTTGTTTATTTTCTCCAAAAATTACCTCAAAGAAAGTTTGTTCTTCTTCTGGTTTTTCTGATAAAAATTTTTTCAGTTCCTTTATCGAATTGAGCAAAGTATAATAACGATAATTGTTATTTCCTATCATTTGAATAAGGATTTTTGGCGTTTTGATATCTTCTCTTGGATATTTATTAAACAAATCACCTTCAAGTTTTCGATACCATTTTTGACTCATTAATCAGAAAAATATTTTAATAAATAAAAAAATAATCCAAAATTATTTTTATTTAATCTAAGACAGCAACTTTCAAAAATCCTTTGTTCATCAAAACATTGATTATCATTTCAAGATTTGATGATATTTTTTTAATTTTATCTTCTTGAAGTTCTTCAATCGTTTTTTCGAGCCGATTAATCTTTTCTTCTAATTCTGTGATACGATAATTTGATTCTTCATCTGATGAAGAACCTTCTTCAAGAGATGGCATATTTGATTTTTTAATAAGTGATTCTTTTGTTATAACAATATATTTCTTAATGAGGTCGATAGCACTTGTTTTTGCTGTTTTACAACAGATTAAATCTATTTGATAGGGCTTCAACAATGGTATTTTTTCCCCATCAATATTTTTATTGATTACTTCAAGTTCTTGATTAATTTTATTCATTAAACCATCCTTCTTTCCCTCAAATATAAAATTCACAAGAGGTAATTTATCCTTTTTGATTCCATCTTTTATTTCATCGAGAATATCATTGCGGTTAAAAATTGAGACACGAAAAACCATTTTTCTTTTGAGTCTTTATTAAAAAAGAAAAAAATAATTTAAGAAAGAAAATTTTTATCTTAAATATTCTTAAATGTTCAAACAAGATTTTCTATGATAATTATTGAATGTCGTTAAATAAAATTTCGCCATTATTCAAAAATATCTTCCCAACAAACGAAAAAATTTCTTTCCATCCATTTATCGAATATTTGTATTTGGAAAAGAATAATAAAAACGAAGTTTTTGACCAAATCGAAAGATTTAACGAACTTGTCGTTTTTACTTGTTATTTTACAACCGATGAAATTATTTTTGATAATCTATTAAAAAATTAGATTTTTCTATCCGGTGTTGATGACTAGAAATTTATCTAATGGGCGTAAAGAAATTCCAGATAATATTCCGAAAACAAAGGATTACGATATTTATTTCGGATTCTATCAAAAATCTAAAATTAAATTAATCAAAAAATCACCCAAAGCTAAATATTTGGAATTATTTTTGTCAAGTTCGAAAATTATATTACCGAACTTGACAAAAATTTTCTGTTATCGATAGCTTATAACCATTATCTTTCAAATTTGAAAGAAAATTACTGGAAAATAAAGTCTTTTGCAAGTGCAATATTTTCGTGTTCTCGAATAGGACTATGTTTCATATATTCATCAGCTGTTCTAATTCTATTTGGACCAACATATATGATCTCTCCTTTTTCAAGCATTCTTATAATTTGTTCGTCGTTTCGGCCTAAATGTTCTAATTCTTGGTCCGTCGAACTGATTGTGTTCAATACGTATTTTTCTACATTTTCAATTAATTTTCTGATTTGATTTTCGAACTCTAATTTCATAAAGAAAAGTTCTGTTCTTTTGCGATTGAGGCCATTTTGCGTATAATAAATATATCTGATATAATGTTGATCTTTATCATTGCTAATAGTCGGTCCGTCAATTATTTGCCTAATCACAATAAACAAATCTTCGGTTTCTTGTTCAATTGTGTTGAGTTGATAAATTTTATTTCTGATATCAATTCCCTTAATATTGTGAGCGGTATCATTATCTCGAAGGAAATCAGACCAATCAGTCTTTAGAATATAACCTACGTGAGCCGAAGTTAAATTTCTAACCAAATTTAACTTCTCTTTCGGAACGATAAAACCGTTCATTGTTGAAGACCAAGGGCCAAGCCAATTTATACCAGCACTTGCTTGCGGGATTCTTTCTAATGCCATTTTTACAATAGCGAAAATTTGCTTAATACTACTAGGTTTTTAATTAAATTAGGTAAATTTTTTACCTAATTTATTTTTCATAAAATGAACAAACTAACAAGAATTTCAAAAATAATATTCGATAAATTTATCGAATATTATTTAACGATAATATTAGAAATTTTGTCCAAAATATATCTCCACAGATTTTAGGATTATCAAAATCTTGATTAAATTTCCCAAAGTTTGACACAATAACCTCTCGGCCTTGAATAATAGTCAAATTTGAACTTTTTCTTGTAATCGTTAATCCCAACTGATATTTCTCTGCCATTCTTTACGAAGCAAGCAATTAACATTCTGTATTCCACGTTATATTCAATCCGACGAACGTCGCCTTCAATCATTTCGTGAATCAATTTTCCACAAAAACGAATCAAGGAATAATTTTCAATTGTGAAAGAAATATCACCCTTTGAAATCTTTTGACCGTTGAATTCCCAGCCTTCGGGCTTCCGTTCTTGGTAGAAAAAGTCATAAACAATCTTTAAATATTGCCCGTCATCACTAATTCCCGTTGGACCAATGTCAATCTCGAGTTGTTTTTCCGTTTCCTTCTCAATAAGGTCGAATGGATAACAAACCCGAGTTGAATCCATATCAAAGGGTGAAGACGGTGTCGTCATCGGTTCATTGATAAGGTCGAAAATCCAACCGTGATAATCCTCCTGTGAACCCGAACCACACGGTTGAGAATCGAAAACTTTCTTCCAAACCTCGACGTCATTTGATGAAATCTTTTTAATCACGTTTTGACACTTCACAAGATATTCCTTGATTTTGGGATGACTGATTTCTTGAAATCCGACCAATTTCTGACTCATTGAAATCCAGTCTTCCGTCGAACCGAGAATCTCGATTGACGGAAAACCACAACTCAATATCAACTTCATCCCAAAAAATGATTCAACAATTTTCGCAATTTCGACTTGACTGAAAAGTCGCGTAATCAACGTCGTTGTCGTGAAGTCAGCCGTCAATTTGGGAAGAAGAACGTTTGATTTCTTGCTAATTTCTCGAATCAATTCGTCAAAAACTCCAACTATACTTTCAGTGTCGTTCATATCAAAACCATCAGAACGCTCGATTAGAATAATCGGTCGGGAATTGGGATTTTCCTTATCAGCGAGAAAGGGTCGGTAATATTCAACTTCCGAATTAACGTGAGTCGCAAAATACGAAAGAATCGTCGTCCAAATGTCATCGGGTGAAACCCGAATTGACCGATGATAGGCATAACCGAAATAAAATAATCCCATCAACGCATTCGCCGGTGAATTCTTCAAAACATTCTGACCACGAACCTTCTCAATTCCGTCTCTGAACGGGATCGATTTCAAACTCTGATCAAGTTGAATCAACATTTTCTTGATTGAAATTATTTTCGGATCAAAAAGAAAGTTAAACTAATTTTTCAAGTCGTAAAAATGAAGTATTATTGCATCAATCTCGATTCAGAAACTGAACGTTGGAAAAGATGTCAGAAAGAATTTACGTTTCAGAAAATTGAAGTTGAAAGATTCTCGGCGATTTCGGGTCATTTTTCAAACGTTCTTCCACAAGGCCACTATAATTGCGCTCTTTCGCATTTTGAAGTTTGTCGCCGTTTCCTCGCGACGGAAGAAGAATACGCGGTTATCTTCGAGGATGATGTTATTCTTTTCCGAGGATTTAAAGCGAAGGTTGAGAGTTTGACCGAGGACCTCGTTTTTATCGGAAGAACAACAAGCCACCATTCCTTCACCGATCGGCGTCCGATGCCCGTTCTTGAAAAATACAATGATGATTTTTTAACTATTTCGTATCCACTCGGAGCTTTTTGTTATTTAATTAGTCGTCGTTTCGCGTCCTTGATTGTCGAATTAAGTCGAGGATATTTTGAATTTTACGATGTCGAACTTGGAAATTTAGCCCGGAAAAATCAGATCCCGATTTTAACCTTTCGCGAACCACTTGCTTACGAGAACGTCTTCAACGACGACAGCAAAACCGAAATTAATTCAATTCTCCCAATTCACGAAAATATTAATGTTTCGATGTATCGAGTCGAATATGAAATTGACGCTTGGAAAGATTACCAACCTGACAGCAATGATAATTCGATTCTGATCGATCATTTACTGAGCGGGAGCCATCCCGACATTCCGAAGGACCTGATCCGGAAACAGGCCGAACTTTTCCTTCAAACCGGAAACTTGAAGGAATTAGACCCGATTCTTCCCTTTAAGAATACCTCTTTTTATATCACCTTGACCCCCGAAACGAACCGTAAAACCCTGAACCTGACCCTCGACGGCCTTCGTTATGCAAAAATGACCCTGTTCGGAGAAAAAATTCCTGTTCCTCCCTATTCGAATTTAACGCCCGACGTCGGATCGAACGCGATTAAGGTCGAGATTACGGACAAAATTTATTTCACGCGTTGGACTTACTATAACCGTAAGGTCGCCTTTTGTAATTTTTGGGGTGGATTTACGGCTCACCAAATTCCATTTTTGAAAAATTATCGAATCGTCGATCCGTTGGATCGGCCGGACGTTCTCTTTGTTAGCGTTTTCGGGGGTCAATTACCTCCTCACAACGCGAAAAGGATCGTCCTTTTCAACGGTGAAACAACCCGATATTTCAACCCGGAATCTTACACGGTTGTTTTCGACACCGTTAAACGACCAACAACTCTTTATTGTCCGCTGATGGCTTGGTGTGGCGAGGACCTTTCACAACTTGAATCTCGGCGACGCCTTAACGTTCAAAAACCAAAGACGCGCTTCTGTTCATTCGTTGTTGGAAATCCTCATTCACCCTTTCGATTACAGTTTTTTGACCTTCTTTCACAATATCAGCGAGTTGACGCTTCTGGGGTGGTCCGAAACAACACTGGAAAATTAATCCCGGGCGATCACCGATCAGAAAATCTTGTTAATTACTACGCCGAAGGGAAATTCGTCCTCTGTTGCGAAAATGTCCAAGAACCTGGTTATATTACCGAGAAAATTATTCTTGCTTTCGCGAGCGGTTCAATCCCGATTTATTGGGGCGCTGACAACGTCGAAGAAATTTTCAATCCAAAAAGCTTTATCAACTTGAACAACCTCGAGAATCCGATCTCAAGAATTCAAGAATTGAACGAAAACGAAGAATTATATTCAAAGATGGTTGTTGAACCAATTTGGAAAAATGGCATTCCCAAATTTGCAACTGAGCAATTCTTCGAATCGAATATCTTTGGATAATAAATTATATAATAGCAAAACCAACGATATTTTATAGATCTATAAAATATATCAAAATAATTTCATATACAACTTATAAATATTTTTTGAATAGTAATGAATGAAAAATATATAGAAAGATGGAACTAAAATAAATTTATTCGGCCGATATTCTCAAACTGACGATTTTCGCACCGCTACGCGGTATTCTCAAACTGACGAACTTCGCACCGCTACGCGATATTTTCAAATTGATGATTTTGTCTAACAACAGAAAATGATTGAAAATAAATTTATTTTCAAACCTTCTATATATTTTTATCCATATATTTTTAGAAATATTATTTCAACTCTTTCACATTCAAAATTGAAAAATATTATCCCCAATAACTTCCAAGAAGTTCTATAAAAATTTTAGAAACAGTGTTATAAAATCTTCGATTTTGCAAAATCGAAGATTTTATAAATTATCCCAATAACTTTCGGGTGAATCTATAAAAATTTTAGAAACGATGTTATAAATTATCCCAATAACTTTCAGGAGGGTCTATAAAAATTTTAGAAACTATGTCATAAAATATCCCCAATTTCTATCCGGGAGGTTCTATAAAAATTTTAGAAACGGTGTTATAAATTATCCCAATAACTTTTGGGAGGTTCTATAAAAATTTTAGAAACTATGTCATAAATTATCCCAATAACTTTCAGGAGGGTCTATAAAAATTTTAGAAACAGTGTTATAAATTATCCCAATAACTTTCGGCAGGGTTCATAAAAATTTTAGGATGATATCATAGCTCGTTTCAAAAATCTTTGAAATATGTTATTTAATGATTTTTTTCAATTTTGAATATGAAAGAGTTAAAATAATATTCCTAAAAATATGTGTATAAAAATATATAAAGGGTTTGAAAATAAATTTATTTTCAACTAGTTTCTATCATTCGACAATATCGTCAGTTTGAGAATACCGCGTAGCGGTGCGAAGCTCGTCAGTTTGAGAATATCGTCAGTTTGAGAATATCGCCAGTTTGAGAATACCGCGTAGCGGTGCGAAGCTCGTCAGTTTGAGAATATCGTCAGTTTGAGAATATCGTCAGTTTGAGAATATCGTCAGTTTGAGAATATCGTCAGTTTGAGAATATCGTCAGTTTGAGAATATCGTCAGTTTGAGAATATCGT